>Ga0182738_1003253_pt1 | contig 18758 bp, 19 predicted proteins | sample eDN5th30CBELigMG_FD_128876 | JGI IMG/M metagenome (GOLD analysis project Ga0182738, IMG submission 128876) | Enriched Miracle-Growth compost microbial communities from Emeryville, California, USA - eDNA 5th pass 30_C BE-Lig MG (version 2)... ... | reverse complement strand
ACTTGCCGAACAGCACGCGGTCGCCGACCTTGATGTTCAGGGCCACGAAGTCGCCCTTGTCGTTGCGCTTGCCGGGGCCGACGGCCAGGACTTCACCCTGGTCCGGCTTCTCGGCGGCGTTGTCGGGGATCACGATGCCCGAGGCGGTCTTGGTTTCGCTTTCAACGCGCTTGACGATCACGCGATCGTGCAGAGGACGAAGTTTCAATTGAATCTCCTGATGGAAATGAGACAGGTTGGAATCCGAGGGGAGGCGGTCCGCGAGGGGACCTCCCCGTCCACTTGGCGCCGGGTGCCAGAGCTTTGTTAGCACTCATCGCCAGCGAGTGCTAATCATACGGGCATTGCTGGCGCTTTCAAGCCCCCAGCGCGTTGTTTGATGAGTGCGGAGCGGCACTGATCTTTGGTCTATGTGCCATTCATCTTGGTTTTTTTGCAAAATTACCCGGATTTAATATGTTGTCTTGCGAATCGGCCTGGAGTTTCCTCCAGGCTCGCACTCAAGGCGGCCAGACGGGGGATTGAGACAAGATGCCGGAAGACCAGGAAGTGAGGAGAAGGCTTGCCGTTGAAGTGAGCGGCGATGCGAAGAAGCTGCAGTTCGATGCGACTAGAGATTTGGCTGACTGAATTACGGATGCTGCTTGGAGCAGTGCACGCACAGCCCGTACGCCAGCACGATGTGGCATGTGATCTTGACCATCAGCGATAGAAGTCGGAGGGCCAATCACTTTCAAGAAGCACCACTGCGCTCTGTGGCCATTTTGTTGGGTCGATGCAGCATCTCCCCAACTTTATGGAGCGAGTGCCGACTCTTAGGTGGCAGTTAACAGAAATACAGAATTGGTAACTAAACGTAGTGGCAAAATTCTTTCATCAAGAAGGGAGGGCATAGGCGCGGTGCAGGGCTGCTGGGCATGGGCGAGGCAGCGTCAAGGTTGAGTTAACGCATCGCCGATCACTGTCACCGCGACTTATGCATGCCGACCTTGCACTCAGGATGATGGTCGACCTGTTCTGGTCAGGCTTCGTGGTCTCCCTGCCAGTGCTCGGCACCGTGATGCTCGTGGGCATCCTGATCAGCGTGGCCCAGGTGGTCACGCAGGTGCAGGAGATGTCGCTGACCTTCGTGCCCAAGCTGTTTGCCGCGGGTGTGGTGCTGGTCCTGGGCGGGCCGTGGATGCTGCGCAAGCTGATGCAGTTCACCACGAGGCTCTGGCTGTCGATCCCTTCGATGTTCTAGGCGATGGGCGCACTTTTCTCCGTGCAAGGACTGGCGCCCTGGCTGGGCAGTCAGGCGCTGGGCTGGTCGCAGGGCGTGTTGCTGCTGTCGCTGCGGCTGGGCGCGTTCGTCGCGCTCAATCCGGTCTTCTATGTGTTGCCAATGCCCGCGATGGCGCGCCTGTTGCTCGTCATGGCGCTGGCGGTGCTGTTGAGCCTCGGACTGGGCGGTGACGCGCCGGTCGTGGCGACGGCCACGCTCATGCAACGGGCGATGGCCGAGCTGCTGCTCGGCGCCACGATGGCCCTGGGGGTGTTGCTCGCGTTCTCGGCCTTCTCCATCGCGGGCCAGTTGCTGGACGTGCAGATCGGCTTCGGCATCGTGCAGGTCTTCGATCCCGCGACGCAGCGCCAGGTGTCTGTGCTGACCTCCTTGATCCAGTACGTCGGCGTGCTGGTCTTCTTCCTGCTCGACGGCCACCATGCGCTGCTGCAGGGCCTGGCGTATTCCGTGGAGCGGTTTCCTCCGGGGCAGGTCTGGTCGCTGGGGGTCGCCGTCGAGCCGCTGATACGCCAGGCGGGCGGCATCTTCGCGCTGGGCTTTGCGCTGGCGGCGCCGGTGGTCTTCTGCGTGCTGCTCACCGAGTTCGCGCTGGGCGTCGTTGCGCGCAACCTGCCGCAGGTCAACATGTTCACACTGGGCATCCCCGTCAAGATCGTGGTGGGGCTGGTGGCGCTGTCGGTCTGGTCGTCGGGCATCGGCATCGTCATGGAGCGTGTCTACCGCAGCTTCGAGCCGGCCTGGACGGTACTTTTGGGCAGCGGCCCGGCTGGCCGGACGCAGGAAGGCGCGCGATGAGCGAGCAGGACCTGGACCGCAGCGAAGCGGCCACGCCGTTCAAGCTGCGGCGCGCGCGGGAAAAAGGACAGGCCGCGCGCAGCACGGACGCCGTGGGTGCGGTCGTCTTCGCCGTGGCGGCGGCCTACCTCGGCTGGAAGGGCGCAGATGAATTGATCCGCCAGTTCGTCGTGGATCGTGCCGTCCTGATCCACGCAGCGCGCGCATCATCGCCCCAGGCGTTGTGGTCGCTGATCGCGCAGGGCCTGCAGGCCAGCCTCCTGCAACTGGCGCCCTTCTTCGGGGCACTCATGCTGGCGGCCGTGTGCGGCAATGTGATGCAGACCGGCCCCATGCTGTCCTTCGAGCCCTTGAAGGCGGACTTCAACCGGCTCAACCCCGCGCAGGGCTTCAAGAAGATCTTCTCCATGCGCGTGCTGTTCGACGGTGCCCGCGCCTGCGTGAAGCTGGTGGTTCTCCTCGGCGTGGCGTTCCTGGCCCTGCGCGCACTGGCGCACCAGTTCTTCGCACTGGCCGCGCTTTCCCCGTGGGGCTATGCACGCGCCCTGGTGGACGACCTGTCCAGCCTGGCTTTCAAGATGGCCCTGGTCATGGGCATCGTGGCACTGGTGGATTGGGTCTACACCCGCCGCGAGTTCGCCAAGAAGATGCGCATGAGCCGCCGCGAGCTCAAGGACGAGATCAAGCAGCGCGAGGGCGACCCCCGCATTCGGGCGCGGTTGCGGGAGCTGCGCCTGGAAGCGCTCAAGCGCAGCAAGGCGCTGCGCAAGACCCGGGACGCGGACGTGCTCGTCGTCAATCCCACGCACCTGGCCATCGCGCTCAAGTACGAACACGGGCGCATGAGTTCACCGCAGTTGCTCGCCAAGGGGGCGGGCCACATGGCCGCCGCCATGCGTGACGTGGCCGCGCGCCATGGCATTCCGGTCGTGCGCAACGCCCCGCTGGCGCGGGAGCTGTTCCGTTCGCTCCCGGTGGACAGCCATGTCCCTCCCCAGCTGTATGCGCAGGTGGCCCGCATCATCGTCTGGGTGCTCGCCATGCGTGAGCAGCGGGGCGCGCCGCGCCCGAGCGGAGGCGCCGCATGAACGCGCTGCGCGCTGCTGTCGGCAAACACAGCGACATCGTCATGGTGCTGCTGGTGCTGGCCGTGCTGGTGGTGCTCTTCGCGCCCATCCCGAGCTGGACGCTGGACTTCCTGATCCTCACCAACTTCAGCTTCGCCTTCCTGGTGCTGCTGCTGACCTTCTACATGACGCGGCCGGTGGAGTTCTCCACCTTCCCGTCGCTGCTGCTGATCGCCACGCTGTTTCGCCTGTCGCTGAACGTCGCGGCCACCCGCCTGATCCTCTCCGACGGCGACGCCGGACGCGTCATCGCCGCCATCGGCTCCTTCGTGGTCGGCGGCAACTACGTGATCGGGCTGATCGTCTTCCTCATCCTGATCGTGGTGCAGTACGTGGTGGTCACCAGCGGCGCGCAGCGCGTCTCGGAGGTCGCCGCCCGCTTCACGCTGGACAGCATGCCCGGCCAGCAGATGAGCATCGATGCCGACCTGAACATGGGCTTCATCGACCAGGCCGAGGCGCAGCGCCGGCGCAAGAACCTGGAAAAGGAGGCGGGCTTCTACGGCGCCATGGACGGCGCGAGCAAGTTCGTCAAGGGCGATGCCATCGCCGGCATCATCATCATGCTGATCAACATCATCGGCGGCCTGATCATCGGCGTGATGCAGCATCAGATGCCCTGGCAGCAGGCGTTGCAGACCTACACGCTGCTGACCATCGGCGACGGGATCGTCACGCAGGTGCCGGCGCTGGTGATCGCCGTGGGCACCGGCATCATCGTCACGCGCTCCTCATCCGACAGCAACCTCAGCCAGGAGGCGCTCAGGCAGATCACCTCGTTTCCCAAGACGCTGCTGCTGGTGGCTGGTGCCCTCGGCGGACTGTTGCTGTTGCCGGGCATTCCGGCGATTCCCACCTTCGTGCTGCTGTGCGGCGTGCTGGTGGCGGCCGTCCTGCTGTACAGGGCGCGTGCGGAAGCCGTACCTGGCACCGAGGGCGGCACTGCGGCGCAGAACACCGACGCCGCGTCCATCGGTTCGAGGGCTGCGGAGGAGGGCGACCCCTATGCGCCTTTGCAGGTCGAGCCGATCGAGGTGCATTTGGGCAGCCAGTGGACGCAGGTGATCAACCAGCCCGGCAGCGCATTCATGGAGCGGGTGGGTGCTTTCAGGCAGCAGTTGGCGCTGGAGTTGGGCCTGGTGCTTCCCAGGGTGCGCTTCAGGGATGCTGCGAGGCTGGCGCCGCAACGCTACGAAATCCATCTGGATGGCGTCATGACGGGCAAGGGCGAGGCGCGCGCGGACCGCATCCTGGCCATCCATCCCAGCGGCGACACCCGCTCGCTGCCAGGCGAGCCGACCCGCGAGCCGACCTATGGGCTGCCGGCCCTGTGGATCGAGGAGTCGCAACGCGAGGCCGCGGCGCAAGCCGGTTTCACCCTCGTGGACGCCGGCACCGTGCTGATGACGCACCTGAGCGAACAGCTGCGCCGGGAATGCGCCAGCCTGCTGACCCGCTCGGAGGTGGACAAGCTGCTGACGCGCGTGCGCCAGTCGCAGCCGGGCCTGGTCGAGGAACTGGTGCCCACGGTGCTGTCGACCAGCGACATCCAGCGGGTGCTGCAGAACCTGCTGCGCGAGAAGGTCTCGATCCGACACATCGAGGCCATCCTGGAATCGCTGGCGGACGCCGGCCGCGCCACCCGTGACATCGGTGCGCTGACGGAGGCCGTGCGCCAGCGCCTGGGCCAGGCAATCTGCCAGAGCCTGGTCGGGGATGCCGGTGCGTTGCAGGTCATCACCATCGATCCCGTCCTGGAGAGCCAGTTCATGGAAAGCGTCCACGCGGCGGCCGCGAGCGCGAACCACTCGCTGGTGATCGAGCCGCGCCTGGCCGAGCGCTTCATCGGTCGGCTCGTGCAGCAGGCCGAACGCATGATGAAGAGCAACCTGCTGCCGGTGCTGCTGTGCGCGCCGGAGCTGCGGCGCCACCTGCGGGCGCTGTCCGAGCGGCTGCTGCCGCACCTGCGGGTGGTGTCGATGAGCGAGGTCCCGCACAACGTGGAACTCAAGTCCTTTGGTGTCGTCCAGGTCCAGTCCGGGCCGTGAGGAAAGGGGCGTTTCGATGATCGATGTACTGGCCGTCAGCCTGCAGGGCATGCAGCAGGACGCCTCCCGGCTGGAGCGCATCAGCGCGAACCTGGCCAACGCCATGACGCCGGGCTACAAGAGCGAGATCGTTTCGTCGCTGCCCTCTGTGGGCGCCACCTTGGCCTCCAGTGGAACCTTCGCCGGGGCCATTCAGGCTCAGCAGCACGCGCAGGCTGGTGCGCCGCTCCCCGGATCGACGGAAGGCGCGCCCCGCGCGCAGGCGGATATTGCGGATGGACTGCTCGTGCGGCCAGACCTGCGCCCTGGCACGCTGCGCGCCACCCGCCGCGCGCTCGACCTGGCGCTGGCCGGCCGGGGCTACCTGGAGGTGTCGACGGCGCAGGGGACCGCATACACCCGCCAGGGCGAACTCCAGATCGATCCGCGCGGTCGCCTGGTGACCCTGGCGGGCGGGCATCCCGTGATGGGGCTGGGTGGCGAGATCATGCTCAGCCAGCCCGACCCTGTGATCGACGCGGCAGGACGGGTCTTCGAGCGGCGCGCGGACGGGGCGATGGACACCGCGCCGGTGGCGCAGATCAAGGTCGTGGATGCCGGCGACAGCGCGATGCGCGCCCTGGGCGGCGGCTTGCTGGCCGCCCTCGGGGAGGAGCCCGTCGAGCTGCCGGAGACGCAGGTCCAGTTGCGCCAGGGCTATCTCGAGAACGCCAACGTCAATACGACGCACGAGATGGTGCAGCTCATCCAGACCGTGCGCCACTTCGAGACCCTGCAGAAAGTGGCCTCCGGCTACGACGAGATGCTCGGCGCCGCCGTGCGCCGGCTGGGCGACCTCGGGTAGCGGTCCGTTTTCACTCCGATATCTCGCACCACACACCGACTGAAAGACCCCATGTTCGACGCTCTCTACATCAGCGCCACCGGCATGCAGGCGCAGCAGACCAACCTGGACACCATCGCCAACAACCTGGCCAACGTCAACACGACCGGCTTCAAGAAGGCGCGCGTGGCCTTCACCGATCTGATGGTGCAGGAGGCCGCCCGGCTGGCGCCCGCACAGGACGAATCGGCCGCCGGCGCGGCACCGTGGGGCATCCTGGGCGGGCGGCTGACCGTCGGCGCCGGCGTGGGCGTGGCCGCCACGGCGCGGCTGTTCGAGATGGGGGACCTGAAGCAGACCGACTCGGCATTCGACGTGGCGATCCAGGGCGAGGGCTTCATCGAGGTGAACCTGCCCGACGGCACCAGCGCCTTCACGCGCGGCGGCACGCTGAAGATCAACCAGGACGGACTGCTGGCCAACTCGACCGGCTATCCCTTGAAGGCCGGCATCTCCGTTCCGGACAACGCGCAGGAACTGCTCATCGACGCGGACGGCAAGGTGCAGGCCGTGGTGCCAGGCCAGCTTTCTGCCGTGGACCTGGGGCAGATCGAGCTGGTGCGCTTCACCGGGCCCGAGGCGCTCACCGCGCTGGGTGATCAGCTCTACCGCTCCAGCCTGGGCTCGGGCGAGCCCATCGCCGCCCGCGCGGCCGAGGACGGCATGGGCAGCCTGGCTCAGGGTTTCCTCGAAGGATCGAACGTGAAGCTGAGCGAGGAGATGGTCAACCTGATGCTGGCGCAGCGCGTGTACGAGGCCAACGTCAAGGTGATCCAGGCAGCTGACGACATGCTGGGCATGGTCAACAGCCTGCGCAAGTGAACGTGCCGGTTGGCGTGCGCTTTCCTCCTATGGTGGTCTGCAGGGTCGCGATGCCGCGCCTTCGTCTGCTGGCGGTGATCGCGCTGCAGGCGGGTGCCGCCTGCGCCGCGCAGCCGCCCCAGGCGGGAACGCTGGCCCGCGGTACCCATGCGCGCATCGAACTGCGTCCCCACGTGCTGGCGCGCCCCGGCGTGGTCACTCTGGGCGACGTGGCCGACCTCACCACGCGCAGCCTCCCGCTGCTGAAGGCGTTGATGGCGCTGCCCCTGGGATCGGCGCCGCGCTTCGGCGCCTCCGTGAGCGTGGACCGGGAGGCCGTCCGGGATTGGGTGCGGCGGCGCGCGGGTGCCGGCATCGAGTGGGCGGGCGCGGCGCAGACCGTGGTGGAGAGCGCAGCGCAGGTGGTGGCCGGCGAGCGTGTGGCCGCTGCGGCGGAGCAAGGGCTGCTGCAATGGCTCGCGGCGCGCAGCACGCGCGCGCAGGTCCAGCCCGCCTCGCACGTCCGCGACCTGGTGCTGCCTCCGGGGCCGGTGGCCTTGAAGGTGCGCCCGCCCGCTGCGGATGCGGTGCCCACCGAGCGCATGCAGGTGTGGGTGGAGGCCTGGGCCGATGGACGGTTCGTGCGCAGCGCCGCCGTGAGCTTCGTGGTGGAAGCCTGGGCGGATGCGACGGTGGCCACCTCTACCCTGGCGCAAGGGGCGCCGCTGGATGCCGTCGTGCGCCACGGCGCCATGGAGGTGCGCCAGGTCGACATCGCGAAGGCCGGGCGCCAAGGCGGTGCGCTGGCCCTCGGCCGTTCGGATGCCCCGCAGCGCCTGCGGCGGGGCGCCAAGGCCGGACAGACGCTGGCCGCCGCGGATCTCGAGGCCGCGCCGGCGGTGGCGCGAGGCCAGTCGGCGAGCCTGGACGTGCGCCACGGTAGCGTCCTAGTGCAAAGCCAGGTCGAGGTGCTGCAGGACGGACGGGTGGGTGACTTGGTGCGCGTGCGCACCCACGCGGCACAGCCGCTCATGGCGCGGGTGGTCGCACCCGGCCAACTGGAGGTGGGGCCATGAAGAACCGCTTCGCGTCGATGCGGACCGCCGCCTCGCGGACCGTGGTGGTGACCCTGATGCTTGCCGCCGCGCCGGCCCTGGCCGAGAGCCTGTATGACGAGGCGCGTTTCCGTCCTCTCACGGCGGACAACAAGGCCCACCGGGTCGGCGATCTGCTGACCGTGCAGGTCTACGAGAACTCGTCCGCCTCCTCCACCGCCGACACCGGAACGCGGCGCAACAACGACATCACGGGATCGATCACGCATGCCAACGGCCGGCCCGTCGGCCAGCTAAGCGTGGGTATCTCGGGCGAGTTCGACGGCGGCGGTCGCACGCAGCGCACCAACAAGCTGCTGGCCACGTTGACCGTGGCGGTGCAGGAGGTGCTGGCCAACGGAGACCTGCGCGTGGCGGGCGAGCAGCTGCTGACGGTCAATGAGGAGCTGCAGAAGGTGAATCTGGAGGGGCGCGTGCGCGCCCAGGACATTTCCGATGGCAACGTGGTGTTGTCCACGCGCCTGGCGGACGCGCGCATCACCTACGTCGGCGAAGGCGACGTCAGCGACCGCGCGCGCCGCGGGGCGTGGCGGCGATTGATGGATTGGCTGGGGTTCTGATGGTGCAGTGGATGCGGGTCCTGGGGGCATTGACGGCGCTGCGTGAGCCGGGAGCGAAGAGGCTGCGGCGGGCGTTGTGTGCAGTGGCGTTGCTGCTGGTGGCGCTGCCTGCCTCGGCGGCCGATGCGATGCGTGTGAAGGACCTGGGCAAGCTGCGAGGCTGGCGCGACAACGCGCTGGTGGGCGTGGGGGTCGTGACCGGCCTGGCCGGCACCGGCGACTCGATGGCCAGCAAGACGACGCGCCAGTCGCTGGCGAACCTGCTGTCGCAGTTCAACCTCACGGTGCCGCCGGAGGCGATCCAGAGCCGCAACGTCGCGCTGGTCAGCGTGAGCGCGGCGCTGCCGACCTTCGCCCGGCCGGGCGACACGCTGGACGTCACCGTGAGTTCGACGGGCGATGCCCGCAGCCTGGTGGGAGGCACCTTGCTGATCACGCCGCTGAAGGCGGCCAACGGGCGTGTCTACGCGCTGGCGCAGGGCTCCCTCTCGGTGGGGGGCTACCGCTACGACGCCAACGGCAACGTCGTGCAGAAGAACCACCCGACCAGCGGCTCGGTGCCGGGCGGCGCGACGGTGGAAGTCGGCGTGAGCGCCGAGATGATGGACGAGCACCAGAGCGTGACCTTCGTGCTCAACGAGCCGGACTACACCACCGCCAGCCGCGTGGCGGCCGCGATCAACGGCCGCCTGGGAATGGGGCTGGCGCAGCCGCGCGACGCCTCCGGCATCGAGATCGCCGTGCCGCCGGGCCGTCGCGAGCACCTAGTGGGCTTCTTCGCCGACATCGAGAACGTGATGGTGCGGCCGGACCGGCGCGCGCGCGTGGTGGTCAACGAACGCACCGGCACGGTCGTCTCCGGCGGCGACGTGCGCATCTCGCGGGTGGCCATCTCCCACGGCGACATCAAGATCGCCGTCTCGCAGCACAACAGCGCCTCGCAGCCCTACGGGGTGTGGCAGGGCGGCCCCGACGTGCGCACGGCCATCGTGACCAACACCCGCGTCGACGTCGACGAGCAGGACGGCGGCCACTTCGTCGCCGGCCAGGACACGGTGGCCGATCTGGTCCAGGCCCTGGCGCGCATGCGGGTCAGCACGCGCGACGTGATCTCGATCCTGCGCGCGGTCAAGGCGGCGGGGGCGCTGCACGGGGAACTGGTGATCCAGTGAGCGGCATCGGCGGGATTTTTGAAGCGATCGACGAGGAGGGAAACGATCCATGACGGAAGGTCTTGAGGCCATCACGCGCCAGGCCGTGAGCTTGGCACTGGATGCGGCCAGCCTGCGCCAGCAGGTGAGCGCCGCCAACATCGCGAACGCCAACGTGCTCGGCTACGCGCCGCAGCGGGTGAGCTTCGAGGCCCAGCTGGCCGAGGCCCGGCGGACCCTGCGTGACGACGGCGCCATCGATCCGGCGTCGCTGGCGCAGGTGCGGCCCGTCATCGAGTTGGATGACGGCGCCGGCGCGGTGGTCGGCACCGCGGCCGGAGAGGGCGTGCGGCTGGACGTCGAAGCGGCGCAGATGGCCCGCAACGCCGTGCACTACCAGGCGCTCGTCAAGGGCCTGTCGCATCAACTGTCGTTGCTGTCGATCGCCGCCGGCGACGGACGCAGGTGAGGTTCGGCTTCATCCACGATTCACCATCAACACACCGATCGATCGACAGCATGGACTACAACGCAAGCTTTGCCATCAGCGCCGTCGGCATGGACATCGAGCGCGCCCGTGTCGAGGTGGCCGCGCTCAATCTGGCCAATGCCAACACGGTCCAGCAGGCCGGCCGGACCTACCAGCCACTGCGGGTGGTCGCGCAGGCCGTGGCGCCAGGCGGCGCCCCTGCCGCGGACTTCGCCACGCTCGTGGAGCAGGCCACCGGGCTGGCCGAATCGCAGGTGCCGCTTGTGAGCATCGAGGCCAGCGGCGCCGCGCCGCGGCGGGTGCACGAACCCGGCCACCCGCTGGCAGACGCGCAAGGCTATGTGAGCTATGCCGGCGTCGATACCGCCGCCGAGATGGTTCAGCTCATGAGCGCCACGCGGGCCTACGAGGCCAACGTGGTGGCCATGAACACTGCCCGGACGCTGGCGCTGCGTGCGCTGGACATCGGCGGGGGCAATGCATGAGCGCGCTCACGCCCCTGGAGGCCGCGGCGCTGTCGCCGCAGGCGCGTCAACTGCTGGCGGCGATGCAGGCCGCCGCGCCGGGTGCATCGGGCGTCGCGCCGTCGGCTTCGGAAACAGCCGGTACGTTCGGCGCGCTGGTGTCGCAAGGCCTGTCGCAGGTCAATGATCAGCTGATCGCCGGGCAGCAGGAGCTGCAGCGCCTGGCGCTGGGCGAGGGCGGCAGCTTGCACCGGATGATGATCCACATGGAGGAAAGCCGCATCTCCTTCCAGCTCCTGATGCAGGTGCGCAGCCGGCTGCTGGAAGCCTATCAGGACGTCATGAAGATGCCGCTGTGAAGACCGCGATCGCCTCCTCTCCTTCTGAGCGCGTAGGCACGCAGGGAGCGCGTGCATGAGCGAAGCCCTCGGATTCTGGCGCCGGCTGCCTGGCCGGGCCCGCGGTGGGCTCGTGACAGGCGCCGTCCTGATCGTCGCCCTCACGGTCCTGCTGGGCTGGTGGCTGTTGCGCATCGACTATCAGGTGCTCTTCACCGACCTCAAGCCCCAGGATGCCCAGGCGATGACGGCGGAGCTGGAGCGGCTGAAGATTCCTTATCGGCTGGGCGACGCCGGTACCTCGATCCTGGTGGATGGCCGGACAGTGCATGCCACCCGCATCAAACTGCTGGGCCGCGACGTGCCGCTACACGGCTCGGTGGGCCTGGAGCTGTTCAACAACAACGACTTCGGCATGACCGAATTCACCCAGAAGGTGAATTTCCAGCGCGCGCTGCAAGGCGAGATCACGCGCACGATCCAGTCCCTGGCCGAGATCCGCGACGTGCGGGTGCTGCTGGCGATGCCGGAGCAGGGGCTCTTCAAGCAGGCGACGGCGCGGCCCAAGGCGTCGATCTCGCTGTCGCTGCGGCCGGGCCGAACTCTGCGGCCGGAGCAGATCGTCGGCATCCAGCGGCTGGTCGCCGCCGCCGTTCCCGGCATGGCCATCCAGGACGTCACGCTGGTGGACGACAGCGGGGTGGCGCTCACGCGGGCGGACGCCGGCGAAGGCGGCACGGCCGGCATGGGCGGCCGGCTCGACCTCAAGCGCGACACGGAGGCGTACCTGCAGCGCAAGGTGGCCGAGGTGCTGGACCGCAGCTTCGGCCCCGGCCAGGCGCTGGGCAGCGTGGACGTGACGCTGAGCATGGACCAGGTGCGCACCACGACCGAGGATGTGCTGCCGGCGCCCGTGCGCGGCGGCCTCCAGTCCACCGGGGTGATCGTCCGGGAAAAGGAAGTCCTGCGCGACGCGGCGGGCGCGCCGCAGCGCGCGGTCGACAGCACGCAGCGCGGCTCCGGCTCGCAGCGCGACACCGAGTACGCGGTCGGCCGGCGGGTCGAGCAGATCGTCGGCCAGCCTGGCGCCATCCGGCGCATCCACGTCGTCGCGGTGCTGCGGCGGGCGCTGGATGCGGCGGAGGAAGACAAGTTGCGCGCCGTCCTGGCCGCTGCGGTCGGCGCCAGCCTGGAGCGGGGCGACTCGGTGGTGGTGCAGACGCTGGGGGCTTCAGGTGCCGGCACGCAGGCCTCGCCTTCCGCAGCATCCCTCCAACCGAACGGCGCCGGCGGGCCGCCCCTCCGGCCTGCAGCCGATGCCGCTGCGGCACCACCCGCCTGGTCTGTTGCGCTGCCGCCGTGGCTGGGCCCTGCCGTCGTCGCGCTGGTGGCGGTGCTCGCCTTGCTCTGGCTGCGGATCCGGCGGCGCGATCGGGAGCGGCCCGTGGCGCCGGCATCGCCGCGGACCCTCTCGGACGAGGAACGGGCGGCTGCCCTGGCCCGGGTGCGGGCGTGGCTGGACGCGGACGAGGCGACACGACCCGGCAGTGTGGCATCCCCAGCCGATCTGGGGGTGCGGCCATGAGGGGCGCGCCGCCTTCGGCCATGAAGACGTCGAACCCAGCGACGTCCAAGGGCATGACCGCGTCCGCGCTGGCGTCGATGGCGACGTTGCCGGCCATGGCCGATTCTGCGGCCCAGCGCCGGGCGGCCTTGCTGCTGCATTCGATGCAGGACGAGGACCGGCGCTGGCTGCTTGCTGCGCTGCCGGTCGAGGCACAGGGTGCGCTGGCGCCCCTGCTGGCCGAACTCGGCGCACTCGGCATCGAGCGCGATGCCCAGGTGTTAGAGGCGGCCATCCGCGAGGTGCCGGCGCGGACGAGGCAGGTGGACATCCTGCAAGCGAACCAGGGGCTGGCGGGTGACCGGCGGAAGGGCGCCGCGCCATGGCAAGCGGACGAAGCCTTCTTGCTGGCGCTGGATCGCGATGGCATCCGCTTGCTCGCCGGCCTGTTGCGTGAGGAGCCTCCCACGCTGGTGGCGCATTTGCTGCAGGCACGGCCATGGCCCTGGCAGGAAGCGGTGCTGCTCGGGCTCGATGACGCGGCACGGCGCCTGGTGCGCGAGCAGTGCGGTGGAGATGGCTCATCTGGCGCACCAGAGGCCGGCGCTGCCTTGCGTCAGGCCGTGCTGCGCGCCGTGGCGGCCAGACTGCGCGATGCTGTCCGGCAACCCGTGGCGCCGAGGGCGCGGTGGTGGTGGAACCGGCGGTGGCGTGCGCGTGTGCAACCGGCCCGCGTCGAGGCTTGAGGGACGGCGCAGCCATGCACGCCAACCCGTCTTCGGTGCCTCCCACGGCCTATGGCCGTCCTTCCGTGCGGGCGGACGTGACGACCGCGCCGGCGTCGTCGGCCGACGCACATGTGCTGCGCCAGGTGGAATGGACGGATACGCCATGGGTGCTGGGGCGGCCCGGCCCGGCGCCGGGTCAGGCTGGCGCGTCTCCGGCAGGAGACAGCGCGCGCACGACCCATCACCCGGGTGCTGGCGAAGACCCAAGTCCCGCCGTGCCGCAGGAATCCGACGGCGATCGCGCGGGCTACGAGGAGGGGTTGCGCCGCGGCCTCGAGGAAGCGCGCGCCCAGGCGGCCGAATTGTTGGCACGCGAACGCGAGGCCATGGTTGGCGCCCTGCAGGAGCAGGCAGCGGCCGCGCGGCAGGAGGCCGAGGCGCGTTGGCGCGAGCAGGTCGAGCAGCAGCAGCAAGAGGCCGGCGCACGCCTGGCCGAGCGGTGCGGGCGATTGGACGGTCTGCTGGCGGCGCTGCAGTCGCAGCTGCAGCACAGGCTGGCGGCGGCCGAGGACGATCTGCTGGCGTTGTGTCACGCCGCGGTGTGCCGCATGCTGGGCGCGGAAGGGCTGAGCGTGCAGGCGATGCGCTCGCACGTGCAGCACGCGCTGGCGCAGGCGGCAGGGGACGAAGCGCTCGTCGTGCTGATGCACCCGGACGATCTGGCGCTGCTGGAGGCCGCGGTGCAGGAGGGGAGCGCTGCCGGCGGCACCCACGGCATCGGCGAGCCGGACCGGACGCATCTGCGCGCCGTGCAGTGGCGCGCCAGCACGGATGTGGCCCTGGGTGGATGCGTTGTGCGCGGTGCGTCCGGCGGCCTGGACGCGCGGTGGGAGACGCAGTTGCAGCTGCTTCGCGAGACGCTGCTGCGCGTGCGGGCGCAGCGCGTTTCCATGCGGGAGCCGGCCGCATGAGCATGCATCCCGCCATGCCGCGCGAAGGAGAGTCTGCCGCAGCCGCGCAGGCCGGCCTCACGGCGGGCCTGCACGCCTATGCCGAGGCGGTGTCGCGGGCGGCGCTGACCAGCCCGTTGGGCTGGGTGCGCGAGCTCCAGGGGCTGGCCGTGGACGCCATCGGCCCGGACGTGGGGATCGGCGAGCTGTGCCAGATCGAGCGCCGGGGCGACGCGGGGCCGGCCGGCCACGAGCAGGCGGGCGTGCTGGCGGAGGTGGTGGCGCTCAAGCCGGGGCGCGTGACCCTGATGGCCTATGGCGGCCTCGACGGGGTGGGCATCGGATCCGAGGTCCGGGCGCTGGGCGCGCGCGCCCAGGTGGCGGTCGGCGACGCCCTGCTGGGGCGGGTGGTGGATGGCTTCGGCCGGCCGCTGGACGGCGGGCCGGCGCCCCTCACCTCGGCGATGCGTCCGCTGCGCGCGCCGGCCATCAACCCGATGCAGCGCCCGCCGATCGAGCGGACGCTGGAGACCGGGGTGCGCTGCATCGACGGACTCCTCACCCTGGGGCTGGGCCAGCGCGCGGGCATCTTCGCCGGCAGCGGCGTCGGCAAGAGCACGCTGCTCGGCCTGATGGCGCGCCACATGGGCGCCGGCGCCACGGGCTCGGCGGCCACAGGGGACATCAACGTCATCGCCCTGATCGGCGAGCGCGGCCGCGAGGTGCGGGAGTTCATCGAGCGGCAACTGGGCGAGGAGGGGCTGGCCCGCTCGGTGGTCGTGGTCGCCACGGCCGACCAGCCGGCCCTGGCCCGCCTGCGTGCGGCCTACGCTGCGCTGTCCATCGCGGAGTATTTCCGTGACACGGGACGCCAGGTCCTGCTGACGATGGACTCGGTCACACGCTTCGCGATGGCTCGCAGGGAAGTCGGCCTGGCGGCCGGGGAGCCGCCGACTGCGCGCGGCTACACCCCCTCGGTGTTCGCGGAGCTGCCGGAGCTGTGCGAGCGCTGTGGCACCGCGCCGGGCGGCGGCTCCATCACGGCGCTGCTGACCGTGCTGGTCGAGGGCGACGACCTGAACGAGCCCATTTCCGATGCGCTGCGGGCGATCCTGGACGGCCACATCGTGCTGTCGCGACAGATCGCGCACCAGGGCCGCTACCCCGCCATCGATGTCCTCAAGAGCGCCAGCCGGCTGCTGCCCTCGCTGGCGTCGCCGGCCGAACGCGATCTGGCGATGGAGGCGGTGCGGCTGCTGGCCGTGCTCGAGCGCAATCGGCCCCTGGTGGAGATCGGGGCCTACGAGGCGGGCAGCAACGCCGAGCTGGATGACGCGCTTGCCAAGCAGGAGGCGCTGATGGACTGGCTCAAGCAGCGCGAAGGCGGCGCATCGCGCGCGGCCGCGCTGGAAGCGCTGGCATCCATCGTGGCGCCGAGTCCCGAGCGGGGAGGGGGCCGATGAAGGGAGAAGCCGCCATGCAGGCGCAGGCGAGCGATGTGGACCTGCGGGGCTTTCGCTACGCACTCGAACCCGTCGAGCGCCGCCAGCGCTGGCAGCTCGATGCGTTGCAGCGTCGGTTGGCGCTGCAGCAGACGCAACTGGCGCAGGCCCGGCAGGGCGCGCAGGACCTCGAGGACGAACGCCAGGCAGTGGCCGCGCGTGCGGGCTCCGTTCAGGGACAGCGCATCGATCCCCAGTCGAGGGGCCGCGCGCTGGCCTACATGCGCCGCCTGGCGCAGCAGCACCACGACGCCCTGGAGCGGGTGGACGAGCTCGACGCGGCGTGTGCGCAGGCACGCAGCGACTGCATCCAGGCGCAGCTGCGCCTGCAGGGGCTGCAGGCGCACCGCGCCTCGGCGCTGGCCGAGTTCGCGACCGAGCAGCGCCAGCGCGAGGCGGGCGAGCGCGACCGGGAGTGGCTGGCGCGTCGCCGCGCGCCTGCCGCGGTGAAGGAGAACCCATGATGGCGCCGGACATGAAGGGCATCGCGGCGGCCGCGGGCGCGAAGCCGCGGTCGAGTGCGGCCGTGCCCAATGATCCGTCGGGGCTGCAGCGGCAGCTCTGGCTGCAGGAGGTGGAGCGCGCGCAATCGTCCGCCTGGTTTGCATCGTCACCCACGGCCGCTGCTGCGGCGCCGCCCGCGCCCACGCAGACACCCCCCGCGCGGCCGCCGTCGCAGCCTGCAGTGGTCCGGACACCCGTGGGGCGCGACGGATCCGGATCCACGCGGAACCATCCGGCCGCGTCACCGCGGCCGGTGGTGCCGGAACCGCTCCGGTCCGCCGAACCGGCTTCCGGCCTGCCGTCCGGGCCGGCGGGTGCGTCCGGGCCGATCCGGGGGCTGGCGGAGACCGCTGGCGAGCGCGTTCGCGGCGCGAACGGCGATGGCGTTGCCGGAGGTGACAAGCACGCCTTGCCGCTGCCGGCCCTGGCCGCCGGGATCCGCGAAGCGCTGCGCGATGCCATGGCGACGCGGGCGGTGGCATGCGCTCCCCACGCGGCGGCCGCTGCGCCGGGCGTCCCCGGGCCGGCAGCACGGCCAGCGGGTTCGCCGATGCAGGTGCGCGTGCACGTGGAGTCGCGCGGATCGGCGCTGTCGGTCTGGCTCGGTGTGCCGCAGGGGGAGGAGGGCCCGGCTCTGCCACAGGCGCCGGACGAACTGCTGCGCCAGGTCCGTGCAGGCCTGGGCGCGCGCGGCGGCCAACTGGCCCAACTGGTCGTCAACGGGCGTGTCGTCTGGCGTGGCGCCGGGCGTGACGACGGCTGGCCGCCGCCGCTGGCCGGCGAAGGCGTGCCCTTCCCGGTGCAAGCCGCGATGTCGCATCTGAATCTGTTTGACAAGGAGAAAGCCAATGGCGATCGATTCCGTGAGTAGCCTGGGCGCCGGACTGCAGTCCAGCAGCCTGGGCATGCAGGACTTCCTCAAGATCCTGCTGACGCAGCTGACCTACCAGGATCCGCTCAAGCCCATGGACAACCAGGAGTTCATGGCGCAGATGGCGCAGTTCACGAGCCTGGAGCAGACCCAGCAGCTCAACAGCAAGATCGAGACGCTGATCACCAACCAGGCGGCGCTGCAGTCGGTGGGGCTGATCGGCCGGACAGTGGACGTGGTCACCAGCGCAGGCACGCTGACGGCGACGGTGCAGTCGCTGTCGTTGGTTGGGAGTGCCCCGATGCTGTCCGTCCAGACGGCCGCCGGCGCCACGCTGGACAACATTTCGCTGAGCCAGATCTCCGCGGTGCGCTGAGGCGGGCGCTCGCGGGTCCGGCCCCTTGCAGACGATCCATTGATCCATTTCATCACCCCGGAGGGAAGCATCCATGCTGGATTCCATCTACGTCGGCATGACGGGCCTGTTGAGCTATTCGCAGGGCCTGCGTGTCATCGCCAACAACACCGCCAACATGAACACGCCCGGCTTCAAGGGGTCGGTGCTGCAGTTCTCGGACCTGGGCTACACGCAGCAGCATCTGGGCGGCCCGGGCGCAGGGACCTCGACCCAGCTGGGCTTCGGCGTCAACACGCTGGGCACGCGCCTGTCCTTCGCGCCTGGCGAGATGCGGCAGACGGACAACGACCTCGACCTGGCCGTGGACGGGCAGGGCATGTTCGTGTTGCGCGAAGACGATGGGACGCTGAGCTACACGCGTGCGGGCCAGTTCCAGTTCAACACCGACGGCGTGCTGGTCAACCAGGCGGACAAGCTGCCGGTGATGGGCTATGACGCCGCCGGCAACCTGGTGATGATCTCCCTGGCCGGCCAGATGACCCATCCCGGCAAGCCGACCGCGCGCGTGAGCTTCACGGGCAACCTCTCCAGCACCGCCACGGAGCAGACCGTCGGCAGCGTCAAGGTCGTCGACGCGGCTGGCGGCGAGCACACGCTGTCCGTGAAGTTCACCAACACCGCCTCCACCGAAGCCGGGACCTGGAAGGTGGAACTCATGGACGGCAGCACGAGCGTGGGCTCCGGCGTGATCGCCTTCGTGGATGGCAAGCCGGTTGCGGATCGGTCCAGCGTGGCGATCACCTACAAGCCCGCGGGTCTGGCCGAACAGGCGCTGACGCTGGATTTCGGCACGGACGTCAGCTCCTTCGCTTCGGGCAACCTGTCCACGCTGGCGATGAAGACGCAGGACGGCGTGGCGCCCGGCGCGTTGACGGGTGCGACCTTCGATGCCTCGGGGCGGCTGGTCATGCGCTATGCCAACGGCCAGACCCGGCAAGGACCTGCGCTGGCACTGGCGCGCGCGGAGTCGCCCGACGCCGTGGGGGCCGAGGGAGACAACCGCTTCCGGATGCTGGACCCGGCCGCCTGGCGCAGCGGCACGGCAGGCGCCAACGGCTTCGGCAGTGTGCGCAGCCGCACGATGGAGGTGTCCAACGTCGACCTGTCGCGCGAGTTCAGCGACCTGGTCGTCATGCAGCGCGGCTACCAGGCCAGCTCGCAGGT
>Ga0182738_1003252_pt1 | contig 18760 bp, 21 predicted proteins | sample eDN5th30CBELigMG_FD_128876 | JGI IMG/M metagenome (GOLD analysis project Ga0182738, IMG submission 128876) | Enriched Miracle-Growth compost microbial communities from Emeryville, California, USA - eDNA 5th pass 30_C BE-Lig MG (version 2)... ... | reverse complement strand
TGGTTCATGGGTGCGGATGGAACGCGGCCAATGCGGCCGATGCGCCGCTGGACGGGCTGCGGTCGACGGTGCGCCCGTGGAGCGGTCAGCTCCCGCCCTGGGCCTGGACGACCATCGGCGCGCTGGCGGTGACGATCGTCGCCTTGTTCGTGACCCGGCTCCGGGTCGCCCGGCCGCCACGCCGTTGAGCGGCTCCGGCTGCGGCCGCGGTGTGCGTGACCACGTCACGCGTCAGCGTCCCGAGTGCCCGAACCCGCCGGTGCCGCGCTCGGAATCGTCGAGCGCGTCGCCCTCGACGAAGTCGCAACGGGCCACCTGTTGGACGACCAGTTGGGCGATCCGGTCGCCGCGCCGCACCTGGTAGGGCTCCTCGGGGTCGGTGTTCACCAGAAGTACGCGGAGTTCGTCGCGGTAGCCCGAGTCGATCAGGCCGGGCGTGTTCAGACACGTCACCCCGTGTCGCAATGCCAGGCCACTGCGGGGCTGGACGAACCCGGCCCAACCGACGGGAATCGCCACCGCGATGCCGGTGCCCACCAGCGCGCGGCCCCCGCCCGCCGCGAGCAGCACGTCGTGGGTCGCACACAGGTCGGCGCCGGCGTCTCCGGCGCGCGCATAGGAGGGCAGGTCGATGGTCGGATCCAGGCGGACGACGGCAACCTCGGGCACCGCGAGAGACTACCGACGCGGTGAGCGCCCTCGACGTTCAGCCCGGCCGCTGCGCCGCCCCGGTCGACCCGTCGATCGCGAGACGTGCACGCATCCGGTCGATACTGCGGCGCAGCAGCCGTGAGACGTGCATCTGCGAGATGCCGAGCCGTTCCGCGATGACGGCCTGGCTGCGGCGATCCCAGAAGTACATCCGGAGGATGAGTGCCTCACGCGGCGGGCTCTCCTCCACCAGGCGCGCGATCATGAGTCGATCCTCGACGCCGTCCAGCGCGGCATCGTCGACGGCGAGCATCACATCGGCATCTGGTCGCCGATCATCGTCGTTTCCGGGCACCGCAGAGAGGATCGGCCGGGTGTTGAAGGCACCTCCGGCGTCGATCGCCTCGACGACGTCCTCGTCGGCCGCGCCGACCGCTCGGGCGAGTTCACCGATCGTGGGGCTCCGCCCGAGTTGCGCCGACAGACGCTCGACGGCCGTGTTGACCGCCAGGTGGAGGTCCTGGACCCGCCGTGGCACGCGCAGATCCCACGAGCGGTCACGGAAGTGGTGCTTGATCTCACCGACGATGGTCGGAGCCGCGTACACGTCGAAAGGGATGCCGCGTCCGGGATCGAATCGATCCACGGCATGGATGAGCCCGATCGACGCGACCTGATACAGGTCTTCATAGGGCACGCCCCGCCGGGCGAAGCGCGCCGCGAGGCGCCGCGCGAGGGGCAGATGCCGCTTCACGAGCCGTTCTCGCAGATCGGGGCTTCCGTTGCGGTGATAGTCCACGAATCGTGCCCGGCGCTCGGGTCGCCTTCCCGTGGAGACAAGCTGGAGTGGCATGTCAACCTTCCCTTCCGACTTCGTGCTCGGGCGTTGGTCCCCGAACGTCGCCGTCCGCGTCGCCCCTGGTGAAATGCATCGTGACCTCCGGCGCGCCCCGACCGGCCAGGTCGATGGCGAAAGAGGAGGTCGTCGCCTCCAGTATCCGCGTCGAGTCGTCGTCGACGCCCGCCGCTTCCGCTCCGCCCTCGAGCCGAACCGCGGCCGCGATCGACCGGGGGCCGACGAGGAAGTCGGCGACGAGGCGCGGCCGGTCGGTATCTGAGTCGCCCCCGCGGCCGGCCGGTGCGCCGATCAGGATGCGGATGGCTTCGGACACGGCGACCCGGACGTCCTCGAGCTCATCGTGGTCGAAGCCACACTGGGCCGCGAGCTGCGCCGCCGCCAGACGGATCAGCGGGCTCGACGTCGCCGTCGCCGGCACCTGCATGGCGATGTGGTCGTCGGTCATCGAGGTCGAAACGTCCTGAGTTCAGCGGAACCGGAGTGATGCATCGAGAGGAGATAACCTCTCGCTACGTATTTGACCACTCCGATCCGAAAGAATCAAGGGGTTCCGAGGTTCAGCTGTTCCGCCACGTCTCGAGGTCGGGTACCTGAGCCGCCACCGCACCGATGCCGTCCCACAGCAGCCGGGTCAGGTCGTCGACGAACTCCGCGCGGGGAATCGCCGGGCGGGCGACCCAGTCGTCCCCGGCCAGGTGGACCATCCCCACGATGCCGTAGGCCCAGGGCCGTGCCGGCGCGGTGTCGAGGCCGGCCGCGCGGAACGCCTGGGCGAGCGTCCGGGCGATCACGGCCGCCAACCGATCAACGAGCGTCGACAACGCCGCGCCCCGCGGGGGAATCCTCGACGTGAGAAACCGGTACAGGCTGGGATCGTCCTCGATCGTCTCGACGTAGGTGTCGATCGAGCGGCGAAGGAGCTCGACCGGTTCGATCGGAGAGTCGAGGATCACCGCCAGGCGATCGGCCAGTTCCCCGACGAACCGTTCGGCCAGCGCCTCGACCAGTCCCTCACGGTCGCTGAAGTGCCGGTACAGGATCGGCTTGGACACGCCCGCCGCTTGCGCGATCGCCTCCATCGAGGCGGTCGGTCCCTCGTCGCTGATCACCGCGATGGCGGCATCGAGGAACTGCTCGCGGCGCGCCGCACGGTCACGGGCGCGGTCCATGGGAGTCCGGCGCCGTGCGTCGGCGCCGCGGCCGCTCCGCGACGACCCGGTCACGGCGCCACCCGCTCGGGGTGGGCATGGCGGAGCGCCCACGCGTACATCGCGATGCCCGACGCAACGCCCGCGTTCAGCGAACGGGTCGAACCGTACATCGTGATCGAACAGACGCGGGAGGCGACCCGGCGGGCGTCCTCGGACAGCCCCGGCCCCTCCTGGCCGAACAGCAGGACGCACGTCTCGGGCAATGGCGTGCGTTCGAGCGGTATCGAGCCAGGCAGATTGTCGATACCGATCACCTCGAGCGAGGCCCGTCGGGCCCAACCGACGAACGCGGTCGTGTCGTCGTGGTGGGTGACGTGCAGGTAACGGTCGGTGACCATGGCACCGCGACGATTCCAGCGACGGCGCCCGATGATGTGGACCCCCGCCGCGTTGAAGGCGTTCGCATTGCGCACGACGGTACCGATGTTCAGGTCACTGGTCCAGTTCTCGATGGCCACATGGAAGGGGTGCCTCCTGGCGTCGAGTTCGGCGACGATCGCGTCGACGCTCCAGTACCGGTAGGCGTCGACGACGTTGCGGCGGTCGCCGTGGGCGAGCAGGTCCGGGTCGTAGCGGTCGTCGCTCGGCCACGGCAGGGGGTGCGGGCCCACACCGATCTCGTGGTCGGCCGCTGTGGCAGCGCTCTCGCCGGTGGCCGGAGCTTGCCCGGTCGGGCCGTCGAGCTCGGTCCGGGCAGCGGAGACGTGCATGCCCGGTCGGTCGGTGATCCGGCTCATCGTCGCTGTTCGGGGTCGAAGGGTCCACGGCCCATCTGGTCCCGCACCGGGGTCACCGGCGGGTTCACCAGACTGCGCCGCTGCCAGTTCGCGCCGTCGACGACGAGGGTGTGCCCGGAGATGAAGCGCGCATAGGGCGAGGCGAGGAACGTCGCGGCCCAGCCCAGTTCGCGTCGTTCTCCCGAGCGCAGTGCCGGTTGACGATCGTCGGTGCCGGGCGCGGATTCGAGGTTCGCGACGATGTCGTCGGTCATGTCCTCGTGGGGGAACAGGCCGGGCACCAGGCCGTTGACCTGGATCCCGTAGGGTCCCCATTCCACCGCGAGCGTCTCGGTCAGGTTCTTCACGCCGGCCTTGGCCGCGGCCGAATGGGCGAAGCCCGGGCCGCCGGTCCAGGCGTAGGACGCGCCGACGTTGATGATCGAGCCCGGCGTCTCACTGGCGAGATGGCGACGCGCGAAGGCACGACTGCACAGATAGGTGCCCGTCAGGGTGATGTCGACGACGCTCCGCCACGCGTTGGGGCTCATGTCCTCGGCCGGCACGGGAAAGTTCGCCGCGGCGTTGTTGACGAGCACATCGGGGAGCCCGAAGGTCTCGCCGGCGTGGGCGAACGCGTCGTCGATCGACTCGGCATCGCGAATGTCGCAGGTGACGGTCGTGCCGACGGCGCCGGTCGCGGTGAACATCTCCTCGGCTGCCGCGAGGTGGTCGTCGGAGCGGCTCGCCACGACGAGGTTCGCCCCCAGACGGCCGAACTCCGCGGCGATCGCCTTGCCGAGCCCGGTGCCGCCGCCGGTCACGAACACGACGCTTCCGGCGAAGGTGCCCGCGGGCAGCGCCGACGTGCCGGCCGGCGGGGGTGCGGGAAGTCCGATCGAGGCGGCCATCGGCTCAGCTCCCGGTGTAGTGCCCGGGTCGACCTTCGGAACGGGCGGCCTTGAACTCCGCGAAATCGTCGCTGCGGTTCAGGAACGTCTGGTAGATCATCTCGTCGTCCATCGACGCCCGTAGCGCAGGCCTTAGCTGGTGCGCGATGACGGTGCGGGCGAGCTTCACGGCGACAGCGGGCGTCGCGGCGACCTGTTCGGCCATCGCCCGCACGGTCGCGTCGAGTTCGTCGGCGGGCACCACCCGCGACACGACGCCGTGGGCGAGCGCCTCGTCGGCCTCCATGACCCGGCCGGTGAGCACCAGGTCCGAGACCACACCGTGGCCGCACATCTGAGCCAGCACGGCGACGCCGCCGGTGTCGGGAATGACCCCATGGCCGAGTTCGGGTAGACGGAACCTGGCGCCTTCGGCCGCGATGCGGATGTCGGCGAGCAGCGCCCGCTGGAACGATCCGCCCATCGTCCATCCTTTGCAGGCGACGATCACCGGCGCGTCGAGGTCCCAGAGCTGCTGGATGCCGCGGTGGCCCCGGCGCATGAGTTCGTGGTGCGACAGCTCGACCTGCAGGGTGCCGATCGCCGCGGTGTCGCGCCCTGACGAGAACGACCGTCCCTCGCCCCGCCAGATCACCGCCCGCACCTCGGCGTTCGTCTTCAACTCGGCGAGGATCGCGAACAGTGCCGCGTCCATCTCGTCGTCGAAGGCGTTGTGTTTGGCGTCGTTGTCGTTGGTGATCGTGGCGATCGGGCCATCGATCTCGCAGCGGATCCGGTCGGTCATCGCCGGGGGAATCTCCTGGTTCGGTTCGACATTCCGGTGACGAGGTCAGCAGCGATCACCGTCGTCACAGTACGCGCTGGTGCGCGACCTCAGGTGTTACCATCCGTAACCTCACCGCCTCGACCCCGGAGGAGCAGCATGCCCGCATTCCTGAGTGACGACTGGATCGCCGCGGCCAAGAAGGTCCAGGCCGAATCGACCGATCTGGGCGATCCGGCAGTGACGGTGCGGATGAACCTCGACGTCACCGGAGTTCCCGCAGACATCGCCGCCGGCGAGGTCGAGGCCCATCTGGACACCAGCGACGGCGAGCTCGACCTCGACGTCGGCCATATGGACGACCCGGAGCTCGCGATCAAGATCGACTACCAGGTCGCCAAGGAGATTCTGGTCGACGGCAACTCCCAGGCCGGCATCAACGCGTTCATGGCCGGCAAGGTGAAGCTGCTGACCGGAGATCTGGCCAAGCTCATGACGGTCGCCCAGGGCATCGAGAAGGTCGTCTCGCCCGAGATCGCGCAACGTCTGAAGGACATCACCGACTGAGCAGCGCACGGGCCCGACCGGTCCCGACCGCTCACGCCCTCGGCGGCAGGCCGAGCAATGCGGCGGACCGGTGGCAGAGACCGGCGACCTCGCTGCGGACCTGGGCCCGTTCGGTCACCTCGTCGGCGAAGGGAACCTCGATCTCACGCGTCCCGCCGGGCACGGTGACCGAAAAACGCGCGACCGTCGTGGTCATTCCGACGAAGGTCGCCGCCGTCGCCTCGGTGCAGCCGCCGACACCGCGGCAGATCACGAGGTTGTCGTCGACGTGGTCGGTGTTCATGTGGTGCGCGACCGCGGCGATCACCTCGTCGGTGAGCCACGCGTCGTCGCTCACGCGGGTTCCTCGAGCTGAGCGAAGATCTCGGTGTTGAGCCGGTACGCCTCGAGGACCTCGGCCACGAACCGTTCCTGCTCGGCGTGGTCCCAGGGTGCCTCGTCGAGCCGTCGTCGGTAGTCGTTCTTCCAGGCGTCGGGGTCGTCGACCTTCGGAAAATCGTAGAACGCGGTGCCGTTCGACGCGTCGAGCCCGAACACCGCCTCGATGCGCGCCCCGACGTAGAAGCCCCCCGACAGATCACCCAGGTACCGGACGTACTGGTGGGCAACCCACCCAGCCGGCCACTCGTGACCGACCGCGCGGATCCGGTCGCAGTACTCGAGGGTCGCCGGCACCGGCAGCGCCTCGGGCCGCTCCCGCCAATCGGGTCCGAGCACCGCGACCACGTCACGTTCCAGTGCAGGGAGCCTGACCACGTCGTCGTGCACGAACTCGCCGGCGATGTCGTCCATCGACATCGCCCAGTTGAACGACTCGAGCGCCTTGTAGACCGCACGGTGCTGGACGGCCAGGCGTCCGTAGGCCTCGACGGGCAGCGCTCCGGCGAGCAGCGCCGCGAGAAATCCGCTGCGTTCAGCGCCGCGATGCGCACCGGCGGTCGCCATCCGGATCGTCTCCGAGAAGGCGGTCGTGACGGAACCTCCGGTCACTCCTGACATGTACCCATACCTGCCCCTCTGTAGAAGGTTTGTGAACTTCGTGGTGTAAGGGTTACCTTACACAACTTCGCTCTTCCCAAGGAGAACCCGGCATGACGAAGCTCCGCTCGACTCCACCGGCACGGCACCTGGCGGCCGTGACGTCCGCGCTCGTACTGGGGGTGGTCGCCCTCGTCGGCTCGCTGCCCGCTGGTGCCGCCGACACCCGGACGACCTCGCTCACCGTGACCGCGGCGAACCAGGCCGACGGGCTGTCGTTGCGGGTGGACGGTTCCGGCTACGTCGATCTACCGCCTGCCTCGAGCGGCGCGCCGAACATGGGCGTGTATGCCGCACTGCGAGACCCCGCGACGATGACCGACGACGCCATCAACGCCGACAACGGTCTGGTGCCGGCGCTCAAGTACATCCCGAAGGCCGCGATCATCAGCGGCAACTGGACCACGACCTTGACCACCCCCGCAGCCGACATCGACGTCGACGCGGCCTGGGAGGTCATCGTCTGGTCGGCCCATGGCAACATCACCGATGCCACGCTCCTCGACACCGTGCCCGTGGAACTGACCGACACGCACAAGCGCGCCCTCGACCCGGGTTGGACGCCTCCCACGACCACGTCGGTTCCTGTCACCACGACGCCTGCCACGACCGGCCCGAGCACCACGACGACGCCAGGTGCTTCCACAATCCCGCCGACCACGACGCCGACTCCTTCCACGACCCCGCCGGCCACGACGCCGTCCACGACGAGCCCTCCGACGACCCGACCCTCCGGGCCCTCCCCCATGTCGCCGGCAGCGACCGACCCCTACTGCGTGACCGAAGCCGTGAACGGCACGGCGGGCAGTCCCGAGATGAGCTGGAGCGTGAAGTCGTCGTTCGTGAACTACATCGAGAGCGCGGTCGCGAAGGGCACCGTCGAGACCAGTGGCGGGGTGGTGCGTACCGGCACCGGGTTCAGTTGGCCCACCGGCTCGGGCAGCGTCGACTCGTCGGGCCGTGGTACCTGGGTCTTCCCGGGCACGGTCCGCTTCTCCGGCCATGACGGCGCGCTCAACCTGAGCCTCTCGAACCTCCGGGTCAAGGTGACCGGTTCGAAGCACGGCGTGCTCGTCGCCGACGTCGCCTCGACCGACATGAGCGGCAATGACGTCGGTGGCACGAACGTCTCGCTGGCCGACCTGAGCTTCCCGTCCGTGTCTTCCGGCGGCGGAACCGCGACCGTGACGCTCACCGCGGCCGGCGCGAAGGCGTTCGCCAGCTACTACGAAGCGGGCGAAGCCCTCGACCCGCTCACCGTCCGGGTGTCCGGCGGCGCCACCCAGACCGCCGAAGTCTGCTACGACGCGCAGGGCAACGTCGTGAGCCGGACCCCCGTGTCGGGTGGCCCCGGCGACGACACGTTGGCCGCTACCGGGAGCGACAGCGGCGACCTGGTGCGGGCGGGCATCGTCCTGATCGGCGTCGGTACAGCGGCCTGGTTCGTGTCGGCCCGTCGTCGACGGGCGACGGCACAGGCCGCGTGAGCGCCCGATCATTCCCGAACCGGGCGACGGCGTCGACGCGTTCGGCAAGGGTCGCGGGATTCGCCTTCGCCTTCGCGTTGGTGATCAGCGGCTGCGGTTCGAGCTCGACGAGGTCGGGTACCGCCGAGCGTCCGGCCACCTCAGAAGGCGCCGCGCCGGCCACCGGAGCGGGCGCGGCACAGCGCGCCGTGGATGCCCGGTCGATCGAGGGGCCGTCCGAGGTCGCGGACGTGCCGGCGGTCGAGGCGCCGGCCCGACCCGCGGCCCCGAAGCTGCCGACGACCGTGACCGATGTGAACGGTGCAAAGGTGCGGGTCACCGACGCGCAGCGGGTCATCGCCTTGGACCTCTATTCGACGTTGACCGACACGATGATCGGACTCGGGCTCGCCGATCGACTGGTCGGCCGAGCCGGCTCCGACACCCAGTCGATCCTCGCCGACCTTCCGGTGGTCAGCCGGGACGGGCTCGAGCTGAACACCGAGGCGGTGCTCGCACTGCACCCGGATCTCGTGCTCACCAACCTCACGATCGGCAGCGAGCGCGTGTACGCCCAGCTCGAAGCCGCCGGGGTCACGGTCGTGCGCTTCGCCGAAGTCCCTTCCATCGCCGACATCGACGCCTCGATCCATGCCGTCGGTGAGGTCTTCGGCCTGGCCGCCGAAGCCGACCGTCTCGCCGCGCGGACCGAGGCCGAGTTGCGCGAGGCGCGCGCCACGATCGCGTCGTTGCGCCGCGCGACGCCGCGGCCCCCGCGGGCGATCGTGCTGTACGTGCGTGGACATTCCGGCCTGTTCTTCATCTTCGGGCCCGGCTACGGCGCCGCGGATGTGCTCGACGAGCTCGGTCTCGACGACGTTGCCGGCGACAGCGGCATCACCGACCTCGCACCGGCGAACGCCGAGTCGTTGGTCGGCCTCGACCCCGAGGTCATCCTCACCATGGCCGACGGGGTCGAGTCCACCGGCGGGATCGAGGGGCTGCTGGCGCGGCCGGGCGTGGCGGAGACGACCGCGGGCCGCCACGAACGGCTCGTGATCGCGGGCGACAACCAACTGCTCGCCTACGGCCCGCGCACTCCTGCCAACCTCGTCGCGGTCGCCCGGGCGATCTACACCGATGCCGCGAGTCACTGAACCGCCCCACGTCGCCGCTGGCGTACAGCCATCGCCGCCGATGTCCGTGACGAACCGGACGTCTGGCGCCGTCCGGACCGCCGCTCCGATCCGACACCGTCGCCGAGGTGCGGTGATCACCGGCGTCGTGCTCGGCGTCGCACTCGTGGCGAGCCTCCTCGTGTCGGTGTCGATCGGGCAGTTCCACGCCGCACCAAACGAGGTGCTCGGCTCGCTCTGGAATGGGTTGATGCACGGCGTGGATCCCGGCCGATCACAGGTCGACGGGGTGCTGTGGTCGGTCCGTTTCCCCCGCGCGGCACTGGCGGCGCTGATCGGCGCAGCACTCGCGGTGGCCGGCGCGGTGATGCAGGGGGTGTTCGCAAACCCGCTCGCCGAACCGAGCATCATCGGCGTGAACGCCGGCGCATCGGTCGGCGCGGCGATCGTGTTCGTGTTCGGCTTCTCCCAGACCGCCTCGTGGTCGCTGCCTCTGGCGGCATTCATCGGAGCCGTGGGTACCGCGTTCGCGGTCTGGGGCCTCTCGCGGGTGGGCGGCACCGCGTCGGTGCTCACCCTGATCCTCGCCGGCATCGCGGTGAACGCGGTCGCGGTCGCCGCGACCAGCTTCTTGATCTTCATGGGCGACCGGTCGTCGCGCGAGCAGGTCGTGTTCTGGCAGCTCGGTTCGCTCGCCGGTGCCCGCTGGGCCGACGTCGGGCTGACCGCAGCGGTCTTCGCCTGCGGCTTCGTCGCCTGCCTCGCGATCCGCCGCCGGATCGACGTGCTCGCCCTGGGCGACGCCGCGGCCTCGTCGACCGGAGTGGCGGTGGAACGGCTCCGCTTCGGGGCACTCGTACTGGTGTCGGTACTCACGGCCGCGGCGGTGGCCTTCGCCGGGGTGATCGCCTTCGTGGGGCTGATCGTGCCCCACGCTCTGCGTCTCACGGTCGGACCGTCGCACCGCCACCTGGTGCCGCTGTCGGCGCTCGGTGGCGCTGTGCTGCTCAGCGTCGCGGACATCGCCGCCCGGACGGTCGTGCCGTTCGCCGACCTTCCGATCGGCATCTTCACCGCTGTCGTCGGCGGACCGTTGTTTCTCGTGATGCTGCGACGGACGCTCAGCGGCTACCGGCTGGGTCGTTAGATGGCCGCGCTCGAGGTGACCGGGGCCACCGTCGAAGTGGGCGGGACGGCGATCCTCGACGACGCGGACCTGCGATTGAACCGGGGTGAGGTCACCATCGTCATCGGTCCGAACGGCGCCGGGAAGTCGACCCTGCTCGCCGTCGCGGCCGGCGAGCGACGCGCCCAGGCCGGCGAGGTGAAGATCGACGGCGTCGCACTCGGTGACCTCTCGGTCGCGGAGCTCGCCAAACGGCGCGCGGTCATGCCCCAGGACACCACCGTCGCTTTTCCCTTCACCGTGCGAGAGGTCGTGGCGATGGGTCGTACGGTCTGGAACGACCGGCCGGGAGCAGCCGACGCGGTGGCGATGGAGGCACTGGAGACGATCGGCCTCGCCGCATTCGCGGACCGGGCGATCACCACGCTGTCGGGCGGTGAGACCCAGCTCGTCGCATTCGCCCGGGTGATCGCCCAGATCACGCCAGTGGGCGACTCGAGTGTGGTCCTGCTCGACGAACCGACCGCCGCGATGGACGTCGCCCACGCCGAGGCGACGCTTCGCACCGCGCGCCTGTTGGCGTCGCAGGGTGCCGCGGTGGGGATCGTGCTGCACGACCTGGACGCTGCCGCCGCGTACGCGGATCGACTCGTGCTGATGCACCAGGGGTGCGTCCGCAGGACCGGCACGGTCGGGGACGTGTGTGTGGAGGCGTTGCTCAGCGAGGTCTACGGATCGCCGATCGAGGTGTACGACCACGCCGGTGCCATCCGGGTCGCCCCTCGCCGTCGGTTCGAGCCGGCTTGACCGGCGACGCCGCGGCACGAAATCGTCTTGGGCCGCCGGCCGCCGCGACGTTCGAGCCGGTCAGTCCGCGGCCGGGGCACCGTGGCGACCCGCGCCACGTGCGAACCGTTCGGCGCCTTCGAGCGTCTCGCCGCTGGCGATCGTGGCGATGCCGAGGCGGTACTCGTGCACCAACGCGGCCGGCTCGTCGAGTGACCACTGGTCGAGCGCGGAGGCACGATCGCTGCGCAGGCAGCCTTGGGGCAGCGCCGCGAGCCGGTGGGCGAGTTCGACCGCGTCGTCGAGCGCCGCGCCCGGTTCAGCCAGACGGTTTGCGAGTCCGATGTCGAGTGCCTCTTCGCCGGACACCCCTCGCCCGGTCAGGATCAGGTCCATCGCCCGCGACTGACCGATCAGGCGCGGAAGCCGGATCGTGCCGCCGTCGACGAGGGGCACGCCCCAACGGCGGCAGTACACCCCGAAGGTCGCATCGCGCGCGGCCACCCGCAGGTCGCACCAGATCGCCAACTCCAGCCCGCCCGCGACGGCGAACCCCTCGACCGCGGCGATCACGGGTTTGGTCAATCGCAGGCGTGTCGGCCCCATCGGGCCGGCCCCGTCCTCGGTCACCCGATTGCCCTGCCCGGTCGAGATCGCCTTCAGATCGGCACCGGCGCAGAACGTCCCGCCGGCGCCGGTGAGTACGGCGACCGACGACGTCTCGTCGGTGTCGAAGGCCGCGAACGCCGCCTCGAGCGCGTCGGCGGTGGCGCGGTCGACGGCGTTGCGCCGTTCGGGGCGGTCGATCGTGACGATCCGCACCGGGCCCCGGTCGTCGACGCGAACGGGATCGGTCACCAGCTTCCTCCTCCGCCACCGCCGCCCCCGCCACCGACACCGCCTCCGCCGCCCGACGACGACGGCGCCGTACCCGCGGAGGTCATCGACGACGCCAGGCTCGACGCCACGAGCGCGGTGGACAAACCCGGGGTCGACGGTTCCAGTCCGGCCCGTTGCACCGCGGCGGTCCAGTGGTCGACCTCGTCGAGAGCGATCGCCCAGGCCGTGTACTCGCGCAACACACCCCGATCGGCTGCCTGGCGCACGTGTTCGGCCTCGGAGCCGGCGAGGAACCGGCGGAACGACTCGACTCGCAGCCAGGTCGCCGAACCCGCCGGCGTGCGCACGTGCAACTCCCACGCCCGAATCAGCGCGGCGAGCCCTGCACCGGCGATCAGCGACCCCACCGCGACCCCCACCAGTCCCAGCGCCGCGTGCGAGATCGATGCATTCGCGGCGGCGACGGCGGCGACGATCCCGGCGGCGAGGCCGAGGGCGCCGAGGATGCGGGCTGCTGTGACCCGCCGCTCTCCCGTCGGATCGGCGAAACCCGATGTGGCGTACCACTGGCGCATCTTCGCAGGGAGCGACGTCCACATCGAGGTGAAGTCCTTGTCGTAGGAACCGAGCGTGATCGATTCCCGGCCTGCGAAGGCCACCTCGAGCAGTGCGACCGTGTCGGGGTCGGTCGCCCCGTCGACCCGTCGCAGGATGGGCTTCTTCGGGTCGGTCTCGTCGATCTCCACCTGTCCGTTCACGGCGGCGCCGAGCAGCCAGGCGATCGAGTCCCTCGATGCGGCCGACTCGGTCGCGACCACGCCTCCCTGCCACGCGGCCAGACCCCGCGGCGGTGCGAACTCGGTGGTGGCCCACTGGCCGAGGTCGGTGTCGTCCACCCGGGTCGCGCCCGACGGCGCGCCCGGCGGCGCGCCCGGCGGCAGCGGAGCACCGAACGCGAGATCGGCTGCGGCACCCGTGCTCGCCGGCCCCGCCATCACCCAGTCGCGCCCCGCCCGCCGGAACAACCGACCGACGAACAGTCCCGCGAGCAACACGGCGACCGTCCCGGCTGCAGCGAGGACGAGCGGATGCTGCACCCATTTCAGTGGGGCGACCTCGGCGACCACCGAACGTGCGGCCGGTGCGGCGGCGAGTGCGGCCCCACGCCGGGCATACACGGTGATGCCTTCACCCGAGTCGAGATGCCCGTGGCTCACCTCGAGCCGGCCGGGAACGCCCTGGGTCACCGTGCAGTCGTCGATCGAACCGCTTGATCCGACGTTGCAGGTCGCTTCCTCCCAACGCCAGGGTGCGACCAGGTCCAACTCGACCCGGTCGATCGGCACGTCCCAACTGGCCCCGACGCCGTCCCAACCAAAGCGTCCGTCACCCAGATCGGCCGTGGTAAGCGGGTAATCGATCGAGTAGCGGTGGTCGCCGGTGATCTCGGTGTCGGGGTCGCCGATCTTGAGACGGATTCCGTTGCCGTCGGGCAGCACCACGAACTGGTCGGTGTTGTCGGAGCCGACGTGCACGGCAGGCGCATCGGCGTACGCGACGTCGGGGAGCACTCGGTAGATGCCGTGCCGCTTCTCGTCGAAGTGGTAGAGGATCGACTCGCTCACCGCTGCATCACCGTCGGCCGAGAACGTCGCGGTGGCCCGGAAGTGTCGGATCGACTCCGGGCGGCTCGACGCTGCGACGAGTGCGAGTACCCCGCCGGCGACCAGCGCAATGATCACCAGCGCGACGACGCTCCAGACGCGGCGCCGTTGCTTGTTCATGGCGACGACCCTAACGGTTCGCCGCGACGGGTGAAGGCGCGAAACGGGCCCATGAGCGCGCTGGACCGCCGATCGTGTCGCGGGTCACGGCTCGGGTCCGCCACGGGCGCCGGGTCAGCCGATTTGCACGTGGCCCCGGGAAGGGTCGCGGCCGTCGCCACGCGCCCGGAGCGACGGATTCCCGAGGGCTCACATCGCGCCCGTCGTCGCCCGAGCGGTGGTAGATTCTCGCACCCGACGGCCACCTCGCTCGAGACGCGATCGCGGCCGAACGGGCCACAAGGCGGCACCTATTCCTCCGGAGGGAATCATGGACGAGGCATCACGAGCGACGACCTTGAACCGTCGGACGCTGCTCCGCTACGGCTTGGGAACCCTCGGCGCGACCGCGCTCGGGACGACCGTGCTGTCGAGCTGCAGCTCCGACGCGAAGACGACCGGTTCCGGACCGAGCACGTCCGCCGCGCCGCCCACCTCCGCCTCGAGCGGCGGCGCTTCGCTCTTGCGCGCCGCCAAGAAGGAGGGGCGTCTCACGACCGCCGCGGTCGGCGTTCCCTTCAGCTACTACGCGCCGGTGGTCGAGGCATTTCAGAAGTTCGCCGGGTTCGATGTCGACCTCCAGCATCCGACGTACCCGGCGACTTCCGAGGTCTATGACCTGGCCGAAGCCAAGAAGGGCAAGATGAAGCCCCCGTACGACGTCGTCGAGGTGACGCAGTCGACCGCAGAACAAGCGCACGGCCAGGATCTCCTCGATCCCTATGTGTCGTCGCTGTGGGTCGACATTCCGTCGCTGTTCAAAGATGCCGACGGCTACTGGTCGGCCGCGTACTACGGCCTCGTCTCGTTCATCGTCAACTCCGACGCGACCGGCGGATTCGTTCCGCAGTCATGGGACGAGTTGGCGCACAGCTCCAAGACGCCGAAGGGTTCGTTCGCGATGCTGGGCGATCCCCGTACCGGTCAACCCCTCGAAGGCGGACTCGGCCTGTTGACGGTCATGTCGGCGGCCATCGCGAACGGTGGCAGCGTCGACGATGTCGGGCCGGGGCTCGACCTGCTCGGCGAGCTCGCCAAGAAGGGCATCTTCGAACTGAAGGACCCGACCAGTCTGCTCGCCCTTCCCGACGACGCCGGGACGAAGAAGACCCCGATCAACGTGCTCTACAGCTTCGACCTGCCCCTTGCCCAGCACAGCGGGAGCGGCGAGGGAGCCACGGTCGAGGGCCACGCCCCCAGTGACGGCCTCGTCGCCGGGTTCTACCCCCAGGCCATCGCAGCAGGCGCCCAGCATCCCTCGGCGGCTCAGCTGTGGATCGAGTTCCTCCAGTCCGATCAGGCCGCGGCGCTGTTCCTCGCGAACGGGGCGATTCCCACGCGCGCGAGCGCCATCCGCGACGGGGGGGCCAAGGAGCTCAAGGCGGCGTTGCCCGCCGAGGGCGAACTCGACGCGCCGGTTCCCTCGCCGTCGCAGATCGCCGCGGCCCAGAAGACGATCGACGAGAAGTGGGCCGACGCCATTCCGGCCGCCAAGTGAGCGTCGACTCGTCGTCGCCTGCTCCTTTGCGCTAGATCGTTGATCCATGACCGCTCACGAGCCCGTTGCCGCCGCCGACGCCCTGCACCGCCTGTTGGAAGGAAACCGCCGTTTCGTGACGGGGTCACCGCGGGTCGCGCAGGTCACTCCCGAGCGCCGCGCCGAGTTGGTCGAGCATGGCCAGCATCCGTTCGCGACCGTCTTGGGGTGTGTCGATTCCCGGGCACCGCTGGAAGACGTGTTCGACGTGACCGTCGGCGACATCCTGACGATCCGCACCGCGGGCCAGGCGCTCGACGGTGCTGCGCTGGGCAGTGTCGAGTTCGGGCCGGTCGCACTCGGCACCGAACTGGTCGCCGTGGTCGGTCACACCCAGTGCGGGGCCGTGGGTGCCGCGATCGCCCCGGAACGGCCGGGAGGAGCACTCGGCGAGCTCGTCGGCGAGATCACCGATCGGCTCAGCGACGACGAGCGGGCCGATTACGACCGGGCGGTGAAGGCCAACCTCGCCGCAACCGTGGGCCGGCTCCGCGCCCTCGAATCGATGGTGCTGCCCGACGGCCGTCCGCCGGTCGTCGTCGGATTGCTCGACGATCTCACCACCGGCGAGGTGAGCGTGCTCGACGACGGCGGTCTCGACATCACCGGCTGAGCGGTTCGCCAGCCCCGGGGCTTCCTGGGCGCATCGGTCGTCATGTTCGCCGCCCGATCGGCAAGACTCCACGAGTCAGTTCCCCAGCCCGATCTCAGGAGGCCGACGATGCACTACCCCGACGCGGTCACCGCTGCTGGTGCCTGGATGCTCGAGAACGGCCACCGCGCTGCCCTCAAGCTCACGGGTGGGCGGTGGCCCAGGTCACTGCTCGGCATGCAACCCATCGAATTGCACACCACCGGTCGCAGCTCCGGTCAGCGACGCTCGACGATGTTGACCGCGCCGATCTGTGAAGCCGACCGAGTCGTGGTGGTCGCGTCGAAAGGCGGGCACAGCGATCACCCCGACTGGTACAAGAACCTCGCCGCGAACCCCGACGTCGAGGTCACGGTCGAAGACGTGACCAAGCCCATGACCGCCCGCACGGCCAGCCCCGACGAGAAGGCCGAGCTGTGGCCGCGGATCACGTCGGCGTATAAGGGCTACGAGGGCTACCAGCGCAACACCGACCGCGACATCCCGGTCGTGATCATGACCCCGCGCTGACCGCCTGAGCCTTCCCCGATACCTGGAACGCCGCGGAAATCCGGCATCGCCCTCCCCGAAATTTGGAGCGCAGACCCGCTCACAGCGGCACGCTGCTCCACATTTCGGCAATCGGCCGGCAATGCGCTCCACAATTCAGGACCGGCTCAGCAGATTCGGGCCGGATGGCCTAAACCCGACCATCGGGTACGGCGTCGACATCGGTGGAGGACCCACCGTGATGTCCACGACCGACCTCGACCGACCGAAGGTGTCCACGATGGCCAAGCGAGCGGGCGACGACGCGGCTGATCCAGCCGAGGTCACCGGCACGCGCGCGGAGGCCGTCGAGGCACGGGTCCGCGCCTTCGTCGAGACCGACCACCGGCGGGTGGTCGCCACGGTTTCGTTGTGGAGCGGCTCGCTCGACGACGCAACCGATGCGGTCACCGACGCCCTGGGCCGCGCCTGGGAGCGCCTGATACGCGGCGCGTCCATCGACAATCTGGCCGCCTGGGTCACCCACGCCGCCATGAACCAGATCCGCTCGGCCCACCGCCGCAAAAAGGTGGCCGCGCGCAAGCACCACCTCGTCGTCGTGACCGAACAGGTGCACGACCCGAACGACCGTCGGGACGTGCACCTCGACCTGCGCCGGGCGCTCGCCGAACTCACCAGACGCCAGCGCGACGTACTCGCCCTCTATTACGGCCTCGATCTTCCGGTGTCCCAGATCGCCGAGACGCTCCGAATCGCGCCGGGCACGGTCAAAGCGACCCTGTACCAGGCACGCACACGCCTCGCCACGCTGCTCGACGACTCCGCCGCACCCGCCACCGTCAGCGACACCACCAGCCAAGGCAACGATGACTGATCACGACGCCCCCGACACGCACCCCGTCGACGACACGATCGCCGAGGCGCTCCGACGCGCCGAACGTCAGGCAGACCGGAATGCAACCGACGACACCCTCGACGCGGCCCGCTCGGCGCGCGACCGACACGCACGAGATCGGCGACGCCGCATCCGTGTGGCGACGTTCGGTGCTGCTGCGGCGGTACTTCTCGCCGTCGTCGGGGTGGCCGTCATCCTGAGCCGCGACAACGGCACCCGCAGCGTCGCTTCCGACACCGGCGGATTGAATGCGGCCTTGATGGTCGAACCGTCGACCGGCTTGGTCGACGGCCAAAAGGTCGCCGTGCACATGGCCGGCTTCGACGACGGCGAACCGCTCCGGGTCATGCAGTGCGCGACTCGACGGGCCGGCGACTGGCTCTGCGACGGCGACGACGTCGAACGACCACTGCCGGGCCCCACCTCGCCGGAGCGGTCCGCAGGAGAACGTGTCGTGACCACAACGGTCACGGTCCACACCGAACTCGAGCACCTCATGCTGGTCAGCCGCGATGCTGCCGGCATCCCCAGGTTCGGGACAGTCGACCCTCGCGACCCGACGGGCGTGTCGTGTGAAGCAGGCGCAGACCCACCGCGTGACCAAGCGGCCTGTGTCATCGTCGTGCTCGGCGAACGAGACGGCACATCGGTGGTCGAGGCCGCTCCGATCTGGTTCGGATCCGATGGCACCAGCGGACCGGCAACGACCGCTCCCTCCAATGGGTCGACGCAAGGACCCGACGACCTGCCGCCGCAACAGAGCAGCGTGCCAGCGCAGACGATCCCCCCGGCACCGAGCTCCGCACCGGGGCAATCCGGTGGAACGATGACGCAACCGTCGACAGCGTCAGAGTCATCGATGTGTCCGGGGACGGTTCCCGCCGCACCGAGACCGTCCGGCTCCGACGGAACGTCACCCCTCCTTGCCTTCACCCCGAGGAAGGTGATCATCTGTGAGTACGCGGAAGAGCTCTACATCGTCAGAACCGTCAGCGATTCGGCGACGCTTTCAACGATCCGATCCGACCTGAACGCCCTCGAAGCCGTGCCCGACGAGGTCATGTGCACCGCCGAGAAGAGCGCGGACTTCGCCGTCGTCGCGTCGGCCGGGTCACGAACCTCCACGATCTGGGTGCAGTCCTACGGCTGTGGTTTCGCGTTCAGTGGCGATCACCTGCGAATGGGTGCGAAGTCGTTGTCGTGGCTCGCCGGTTGAACGTCTTCGAGGTGCGAGGCAACGCCACCTGTCTTCCTGCTCATCGATCTCCAGTATGGGCGACCTGTGTCTGAGAGG
>Ga0182738_1003250_pt1 | contig 18765 bp, 16 predicted proteins | sample eDN5th30CBELigMG_FD_128876 | JGI IMG/M metagenome (GOLD analysis project Ga0182738, IMG submission 128876) | Enriched Miracle-Growth compost microbial communities from Emeryville, California, USA - eDNA 5th pass 30_C BE-Lig MG (version 2)... ... | reverse complement strand
GCGCCTCGGCCATCTCCTCAGTCGAGGCAGCCTCCGCCAACTTCACTTCCGCGTCCTTGTCTGTCGCCATGCACTGAGATCCTTCCCATCCCAGGACCTACACAGACCATCTGACACCCCCCGTCGGCGCCGGCCTGGACGGCGTCTAGGAACATCGTCGAATCCCCGCCGAGCAGGGCCTCCCAGATGTGCAAGATCGCGATCTGCGGCGCGGTGATCACGTCACGGACGTCGACGAAGAGCTCGGTGAGCAGGCCCGGATCTTCGGCAACCGGTTCCCCGTTCCAGCTGACCAGTGTCCAGCCGTCCGCCGGATTGCCCCGGACTTCGATGACACCGGTGAAAGGCAGCAGCTCACCTGTGGTCAGCGCTTCTTTGAGGATGATGCCGAAGTCTGGGTTGTCGACGTTCATCAACGCCCAGAACACCATCGATCCTTCGTGGGCGAACACCGCATCGGTGTCGCCGCCGTCGCTGCCGGCATAGATCGCGGCAACAGCGTCGGAGAAACGATCCTGGAAAACCATCCCGTTGAAATCCGAAGAACCCAGCTGCGGAACGAAATACAGGCCGAGCGCCCACAGCATCGGGGCCGCGGCGTACAGCACCGCCCCCACCGGCAGCCCGCCGACGTTCACCGGAAGATCCGCGAGAAGACCGGCGTCGATCTCGTTGAGTCCAGACAACTCATGCACGGGCAGGCCCAAGAGCTCCGCCAGCGGATCCGCGGTCTCCTGCGCCCGGGTCATGTTCGAGGAGTAGATGCCCGTGATGTCGTCATCGGCCAGCAGATCGGCGACGTTGTGCGCCTGCTGGTGGCCGAGTTCGGTGAGCGGGGGACCGGGAATCTCATTGTTGATCACCAGGTTGTCGCCGGCTTGCCCGTGCCGAACGAACTCCAGTGTGATCGATTCGGCTGCCCATGCCGCCGGGGCTGCGAACAACACGACGACCGTGGGAAGGGCGGCTGCCCCGTATCGCAGGCGCCGCGACTTCCGGATCACCGGTGCCTTTAGGGCTCGCAGATGACGATCGGGATCTCCCGATCGGTCCAGGCCCGGTAGTTGACGAAGTCGGGGTACATCTTGTCGAGCTTGGGCCAGTAGGCGGCCCGCTCGGCCTCGCTAGCGTCGCGGGCACGCAGGATGAGCACCTCGCTGCGGATCCGGAAGGACACCTGCGGGTTGGCCTTCAAGTTCAGGTACCACATCGGGTTGGTGGCACGCCCGCCTTGGGACGCCACCAGGATCACCCGGTCACCCTCACGCAGGAACAACAGCGGGGACTCCCGCGGCTGACCGGACTTGCGTCCGGTGGTGGTGAGAATGCCGACCTCGGGAACCTCACCGAAGTGCTTGGTGCCCAACCGCCATTTGCCGCCGACCCGGCCGCCGGTTGCCTTGTAGGCCCAGGTGTTGGCCCGCGACATCCACTTGATCACCGTCCCGGTGACCGGCGAATCCAGCGACTTCGGCTTTTCTGGTGTGTCTGGGTTGCTCACGGGCTCACTCTAACGGTGGATGAACGGACGAATCCCCGCGCGGATGTGGTGGATCACGGCGGTGCCGTCCGGACTGTCAGCAGGGATCCGGAAAACCTCGTCGACATGCGAGCAGACCCGGACCCCGAACAGCGACGGCTTGGTGATGATGTCGTAGACCGCCCGCACATCGTCGCCGTCGATGCTGTACTTCGGCAACGTGGCCGCCGAGATCAACCGGAACTGCGGACCGCGGTTGAGACTGCGTCGCAGATGATTTCCCGAGAAACCGGTCTTGAGCCCGACTTCGATCCGGACACAGTCGGGTGCGAAACGGACCGCCGAAGCGTCGTGACTGACCAGCGCGTCGATGTAGGCCTGGGCCGCCGCGATGCGGTCGGTCTCCGAAACTGAGGCCACTAGATGCGCTCGATGATGGTGCCGGTGGACAGCGCGCCGCCGGCACACATGGTGATCAGCGCGGTCGACTTATCGGTGCGCTCGAGCTCGTGCAGCGCCGTGGTGATCAGCCGGCTGCCGGTGGAACCCACCGGGTGGCCCAGCGCGATCGCCCCGCCGTTGACGTTGACCCGATCCATGTCCGGCTTGTGCACCGCGGCCCAGGACAGCACCACCGAGGCGAACGCCTCGTTGATCTCGACCAGGTCGATGTCACCCATCTTCATCCCGGCCTTTTCCAGCACCCGGGCGGTGGACTGCACCGGGCCGTCCAGGTGGTAGTAGGTCTCGGCGCCGACGTTGGCCTGGCTGACGATGCGGGCCCGCGGGGTGAAGCCTTGCGCCCGTGCCACGGATTCATCCATCCACAGCACCGCGGCGGCGCCGTCGGAGATCTGCGAGGAGGTGCCGGCGGTGTGAATGCCGCCCTCCATGACGGGGTTAAGCGCCGCGAGGCCCTCGGCCGTGGTGTCACGTAGGCCCTGGTCGCGGCTGACGATGTTCAGCTCGGCGGTGGGTTGCTTGTTCTCGTCGATCACCGGGGCCTCGATCGGGGAGATCTCCCGGTCGAACCGGCCCTCGGCCCAGGCCTGCTTGGCCAGCTGCTGGGACCGCAGCCCCAATGCGTCCACGTCGGCGCGGGTGATGCCCCGGCGCTTGGCGATGCGCTCGGCAGCCTCGAACTGGTTGGGCAGGTCGATGTCCCAGGACGCCGCGCGGGCGCCGCCGCCGTTGGCGCCCAGCGGCACGCGGCTCATCGCCTCGATGCCGCAGGCGATGCCGATGTCGATGGCACCGGTCGCGATGAGGCCGGCGATCAGGTGGTTGGCCTGCTGTGCGCTGCCGCACTGGCAGTCGATGCTGGTGGCGCCGACGTGCTCGGGCAGCCCGGCCACCAGCCAGGACTGCCGGGTGACGTTGTTGCCCTGCTCGCCGAACTGCGTGACGCAGCCACCGATGACCTGCTCGACGTCGCCCGCATCGATCCCGGCCTTCGCGACCAACGCCTTCTGCACCGCCCCGAGCAGTTCGGTGGCGTGCAGGCCGGACAACCAGCCATTACGTTTACCGATGGGACTGCGGGTGGCTTCGACGATGACAGGATTACCCATGCGGCCAGGCTAGAACACGTTTCATTAGTCTGACAAGCGACGATGCGGCACCGCCTTTGATCTGCGGTCGGGCCGTGTTTCAATGGTCGCAATCAGGCACTAGACGGCGTTGTTCGGCGTCGTCGAACCTACTAACAGATCACCCTAGGAGTAGACACATGGGCTGCCCCGCCATCCCCAGCGACTTCGACTTCCTCAACTCCGAGATGAGCCTGAAGGGCCTCCCGGTCAAGGAGCTCGCCGAGCTGCGCAAGTCCGAACCGGTGCGTTGGGTCGACGTTCCTGGCGGTACCGGAGGCTTCGGCGACAAAGGTTACTGGCTGGTAACCAAGCACAAGGACGTCAAGGACGTCTCGCTGCGCAGCGACGTCTTCTCCAGCGCGATGAACGGCGCGATCCCGGTCTGGCCGCAGGAGATGACCCGTGAGGCGGTCGACCTGCAGCGCGCGGTCCTGTTGAACATGGACGCGCCGCACCACACCCGGCTGCGCAAGATCATCTCCCGCGGCTTCACCCCCCGTGCCCTCTCGCGGCTCGAGGACGAGCTGAAGGCGCGGGCGCAGAAGATCGCTCAGACTGCCGCGGCGTCCAACACCGGCGACTTCGTCGAGCAGGTGTCCTGCGAGCTGCCGCTGCAGGCCATCGCCGAACTGCTCGGTGTGCCCCAGGACGACCGGGACAAGTTGTTCCGCTGGTCCAACGAGATGACCGCCGGCGAGGACCCGGAGTACGCCGACGTCGACCCGGCGATGTCGTCGTTCGAGGTCATCACCTACGCCATGAAGATGGCCGAGGAGCGGGGCAAGAACCCCACCGACGACATCGTGACCAAGCTGATCCAGGCCGACATCGACGGCGAAAAGCTCAGCGATGACGAGTTCGGCTTCTTCGTCATCATGCTGGCGGTCGCCGGCAACGAGACCAGCCGCAACTCGATCACGCACGGCATGGTCGCGTTCTCGCAGAACCCCGACCAGTGGGAACTGTTCAAGCGGGACCGGCCGTCGACCGCCGTGGACGAGATCATTCGTTGGGCCACACCGGTTTCGGCATTCCAGCGCACGGCCAGCGAGGACACCGAGATCGACGGCGTCAAGATCAAGGCCGGTGACCGCGTGGTGATGTCCTACCGCTCGGCCAACTTCGACGAGGAGGTGTTCGACGACCCGTTCACCTTCAACATCCTTCGTGACCCGAACCCGCACGTCGGCTTCGGCGGCACCGGTGCGCACTACTGCATCGGCGCCAACCTGGCCCGCCTGACCATCAACCTGATCTTCAACGCGGTCGCCGACCACATGCCCGACCTGAAGCCGATGGGCGAGCCGGAGCGGCTGAAGTCCGGCTGGCTCAACGGCATCAAGCACTGGCCGGTCGATTACTCGGGTGCGTGCCCGGTCGCGCACTGAGCACACTGACGGCCTAGACGAATCAAGGAGGATTCGGGTGGATTTCACACCGAACCCGGAGCAGCAGGCTGTCGCCGATGTGGTGACGTCGGTGCTCGACCGAGACAACAACTGGGATGCGCTGGTAGCTGGCGGAGTTGCAGCGCTGGGCGTGCCAGAGCGACTCGGCGGCGACGGTCTGGGCCTGGCGGAGCTGGCCACCGCGCTGACCGAGATTGGCCGTCACGGCACCACCGGTCCTGCGCTGGCGACGTTGGGCCTGGGGTTGATTCCGCTGCTGGACCTGGCGTCCGACAGCCAGCAGGACCGGTATCTGTCGGGGGTGCCCACCGGCGCGGTGCTCTCGGCCGCGCTGAACGAACCTGGCCGACAGCTGCCGGAGCACCCCATGACCAGCTTCGCGGGCGGAAAGCTCAACGGCACCAAGACCGGTGTGCCCTATGCCCAGACGGCGACGTGGTTGGTCGTCACCGCTGACAAGGCGGTGGTGGTCGTCGCCCCGGACGCCGACGGCGTCACGGTCACCAAGACACCGACCTCCAACGGCTCCGACGAATACGTGGTGACGTTCGCCGACGTGGCGGTCGAGGACGCCAACGTGCTCGACGGCGCCAGCGTGGCCCGAGTCAACCAGTTGGCGCTGGCCGCCACCGGGGCGTTCGCGGCCGGGCTGGTGGCCGGTGCCCTGCGGTTGACCGCCGACTACGTCGCCACCCGCGAACAGTTCGGCCGTCCGCTGTCGACGTTCCAGACCGTGGCCGCGCAGCTTTCTGAGGTCTACATCGCGTCGCGGACCATTGACTTGCTGGCGACATCGGCGATTTGGCGGTTGGCCCAAGGCCTTGACGCCGGCGAAGACCTCGGCATCCTGGGCTACTGGCTGACATCGCAGGCTGCACCGGCGATGCGACTCTGCCACCACCTGCACGGCGGTATGGGCATGGACATCACCTACCCGATGGACCGCTACTACTCCTCGATCAAAGACTTGACCCGGCTGTTGGGTGGTCCCGTGCACCGCCTTGATTTGGTGGGAGCATAAATGTTCATCGACCTGACACCCGAGCAGCGGGCGCTGCAAGCCGAACTGCGCGAGTACTTCTCGACCCTCATCACGCCCGAAGAGGCGCAGGCGATGGAGTCGGATCGGCACAACGAGGCCTACCGTGCCGTGATCAAGCGGATGGGCAGCGACGGCAAGTTGGGCGTCGGCTGGCCCAAGGAGTACGGCGGCCTGGGATTCGGTCCGGTCGAGCAGCAGATCTTCATCAACGAAGCCAATAGGGCTGACATCCCGTTGCCGATGGTCACCTTGCAGACTGTCGGCCCGACGCTGCAATTGCTCGGCACCGAAGAGCAGAAGAAGAAGTTCCTGCCGGGAATCCTTTCCGGCGACGTGCATTTCGCGATCGGCTACTCCGAACCCGACGCCGGCACCGATCTCGCCTCACTGCGCACGACCGCGGTCAAGCATGGTGACGAATACATCGTCAACGGGCAGAAGATGTGGACCACTGGCGCCCACGACGCCGACTACATCTGGCTGGCCTGCCGAACCGACCCGACCGCTGCCAAGCACAAGGGCATCTCGATTCTCATCGTCGACACGAAGGATCCCGGATACTCCTGGACTCCGATCATCCTGTCTGACGGGGCTCATCACACCAACGCGACGTACTACAACGACGTGCACGTACCCGCCGACATGCTTGTGGGCGAGGAGAACGGTGGCTGGAAGCTCATCACGACTCAGCTCAACCACGAGCGCGTCGGTCTGGGGCCGGCTGGTCGCATCGCCGGCATCTACGACCAGGTACACCGCTGGGCGTCCAAACCTGGTTCGGACGGCGTTACGCCGATCGAACAGGACGACGTGAAACATCTGCTGGCGCAGATCAAGTCGATCTGGCGTATCAACGAGTTGCTCAACTGGCAGGTGGCAGCCTCTGGTGAGAACATCGCTGTTGCCGACGCCGCGGCCACCAAGGTGTTCTCCACCGAACGGATCCAGGAGGTCAATCGCCTCGCTGAGGAGATCGTCGGCAGATTCGGCAACCCGGCGGACCCCGAGACCGCCGAAGTCCTCGTCTGGCTGGACAAGATGGCCAAGCGCAACCTGGTGATCACCTTCGGCGGCGGCGTCAACGAGGTCATGCGCGAGATGATCGCCGCTTCTGGGCTGAAGGTTCCGCGGGTGTCACGATGAGTCGAGGAGACAGATGAGCGACCTTTCCTCCGGGATCGAGCAGATACTGGCGTCTGGCCGCAGCAAGCCACGGTCCGGCCGGGATCCGGTGAACCAGCCGATGATTCGGCACTGGGTCGACGCGATCGGCGACGCCAACCCGATCTACACCGACGAGGCAGCCGCGCAGGCGGCTGGGCATCCCGGGATCGTCGCTCCGCCGGCCATGATCCAGGTCTGGACCATGATGGGACTGGGCGGGGAACGCCCCGCCGACGACCCGCTCGGCAAGGTCATGGAACTGTTCGACGGCGCAGGCTATGTCGGTGTGGTGGCCACCAACTGTGAGCAGACCTACCATCGTTACCTGCGCCCCGGCGAGGAAGTCAGCGTCACCGCCGAGGTGACCGACATCGTGGGCCCCAAGCAGACCGGCCTGGGCGAGGGGTATTTCGTCACTCAGAAGATCCGTTGGTGGGTGGGCGAAGAGAACGTCGCCGACATGATCTGGCGCATCCTGAAGTTCCTGCCGAAAGACCGGGCCGAAACGGCCGCTGTGCCAGAAGATCTCGACCCGGACAAGATGATGCGCCCGTCGTGGTCGCGGGACTCCAAGTACTTCTGGGACGGGGTGGCCGCACACGAGCTGCGCATCCAGCTCCGCCCGGACGGCAGCCTGCAGCACCCGCCGGTGCCCGCGGTGTGGAAGGACAAGACCGAGACCACCGACTATGTCGTTTCCAGCGGCAAGGGAACGGTGTTCAGCTACGTGGTGCACCACGCGCCCAAGGTTCCCGGCCGCAGCTTGCCGTTCGTGATCGCGCTGGTCGAGCTCGAGGAGGGCGTGCGGATGCTCGGTGAGCTCCGTGGCGCCGACGCTGCGGCGGTGAAGATCGGAATGCCGGTTCGCGCAACCTATCTCGATTTCCCTGCCAGCGATGTCGGTCCGGCGTGGTCTCTGTACGCCTGGGAGTCTGTGGAAGGAGACGGGGCATGAGCGCTGCGACTGTCGACGTGGGCACCAAGCTGCCCGAGCTGAAGATCTACGGGGACCCGACGTTCATCGTCTCCACGGCGATCGCCACCCGCGACTACCAGGACGTGCACCACGACCGGGACAAGGCGCAGGCCAAGGGCTCCAAGGACATCTTCGTCAACATCTTGACCGATACCGGCCTGGTGCAGCGTTACCTCACCGACTGGGCCGGATCCAACGCGGTGATCCGCTCGATCGGGCTGCGGTTGGGCGTGCCTTGGTACGCCTACGACACCGTCACCTTCTCCGGTGAAGTGACCGCGGTGGAAGAGGGCCTGATCACCGTGAAAGTCGTGGGCAACAACAGTCTTGGCGACCATGTGATCGCTACCGCCACTCTCACCCTCGGGGAGCGTTAATGCCCGGCATGCTTTCAGCACAGGCGGCTATCGCCGGAATCGGCGCGACCGACTTCTCCAAGGAGTCCGGGCGCAGCGAACTGCGTCTGGCCGCCGAAGCGGTGCTCGACGCCCTCGACGATGCGGGCCTGAAGCCCTCTGACGTCGACGGCCTGGTGACCTTCACCATGGACTCCAACCTGGAGACCGCCGTCGCGCGTGCCACCGGGATCGGTGAGCTGACGTTCTTCTCCCAGATCGGTTACGGCGGCGGTGCCGCCGCGGCGACGGTGCAGCAGGCCGCCCTGGCGGTGGCGACCGGAGTCGCTGAAGTCGTTGTGGCGTACCGGGCCTTCAATGAGCGCTCGGAGTTCCGGTTCGGCCAGGTGATGACCGGTTTGACGGTCAACGCTGACTCGCGCGGCGTGGAGTACAGCTGGTCTTACCCGCACGGCCTGAGCACCCCGGCGGCATCGGTGGCGATGATCGCCCAGCGCTACATGCACGAATACGGCGCCACCAGCGCGGATTTCGGTGTGGTCTCGGTGGCCGACCGCAAACACGCGGCGACCAACCCCAAGGCGCACTTCTACGGCAAGCCGATCACCATTGAGGATCACCAGAATTCGCGGTGGATCGCCGAGCCGTTGCGGTTGCTGGACTGCTGTCAGGAGACCGACGGCGGGGTGGCGATCGTCGTCACCACCCCGGAGCGGGCCCGCGACCTCAAGCACCGTCCGGCGATCATCGAGGCGGCCGCACAGGCCGCTGGGGCCGACCAGTTCACCATGTACTCCTACTACCGCGAGGAGCTCGGGCTGCCCGAGATGGGTCTGGTGGGCAAGCAGCTGTGGTCGCAGTCGGGTCTGACGCCCGCCGATATCCAGACCGCGGTGCTCTACGACCATTTCACGCCGTACACGCTGATCCAGCTGGAGGAGTTGGGATTCTGCGGCAAGGGGGAGGCCAAGGACTTCATCGCCGGCGGCGCCATCGAGCTCGGCGGCCGGCTGCCGATCAACACCCACGGCGGCCAGCTCGGTGAGGCCTATGTGCACGGCATGAACGGCATTGCCGAAGGTGTGCGTCAGCTGCGCGGCACTTCGGTCAACCAGGTCGATGGCGTCGAGCACGTGCTGGTGACCGCCGGGACCGGCGTGCCGACGTCGGGTCTGATTCTGGGCTAGGTTCCGTTCATCGAAACCGACGATTTTCAGAAGTGTTCTCGCACTTTGTCTGCAGAACGTCGGTTTCGGCGCTAGGTGGGTTCGCCCCAGCTCTCGGGTAACAGCGGAAGGGTTGGCCCCCCGCTGAAGCCGCCGCTCGCCAACCTGGTCAAACCTGTCGCGGGCAGACCCGGCTTGGCTTGCGCCGCAGCGAATCCCAGGGGTCCAGCACTGCTGTTGGACGCGCGAGTCGCGACGTCGGGCCCCATATCGGCGGTGTCGTCGGCGTAGACGTAGATGAACTCGTCCGCGTGCCCGCGAGCAGCTCGGCGCCGGCGGGCTCGGGACCGATCCCGTGCGGCCGCAGCTGCGGTCGCCGCCTCGGCGGCCGCTTCCGGATTCTGTGCTTTCTTGACGGCATGAGCGCGGGTCGTCGCGGGCATCCGGCCGGTCGCACCGGGAGGACCGATCACATAGGGCGGAAAGAACGCCGGGTTGCCGCTTGCCGGGGGAGCCGCGGGCGGTGCTGAGGCGGGCGCGGCGCTGGTGGTCGGCGCCGATACCGAGCCCGTTGTGGTTGGTGCCGCAGCAGTGTTGGCGACGGTAGTGGAGGTATTCGCTGAACCCACGGAGGCCAAGGGGTTTTCGGCGGGCAGGGCTTCGGCGGGTAGAACGGCCGGGGAAGGCTGAATTCCGGCGAGTCCGGCCAAGCCGGCTGCCCACCCCAGGTTGCCGATCGCCAGGCCCAGCGCGGGTTGCAACAGTGCCGGTGCGAATTGGCTCAAGGTGGCGGCGAGCTGACTGGCGTGGAAAGTCAGGTCGGCCATGATGACTGGGAGATCTGCCAGCAGTGCGGCCGGGTCGGTCAGCAGGTCGTTGACGATGATTTTGGCCCACTCGCCCATTTCCCCGAAGACGTCCTTCCACCATTCGGGGTCGGTCGGATCCAGGTCGCCGTCGTGGATCCCGTCGTGGTCGTGGTCGTGGTCATGATCGTCGTCGTCATGGTCGTGATCGTGATCGTGATCGGCCTCGGCATGGTGGACGATGGGCGGTGCCGCGGCAAGCTGTGGAGTCGAGGCCACCGCTGCGCCGGAGACGGCTTCGTAGGCCGCCATCGTGGTGGCGGCCTGGACCCACATCCGTACGTAGTCGGCTTCATTGATCGCTATGGGGATGGTATTGACCCCAAAAAAGTTGGTAGCGACCAAAACTCCGTGGATGGCATGGTTGGCCGCCAGTTCCGGCATGGTGGGCATGGCCGCCAACGCGCTGACGTAGGCTGCGGCCGCCGTTTCGTGCTGAGCTGCACGTGCGGCACTGTCCGCGCTGGCCGTCGCCAACCAGGTCAAGTACGGCAGGTGTGCGGCGAGATAGCGCTCGGCGCTGGGGCCTTGCCACGATGCTGCCTGGGTGGCTCCCAGTACCTCCCGCAGTGCCTCTGCGATTGCGGTGTATTCAAGGCTCAGCGATGACCACGCGCCGGCCGCTGACAACAGCGGACCGGGCCCCGGGCCGCTGCTCAGCGCCGCCGAATGCACCTCTGGGGGAGATGCCATCCATACCGGCGCCGTCATGACGATCACCATATCGAAGATGAAAGTCATTTTCAATTAGGTGCCGCGCACGGCTGGCCGGCGGGTTCGCCGGGGGTCTGGCTAGGTCGTAACAAGCTCCACATCGTTGAGGATGGCGGCATCCTCACGCGAGGGCGCTACGACATTGCCCACCAGTCGATGGCCGTCTTTCCACAGCCGGGCCCGCAGCGTCTCGCCCGGGAAAACCACGCCGGCGAACCGGGCGCCGAACGAACGGACCGCACCGGCGTCAGCGTCCAGCACGGTGTCCACCGCCGCCTTGCAGGTCATGCCGTAAGTGCACAGCCCGTGCAGAATCGGCCGGTCGAAGCCGGCCGCAGCCGCGAACCCCGGATCTGAGTGCAGCGGGTTGCGGTCGCCGCAGAGCCGGTACAGCAGTGCCTGCTGCGGAGACACCGGGATGTCGACTTCGAAATCCGGTGCCCGGTCGGGCAGTTCGCTCGACGTCGAGGGCCCGCGTTCACCGCCGAAGCCACCCTCGCCGCGGGCGAAGATGGACCGGTGCTGCGTCCACAGCGGCGTGCCGTCGGTGCTGGTCACCGAGGTCTCGAGCACCACCACGGCGGCTTTGCCCTTGTCCCACACCTCGACGATCCGGCTGATCGCGCGGGCGCTGCCCGACGGCGGCAGCGGCGCGGGCACGGTCACCTTCTCCGAGGCGTGCAGGATCTTGGCCAGGTCGATCTCGACCCCGGGCCAGCTCACCTTTGGCGGGTCCACCTCGTTGAACGAGGCCGCGACGCAGCCGAAGGTCGGCAGCACCTGCGGCTTGCCGTCCACCACGTAGCTCAGCTCACGCGGATCCATCGGGTCGCACCCGGCGCCCAGCGCCAGGTTGTAGAGCTGCACATTGGTTGCGGTCCAGGAGAATTCGACCTGGCCGAACTCTGCTCCCAGCGCGACGTCGAGATCGATCGCCATGGCTAGGCCTTTCCGGCGATGTCGAGGGCGGCCAGGTAACCGAACGTCATGGCGGGTCCGATGGTGCCGCCCGGTCCGGGATAGGTGTGGCCCATCACCGGTGCGCTCACGTTTCCTGCCGCGTACAGCCCCGCGATGACACTGCCGTCGTCGCGCAATGCCCGGCCGTTCACGTCGGTGCGGATCCCGCCCTTGGTGCCCAGGTCGCCCGGCACCATCTTGGCCGCGTAGAACGGCCCCTGCGCGATCTGGCCCAGGTTGGGGTTCGGCTTGTTGGTCGGGTCGCCGTAGTAGCGGTCGTAGGCGCTTTCGCCGCGGTGGAAGTCCTCGTCCACACCCGTCCGCGCGAACTCGTTGAACCGCTCGACGGTCGCGGCCAGTGCGGCGGCCGGCACGCCGGTCTTGGTCGCCAGCTCGTCCAGGGTGTCGGCGGAGACGATCACGCCGGACTCCAGCCATTTCTTCGGGATCCGTTGGCCCGGCTGCAATCCCGCGAAGATGTAGTTGTTGCGGTAGCGCTGGTCGAAGATCAGCCAGGCCGGGATGTTCTCGCCGGGGCCGGGGCCCTGGCCGAATTCGCCGCCGTACATGTGGTGGCAGGCCTCGACGTAGGGCATCGACTCGTTCATGAACCGCTTGCCGGCCATGTTCACGATGATCGATCCGGGCGAGTTGCGCTCCGAGAGTGCGAACCACGGCGAGCCGGGCAGCGGCACGGTTGGCCCCCACCAGGAGTCCTCCATGATGTCCAGGGCAGCGCCGAGCTTCTCGCCGGCTACGATCCCCTCGCCGGTGTTGGCCTTCGCGCCCACGGTCCACTCGGTGGTGATCGGCGCGCGCTGGTACTTCACCCGCATCTGTTCGTTGTGCTCGAATCCGCCACTGGCCAGGATGACCCCGCGCCGTGCGCGGATCAGTCGCGGCTCACTCGATTCGGAGTCGCCCGCCGCCCGCACGTAGACACCGGAGACCACGCCGTCTTCGACGTAGAGGTCGGTCAGCGCGGTGTTGAGCTCCACCGGAACGCCGGCGTTGCGAAGGCCGATGCGCAGCGGCGCGATCAGGGCCCGGCCCATGCCGACCAGGTTCTTGCCGGTGGCCTGGGCCCACATGGTGCGGGCGCCCACCTTCAGGCTGCGCAGCACCCCGCGCGGGTGGCGCTTGAGCTGGTTGAGTCGCACGTAATCCTGCTGCATGACAACGACATTCAGTGGCACCTTGCCGTAGGCCGGCTCCAGGCCGTTCATGTCAGCGCCGAGCTTCTTGGCGTTGAATGGCTTCGGCTCGATCGAACGGCCGGTGGGCTTGCCGCCGGGCTGCTCGGGGTAGTAGTCGGCGTATCCGGGAACCCAGCACATCTTCAGTGGCGAGTTCTTCAGCACGAACGACAGCATCTCCGGCCCGCGCTGCAGGTAGGTGTCGATCTTCTCGGCCGGAACCACGTCCCCGATGATGGTGTGCAGGTAGGTGCGGGCGGCGTCAACGGTGTCTTTTACGCCGGCGCGTGCAAGCACCTCGTTATTGGGGATCCACACGCCACCACCGGATCGAGCGGTCGAGCCGCCATAGTGGGCGGCTTTCTCGATGACGATGGTGGACAGTCCCTGGTGGGCGGCGGTGAGGGCGGCGACCATCCCGGCGCCGCCGCTTCCGACCACGACGACGTCGTACTCCTGTTCGGCCATGTAGAACACGTTATAGAATTGCCCCGCCCGGGCGCCAGTTGGCTGGCCTTATTGCTCCGGCGACCTCCGTACAACCGTTCCCTACCCTGCTGGTAACCCCTTGGTTCCGGCCAGGTCAGGCCGACCGGTGGGCGTAGTAGAACGTGTTTCAGTTTTGCCCTGAATGCAGGGCCTTTCTGCCCTTCCGCCTAAGGTGGAGGCGTGCTTTACTGACGCGAGAACGTATCGTTTTCTCCTGCGGATCAGTAGTGAGGAGTTGTCATCGTGGCCAGTCCTACTATCTCGTCAGCCACCAGCATCCCGGCCGGTTTCGACCTCACCGACCCGGAGATCTACGCGGAGCGACTGCCCGACGCGGAGTTCGCCGAACTGCGGCGCAGCGAGCCGATCAAATGGATCGCGCAGCCCGACGACAAGAGCGGCGGATTCAAAGACGGCGGCTACTGGGCGATCACCCGGCACGAGGACGTCAAGGAGATCTCGCGGCTCGACGACGTGTTCTCCAGTGAGGCCAACGGGGCCATCCCCAGGTTCCACGACGAAACCACCCGTGAACAGCTCGATGCGCAACGGATCCTGATGCTCAACCAGGACGCGCCGAAGCACACGCGGCAGCGCCGGATCATTTCCCGTGGTTTCACGCCTCGACACATCTTGCCGCTGCACGATGACCTGCAGGCGCGGGCGCAGGCGATCACCAAGGAGGCATTGGCTCGGGGCAGCGGTGACTTCGTGGTGGAAGTGGCCTCCGAGTTGCCGTTGCAGGCGATCGCGGGGCTGATGGGGGTGCCGCAGGAGGACCGCGGCAAGTTGTTCGACTGGACCAACCAGATGACGTCGTACGACGACCCGGAGTTCGCGCACTACGACCCGGCGGCCTCAGCGTTGGAGATCATCACCTACGGGCTCAAGCTCGCGGAGCTCAAGCGGCGCAACCCCGGCCCCGACATCGTCACCACGCTGGTCGAGGCCGACGTCGACGGCGAGAAGCTCAACGATGACGAGTTGGGTTACTTCATCATCCTGTTGGCGGTGGCCGGCAGCGAGACCACTCGCAATTCGATCACCCAGGGGATGATGGCGTTCACCGAGCATCCCGAGCAGTGGGAGCTGTTCAAGAAGGAGCGCCCGGCGACCACCGCCGACGAGGTGGTGCGCTGGGCCACTCCGGTGACGTCATTCCAGCGCACCGCGACCCGTGATCACGACCTGAACGGCACGTTGATCAAAGCGGGTCAGCGAGTGGTGATGTTCTACCGCGCGGCCAACTTCGACGAGACGGTGTTCGACAAGCCGCAGGAGTTCAACATCTTGCGTGACCCCAACCCGCATGTCGGTTTCGGCGGCACCGGTGCGCACTATTGCATCGGCACACACCTGGCGCGGATGACCATCGGGCTGATCTTCAATGCGATCGCCGACAACATCCCCGACCTCAAGCCCTTGGATCGTCCCCAGCGGCTGCGCTCGGGCTGGCTCAACGGCATCAAACACTGGAACGTCGACTACACCGGCGGTCGGTGATCTACAAGCCCGCGGTATTGCAGCGGGCAAAGTAGGGCAGGCTTGCCAGCGGCGCTGACACGGTTGCCTCCGACGGACCGGTGTAGCTCCCCTCGCTGTCTTTCCGTGTCCAGCAGCCGGGCGGGAAGTACACCTTTCGCGAGGTGGCGCCCTGGGTGACGACCGGGGCGACCAGGACGTCGGATCCGATCATCCATTCCTGGTCGGCTGCCCATGCCCGGGGGTCGTCGGGTGCGGCCAGCCACACCGGCCGGGACAGTGGTACGCCGGTGCTGGCCGCGGTGGCCCAGGTGGCGGAGATCAACGGGATGGCCCGCTGGCGCAGCTCAGCGAGCTGCCGGAAGGTGTCCAACGTCTCCTGGTCGAAGTCCCACGGCATGTGGGTGCCGGAGTGAGCCCCGTGTACCCGCATGATCGGTGACAGTGCAGCCATCTGAGACCACCGGATGAACAGCTCCTTGGGGGTGGGACCGGCCAGCAGGTCCTGGTAACCGCCGATGTCGGTGCCATAGCCATAGGCGCCGGCCAGGCCCCGGTTGAGCATGTCCGGGATCAACGCGCCGAGCCCGGAGGCCACCGAGAAGTCCGTACTCTCATCGCCCGGGAAGTTGCCCCCTTCGTAGCCGGTCGATCCGGTATAGCCGGCGCGGTTGTAGAACCAGATCTGGCGTCCCGGATGTGACTGCTCGAAGGACTCCACCGCTTCGCGTACGGCCTGCTGGTATAGCGCAGGGTAGGCGTTGTGCATGGTCGCCCCGGTCTGGCCGTTGGCGAAATGCATGTCGGGCAGGGTCTGCTCGCCAAAGTCGCTCATGAACCCGTCCGCTCCGGTTTCGAGCTGTTCGATCACCGTGTGCTGAAACCAGGCTTTGGCGGCGGGGTTGGTGAAGTCGACGACGGCGGCCTGCCCGCCGAGCGCCTGGTTGGGGGAGCCGACGATGTAGGGCCTGCCATTGGCGTGGGTCGCCACGTAGTTGTTGGCCACCGCGTACCGGTAGTCCGCCGGGGAGGTGTTGCGCAGCGGATCCATGCTGACGAAGCTGCGGGTGTAGAGCAGCACGTGAATACCGTGCGAACCGAATTCGCTGATCAGTTGGCGTAGGACCGCCGGGTCCAGGGTCATCCAGGCCTCGGGGCGGTAGGCGGTGATCGGCAGGTTGTAGGCGACGATGTTGGCCAGGTCGCTGCGGACGACCGCCGCGTAATCGGCTCCGGTCTGTCCGGTCACGATGCGGCGGTCCAACTGTGTGCCCAGCGCCCATGCCGGCGGGGCGCGATGGCGGCCGTTGGCAGCGCTGAGTGCACTGATCACCTGTCCCGGGTCACCGACGGCGACCTCATAGTCCAGGTGGGCGGCGGCGACGTTGACGTGCCAGGCATCGGGGCGATCGGAGTCCAAATGCCAGTCGGCCAACTCGGTCTGGGCCAGCAGGAAGCCGTAGCCTGCGGTGGAGGTGAACTGTGGCTGCACGTAGTAGGCGGCCCTCGGACCGCCGGGGAACAGATAGTGCGGGCCGCCGGAGCCGGCCATCAGCACGTTGAACACCGGTGCCAACGGCCCGGCGCCGACGTTGGCCTCCTGCACCCAGTTGGTGAATCGACCCCCACGCTGATCCAGTCCGTTGTGCAGGCCGCCGAAGCCGGCGAACCGCTCGCCGGCCGGTGACGCGAAACTGTCCCCCATCGCGACGATTCCCTTGGTGCTGCTGGGGATGACCGACACGCGCAGCCGCCCGGAGTCCTCGCTGAGAGTCACACCCAGGGTGCGCCCCGACGGGTCGTCGGTACTCAGCGTCAACTCCAGCCCCTGTGGCAAGGGACGAGTTGAAAGCACTCCGGTGGCCGCGTATTGAATCCCGCAGCTGGAGGCCTCCCACAGGTCCCCCACCCACAACGGGCTGATAAGAAACGGGGTCGCCGAGGACGTACCCACGGTGAAGGTGAATGGCGTGTAGCGAGTGGGAAACAGCCACTCCGACGGGGTCACACCCAGCGGCTTCGCGGCCTCGTTTTTGACCAGTCGCGGCCCACCGTTGCTGGGCACCTGCGTCAAAACCGGTTGACCAGAGGAGTTGAGCACCTGCATCGCAAACGGCGTCTGATTGACGCGCACGGTGAATCCGGGGCCGGCAAAGCTCAGCTCATCGGTATCCGGCAGCGCGGTGGTCGGTGGGACGGTCGCGATCGCTACGGCGGCCAGGGCGATACTGGTCACGATGGCCATCGACCGCACGGCGCCTCCGAAGTTTTAAAAAGTCGACTGTTGTCCCGACAGTTGCGTCATCGGCAGATCCTGGCGGGTACAGATCACGTCGGGGTCGCTCCGGGGCTACGGACTCGTCTCAGTGTTGGCGTTTTTAGAACACGTTATAGAATTGCCGCTGAACGGCTCGTTTCATCCGCTCAACACCACCCGAGGGGACCATCGAAGATGCTCAGCGCCCAGATCCGTGAGGAACTCGCTGCCGAGTTGGCGCAAGCGGAGCGGAGTCGGGTTCCGATCTCTCCGTTGACGGCGGCTCAGCCCGGTATCGACGTCGTCGACGCCTACGAGATCCAGCTGATCAACATCCGCCAGCGGATCGCCGAGGGCGCCCGCGTCGTCGGGCACAAGGTCGGCCTGTCCAGCGAGGCGATGCAGCAGATGATGGGCGTCGACGAACCGGACTACGGGCACCTGCTCAACGAGATGCAGGTGTACGAGGACAAGCCGGTCAAGGCGTCGAACTACCTCTACCCGCGGATCGAGGTCGAGGTGGCGTTCATCCTGGCCGAGGACCTGCCAGGCGCGGACTGCACCGAGGAGGACGTGCTGGCCGCCACCGAGGCATTCGCCCCGGCGATCGAATTGATCGACAGCCGGATCAGCGACTGGAAGATCAAACTCTGCGACACCATCGCCGACAATGCCTCGTCGGCCGGATTCGTGCTGGGCAAGCAGCGGGTCAAGCCGGGTGATATCGACATCAAGAGCATCGATGCGGCGCTGACCAAGAACGGCGAGGTGGTCGCGCAGGGCCGCAGTGACGCGGTGCTGGGCAACCCGGTCACCGCGGTGGCCTGGCTGGCTCGCAAGGTGGAAGGCTTCGGGGTGCGGTTGAAGGCGGGCGACATCGTCTTGCCGGGCACCGCGACCCGGGCCATCGACGTACACGCCGGCGACGACTGTGTCGCCGACTTCACCGGGCTGGGTTCAGTCCGGCTGGTTTTCGCATAGATTCCAATAGAGGAGCGTTCATGGCTGCCAAAGCCTCAGTTGCGATCGTCGGGTCGGGCAACATCAGCACCGACCTGCTGTACAAATTGCTGCGTTCGGAGTGGCTGGAGCCGCGCTGGATGATCGGCATCGACCCGGAGTCCGAGGGCCTGGCCCGAGCCCGCAAGCTCGGCCTGGAGACCTCGGCCGAGGGGGCGGACTGGCTGCTGGCCCTGGATGAGAAGCCGGACTTCGTGTTCGAGGCCACCAGCGCTTACGTGCACAAGGCGTACGCGCCCAAGTACGAGGCCGCCGGCATCCGGGCCATCGACTTGACCCCGGCCGCGGTGGGCCCGGCGGTGATTCCGCCGGCAAACCTGCACGAGCACGTGGATGCGCCGAACGTCAACATGATCACCTGTGGTGGCCAGGCCACCATTCCGATCGTGTACGCGGTCACCCGCGCGGTCAAGGAGCAGGGTGGCACGGTGCCGTACGCGGAGATCGTGGCCAGCGTTGCGAGTGTGTCGGCCGGGCCGGGTACGCGGGCCAACATCGATGAGTTCACCAAGACCACCTCGCGTGGGGTGGAGGTGATCGGCGGCGCGCAAAAGGGCAAGGCGATCATTATCTTGAACCCCGCCGACCCGCCGATG
>Ga0182738_1003249_pt1 | contig 18767 bp, 13 predicted proteins | sample eDN5th30CBELigMG_FD_128876 | JGI IMG/M metagenome (GOLD analysis project Ga0182738, IMG submission 128876) | Enriched Miracle-Growth compost microbial communities from Emeryville, California, USA - eDNA 5th pass 30_C BE-Lig MG (version 2)... ... | reverse complement strand
TATTTTTCGGGAAAGAGGAATGAATGGTTGAATTGCACTTAGCTTTGTGAAGTTCGCATCTATTTGGTGAACAAAGGGGGACAGGTTTTGGTTGCATGATCTAAATTTGTATAGAATAATTAAATTCAGCTTTGATTGAATTAGCCGACAAATGGAAAGAGAGTTTCTTTCATAAATGAGATTATCTCACAGGGCAAACTGACAAACTTGAAAATCGATTTGGGCAGTCATCAAAGATGGCGAGGTGTTAGAGTGATGCTTTTATTTTCAAACGTGACAAAAAAAGCGACAGTTATCATTGATCCAATTTGGTTTTTGGCTCAATTGCGGAGACAGTAGAGGAAAAATGAGTTGGAGTTATGCAATAATTTTTAGAAAGTGGGAAAAGTAGATTTCTCGAAGAAGTTTAAGAAGTCACATAAGAAGGGGAACAGGAAAGGAGGGGAAAGAGGATTGAGTTGATGAGCTTGATTTAATAATTCTTATAGAGAAGAGAACATTCTGGAAATTAATATAATTTAGAAATATATTAAACTTTATAACTTTTAGAATTATTCATTTTAATTTTATCCAAATAGCAGGCGAATATTTTCTGAATAGAGTTGGGTGAAAACAACCTCATTAGTCTTCTCGCTATTGCTGAAGAGTCTAAATGGGAAGAGGAGGTCATTTGGGTTCCCACGGCCGATTTTCATATGCTTTATGATATGTAACAGATTTTATTAAGAACCAGTAAGTTGTTTTTGAAGGGAAAAATAAAAACCAAGGCATTTAATTAAAAAAATATAAAGCTGTCAGCTCACTGTTTCGGGGAAAAAAAAAAGAAGATCTATCACGATGAAGGTTTCCTGATCATCTCTTGGAAAGCCAAGAGAAAGATGGAATGATTTCTTCTTCTTCATAGAAATCAAAATCAAGGAGAATTAAATGGTATAAAAAAATGAATTTCTCAGTTGTATTAACAGGATTTTATTTTTTTTCATGTTGTACAAAGAGCCAACTTTGTGGAAGAAATCAAATCGGCTCTCTTCATCAGCTTTATTCTGGTGTTTTTTTTTTTACCCCCAAAAACAATGAGTGAGATTTGATTCTATCTCAAATTTACCAGGTCTAAATTAATTTTTTCTCGAGAAACTTTTTCATGTTGGCTAGGCATTTTTGAAAGGCATATTGATGAACTGACCTGCGAGAACTGAGAATTTAGATTCGGTTCGAGAATGAACTTTTAATGAAGAGAGTACGACTCCTGCATGATAAGTCAAATTGATTCCATGAGAGAGAAATAAATTTCAAATTCCTTTCAGAAAAATTTTAGTGAAAATAAAACTCAGCAAACTGGAAGGGTAAATTTCAAATCTTCCTTCATTTGAAGATTTTGAAAAATTTTTTTGCATTGAAATGACAACAAATAAACCTCAGTTTCTTTTAATTTTATAAATGCGAAAAATTCTGCTTTTGGGGCAAAACTTGGTTTGAAAAACATTGGCGAGCTCTTTTCACTCAAATATGAACTCTTTTTTAATTTTCTCCAAAAAGTTGAAGCACCTCAAATGACTAATAAATTATGGAAATTGAGCATCTTCGTGTTCTCATATTTCCCTGGGATTATGATTAAGCATTCCATGCCTGGATGTGAACCAGAGATATCTATCTCCATTATGGCTCTACTAAGAAGGGTAAAGAAGTAAACAGTGAAAAGTTTCTTTTTTGAGTGAAATTCTTTCTCAAATTCCCCCTTCAAAATAGAGCTTAAATTTACTAAACGCTTATTTTCGAGAGCTGAATTCGTTTGACAAAAGTCAGTTTAATTGAGAAAGAAATTGGACTCTATGATTCTTGGGTTTTGGCAAGATGATTACCAAACAAAATATTGAGGAAGAAAGAAGCATTAAAGCTCGAAAGAAACAAATTTCCGGTCGGATTGGAGTTTTTCTAAAGAAGAAGATTTCAAGTGCTCTACAACTTCGAACGACAAAAAAACCATCATCAATAACTTTTGCAGAGAAAAAGTCTTCAAAAAGTGTGCTTTTTACACTTTCAGGTGGAAGTACAAATTATATCAGAATAAACAACCATCAAGCAACAGAAACACTCAAACGATTAATCAGACTGAATGTAGTGATAGCGATTTTAACTATTATGAATTTCACCCTTTGGTCAATTGAGGTATATTGTAATGCTTTCCCTCGAGTGATTCTGTCTATTATAGAATGAGCTGTATTACAAGAATGGCTATCGTCTCACAAATGAAGTGAATATTTTGAGGATTGGGTATACCGTGTTGTCAATGTCAATTGGTAAATTGAGAGAAAGACTAAAGAGTTAATAAGGCTGATTAGGAATACTGATTTACCCAAGAAAGAAATTATATATTGAGTATCAAAAGCAGAGAGGAGAAATGAGAGTTGACACTCGAATTTTGCAAAGAAATGTGATTATCTTGCTGGCTATGGAAATTTTGTATAATTTAGTTATGCCAGTACCGAACTATGATGCCCAAATTCAGTTCAGTCAAAATGGGAATTTGACAACTTATAGTTTGGACGATTTTCTCTATGTGATAAGTTTGGGAAAATTGTATTGGATTGCTCGAGTCTTTAAGCATGCCTCAATCTTCAACAATCCTACAGCATATGATATTTGGTAACGGCATTTTTGAAACGCCACTGAAGATCTTATAGTAAATCCTATCACCGAGAAGCGAATTTTTCTTTTGCACTGAGAGCTCATATTCACAAAAATCCTTTCTTATTTGAGAGTTTTCTCACACTCATTGTTGTTTTTGTTTTTTGTTTCCCATTGAGAGTATTTGAAAGGTAAGACTTGATCTGCTTGGGGCAGAAGATATTAATATTTTCTCAAGATCAGTCCAAGAAGGGATGGAGAGTTTCTGGAATTCAATCTGGATCCTTGCATTAGTTGTTTCAACAAGTAGAATTATTAAGAAGAATCAAGGATTAATTTGACAACCAGTTGGATATGGAGATCTTGTGCCAATAATTGATTTGGGTCGAATTATGACAGCCACTGCATGTTACTTGGGAGTATTTTTCCTCTCGCTTATGATATATTCCCTGACAAATTTTCTCACTTTATCTGGAAGAGAAAGACACGTAAGGAAATATTTTGAGAAGAAATCATAAAAAATTAGGCATATGACGGACTTGAGAAAGGAGATCGACTTTATGGATTTGAAGTTGCAGCCTCAGATTTTATAAAAAACTTTTTGAAATATGTGGTTGCAAGAAACTGTCCACTTAATCGAAAAAGAGCATATTACAAAGAGATGCATTATAAAATTTTGGTCAGCAAAAAACAATTTCAATCAGCAAGATTGTATTTGAAACAAGTTCGAAAAGATGGAGAAGGAATCTTACAAGAAATTGAAGGCCAAACAGAAGCAGATTTCAAATTAATAAAATGGAGGATAAAACAGTTTAATATTGATAAATATGAACAGGTAGTGGGAGTTTGAATTTTCTCATCAATTAAATAGTGCTACGAGATAAATAATCAAGCAAAGGAGACATTTTTAAAAGTCAGTAGCATTTGTGGTTTAAGCGAAGAGATTGCTAAGTCTCTGGAAAAACTTATTTTGGACAACCCTAAGGAAGGAACCCCTGATAAATATTTTACTTCACTCGAGATGAAGGATGAAACATTAAAGCAGCGTCTCGCTCGTCTGAAAAAAGAGTGTTTTTCTGAGAAGTTGATAACACAAGGCGAGTCAGCTCAAAGACTCGGAAAAGTAATCAGCAGCACTCTTCATTCAACCAAATTGAAAAAGAATCCTGAGAGATTAATAATGCAAGGAGAATCAGCTCAAAGACTTGGAAAAATAATCAATACTTTTACAAAGAAAAATAATAATAACAATTTGAACTCAAAATTTGCTGTATCATAGATATTATGTAAAACTTTGTATCATTATTTTGAAAAATTTATTTAGAAATTACAGGAAAATTGTTAAGAATCAGGTGGATTCTCAGTTTCTGGTCCTCTGAAAGTAAATCCTTCCATTTGTGTGAGGTTATTAGCTTTGAGAACTTCTGGTTCCATTTTGTAACGTTTGAGGACATGATTAATGACATGGGTTATTTCTCGCTTGCTGATTAATTCATGTGCATAGCACTCTCTTTTCATTTGATGGAGACTCATTCTCAATGAAGCTTCATCAGTTTCTAAAGGAGATTGTAAAAAATTGCTTGATTTTGGTTGGCTTTCAAGGATAATATTTTCAAGTGTTCTTGCAATTCCCTGACTCAAAGTTAAAGATTGTTGAACTTTTTGGAATGTTTCTTTTGCATCTTCATTAATCACATAAAACTAGTGAGAATATTTAAGAGCAAAATGTAGTTGCTTAGTACCTTTTCGTATTTCTCAATATTTAATTTTCCAATTCTTTTTCTAATCGTTCCAAAATCAATATAGGTTTGATCTCGAATATTATCAAGAATTTGATTGCTTCCCTCTTCTGAATCCTTGAGAGCTCTAGAGGAAAATTAGAAGAGATTTTCAATTCGGACTCTACATTCTAGCAGTTTTGAATTGTTTTTTAAGAAGAATAATTTCAAGAAGTCTTTTATCAAGACCTTTGGGCTTTTTCCTTTGGGAGTTTGATTCTTTTTCTTTGAATCTGAGGAATGCAAACTTCATCGACTTTTTTATGAAATTGGCTGCAGCAATTTGATAGTTTTTAAAATTATCTCCTCTTTGTAAATAGCAGAACGCCTAAATTGGGAGGGTGTTAACTCATAACCAGATCAATTATATTCTACTTGCATTTCTCTTCGGTCAAGAATCAGGAAATTGCACATTGAGACAATGAGCAGGGATAATAGGCAAACACCAATGTAACAAGAAATTGCTGTTGTAACTCTTCCCAAGTTGGTTGTCGGTACGAGTTCGCCATATCCGACTTCAAGAAATTAAGTTATTAAAGAAGTTTCAGATCTTACTGGTTGACGCAACAAGTGTCATGACCCACATATCATTGGCAAATTCATCTAATTCAGAAGGATCTCCATCTGAATCTGTCAACACTCTAGATTTATTGTGACGAAAAAAGCAATATTGGACAAGTTACCTTTCAAAAATTCTAAGAGGGACGCAAGAGATGAGGACAACCATGAGAGTCAAGAAAGTTTCAAAGAGAAAAGGATGTTTAGCAATATGTCCCCGAATTGCAAAGGAAGTGTCTGCTTCTTTCTGATAAAATTGGCTATGAAGATCAGAAAGATTGCAGCAGTATTGAGTGGATACCAAATTTTATGAGCTTTGTTATTGCTGAACATTGAGAAATGATCAAATATTCTCTTGAACCAATAGAGCTTGACGTAACAAAACAAATACATGAGGCTGTCTAGACTGTAGGGCGTGTAAAGCTCTAGAAGAAGACTGAGAAGAGAGTTGAAGGATAAATTATACCACGCTGAGTGATTTTGAACAAAAAATCCAGATTTGGAAGCGGAGAAATCGCATTGATGATGATTTCCAAAACAAATTTGAGGAAGTGTTTTCTTGTTGTAATTTTAACATCCACACGATAGGCTCCTCTATGCTTTTGTCTTCCAATATAAAAATAAGTTCTTGGGTAAAGAAGCAAGACTTGACATTGGAGTTAGATCTCAAGAGACTTGATGAATTATCTTACGGATTGCAAGCGTGATGGCAATATAAGATATTCTATAGCTATTTATTCTTGCTGTAAAGACGAGTTGATTGTGATAAAAAGCTTCATTCTATGATTTTGAGGATTTAGTTTAATAAGAAAGTACTTCAATTGTCCAGATAACGAGGTTTAGGAAAGTTAAGATGGCAATTATCACATCAAGCAGTTGAAGTTTTTTATTCATTTTCAATGCCATATACTCGCTGACTCTGATAAAGCTTGTGCTGCCATCATCAAGTGAGAAAAGGGTGTTTTTCTTTGGAGAATTGTGATTCAGTTTATTGAAGCCCAGGTGTTTGATGCTTCCTAAAGTTGTGGACCTCCTGGCGTCCTTCTGTTGCATGATACCAATATGAGTGTATGCTTTTCTTTTGAGAGCATGCGCTTTCCTCTCCTCTGCAACTATTGCCCTTGTAAACATCCAAGAAGTGTCGGTTCTAATTAATTTTTTAACTTCTTTGCAGCTAACGAGTCTGATAAAATTTAGACTTTTTCGAAATTCAGTAGGATATTGAGTTTTTATTGGTGATGGAATAGGTGGTGGGTTTTCATGTTTAGAAATTTTTTCATTGAGAATTTGGTGAAAGACTAGAGGTTTAAGTGAACGAAGAAGAGTTGTCGCTCATTCGAAAAATAAGAAAGATTAAAATTGGAATCTCAATTTTTTCAACTCTTTTTTTACTCTCTCTTTGATCACAAGGATTTTTGACTCCTTCAAGGGTTTCTGACAAATTTTTCAGATCTCTTGATATGCATCATTCGATTGAAAACTTCTTTTCTTGGAAAATTATTCTCTTACATCAAAAGAAGGCAAAAGAAAGTCGAAGTCACTTTTATCCACGTTTTTGAAGCAAAATCACAACAAATAAAACTGACCAACAAATTGATCAAATCAGAAGTTTTTGTGGAATTTGACTATAAGTTTTTGGCTCGGTTATCCGTCAGAATTCATGGAGAACATTGAATTCTTCGAAATTTGCAAACAAGTCAGAGCCAGAAAAGAAAATTTTTTTAATAAATTTTTTTCTTCAATATTTTACCAGCTAAAGAAATGCAAAAGTCAGGAGGAGGGAGGAGGTTAAATGGAAAAATTTCTCTGTCTGATTTGATGACAGAGGAAGCACTCAAAAATAAAGTCAGATTCAGTATGGACGGCATTCCTTAAAACTAATCAAGAGATTAATCTTTTCTCTCCGTCTTGTGAATGAAATTCTTTGAAGAAATTGAAGAAAAAAAAATTGGCAAATTGTTTAAGTGAGGAATTAATTTCCTCAAGAGACAGTAGAACGGTTTAAAACCCCACTTTTCTCTATCCCATCCACGGACGGGTTTTTTAGCCTTTTTAACAAGTCTGTTACTACCAAGGCTCTCCAATTTCTTTTGAGGTTGAAAATCTCAAGATTTGAGTGAGACTTTTTTTGGAAAATTTTTTTGTGTCGAATTTTGCAAAATTGAAAAAATTGAATCATAAAGCTATTGTCAGAGAAAGGTGGAAGTAGAAAACAGTTTTCTAAATATGACTAAAGTCTCTAAATCCCTTTTTTTTGAAAGATATTTTGAGGGAATCTCAATTCGCATTCCTGAAACTAGAGAGAGTTAATCAGAAGAGTTTACAGAATACACCCTTTGTCATTCTATCTTGGTAATTTTGTTGAAAAGATGAGTTACCAAAAGCAGATTTCTCACTTGAAACAAACAATATCCTAAAATTTTGAATTAAATTTGGCGAAGCAATTTTATTCGAAAATTGATACTGAAAGGGCCTGTCGAAATCAATTTGATTAGTTTAATTTAGATTATTTATTAAACACTATTATTAACTCCAAATTTTAATAAAATTATTGAAACTGTCGACATCATGCTTTTGAGTCAAGACAAGTTTTGTTCAAAACAGGTAATGAATACTAAAACCAGTAATTATAAAATTTAAGATGAATTCTTTTCCTTCAGGAAAAAGAATGTCATTGGTTTTAATCTGAAAATCAAACAACTGTGTTTCAACAACGAAAAGTTCTCCTTTGATTTCTTCCTTTTTAGCCTTATCAAATTGTCTCAGAAGAAAATGAACGTGAAAAAAAAACATAAAGCATTATTTAAGCTCTTTAGATACTGCAAGGTCAAAAATAGTAGATAAAGATTGGAATCTTTTATTAGTAGTGTATTAAATTATTGAACACTTAATCAACCAAGCAGAATTTGTTTGCGTTAGTCCTTTTTGTTCTTATTAAAAATAAACCTTCTGGTCTCAACCTTATGTCTACATTCCGAAAAGACTCCTTGCTTGGACTCAATTTCAATCTAATCAGCTCAACTGTATCTCCAACATATGACTCTTATCCAAGTCTGAGTAACCAGAAACCAAATTTAGTTCCATATTTTCCAGGAGCTAAGCAAAATGCGATTCAGAAAGCCGCATCTCAGGGAAGGGCTCAGCCCAACAACCCCAATTCCCCACAAAACTTACCAAAGCAGGCTTCTCTTGGCTCATTAGGTCTATTTCCAATGCAATCAGCTCCCGACTCAACAGGAAGGACTTCTCCTATTGGCAAAATTGGGATCCCCTTTGCAAAATTGACTGTGGAGAAGATTTCTTATTTTTCAAGACCTAATAGTGTTAAGAAATTGCCTCGAAAGTCTCCAGAACGAAATATTTCGCCTTCAGAGCTTCAACTCTTGAAGAAAGTCTCATCGAAAGAAATTGCAGGAACACCCAAAAAAGCTGATCAGCTGCACAAAAAGCTCAATCTTAAAGCAAAGAGCCTGTTTCAAAAGCTACAAACAGGAAGAGCAAGTGTTGACAATCTCTCCGAATCAGATCTCTTACAAGTAAGGATAGATAGTTTTTTATCTAATTTTTTCAAGCTTGCAATTGATGCAGTGACAAAACCAAAAAGTCAAAGAGTGACTCTTGATATTGCAATATTGAGAAAATGTCTGGCAAATGTCGATTTTTTCAAGGAACAAGAACCCAAAGCACTGGAAAGTCTTTACAAAGCTCTCAGCCATTGTTCTTTAAAATCAGGCGAAGTTGTTTATACAAGAGGTAAGAGAAAGTTATTAAGATGTAAAGAGTTAAGAATTTTTCCCCAGATGAGATTGGAACAAATATGTGGATTTTATTGAGCGGGAGTATCGAAATATATGAATATGAAAAGATTGGAGAAAATAGTAAATTAAAAGAGACCAAAATTATTCTTCCAATCAATGAATTTGGAGAGCTGGGATTATTAGAGAAGGCAAAGAGAAGTGCAACAGTGATTTGCAAAGAAGATTGCGAATTTGCAATTTTAGAAAGAGTACATTATAAAGAAGTCGAAAGTATTTGAGATTTACTCGCGGAGGAGAGATTGATTAATTTTAATTTAGAGAGGGAAATAACAAGGAAACTTTATGCAGATGTAAATTTCCTCGCCGAGATCCCTTGTTTTAAAGGATGGAGTTACAAATCAATGATTGAATTATGCAATCAGAATCCTCTGATAAATTATAAAAGAGGTCATTTCGTCTATAACGAAGAAGACGAGCCAGAAAATATGTACATTATCAAAACTGGACAGTTTAAGGTGATCAAAGAGTCAGAGGCTAAAAATACAAAGAAAGGGAGAAAGATTATTGAGGTAATCATTATGATGATGTTTGAAATAGCAAAAATAGGTGGCATTGTTAGGAGAGAAAGAAATCTTTGGAGAAGAGTGTTTTTTGAATTCTGAAAAAAGACAATTTTCAGTTGTCTGTGAATCTGTCGAAGGTGAAGTCTTTGAAATAAATAGACAAGTAGAAAATTTCAATTTATTGATATTCATGACATTTTTGAAAGGAATTTTTGAAAACATCAAAGAATCCCCAAACTCGAGTTTGGCTAGAAGAATCTGCAAAAGCAAAGGAATTGCATTATCAAGAAAGAATCAAGTCAGTCCATGATACGACTCAAGCTTATAAGCACCTTTTGCTTTTTCCAAAAACTCCAACATCTTTATCTCCAGAGAAGCCAAGATTGAGCATGCCTGAGATTAATGGGGAAGATGGTTCAGAATCCACCTCACCGGTTGGAGCGAAGCGCGATCCTAAGAGAAGTCTTTCGATTGAGCAATTGAATTATCCCCAAGCGACCCTTTTGGGAAAAAATTTGAAGAAAAAACTGGAGCTTTGCACTATTGATCTGACTCCAACTGGGAGTGTTCCCAGTCCTGAAAAAAGGGAGTGCTTGGGAATTTGGGCAAAGATTGCAAAAAGCAAGAACAAATTAAGAAGTAAAACCAAGTTGAATAACAATAAAGAGGACTTGAAAAAGCCTTCTCAGCCTCAAAGCGTTGGAAAACTCAAATTAACAGCAACAACCCCCAAACCAAGATTGTCATTTTTAGCAAGCCCTCGAACTCCTGGAACCGAAAGTGCAAGACTTTACAATACAAAAAGCTTGGCAGAAGTCTTGACATTAGCTGCGGAAGAAAGAGAAACTGAGAGGATGAAAAGCCATCAAAACTTTATCAGATCTTCCATCGCATCTCTTACAGATAAATTTATGGAGAAAAGTCTGAATTCAGAGAGGACAAGAGCAAGGACAAGGTTGAGATTAAGTCAGGGCTCATTATCAAGTGGGCTTTTGGAAGACAGTCAGCCTCTTCTCTCCCAAAGACAATCATATCCAACCACTCTTGAGCAGTTGGACCAGGAAGCTACGAAAAGTGGAGGATTCAGGTCAGAACGAGAAGCTGGAGGAAGCATGTGTCAGATTATGTCGATGACAGCACGAGAAAACTCTCACATAAAAGGGAGACAACCCTCAATTTATGATAAAGAAGTCAAAGACATTTTGGAGAGAGGAATTAATTATAGCAGTGTAAATTGGGGACACCAAAGGCAAAAAGTCAAGAATATGCTCGAAGATAAAATTGAAAAAGGATACAGGAGAAACTTTTGTGTAATTGAAGAGAGATTTCCTAGTTCCACTGAGGGAGGACAAAGGTACAAATTATTTGTGGATCAAATTGAAGAAGAGGATGAACTTGACTTACAATTGGATTCAAAAAAGTTCAAGAGTGTCCCAGTAAAATCAACAATACCCCACCATCATCATCATTCTTCCAGAGGAAAATTCCTCATTGAGAAATTGCTTGGTGCTGGCGCTGGAAAAATTTAAGAAAAAGTTCAACAATAACAAGTTATTTCTTTCCTTTCGTAATTTATTTATACAGAAGCCATAGTACTGAACTAATTTCTTTGCATGAAAAATATTTAAGAGTAAACTTATTGTACATAGCGAACCTGTGTGTATTTGACGTAATAAATATTGGTTAAATATTGGTTACAATAAAAGAAAGGCATTTTGGGAAATAAGGATGAATCCGGTCTGTCAGCATTTCATTGAGAAGTAAGCTAATTTAAATGGTTAGGGCACTGGAGTTTTTTGATTGAGATAAAAATGAAATAATTAGACTCAGAAATAACCCTTCTATAGTCAAATCATTATAATGACAACAGTGTTGTCAAAATAAATAACATCGGCCTTTTGTTGTCATCATTTATTCATTATTTCATTTTTCTCACTGAAAAAGAGCGGAATGTTTACTTTTATATTGCGTAGGATGTTCAATTTTCTCAAAGCTTGGCTCAGAATTCTTTATCTAAAGAAAATTAAGACACTACTTCAAATTCAAGGAAGAGTTGATGTCAAGAGGTTGTCAGTTGTAGCTATGATTGACATAGACCAACGAAAAAGCCTCTTTGTCATTTTTGTAACATTCAGAAGAGCTTTACTACATTGATTGTAGAAAACTCCTAAATAAGCTGGACATTACAGCATCAAGAAGAATGTAATCAATTTTGGTTACCTGTGCATCTTTTATTTAGAAAGGAAGGTGCTTCGATTATCCGCAAATTATCTGATTTGAATTTATTAATTATTGAAGGATGACAATGAAAAAGTCAAAAATAAGTTTAGTAAGAACAACTTAGATGGAGAAATGAAGATTCTTTCGCCGAATTGCAAAATTTGGTTTCCAACGTATAAAAAAGAGACTCTTGAAAAGCGAATTGATTGACATCCCTTCCTCATTTGAAAATAAAAAAAGAAGGATAGAGTTTTTGAATGAATGGGTAAGAGAGACATTTCTGAGAAAATCAGAATAGGAACAATTCTCTTCTTCTTACAATTGGAAAAAAAATAAAACGGGGACTTTTTTTTGTATTCTAATTTTTAAAAATATCATTGATTGATTGGAATGATTACCAATCAATCAAACAAGCAAGCAAGGTTTTTTAGGTTTCTTGAATTATTAGCTGTTAATTTACTAAAATTAACTTTTACTTGACACAATGTCTTTACGAACTCGATGCGCAGAGATTGAGTCAACAATTGACTATAGTCCTGCAACTATATCTGACTATTCGCCATCTTCACATAATACAATCAGGAATTTGCTTGAAGCTGGGATATTTTCATATGACACTTACAGCAAACATGTTTTTGAGTCATCACTTGCATGGATTGCGATAGCAGTGGTTGCGGGAATAATCTATATTGCTTGTGTAATTAACGGTATTTGGCTGAGAAACTGGCCTGAAAAAGCAACAGGATTTTGGGAATGCTGTAAGAGACCGCCTTCTGAGCGTTACAAGAAGATCTTTTTGAAAATAGCGCTTCTTTGCGTGACAATAATGCTTGCAACAAGCATCCTCGGGATTATTGTGACACTAAATAATCGAGAAGATGGCGATAAAGCTGCCTGCTCGCTTCTGAACCTTGCTGACACGATAAACAATGGAAGTGATTCAATCAACTGGAGAGGAGTTAATCAGAGCGAGTTTTCATATTATTGGCTGAATAAGATGTTTTTGGAAGAGTCAGGAGATGTTGCTGGGATAACAATGAATACAGATGACACTCACTTGGTGAATAATGTCCAAACTTACGAAGATTTTCTTGATGAATTATATTCTGCAAGAACCAACTATTATGTTTCGAGTGCTAACCCTCTTGATGCATCATCGACGCTGATTGAGACAGGTTTCATGAAGGACTTGGGCCCAAAGTCAGTTGCTGGAAGTTTTTTGAATTCTTTGTATGAAGAGAGTGAGACTTTAAAGACAAAGATAACGACGAGTGCAACTGAGCTCGACACCATTTTAACAAATTATGCTAGTCAGTTGTCAACTATGAAGACAGAGATTGCTGATGCTAAGGATAAATATGCAGATTTTGGTCCAGTCTTGCAGGATTTCGCAATTCATATCGCAGATTATTTGGAAGAAAGCTATAATGAGTGGGTTGTGGTGAATCAAGCGACGACAGTTTCATACTTTCTTTTCATTGGTTTGGGCGCTATTCTATACTTGACCATCATGGGTCATCACCAAGGCTCAAACCAGACTATCAGTCAAATTTCGTATATTGCTTGGCACTGTTTGATGCTGTGGACTGTAGCTGCAGCTATATTGGCATCACAAATGCAAATGCTAAAAAAGAGAACCAGCGAACATTGTGATACTTTCAATTATATGTCAACATACTCTGATTTCTTCACGAAACTTCCTCAATATTCCACAAATTTCGCCGACACCATGGACGTCTGCTTCTTTGGGCATGGAGATACTTTTAGCGCAACTGGAATGTCGGTTGCAGGAAATATTCTGGGACAGATAGCATACTACGTTCAGAATATTGAGAATTATACAGTGGATGGCCCGGGTTCGTATGAAATCAAGACCCAAAAAGCAATAATTGATCTTTACATGCAGGGCCTTATATTGGCCAATGTTGATGATACAAATCCAACCAGCACAATCTATAATTTAAACGCACTTAATTCATGGGCAAATCATTCCTACGCTAAAGGTCAGAGCAACCAATATGTTCAATCTGCATGTAAGATATCAACTGATGAATGGGTTCTGAACACGACTAACTGTACAAATACTGCTTGGAACGATCTGAATAGTGCCACTGCTTTCTTTGGAGAGAAAATATGCATTGGGATCTGGTCCTTTGATCCGACAACAATTGGGGATCGTTATAATGATGCAAATTTCCCAGGCTGCACTTCTGTGAGTGGTCAGACCATCAGCGAAATTCTGGAAGACCAATACGACGCTTTAGACAGACATTTTTCTGATGTGAAACTAAAGTTCCAGCAACTAAAGAGATTTTATGACATGAACTTGAACACCCAATATAAGCTTATCCTCCAAAATGCAACTGAGATGACTGATCCCATAGTTCAGCTAAACAGAAGTTTGGAAATGACCCTTGATTATATCGCTGGGCCTGAGCATGGCATTCTCAACAACTCAAACTGCTCATTTATCAAAAGCAGGATGACAGCCTCAAACGTTTATATTTGTGAGGTTTCCTCCGCTGCCCAAAAGACTTTGGTCACACTGTTGGTTTCGACCTTCCTGGCAGTTACTTCAGGTGCTTTTGCTTATCTCTACTTTAGAAAATTGGAAATTGACACCCCTCACAGACACTTTATGAAAGTCAGTTCAAAAGAAACTGCTCTCAATCAAATTATGCCCGATCCAGATGACTCTCAAAGACTAGATACTTCCCATCCCGACTACCCCGATGTTGAACAACAAGAAACTGTCATTGAAGGTGAAAGAATTGATATGTAACAGATTGAAATATTTATAAAGCAAGATTATAAATTTATAGAGAAAATGTCAACAAATAAGTTTCCTTGAGAATATTGTTTGTTTGTTTGAAAAGTTGATCTCAAATAAATCCTTTTGTTTTTTCAGGAATAAACTTTCGACATGAGAGAACACAATATTGTTCATGTTTCAAAAATTTTTTTAGAATTTTGAAAAACTTCTCTTGATTTGTTCTGAGAAAAATCACTCCTTCGTTCTTCCTCAAGCCTTGCCATTCATAAAAGGTGAGGATTAATTAATTGTGAAGTAAAACTCTCCCCCTTAGGAAATATTGGAAGGCAGAGTCAGTAAATTTGATCAAAATCACCAAAAGCTGAATTAAAATTAATTTTAAAATAAAAAGTGGGAGTAAAATCATTGAAGCTTTTTCTCAGCGTTATCATTAAAAAACTTGATTTGTTGTTTATCGTAAAAGATGGAGCAAACAAAGAGTTTAAAAGCTGCTTATGAGTCCCTGAGGGATACAAGGCTTGGATTAAGCAATTCGAATCGACAAGTGAATCCGAAATCGTCAAATCCAACGCCGATCCCATCAAAAATTTTGGTGAATACAACTCCAAAAACTTCTCGTAATCCTAGTTTATCCAAACTCCGTATTCCAGTCCCGAATATTCAGGAGTCTCAAGTCAGCAGTGCAAGGAGTCTTTCTAATTTTCGCCAGTTTACTAGCATTGAGACATTGGAGCTTACAGGGAATGGAAATGCCCTTCGAATAAAAGGCATTCTAGACTCCATTCCACAAAGTCCTCAATTACAGGAGATTCAAAGTGCAAGAGTTAGGCCTAGGATTAAGACGAAGCCTCTGGAACAAGGTGATTTAGTTGGAGATGAGATGGCTGACATCGAACAAAGGGGGTTGAAAACTGAAAGAAGCTTCAAAGGGCCTCAGCTCAAAAAGCCCAACTTTCCAAAACCAAAGGCACTCCCGCCACTTCCCGATGTTGCTCGAAGTCAAAACAGTATGGCTTAAAATTGAGAAGTTTTATTAACTTTGATTTAGCTTCAAGAAGATCAACTCGAAATAAAAATTGGGATTTGGAAGAATCTAGATCTATCATAAGAGATGTTATTGACCAGCTTGGGACTCTACAAGGTCAAGAATCTCCAGCATCACCTTTGAAAAATAAAACAACATATCCAAAGACAAATAATAAAGGGGCGGAGACTCCAAGTAGATTTAAACCTGAAACAAGAAATAATCAGTGGTCTTTACCAACTGAAGCAGCTGGTGAAAGGTTTCACAGAACTTCAAGAATAAAGAAAGATTTTAGAGAGAGACTGGACCAAGATGAAGGCGATGGCTCAGGCTGCTCGGTGACAGAAAGATCTGAAAGAGGAACCAGAAGCAGTAGCAATAGCCTGATGAAAAAGAAAATGAAGGGAAATGATTTCTTGTTGAGCGAGGGCACAACACCATATGGTCTCAGGTCTCCACCAAGAAGAGCAAGTCCGAACCTTCCCGAGGGGTTTGAAATCCCTACAGTTCAGAGTATTGACACATTGAGATTTCACGCCTCTCCAATCCCTGGAAAGGAGGGACTGAAAAGTGGCAAAACCTCTTCAGAAGATTTTGACAAGATAAAATCACCTCGCGAGCCAACTCCTGTAGGAGCAGAAAAAGAGCTGTTTATGAGGCAAACAAAGACATTTTTCAAGTTAAACCCAAAGAATAAAAAGCTTCAGGAATACAGAGAATTATATGAAGGGAAACAGTTGGATTATGAGGAAGTTTATGAAAAACCAACCAATATCCACCCCGAAGTTCTAAAAGGGATCCAAGAGATTGAAAAACTTCGTTCGAATCAAAACCCAATATCACTTTTATTCAACAATGGCAAGAAATTGGTTCAGCCTTCATACATGAAAGATATTGGAACAATGTGTTACACTGAACTCTGGGGTACAAGAGAAGCCATTAAGGCAGTGAAACAGCTTGAAAAGAAAGGTCCTTTTGTGAGATTGTTTCCAGAGAGAGATGAAGACTTTTTGTTTAAGCCTGATAAATGGGAGGAAAAAGCTGAGCTGGAGAGAAAGAAAGCATTTGAGATTCCTGACAGTCAGATTCCTCCACATCAAGTGGAAGAAGTTCATGGTAAGCCTGATCAGACGACAAAAGACCTTTTAAAAGAACTTTCAAATATGCCCATATTGCACTCAAAACTTTTTGAGTCTCATCGTGATCAAAATTTGAGACTTTCTGATAAGCGCTCCTCAATGAATTATCATCTTTCATTCAACGCGCAAATGACCCAAGATTCTCAAGAAGCCTCACCAACACTCTTGCTTCCTGAGAAGAAAATGGAGACCTTTCTGAGTCGGACGATTAATAAACAAAGAAAAACATTATTTGGAGGTGACCTGCGTGGCTCTTTCATGGGAAGTCCCTCACTGCCCAGAAAAAGTCAACATAAAGAGTCCTCTGTAACTCCTGTCGTTGTTATTCTTGAGGAACCAAAACCCAGAGTGTTTCGATCAGAAGAAAAGAAGAAACCATTAGAATTGATAAATGCAAAGGATCATCTCACAAAATCACAAAAAATAAATAATCTTTTACAAATTATGGCCGATGAAAAAGGTGCAAAGAGAGGTCCCACTAAAACTCGTCGCTAATTGTGGTGTGGAAATGGGAATGGGAATTCTCCTTCCAGCTTGAAAAATCTCACATCATCTGGATGTCCTATCTAATTAATTTCCAATTTTTTAAATTGATGTTCTCATATTTGGTCTTTTCAAAAAATTCCCATGTCTATTAAAGTAAATCTATCTTTATCAGTTGAATTTTTTTAACGACAAACTAAGATATCGATATTTTCAAAAAGAGAAATTATTTGAACAAATTTTCTCGAGTGTAAATATTGAAAAATGATTTTCAAGCTATGATTCTTTCTTGTCTTTTTGGTTTTTCTCTTTATTTAAGATCAAAGTCTTTCGGATTGAGATTTTTAGGGGGAAAAAAGTCTGAAAAAAAGTAAGAAAAAAAAACTCTATAATAAATCATGATATTGGTCTCAATTTCGAGATTATGATTTTCAAATGATTCCTTCAGTTAAATTATCTGCAGAACTCTTTTTTAAGTTTATTTTCAATCAGAAAAACTGGGCTTTCCATTTCATAACCCTTCAAGAGGCTTCAAGGCTATTTCCCTTTGGCTTTTTATTAATTGCCAAGGTTTAGGCTAAAAAAACTATCAAACCTCCAATCTGACTCCTGTGTCATGATTTCTGAAAATGAGGGTTAAACGAAAAATTTTTTATTCTTAGATGGTAAAACTTGAGAATGGAAATTTTTATCCTCTTGAAAATTGATGAATCTCATAAACAAGGCAGAAACTATTTTCCCTCTAAAATACCACAAAAAAGGTTTCAAATTCATTTTCGTTCTTTTGAGAAAAGTTTCAGATTTTTTTGGAAAAAAAAAGAGGAAAATTTTCCTTGAAAAAAAATTTAAGGATTCTTTTTTTTTTGCAAAAAATTTTTTCTCGATAAAACAAATCCTTGTCTCTTTTTTTCTCATTTTCTCAAGAGGATCGCTTTGATTTGGAATCAATCTCTTCTCCTTTTTGAATTTGAGGTTGGCCTGAAAATAAAGTGTCCCATCTTTTTTCTTCATGGTCAGAGTGGTTCACAACCTTAATATATTTCAAAGGGTTAAGTTGAAAGGAGAGGATCGAAATTAAAGATTGTTTTAGCTCACCTTGAGAGATTTGGAAAGAGCGATATTGGTGATGTTTTCATGCATGCTTGAAATCTTTTAAGAATTTTTGAGAGATTTTTTTTTCTGGATTTTTATTGAAAAAACATGAAGAAATTTTTTTCAAAAAACACTTGAGAAAATATCCAAAAATTTGAGATTGTTTGATTGGATTAGATTAGATTAGAATAGAGTTGACTTGATTTAAATAAAATTTTTTCAAAGTCATAATGTAATGGTGAATTATATATCAGATTATGCAGATCATAACATTATAAAAAAGTTTGATTCTTGATTTAAGAAGGAGGAGGGATCTTGAAATCTTTAACGACTGGGCCAAAGTCAGAGACAATTTCTCTATGGCAAGACCAGACTAACAAAATAGCTTCCTAAGAAATAATTAACAAAATTCAAAAGTTTTATGGATTTACTGGTGTTCCAATACCAGCACCTCTGGGGTCTCCAGCAGGGCCGAACCAATGGTTTTGTGGAGCACCAGTGGTTCTAGCTCTGAGACCAGAGTAAGTGGTTCCATTGACAGTGTTTCCAAGAACCTTTTGCAGGAAGATGGGATCGTTTGAAACAACAGCAGCAGTAAGATGGTGCTCCATTCTTTCAAGGATATCAAGAACGACATCCAATTCTTCATCATTGTAACTGGTAATAACTTGGAAGGGTCCGAAAAGCTCTTTGGTGGCAAGGTCAAAGTACTCTTCTTTGGCAATTTCTTTCAAGGGGACAAAAACAGCAGTTG
>Ga0182738_1003248_pt1 | contig 18768 bp, 12 predicted proteins | sample eDN5th30CBELigMG_FD_128876 | JGI IMG/M metagenome (GOLD analysis project Ga0182738, IMG submission 128876) | Enriched Miracle-Growth compost microbial communities from Emeryville, California, USA - eDNA 5th pass 30_C BE-Lig MG (version 2)... ... | reverse complement strand
ATATGAAAATAACAAGTCTCTCACCCAAGACTGTGTTTATTTTCCCCAACGAAAGCAAAAGGAAAGATCAAAATGATATTCTTGATCACGTTTTAAGGATGAAGCGAAATAAAGAAACAAAGTTAGAACAGCTACTTTTTGTCTGACATCTTCTCTATTTGTGAGCCAATTTATTCAGTGGTAATAAATCCCCTTCGATATGGAGTTAAATTTCTCATATTTGCTGACAATTCACAACTGAGATATGAAGAGGTGACTGAATTCAAGTATTCTCAAGATTTGCCAAGTTCTCAAACTTCAGAATTAATTTCGAGAGTAAAATCAGAAAATTGTTAGATTCGATTCTGCAGAAGAAATCCTCCTTTAAAAAAGCAAAAAGATCTTTTTGTTGGACAAAATTCAGAATAATAAATTTCATCCAATACTCGAAAAAAGTTTTTGCTCTTCTTGTTGGGTAAAAATATAGAACCGAAGACTTTTGTTTTGATGTTTGGATTCTGAAAAGGATTTCAAATTTTGAGGAGAGCAGAAAAATTGCTGGAATTTTTGTTTCACTTATTAACCAAAATTACTACTTTTCTCTTTCTACTTCTCGACCATTCATGAAATATTTTAGGATAAAACAAAATTAAGGATTTGGATCTCTGAACCAGTATAAAAAAAAATTGTGAATCATATTAAATGTTTAAAAGCTGAAATTGAATATTTATCTAGGAGGATAAAATTAATTTTTATTTCTTTCAGGAATGATGAAAAATCCTTTCTTTGAACCTTCCCTTGCTTACTGTTGAGCGGCAAAAATTGAAACCCAGCTTAGCGAGATTGAACAAAAGTTGAAATAATTGAATTTTCAGAATAGAATTTTCTTTTGTTTTAATAACTCTGTTTGATCATTGGATGAAATGGAGAGAACAAAGAAATATTTATAATTTAGAAATAAAACTTTTTCAAATCAGTCTAAAAAGAATGGGAATAGGAACCAGTTTTGAAAGATTCTTTGAAACTGACGAATTTCTGCCTCCAAAAGTCCCAGACGCAAAGAAAGTTAAAACTTTTACGAGCAATGGAAAGTTTTACACTTTCTTACCAGCTTATGTTGAAATTGACCCTAAAAAGCTCTTCAATCTCTCTTCATTGAAGGGAACTGTCCAATTTCGAGGAAGGTTGAAGATAAAGTTGCTTGACTTTCCTCAAGAGGCAAATGATTATCTTCAAAATCAGCTTTGTATATTCCTACCTGATGAGGGGTTGTCAGTTAAATTAACTCAAGAAGTTGCCCAAAGAACAGTTGATGGGAATGGATGCATTTCGTTGACATACGATATCGATCAACAATTTTCTTGGGAACCAAACCTTCTGCTTCTTCCTTTTGATAAGCAAGAGCTCTCTTTCTCTCTCATGCTTGCTCCTTTCAAGATCGGGGAAAACCAATATTATTTTAATATCCAAACCAATAATCAAATATGGTTCGAGTATCCGTTGCCCAACAACCCTCGTACTCAAAGGTTGGAAGATTTTTCTCTTTATTATTACCAAACAAAATATGATTTGATCGAAGAAACAGCTGGAGGAAAAATAATAGGATATTACCCGCAAATCACCTTGGATTTTAGATTGGTACGAAATCCATGGAACTTTATCCTTACAGTTCTTATCCCAAATACCATTATTCAGCTTCTCACCATCACAGTCTTTTTTACAGATAACAACTTTCAAGCGAGACTAGGCACAATCATTGGACTAGTTTTTACGCTCGTAGCTTTAATACCTTCAGTCCGTTCGAAATTACCCCCCATTCCTTTCATAACTTTCCTGGATATTTTCATTTATAGTGGAGTCGTGAATCTAGGGCTCTGCCTATTGGATACAAGTCTGAAAAGACACAATCCAGACTACGAAAACAATGCATGCTTTATTATTGTCTGTTATATAAGTTTTGGTGTCTTTGCATCGGCGTTCTTTCTGACTTGTGTACGAACTCAGGAATATTGTTCTATGAGAAAGAGAGTAAAAAGGAGTCAGAGCGTGATTCTCACCTTACTTCGAAGAAGACTACGGAGGCACTATCTCAAGCATCCAGAGCTATTTCTAGGAATAATGCTGAGAACTTTAGACAATATTCATAATATAGAAGTACTCGATCAACGATTGACTCCAAGAGAAAGGCGCTATATGGAGCACAAGTTACAGATAAAGCGACAACAACAAATTGAGTTTCTAGATTAAGGTCAGATTCCTCAAATTTTCAATATATCTTTGATCTTATAGTGTTCATAGTGAATTTTAGAGGCTTATATTCTCTTTAAGAGACTTCAAAATATTGTTGCTTTTATGAAAGTTTTACGAAACGTATTATTTGAATTATTCTGATGTTTAAAAACTTGGCAAAATTTATAAAAGGAAGAGAGCATTTCTTTTCCCTTTAAACCACTCAATTTTTCTGATTAGTCTGCATTAATGTTTGAGAAATAGAGGACTCTTGCAAAACAATTTTGAGTTTCTGGATCTTAAAGACCCTGACATCTTCTCAGATTGTTTTTTCAAATGCGAAGAAATTTTGTTTCATCATGAGCATTAGACATGAATCTTTAGGTTTCTTATGATCATTTCTTTCGTGAAAAGAAGAGAAGTCTGTCAGGAATTTTTTGGGGAAAAATTGAAAGTTTATTTGAAAAATAGTTTAGTCAGGAAATAAAACAGAGAGAAGAAACTAGGTTTATTTCTGAGGCCCAATTTTTAGGTGTCTCTATTCTATATAAATCGGAGAGTCTTTTTTGAGAGCGCTTTGAATATTCTTAAGGGTGAGAAATACATGAAATGATGAGTCAAATGGTTCAAGTCATGAAACTCTCTCAAGAGTCAATGTAGGAAGAGAGAAGAGGAAAGGAGTTTTGAAAAGAAGACTCAATGAAGTACTCTCCTCTTGAGAAGACCTAAGGAATTTAAAATTGACGGTTCAAAGTATAAAAATGTTGATTGGTCCAGTTTTGAATGATATTTATTAAGTTTTGTGATCTCACTTGATAAAAATTCCTCATAAATATCAGAAAAAATTTCAGTTTAGAATGAATGAAACATGGTGCATTTTCCTCCGGAGGAAGCTAAAAATCTCAATTCTTCAAGCTTTTTAATTGGAAAAAAGGCTCTGGTCCTTCATAAAACTTGTGGAGGATTTTTTGGTGGGGGTTCTAACTTTTTCAACAACAAGAATCTAAAAATTAAATTTCGACTTTCCTCTCCTTGTTTTATTTTTAAACGAATTAAAATTTAATGAAATTATCGAGCATAGAATTTGATATCTCTTTAGCTCTCAAAATTAAACATGAGGACTTTTTGGGATCTTGAATAATTCGCTGAGGTTTAAGCCCGAACACAACAAGAAGAATTCAAGCTTGTTCAGTCTTCAATCTCAAAGAAATCAAAAAATTCATTGAAAAATGAGTATACCTCTCAATAAAATGATTTTTAGCATTTTGAAGTTGATGGGTCTTTCTGGAAGCTTTGTGGTCTCTGAAGAAAGAGTCGAAATAAAAAAAATTATTTTGGAGAACATTTATTCAAGCGCCAATAAAAGAAGAGGCTTGTTCTATTAAACTTTTGAGGAAAATTAAATATTTAATAACAATGATGAGGTGGTGATTGCTCACATTCCCTCGCCGAAACGTCGTGAACTTACATGTGCTGTCTGGAGAAGAACTCAGGCCTTCATACTTTGAATTAAGTCAACCTCTTCAAGGAAGAGGACGCATGCATGTTTATGTATGAGTTTGTCCAAACTTTAAATCAGAAGTATGGATTAAATATTTAGACTTGAGTAACTGAAAATTTTTCAAAAAATGGGAAACATAATTGAACAAAGACTTTTTCAAAACATTCTGGCCGGCAAAGAAAAATATGAACTTATTCCAAAAGAAAGCAAATCCAAATATTTTGAAGGGATTTTTTTTTGAAAAACTACGTTTTCATACCAGCCTTCGTCGTAATAGAAGTCAGAGAGTTTTTCGCTCTCTCTGTAATAGAACTGGCTGTCCATTTTCATGGAAAACTTCGAATGATATGTTTAAAGAAAATATCGAGAGTATTGAAAAAAATGTTCTTCTTTGATTTTACTGTTCATTGTTGAGATCGAAATCCGATTCAAATCTATTTAGACAATCTGCACGACAGAGATGATTCTGCACAACAAAAGTTCTCTCTTAGGGGGCTGAAATTGAATGTGTATCTCAAAGGATTAAATTATTATTTTATTCCTTGAGAGGAAGAGAAAAACTCCCAACCATATTTGTCTCCGCCTATTGTTCTTATCTTGAAATATCCCGAAGAAGATTTTGGAATCCATGAAAGCTCTTGATATTGGTTGTGAATGTGAGAAGAAAGGGCTGAAAATTGGACTCAGAACTCAAGTCCATTTTTCGGGGAAAATTTACCAGATCAACTTGAAGACAGTTGGTGTGGCAAGAAAAAGAAAGGAGTTCATTCCTTTGTTAGTCTGAGACTTCTGAAACTCATCTAAAGTCAAAAGTTTTCTCTCAGCCTTCACTCAAGAGCCTTTTGTGAGATAAAATCCATGAAATACATAAAAACTTTTTCGAGTCAAAAGAGAAGATCAAAAAAGTCAATCGCTTTGAAAAAAGGACTTGGTCCAGTCTCTTTGGCTCGAGAAGATTGGGGAGGAAAATAAAAATAAGAGTCTATAAAAATGTTGATGATTCTTGATTGGTTGAGCCTTGAATAAAATTTAATTTAATAATGAGATCTGACTTTATAAAAGTTTAGAATTATTATTTCTATTGGTTAGAAAAATTTCCAGTCTTGTATTATTAAAAATTCATAAATACTGATACTCACTGGCTTAAAAAAAAAATTGTTTAGTTTTTTTCCGTTTATTTTTCTCAGTTAAGCATAAACTTGATTGCTGATTCTCCATATAAAGAAATGAAGCTTGGATACTTCTCTCTTGTAAAGACGTCTAAATCACCTTTTGATTGATTTATTTATTTCTTAGGTTCTCATTCGCTGGAACAAGTTTTTATTTCAAGAAGAGGGTAACATTAAAAATTAAAAAAATTTGAGTTTTTTAGAATATATGATTGGATATAAAAAGCCAATAAAATAAAAGGTGAGATGGAGAAAATTTTCAATATAAATAAAGAGCAAAAATCAAGATTTATAATTGTAAAATAAATTAAAAAGAATTTGTAAAATATGGGGAACACAATTCGACAAAAACTTTGTCCGAAAGGCAATGACAAGAAAGATCAGTATATCCCGATCCCAAAAGAAGAAAACTCAGTTAAGTTTGAAGGGAGTAATGGAAAGGACTACTTCTTCCTTCTGGCCGACGTTATCATCGAAGTCCGAGAGTTTTCCTATCTTTCTGTCAAGGACCAGTCGGTTAAATTTCGAGGAAAACTGACGATAAAGCTGCCATCATTGCCTCCAGAGGTAAAAGACTGCATCCAAGAAAAGTTGAAGATATCCCTCTTTCATAATCAGAAGGTTGTGACATTGGGAAATGGAGGCGCTAAAAGGAAAGTTGAAAAAGGAGTTGTCATTTTCATTTATCATATAGACCAGATTGTTTCGTGGACACCAGATTTAACTTACCTTCCGTTTGATTCACAGCGCATTCCTATTTGTGTAGAGCTTCTTCATTTCAAGATTGGGAGCAGTCGCTATTATTTTAACATCACAAATGATGATAATCCAAATGAAATAGCGTACTCTTTCTCAAAAAAAGTTCATATACAAGGATTAGCAGATTTTACGCTTTATTCTTATGTGTCTCGCTATGAAAAAAATGGAAAGGTTATTGCAAAAAAAAGAGTGCAATATTGTCCACAAATAACTGTATATTTTAGCCTGGCAAGACTTCCATTGAATTATTATCTCACAGTTTTGCTGCCAAATTTCATCCTTCAGCTCCTGAGCCTTATCATATTTGGATCAAGGAACAATTTTGGTGATAGAGTCCTCAGGATCACAACGTTAATTTTAGCAATTGTGTCTTTCCTCCCGACAGTTCGTGCTAAACTCCCCGATATTCCTTACGTAACTTTAATGGATTTTATTATCTATATTGCAGTGGTGAATGTCGGATTTTGTACGCTTGATACAGTTTTGAAAAAATGGGATTCTGATTACGAAAGCGATGTTTGGCTTATTCTTGCTTGTTGTCTCGTCTTTTTGTGCACCTTGATATCAGGCGTTTTTCTTGCATGGAAAATCATTCAATATTTTTTGATGAAAAGGAGGGCGCGAGAGAGAAAAAGAGTCACTGAAAAAGCTGTTGTAAAAGGTATGGAGGATGCCGAAAAGAAAGCTACTGAGGATCAAGATGGAAGGCAAATGCATCCAGAGATCAAAGAGATGGAAGCCGTCGAAGTAGGGATTGGTGCTGTTGCTGGTGCTGTAACTGCAGCTGCAGCTGGAGATATTAAGAAGGACGGTGAACTCCATAAAGGTAAAAGTTTGATTCCGAGTGAAAGACGCTATGCCGATCGTGAAGCACAAGTTAGATTTGAAACTGGAAAAGGAGTCGCTTTCTCTAAAATTGACACTAACATAAAAGGGGAAGACTAGTTAAGTATTATTTGTTTTTGGAAATATTTTCTTGTCTATATAAAAAACATTATTTGATATGAGCAATTAAATTTTTTCTAAAATATGGTATTTCCAAAAAGACTTTATATTATTATGATCCTTTATTTTATCGAAAACTCAATTTTACCAAAAAGTCTTTTCTCTTTGGGCGAAAGAAATTGGGAAACGGTGAGTTTATTCAAGAGTATCATTCGGAAAAGAAATCATGTTATTTTATAAAAAATAATAATTTTGTCACTTTTCTTAGTCAATTTGTGTCGTCTCTGAAATTTTTTCCGAAAAAAAATCAAGGTTTCATTTTGGTAATTGTTATGAGGAGACTTGAATCACAAGGCCTCCCTCATTATAGATTGATATCTCTGAAAATGAAGGCTCCATTTTATCTTGTTTGAATATTGAAGATTAAAGAAAGAATTTTGGTAGATAAATTTGTTGAAAAATATTTTGTTGGGATTTCTAAAAATAACAGTCTGAACCCTCTTTTTGCTTTTGATAAACTTTTCATTTCCAGCATGCAGAATGTTTGTTAATATGAAATACAGTATTTTCACAGAGGTGGGTTTAGTTTTTCCCTGAAGGACTCAATTAAATTTCTAGTTACCTTTCTCTCTTTGTAACGCTGTAGAATAATTGACTCATCTGAAAAAATATTTTTAGAATACAATCGGGCGATTTTAAAAGGAGAGATAAATCTATATATCGGAACAATTCAAACATTTCCATATTTATCTAATTTTTCTATTTTTATCATGTATGAATTTCTTGTTTCTCTATCCCAGGACAAGAAAACCCTTCAAATAACCTGTGCAGTCATCTTCCTCTACAGTTGGAGCTTCCTTAATCGAAGTTCCTACGTCTCCTTTTTCTCTGGAGTTTTATTCACTTTAATAACCGAAGCTGTGTTATTTTGGAACTATCTCTCCGCTCGAATAAAAAAACAATCCAACAACCGTATCAACGTTGAACTCGGTAAAGTTGAAATGGGTTGATCTCATCTGAATAAAATTTGTTTAGCAAAAATTGAAGTGAAGAAGATCTTTGGAGATGATATCAATTATTACGAAGTAGTTGAACAAAAGATGAAAAAGAAAAAGTATTACGAGAATAACAAATCAAAGACTTTATTCGCACCTAATCCCATCATTGAAGCCCAGCCAAAGCCAAAGCCCGAGGCAAATCCAGCAGAGGCTCAACTTCCACAAGATAAAACAACTCCTCCAGCCCAGGTTGCTGAACAGAACATGAGCTTTTCCCATAAGCAAATTAACGAACTTATCAAGAAGAAAGAAACTGATCAGAACAAGGACAAGGTAGCTGAGCCAAAGCCAGAGATTATTCCAAAGAAGCCAGTTCAAGAAGGAAAGATGAGTTTTACCAAGACAGGACGCAAGGCTTTTATGAGCCAGATGAATGGAATTTTGAATATATTGACCCGTATTGGAGAATCGGAGAGGATATATGGAAGAGCTTTGGTGACATTTGATGGAAAATATGAGCTTTTCATCCAAGCTGATTCCCCAGCGTTGAAACTGGAAGATCAGCAAGTTGATTCTTATAAATTGAGACTGATGAGTGAGAAGGACATGAACTTTTTGAAGGAAAGATTTGGAGAAGCAATAGCTGAAAAGAAGAGATTGTATCTCCCTGAATGGAAGAAGTTGAAACAGACTGTGACCTTTATGGGGCAAGTACATCTGAATTGTTCCAAATACGTTTCAAAAGTGTCTGTTGGAAAGATAACAAGTGTGATGACAGAAAATGAAGAGAAATCGGGAGAATTGAAGAAAGAAAAGAGAAGATTGTTGAAGGAATGCGAAGAGGCTCAACTTAACTATACAAAGTTAAAGACAGAATTTGAAACTTTGAATAAGACTTTAGAAGCGACATTGACAGAATATCAAGCGAAATTCAAGATGAAGAAGAACGACGAAGTCGTTTTGAAGCATGAAATGAAGGCCCGTTTAGTGAAATCTCAGATCGATTCCTTGGCAAATAAGCTCTCAGATGCCGAGGATAAATTACAAGAGGCAAAAAGAGCAATTGAGGCAGAGAACGAGAAGGTTGCTGTCTTTGTACATCACAGAGATGAAAAGAAGGAGAATATTTGTCAGAATGTCTTGAAGAACGTGGTTTCCAGTTTGGCAAAGACGATGAGCGACATTGAAAGCTCATTTGAAGTTCTTTTCCAGACAGAAATCAAGGCGTATAATCCTTCAGATAAGCTTCCCGAAGAAGTGGAAACAATAATAACAGGAGAAAATGAAGGAGATAAGAGTTTGGATGAGATTATAAAGAAAGGAAGGAAATCATTTGGAGCGAATAAAGCTGTGAGTCCGATGGTAAAAAAGACAAGACCAGTTGTGAAGAATGCGGAAGGAGAAGAGAATAAATTTGTAAAGATTATTGACGAATTTAAGGATACGATTGAGGAACTGGACATTACGTATAATGAAGATTTGTTTGTGTATAATGAAGAAGCTAAAAAGTCAAGGGATATTGCAACAATGTTGAAGCATCTAGGAGAATATGAAGATGAATATACAAAAGAAAGAGACAAGCTGGTTTCAATTAGTTTGTCAAGTGGTGTGAAAATGGATACGCTGTCAACTTATTGGAAGATGATTCAGAATAATATCTATCTCATTAATAGATTGAATTTTCAATTGAAAGAGAAATTGTTGAGCTTAGATAAACTGTATGGTGAGAATATGAAGGGAATTGAAAAGGATTTTAAAGCAAGTGACCTTATAATTCAAAATGCTTTGAAGAAAGCTGGTGTCTTTGTTAAAAGTCTCGAAAAGGAAGTGCAGGTAGTCGATTTTAAGGGATTGAATTTTATATATTTAAAAATAGAAGAAAGAAGTGAATAAAGATAAGAAGGATTTCTTTTCAAAGATCTTCCATTCAGATGGTAAAGGAGGTTTACTAAATGATGACAATATCGTCACTGAAAAAGTCCAATTTATCGTAAAATATATTTGGGTTGAGTACATTAATAAAGAATGAACAGGGAGAAATGGAGAAAGGGTTGATTCAGATAAATGAGTTGACCAAGAAATCAAAGAAAGAAGCCATCAGTTTAAAGAAAGATATGATGATGGCCTATCTTCAATGCTACACCGCCCAACAAAATCTTTTCAATAGTCTCGTTGCTGAAGGTATCGATCTTTGAGGAGGAAAAAGTTGTCTGACCTGAAATTTAGTTGAGAAAATTTGTCCATCTGAAATTATTGAAGAAGAGACCAAAGAGCCTGAAAAGCCTGTAGGTGAAATTGAAATTCCAAAAGAGAAAGAAGAACAACAGATTGAAGGTCAAACCCTTGATAAGATTCCTGCACCAGAAGAGCCCACATCAGCAGTTTCTGCTGCAGAATCAACAACGAATAAAGAACTACAACCGCAGCCGCAAGAACAACAAATAAAAGGACCAAGCCAGCAACCACAGGTAATATATTCATAAGAGAGTGATGAGTTATAATGATTGGAAACTAGGAAGCATCAGCAGGAGCCGGGGCAGATTTGATGAAAGAATATCAAGGGCCAGAAAACTTGATTTGGTTCAATAAGATGTTTAAAGTGTTTGCATTAGAATGGGCAAAATCGGGATATTTCAAGGTATTAGGATAATTTTCAGAATCTCATAATTTTTGCATAGGAGAAAATAATGAAGATATTCTTCAAGTCTTTCAATAAAAAGAGAAGCAAGTTTGTCAGAAGAATAAAAATCAAAGATCTCATTGTAAATATTTTTTATGGAGTTTGTTTTGATTTTTCTCGACAGGTTGACCCTAAATTCCCTGATATTCGTAGTATCAGTCCCTTACCTTCTGACAACTTTGAAGTAATGCATTTTTTTATTTTAAAATTGATAAAGTTAGTTTTTATATGATGCCCATATGGTCTACCAAGGCAATATAATGATGGAAGTAGAAACCAGACTTGAGCCTCAACCTGTCCTCAGTCTCTTCAGTGGCGTAAGAAATTGCCGTCTTCCTGTTTTTTGAATGATTTATATTAGGGTCAACCAATTCCATTGACAGTGAAAGTGTTGATAAAGTCATTTAATGGAGTTGTGAGACTTTGCTGGGTGCCTTCTGAGTATGGAAGAAGCTGGTAAAATAATGCGAATGTTTTGAAAGCTAACATTGATATTAGGTATTCATTTGTAGGACAGCCAATAATTAATCTGACTGTTGAGCCGAAAATTGGTGTGAGTCAGTTCGATATTAGAGTTCTTCCCATCGTAATTAAAGAATTATTCTTGACAGAAAATAATGTGAAATCGTTAGGCGAAAACATTGATCACAGATTTGATAAATAAGAAGATTAGAAAAATGACTTGGCCTTATCGTAAAGAAGTTGACTTGCCTCTTGCATTTAGAAGTGCGAAATTCGAACTTCCTCCTGAATAATACATGATAGTGAGAGTGTATAAATTCCTGAAACTATTTTAATATTTGATCTTTATTTTACATTTATTATTGCTTTTGTATAAAGAATATAAAAATTGGTACGAAAAAAATACTGAAAAAAGTGATGAATCTAATTAAATGACAACACCATATTTATGTAGAAATATCAGTTTGACTAATTTAAACGACTCCTTTAGGACATATTTTTTGCCCGCATAATCATCTATCCTTGAAGTTCCTTCATGTTCAGTATTTTTATAGATTAATTCGAGTTCTTGACTGAAAAGTTGCACGAATTCCTTGAGAATGAATTTTTGATTTTTTGTATTATCTTCAAACCAAGTGTTTGGGAGCTCAATATTTTTTTCTTCCTTGACAATCCTTTGATAATGCTCGACCAAATCTTTCTCAAAACAAACCGAACTTTCAATGACCTAATGAAAACATTTCAGTAAAAAGTTAAATTGAGAGGTTTACTTTTTTTGTTTGGAGAGTATGGAGTAATTTTTTCAAAAGGCCATCAATCCAATAATTTTTGGCTTTTAATGTCGCATCATTTGAGCCATAATTATAGTAAATCAGCTGACAAAATTCATTTTCTGGTTCTGAAATGGTGCTGATAATCAGGTAATAATTGTGAGATAATATGGGATTGTGAGAATCCTGTGAGCTCAGATAAAAGCTTTCTTTTTGGAAGCTTTGTTGAGAACTGATAACTTTTATTGTGGTTTTTATTTGATTGGATTTAGAGATGAAATTTAATGAAGAGGAAATATCTTGATTTAAAAGACCTGCAATATTCTAAACAAGGGGGTTAAGTCAATCATTGAGAAGGTTTTGCCTTGAGATTTTTGTATTTGACATTGGAGAAAATTAGAGTTTGCCGGTTTGTGCACTCATCTCGAATTTTATCATTTACATATGCTAGAAGGACTTATTGTAAATCAAATATAATAATTTACCCGTTGTGATTATAGCCTGAAACTGGCTCAAAATCTCCTTATTCTAGCGAACAAAAGATCAGTTATTTCTAGCTTTTTTAGCCTTACTTTTTCATTGAAGATTTCTGAGACTTCATCTTGTGTTATATTTAATAAGAGGATCTCTTCATTGTATAATGTAGTTTGATGATTGTTTTTCAGTTGACTTTCGTCAAGATTGGAATGGTCTTTTGCAAAAGAAAAAGCATAACCAATATCAAATATCTTTTTATTCTCAGAATACAATGTTCCTCTATTTAGAAAATTTAATTTCAATAGTCAATTATCTCAGTACCTTTTAATGTCTATAATATTGCATGACGAAATATTTCTGAGACAGTCAAGTAAATCTGCTAGATCTTCGGTTTCTTCGTGTATCTCAGGGAGACTTTTGTTTAAAAATTCTTTACATGAAAATTCTTTGTCCCCTGAATTATTTTTGTAAGATATTCCAGTTTCATAATTGTTTCAAAAGTAGAACCTACTTGAATTTCCTCTTTGCTTTTCAGGTTGAGAGATAGCTTGTTTGCTTTGATAAAATCCAGAGTTTCTGTCTCACAAAAATTCAATATTCGAAAAAGCTCAGACTTTCCAATACAATAACCTTTCCCAAAATTATTCTTCAAAAATTCCCAAGCCTTAGCCTTACTTTTTTCGATCCTGAGGATAGATAAAGCAATCTTGGAGACAATAACAAGCATATAAACGCTGAAGCTTTGAAAAGGACTTTGTTGGATTGACTCAATTTTCTGAAGAGAATAATCAAAATATATTCTACTGAGAAATTTTACATCTTTGATCAGGCCAAAAATGGGCGACTCGACAGTCATATGAGAGAGGATTTCATGCGGATTATTGGATGTTGATTGATTACCGTCATCATCTGATAAATAAGAATATAATAGAGAAAGATGAATGAGAAGAACCTGAGATGATTTTTAAGCAGAAAGGATTAGAAAGCATGGGTTCAAAGAGGAGGAGAAGAGTATCAAAAAAATGAGTGAGCCATTGATAGTCAAGTTGGATTAATTTGAAAGGTGCTTGTTGTTGTTGAGAGGTAGGTTGCATTGTCGGATTTAAATAAAGTGAGGGTAAGTAAATAGTATTGAGGCTTAAAATATATTTTAGGAAAAAAGATTCTCGTTGATGTCTTAAAATCAAATCTCTCATTATTATGATTGGAATTCTGTGAAAAAAAAAATTGTCTCTTTTTTGTGAAATCATCCTTGAAAAATTTTTCCCTGAGGAAGACTGAAAGCAACAGATACGAAGGAGAGCAAAAATAAATTTTCTCTTTTTGAGGTTGTTGATTTGATTTAATGTGATGCTTTTCTCAACAAAGAATGACAGAGAAGAATTTTAAATTGAGAAAATACTCCAATTGCAGAGAAGCTTTTTTTAAGAGAAGAATCAATTTTGATCCATGCGATCAACAAATTCTTCAATTTCAAAGAAAACTGAATTTTGGCTATTTTCAGAGCAAATAACACTCTAATTTTTCCCAAATAGACTTGGCCTGCAAGTTCTCCTGAAATGTCAAGAAGTTAAGAAAATGTCTTGGAATTGAACATTTTTCTCAAGTGTCATTGATATGTGAAAAGCTTCATAATTTCGACGAATTGGTTCAGATAATGATATCATCTTTGAATTCAAGGTTTTATTTGGATATGTTTTTCAATAAATAATTTTTATTAACAAAAAGAGGGTAATTCAGATAAGGTCCAAAATTCACTTCAAAAATTTGCATCTTTAAACAACAAAATAAAAATCTTATTGTTTGATTAGAATTTTATTGCAATGAAATTATCCCCTTTTTTATCAGCTTATAGCGTAACAGCAGTAAAAAATCTATTAAAAATTTTATCGTAACATCATTTTCTATTCCTCTTATGACCACACAAGAAGCTAACCAAGCCTCCATTGAACCTCTTATTAACCCTGTTGACAGAATGTCTGCTCAACCTGAGCTCAAGCTTGATTCCTTAACAAGAACGCAAATTATTGGATATGGTGTTGGCCATTTTCTAAACGATTTAGCAGGAGCTTGCTGGTTCAATTACTTGCTATATTTTTTAAAGAATATCGTGTTTTATAAATACTCCAACTCTGGATTTTACGCAGGGTAAGGAAGAATTTTGAACTGTGAATAACTGTTTTAGGCTAGTGTTGCTTTCTGGACAAATTGCAGATGGTATAGCCACTCCAATTGTGGGGTATTATTCTGATAAGGTAAATACAAGAATTGGACAAAGAACTCCTTGGTATTCTCAAGATTTTTCTGAAGGAAAATGTTGACTTTATATTAGGTACATTTTTGGCACATTGACAGTAACCATTTGCTTCTTATTTTTGTTCCAAAAATGCTTGCTCTGTGATTGGTTCCATAACGACGGAACTGTTATGATGACTTTCTACTATGTGTTCTTCCCTTCATTATCTAACGTTGGTTGGGCTTCTACTCAAGTTTTTCACATGTCATTGGTCCCAAGTCTCACTTTGTCAAGAAAACAAAGAGATACTTTGAATACTTTGAGAAACACTTTCAGTTATATTGCTAATGTCTATGTCCTCATTGTCGCCTTCGTTATCTTCTTGGTCGTTGAGTAAGTCCTTTGGGTTTTGATGAGTAATATTAAATTAACGTAGTGGAGCATATACTCAGTTTACCCTTCTTGGTTTCCTTTCTGTTGGCTTGGGCTTTATGACTTCCATGTTCTTCTTATGCACTGTCAATGAAAAGAAGCTCGTCAATGGTAATGAGAATTGTTTTTCAAGAAGATAAATTTGAAAGAGTGTCAACAATTGAAGAAACGCTTAAAAGAATTGAAGAAAGCTGAAATCGAAAGTGGAAGGAAACTCAGCCCTACTATCCGAGAAAATTCGGTCCTCAGTGGTAGCTTTGAAAAAATATGATAACTCCTTATTCATTTTCAAATAAATAGATGGGGAAGAAGTTTCACCAGAAGAGATTCTTTCAAAAATTGAAAAGGAAGAATTATCTCCAATCTTAGAAGACGAAAATGTTAATGTCAAGGAATCCCAAGCAGATTTCACCTGGAAACACTGGTTCAGAATCCCCGCTTTCTACATCTACGGTGTAGTTTATATGGGATCCAGAGTTCTCGCTAACGTCCAAAGCGTAATGATATTTCTTGAATCGAACCTAAAAATCCTTTTCTAGTCTTTGTTGATTTTCTACCTTCAGAATGTTCTTGGAATTGCTAAAGGAGAAAATACTTTTGATCACGGTGTCCCTATTGAATTCGCTATTATTCCCTTGATCATTTATATTTCCTCCACTATCACCTCAAGCTCCCTCAAGAGTTTCTATCAAAAGTATGGAAGAAAAAGAGCTTATATTGTTGGCACCATTCTCAGTGTTACCGCCACTGTTGTTATGATGATTTTGAATGTGCACACAAAGAATGTCTTTTATGGAGTCTCAATTATCATTGGAGTCAGTCAATCTGTTTGTTTGAACACCGGTATCAGCATGATTGTAACTCTTTATATTGGGAGACATGAGAAATAATTATTTTTATAGAGTGAAGTTGTGGGTGTCAGAGGCAAGAATGCTGCTTTTGTCTTTGGAGCTTACAGCACATTGGAGAAATTCGCTAATGGAATTATCTTATATTCAATCATGGTAAACTCAATTTTTAACGATTTGTCAATAAAAAAATTTAGAATGTGAGAGATGTAAGTTCAGATGAGAACGAGACATATATTAGAGTTTGTACAAGTATAATTCCAGCAATTGCTGCTGTTGTTGCTTGTTTCTTCGTTACTATTGGTAAAGCAAAGGATTATGATGCCGGTGATTTGGTCACTGAAGGTGCTGAAGAAGGTGATTCAAAAGTCAATTAAATCAATAGGTTTTTTGTATTACATATTGATGTTCTTATGTTAAGAAGTTATTTTATGTGATTGTTCAAGAGAATTTCTGGAAATTTTTTTTCAGTTATAAATTCATCTCCATTATTTCTTTACGAAAGAGGACACCTGAGAAATAGGGAAATTCTGTTGATTCTTTTTATTGAAGCTTCAAAGAAGAAGAAGACGAAGAAGAAAAAATTTTTGGCACATTTGATACATTTGACAAAAAGCTGAGTAAAATGATAAATTGAAGAAAAAACTTTGTAAGATGAAAATTAAAATTTCGCAAAGGCATCGAACTATTGATTATTATTCAATGCTGAAAGAAAATTTTAATCGAGGAAACGAGGGAAGAGTTTTGATCAAGATAGTGAAAAATCACAAAAAAAATTTCAATCTCTAGATATGAAAAAGATTCAGAATACTGTAAGCCTCAGGAGATTTTTCGAGAAGCTGGAGGAAAGGGAGCGCTTTAATTCTAAATAGAAAAGTACTTCTTGGTTAAACTCAAAGATCCCGATCATCTTCGAATTATTTTATAGTGAATTTTAATTGCACTAAATGCCTATATATCCGCCATACTTTCATATATTTATAATAAATCAATTAAAACCCTTAATATTCTCTCATTTAATTCATGCACTCCTCCTTTCAACTTGCCAAGAACTTGATAACCTCCATCAAGCAAGTCAGGCTTTAAAAAATATGCTTCAGAACAACCAGGCTACGATACAAGACGTACAAAACTTTCTGACTAATTTTGAGAGTTTAGTTAATCCAATAAAACAAAAGTTGGCCAATTTGGAGAGTCAGATTGTCTCAATAGACCTTGAGCTCGAAGACAAATGTAGATATATTCAGAGATATTTACGAAACCTTGATGCTTGGAGATTTGGCATATCAAGTTGAAAAAGCTGTTGGCAAATACATCTTGAATGACACAAGGTCACATATCAAATCAACATTTCGTGCGATTCAAACCTCGCGACCTGCCTTTGCCAAGGTTATGCAAATACTACCCGCGTCAGATATTTCTTTTTTAACTTTATCAATTGAAAAGATAAAAAATTGGCGTTTGAAAGTTGCACATCCAGGGATATCTGGAGAGAAAAGAGAAATATTGACTCCTGAGCTCCTTCAGAAAGCTGCGGAGCGCCACAATCTTCTTGACGAAACGAAATTGGAATTTTATATCGTTTTTGGGAGAAGATACCAATATATGGCGAACTCTATGATGAGCGAACTTGGCTTTGATAAGATGAGGATTTGGTGAAGGAGATTTTAAAGCTATTCGTGCTTTTTTATTCTCTTATTGTTTTTTTTAATTCCGAATAAATGACTATTTTTATAGTTTAAATGGTTAAATTTGATGCTGTAAGGTTAAATTTTATTTGCAATAAAGACATCTCAATGTTAAAAATGTCTCCAAGATGTATTTGATTTCTTGTGATTTTGTTGAAGGGGTTTCGACAAGGATTTGGTGAAACAAAAAAAAAGCTTAGATTTTAAAATCATAACAACTCAGATCAAAATTTCACAACTTGTAAATCAAAACAAGTTTTAAATTGGAAACCAAACTCCAAGTTCTTCTCTTCTTTGATCAATCTTCTTTACTTTCTCATCATTTATAAAAAGAACAGAATTTGCAGAGATCAACTAATAAGTAAGACTGGTAAAATAAGAGAAATTTCAGAACCAACCAAAAGTTCCTCATTGCTCCATCTGGCTATTGATGAAGCTGTATTTGCTTACTTTAAATTAAAAATACCTCATCTGACCACCTTTAAAAGGAGCCGTGAGTATGAAAATCGAAAGATCAAATACTTCAAATAATTGTCAGCAATTAAATTCGATAGTGTGTATCAACTTTGTTTGAAATTACTTTTAGGCTCAACTGTACTCTTTATCAAAGCTCATTTCAGATCGAGCTTATTTCTGTCATATTTAGTTTTGCAACGGAGTAATTGCAGAACGAAATTTGCAATGTCATATAAGAAAACTGGGCAAATTTCTTTTTGTAAAACAATTTAACATAAAAATAGCCTTCGATAAAAGTTCAAGACAACAAAACTCCTTCCCCATGAGTCTTTTTCTCCATCAGATCTCAATTTTTTTGAATCAGTGAAATATTTATATCCTTAATTTTTTGCAGCAAAGAATTGAAAAATACTTGATTTTCTTTCAAAAATAATCCATAATAAACTTCAAGAAAATAGGGGTCTGAAAATAGAAAATCCTTCTTGAGATTGAGCTTTTGATTTTTCTCTTGGAAAAAGCTTTATAACAAATTTTTGAAATAAAGAATCATATGATCTTCTCCAATCAAACTGGAGTTGGTGTTGTCTTGAGTAAGACTTAAGGCATCGAAAATTTAATGAGCTCAAACACACGGCAAAAAAGTTGAAAAACATACCGTAAGTCCTCGATACATCGCTACTCGCTAAACGTGGTCTCGCGCGCGAGCTAAAAAGAAGCCCTAATAAAATTTTCGCCCTATTTTTTCGAAAAATAATAAATTCGCGACACCCTTTTCCCTGAAATCTTCGAATATTCTCCGAAGAATTAACCTTTTTGATTTACAATATCATTATTGATCATAGTTTTTCGAATGAATGCCGTTTATTTATAAAAACTGCAATGTATTTGTCGAGAAAATAAATCTATAAGGAAACCAATTCATTTTTTTACTTCTCAAACTTGGAAAAAAGAGCTTGGTTTTCATATGTTCTTGATTTAAGTGACTCTTTTTCTTTCTCTAGGATTTTTTATATAGAGAAATATATATTTTGGTTCTAAAACAAAATTTCTTTTCAATACTTCGGCAAAGAGCAGGGGTTTCTCTTTTTTACACTCATAAAATAACAATAAAATGGAGTATTCGACCCTTTTAACCTGTT
>Ga0182738_1003247_pt1 | contig 18770 bp, 16 predicted proteins | sample eDN5th30CBELigMG_FD_128876 | JGI IMG/M metagenome (GOLD analysis project Ga0182738, IMG submission 128876) | Enriched Miracle-Growth compost microbial communities from Emeryville, California, USA - eDNA 5th pass 30_C BE-Lig MG (version 2)... ... | reverse complement strand
TGTCCGGTAATTTCGAATACAAGCGAATTACAAATTACAAAATTAATCCGCAGGGGGAGTCGAACCCTGGCCCTAGTGCACGAAAATTCACTCCGTCCCACTGAGCCACTCGGACTCCCTTTTTTATTTTTCATAATAAAATTTAGCCTCTTCTTATTTTTTTCGTAAAATAGTCCATTTCGGGATAAAGCGGTAATTGGGACTCAAATGAGATTCAAAACAATTTTTTCGGACGTTCTTGTCATGGTTTCTTGAGCCACTTTGGAGGCGTAATTTGTTTTTGAGAACAGGAGTTATCAGATCAGGAAGTCTAAAATCATGGAAATTCTGACCAATTTTGTTAATTATTGTGAATCTAGAAAAAATCGCATATTCGATATTCTAAATAAAGTATGAGAGAGAATTTGAGTTGTATGTAGGGCAAATAATGAATAACAAAATGAACAATTTTATTAATTCTTTGATACTATTAATTAATAAAGAAAGTAAAGGAATTCATAACATTGATCGAAGAATAAGATTGCAGGAGGGCGATTGATTCAAGTTTCTTTTAATTCTACAGATTATTTAATCGTTATAGCGAGAAAGCGTGTCTGGAGTTGATTTTAATCTAAATTTTCGATTTCAAGATCCGTTTCTGGGAATTTATTCTGATTGTTTGCATAGTGATTCATGCTTTGGTTTTGACTTAATTGGCTGTTATTTTCAATTAATTCCATTTTATGATTATGACTTTCTTCATAGGTTCGAGGGTCATTAAGCTCGGTGAAATTTCCAAAGGAGTTTTTCATGCCTTCATAATCTCCAACATAGTCTTTTTCTTCTTCAATAACTCCGGGAGTGTAATTGTATTTGCAGGTAAACAAGAGGTTGCTCACCCAGTCCGAGAGATCATAATTCAATTCACTGTTTTGTAACAACCAAGGATGTTCCTATAGTAGAAAAGAGTTTTCCTCATGAAAAATAAGTTGACAATTTACTAATAAATCAATTGCAGTATTTCTCTTTGCAGGCTCTTTTCTTAAGCTAAAAATTGTTCAAGGCAAGCGAGCTTTTAAAGTAAGAGTACCATCGAGAGATAAAATCTCTGAATTCAGGGGAATATTCGCCATTATCAGGTAAATTTGGTTCAGGCTGGGTGGTGATATTTTGAAGTGTTTCGATGAAAGTTTTGGTTTTTTTATAGGGATATTCACCTGTAGCCAGTTCGACTAAAACAAGTCCTAGGCTCCACATATCACTGGAAAAAGCATATGGCTCTCCTACAAGCCTTTCAGGGCTCCTTTTTTTTATTTATTACTCAAGATTATTCGGTGAAGATTTACATATATGTGACAGTGCCGACGAATGTCTTGCTAAAGGCATGTGTTTGTTCCAACTGCTTGCTGATTCCAAAGTCAGTGAGTTTGACTTGGCCTAAGCTGTTGATTAAAACATTTTCGGGCTTGATGTCTCTGTGGATTTGCTTTTTTCTTGTATGAATATAATGCAAGCCTGACAATATCTAGATATAATAAATATATCTGCTTTGCTTTTCATCATACTTGATATGCGATGTTTGCAAGATATGGCTCTTCAATATATGGAGGGCCTTGTTTAACTGTTTTGGCCATATTTAATAAGCTTCTGAGAGATCCAGCGTCCATAAGTTCCATAATGATTTTTATCGAGCCTTCATCGTAATATGCCCCGAAGACTTGGACAAGATAGTTTGGGATTTCAGGTTCATTGCCTTTGAGTTTTTCGAGCCTGTCTTGGAGGAAAAGTTTCAAGTCATTAACGACTTGATGTCTTTTATCCTTGTCATAAACGTTGATAGTCTATAAATAGTAGAGTTTAGGTTTTTATTTCGGCAAAATTCGACAAACCTTGATGGCAATGGGGATATTTTCAGGCTTATAAATTCCTTCCTGTACGAATCCTGAAGACCCACGCCCAATTTCTGCTCCATACTAAATGGTTATTAAATCATTTAAGTTTCTTCAGGAGAGTGTTACTTCAACTTCAGAAGCTTGGACGATAGAGAGTGGGAGAATCTGATCACCAGTGATCTTGCACATTCCATTTTTGGTGATTTTAATATTTGCGCGAAGAAATTGGATTCCATCAGGGCCACTAGGATTTTTTAGAATATTGATTCAGATTAGAAATGGGATGAAAGGAAATTCCTTACAATTCGCATGATATGGATGAAGCCATAGTATTTTCATCAAGATTAGCAAGGTTTGGTTTCTTTTTTGTTTTCATGTGAGATGCTGGATTACTGGTAAGGATCATCTCTTTAGTTTTTCAAAAGTAATAATTTCATTTAAAATCGAGCAATAGATTAAACCTGCACCTTTTTCTGGCATTGGTTAATCTTAACTGATGATATTGATGATGAGGTCTTCCTTAGGAGCTTTTGAGTTTGAATTTGAAGAAACAATAATTTTTCAAGATTGTGATGGTGAAAAATTTTTTAAAAGAAAAAAGAAATTTCCATCATCAACGAAAACTCGCTCTCATGATAATTCTTCATTCACGAATTTTCTTTGATTAAGAAAAAAGAGAAAGGCGAAGGAGCGAATAATAAAGCGAAAATATTTGTTTAGATTGTGTATAAAATTTAACCTAATTTATTAATATCATTCGCGATTGCTGGAATGGACGACTGGGAAAATTGGGAAGAAGCTGCTGAAAAGGATGTTAAGGAAGTCAAGAAGGACGCCAAATTTGCTGACGAAGAAACCGAAGCAGTCGATATCGATGCCAAGGATGAAACCACCATAAAATCTCAACCTAAAAATCCTGAAAAGGTAAATCATTATTCATTCTGGAAACCTTCAATTATGTTAGAATGCCAAGAGAGAAAAGGCTTCTCAACTCGCTAAAAAGTGGGAAGAAAAAGAAAAGCAATACGATGATGTGCTTGGTGATAAAAAGGGTCCCTTGACCGCTGAAGAAAGAAGAAAGGCTCAACAGTATAGTGCTCTACTCGGTAGATTATCTGAACCTATCTAGATTATCCGAACAATCTGATTTGAAGAATACCGTTGACTTATTCGGAGGATTCATTGAACAAACTGAGACCCAAAACTTGAAAACTGAACAAGCATTCATCGATTATGCTAAGAAAATCGCTGACATTCTTGCTCAAGAAGACAGAAAGAAATACATCCAAGAATTCATGAAGGAACTCTTGCAACAAATATATCCCAAGCTCACTTCTCTCGAATATGAGGTAATAATTCCTATTTTGGAATTCGAAAGACTGAATATTTTTAAAGCAAATTCACTCCAAGTGCACAATCCTCTTCAACCAAAAGCAAAAGGAAGAAAAAGGTCCCGGCACCAAGAAGAAGGGTAATATTAATTGATATTTTCAGAGACTTAATTCTTGTTTGTAGCTGCTCAACCCAAGTTGAATGCTGCTAAGGGTAGCAATGCCGCAAAATTGATGGACTTTGATGAAGATGATGATGAAGAATATGTTCCCCGTGGCAGAAATGACCTTTATGATGATTTCATGTAATCGAAAAGCCACAAAAAGGATAATTTCATCTTTCATTTGAAACATTAGTTATAAATATGCATATTTTCCCTTGAATAGCCATTGATTGTGTAATGTTTATATAATATTAAATACCAAGTATAATGACTGTGACTTGAGCATAAACCTGGACAAATCAATGAAAAACATTACAAAATCAGTCCCAAATATGGCCATTTTTGGAAATAATTGATTGAAAGATTTTTCTAGAAAGAAATCACCATCCATTGAGATTTACTTTTTGGTTGAAAGTAAAATAGAAAGAAAGTTTATAACAGAGTTGAAGGGGAAAAATTCTGTTGACCTGGGTTTTAGACCTATTATTAGATATTGAGGGCCTTATTGGTGATTTATAAGTTTTAATGTATGAAAATAATCAGCTGTAAATTTGAAGTTTTTCTTAAAATAGGAATACGAATATGATCACTCAAAATCAAGAAGTTGTACTTAATTATAAAATTCATTTTGGGCAAGTCTTGGTTGCCTAAAAGAGATGAGGACAGAAATGACCCTCTCTCTTGAGAATCCCTGTTTTGGATCAAATTTGGAAGTGTTTTATTGTTCAAGTGAAATTCTGATAGACTTGAAGTAAAATTTCTGTTAGTGTGGTTTTATTAAACATAAATAGTTATTCTAAGACATCTGATAAAAAAGTCAATCGAGAAAGAAAAAAATTGAAATTTTCTTTTCAAAAGAAGAATAAAACTGGACTTTACACCAAGCAAGCAGACATTTTTCAAAGTTTAAAGAGGTTTTTTTTGAGAATTTAAAAATTTATTCCTTCATTTAAGTTTTGGGCAATTGAAGCAATTAAAGAATTAGTTTAAGTGCAAATCAAAACAATACAAATTAAATTTATATTTTTTCTCCTTTCTAAATTGCTCGAAATTAATTTACCATGAGTGTGAGCGAGAAACTCAAAGACTCTCCTGTCTCTCAACATACCAAGAGCTCATTTTCAAGACAAAACTCAGATATCGTCAACGGCATTCTTTCAGGGCCCGAATCCAACACAAGAAAAAGTTCTATTCTGAAAAATACAAGCAGATTCCAAAACCGTAAGCGGGAAGACAATTTCGGAAAAGAAATTAAGCAGAATAGCAAAGAACATAAAATATGCTTTAGCGAAAATTTATGTGAAGTGAATGAGGTTGAGAATTGGAAAAAATACAATGTTGAAGATGAGATGTCGAGCAGAACTTGCTGCAAGGTCTTTTGAAGAATTTAAAAAAAGATAATTCAAGTATTTTCAGATCGACTCTGCCTGGACAGCTTGAGAAAAAAGCAGAAGCTAAGTTATAGCCTTCAGAATCAGGATTGGCTTGATGTACGAATGAAATTTTTGAATCAACGAAACTTTTTGGCAAATCTCCAATATACTTCCATTATCTCTGTTTAAAAGAAAGATTCTGTAAGACCATGCTAGAAAGGGAATATTTGTAGAATTTTTAATTGTTAATATCTTCTTTATGTATATTATATGCACCCTATTTGCTTTCAGAAGGTTCGAGGTAATTGAGTGGAGCCTATTTAATGTTTTTATATACGGTACTACGTACGAATCTTTGACCAATATCTATATTTCCAATGCAACACAAGGGATCATTACCATCACGATTACCATAAAAATTTTTTATCCCTGTGCATAAAAAGATCTTATGAACCACTGTAACCTTTTTATTTTATTGCCTTTTTGAAAAAGAATTTTTGAAATTTGGCTTTTTCAATCATTTTTAATTTTAGATTTGAATTTGTTTGACATAATGAACACAATAAAATATACAAGTTTTATTTATTTCTATCTATCTCTCTATTTTTTTTACAAGAAATAAGTTGGGGGAGCATGAATAATGAATAAAGATGTATCAAGTAGACACGAATTCTGAATTAATTACAAACAAAAGTTTTCACCTGAGTTAGACACAAGATTTTTTCTTCCAATTTAAACTAAAAACTTCTTTGAGGATTTTTCCTTTGGCTTTGGGGTCTGGGAGCTGGGGGAGACTTTGGCTTTCCCCAGTTGGCTCAACAAAATCAGGTTCCCTTCTGATGTGTTTTTTCAAATCATTAGCGTACTTCATTTGTTCGAGGCTCAAGCTATCAAGAGAATCCTTGGCATTTTCAGAGATCCCTTTTCCAAGGGTGGTTAACAAGGGGAGAGATCCACCTCCATGATTCATCTGTTTTCGCTTGATATCATTTTCAGAAGCTCTCTTGATTAAACCATCATCCCTAGTTTTAAGGTCATTGATACTTTTGGAGTTGAGTTTCAAGTGTGGCGGTTGATAGACATGAATTTCGGAGGTTGGTTCGAGAGGTTTGAAAGATGAGAGATTTTTTTTATGCAAGTCGATAATACTTCTAGTATTATTTTCAGCGTTTCCGCTTTTCGTAACACGAGGCCCCATTATGCTGGGGAAAGCTTGGCTTTTTTCAATGAATGAAGCCATTGGAGAGGAATAGACTCTCTGAGTTCCTGTTGGATCATGAACTTTGGGTAACTTGCTGAGTGGACGTGCGGGGGATAAGTAAACGTTCGAAAAGGAACCTTCTTCAAGAGGCTTTACTTGTCTTGATGCAAAGTTTGGGGTATCATCTCCCAAAGCAGGAGGTCTTTGGTGACTTTTTTTGGATGTCTCAAGGTTCTGTTCAATCAGAGAATGTTTATAAAAGTTTGCATTTTGCTTTTTGGCAGTATTTTGGTTGTGTTGTTGATAGAATTTCGATTCAACAAAATTAGAAACTGGTCCAAGATCGGTATATTTGGGTTCAGCATCATTATATGATTTAGGATTCGAAGAATAATTCATCTGTCGGCCTCCAAGATATAAATTTTTGTTTGCTGTTGATGGATTAACTTTTTGTTGTTTGACAAAATCTATGTGAGGAATGTTGAGAGAGTTCTAAAAAAGAAATTTCTTACCTATGAGGATTTCAATGACTTCATTTTGGCGAAGATTTTCATTTTTCAGATTAAGAATTTCTTCTTCAAGCTTTTGAAAGAGGTTAATAGAAAGGTAAAGATGGAAACTCGAACTCTATTAATTTTTTGGGGATGTTCATGATGTTTCACAGATTGAGAACTATCATTTGAGATTCTAGTAGGGAGACTTTCTTTGGAATTCTGACTCTTGAGTCCTTGCGTCGTAAGTGCATCTCGATTTCGAGAATGAATATGTTTGAAGGTTTTTGCCATTGCTTCCCTAAGGGATGATGAGATTGTGTAAATATGTCGGGAATTTTTACACTTCATCATAATGAGGAGTGTTTTCAACTTCTGTCTGAACTCTATATCCATTTTGAGGAGCTTGTAGACGGCTTGACTTTCTAGTAGAATTAATTGTTGAAAAATTTTAAAGGAAAGAAAGGAACCTTGGAGTGGGTTTATTTTCTTTTTCCTGTCTTGGGGTTTCTGTCAGTAAGACTTGGTTTATGCTTCTGGGGATGGTGGGATCAGATTTTGTTGCAGTATTTTTTCTGGAGATTGAGTTGAGGATGTCCTGCCCTCCTTGATTGGAATTTTTCTGAGGAGTAAAAACACCAAGAGTGAAGTCAAGTTTTTGTTTATTTTCCTTTTCGGGACTTTGTTCATTTGTTCCAACTGTCTCAGCAACTTTGCTATTTTGGAGGCTAAATTCCTTTTGGGGTTGAGTATGACTCTTTGCTTCAGCTTCAGTGTCTGCTAAGGCATGAGACTGATGAATTTTGATGGAGCCCCATATTCCGACCTTGGCATGGCTCTCTTGGGTTGGAATGGCCTTCCTACCGCTGAGTTGGACGCTTTGAGAAACTTTATTTCTGATTCCGCCATCATATTGGTTCCCATTTTCCTCAGCGGGAGCTTCAGTTTTATGACTTTCTTCTGGGTGATCATCCGAAATGAGCTATATCAAGGTCAATAATGGGACTTGAAAGGGTTGTCTACCTTATTATTGCCAAATTCCCTTGAGCTCCTTCTCATTTTAGTGAAGTCTTGAAGATTGTTAGGCTAAACAATGAAAATTCTATACTTTTGGAGTTATTAGATGTGGGATTGGCATAAGAGGTGAAATTTTCTAATGCTAAGCTGCTTGAAGATGCGCTGAGATCAATTGATGGTTTTGATGTTATTTTGCGCTGAGAGTTTGAAGAAGACATGTTTTTTGAAAATGTGATAGCTTGAGGATCCTGGAATTCAATGTTTTTGTGAGAAACTTGGATCGAATTAGGGACATTAGAGTCCTTGGGGTTTGAGAAACCTCTTTTTGAAGTGTTATCTAGACTCATGTTTTATATTATAAGATACATGTTAATAAAAATAGCTTTGCAAAAACTTGAATTAAACCTAAAAATACGAGGAAAGTAGATTGAATGTGAGGAGTATGGAAGTAAGTGAACATTTCAAGATGAAAGAAAGGGTAAGGCGAGAGACGCAAAGGTCATCGATTGTTCAAGGATCGTGAAGCTCAAATTCATGAACAAGTTTGAACAAAAAAGAAAAAGAAAGTAGAAAACCTTAATTCGAACTGAGCGGGAAATGAAGAAAATCAAATGAATTAAATTAGATTATTACAAATAAACTTGTTTTTCAGGCTTTCTGACCGCTGAAACTCAAATTGGCTTGTACTTCAAAAAGAGATAAGGGGTCTCTTTTTTTCTTCGGGAGTCATATCAAAAGAGAGAATCATTTAGTTTTTGATATTATGAAGGAGAGGAAAATTTTGGTCAAATTTTTTGAAAGTGTCAACCAGACCAGGTAGTTTCTAAACCTCATCAAGCTTCATGCAAAAACGCTTTATCAAGAACATGAAGGAGAATGGAAGTCCAGAGAGTTTCATTTTTAATATTTCAAATTTTCCACTTTCTTTAACGCCTAATTTTCCGCTTCATTAATTTTTCCCTTGAAATGACTAAAGTTTCTGATACATTCTTATCCGCTCCTGAATTTTCAAAACTAAAAACTGGGTTTTAAATTAACCTAGGCAAAAAAATTATCCAGAGTCCCTTCACTCTCATATCAGCTTTTCAAGATAGAATTTTTATAAAATCTCTCAAAATAATTTTGTTGAATCGGGTCAAAATTGAAACGAAATTCTTTCTTTCGTTTTCAATCAGTCTGGATCTTTTCCTTCAGTCTAAATCCAGACGTGAATGAGATAGTCCCAATTTTTCCTCAACAAAAAATTTCCATCATGAGGAAAAGTTTTCTTGAATTTTCTTAGATCCTTCTTCATAATAAATAACACAAAATAATTTTCATTGAGAACGAAGTTCATTGCCAGGTGAGAAAATTGTCATGAAGTTTTCCATAGAAAAAAATTTCAAATGATCCAATGCATTCAAACCCAAGAGGATCACCAAGAATTTTTGAGGAGAATCATTTTGGAAATTACAGAGAAATTGAAAATATCAATGAATGACGATCTAACGAACATATTTTTATTTTTTATCTGAAAACAGAGGAGCGAGAATATTGAAATGTTTTATCAGAGTGTATTTTTTTCACGTATTTTCTAAAAGTTAACCGTAATGTAAAGCGAGGGAGTGTACGCCAAGAAGAAGGAGAATCAGATGATTGGTCTTTGAGTGACACAATGTTGAATTCATCATCAAATTTTACACAGAGGAAGAAATTGAATAACTCTTTGGGGAAGTTGACAAGCTATTCATCCTTTGAACAGTCACATAGGATCAATAATAAAATGAGGAATACGGCACGAGAACCTTTGCGGAAATCTGGAGAGCCAGTGGTTATTCAGGCAAAATTAGAGAATATGAGTAAATAATATGATTGAAATAAAAATAATTTCCTTAAAGGGAAGTCAAGCGCTGAAAGAGCAAGCAAATCTTTAGAGAGGAAAACAAAAGACACTGAACCTTTGAGAAAAAGTTATTCTAGTATAAGAAATGAGAGCAATTGTGCACATTCCGATTCGAATCGTTTTCACTCAACTGGAAGAAAATCTGTTGATAATAATCCCAACTACAATAGTGGGCTTGCAAATAGTCGAGATTACAGTTCTTTAAGAAATGAAAGCGCAAAAGGGCAAAAAAAGTTGGACAACAAGAAATTGGTAGATAGTAAAGCAAAGTCAAGTTCCAATCTGGCAGTGTCAATTATTTTACAAGAAAAAACTGAAAACGAGCAACAACCAAAGGAGGCAAATAATGCTGAGTTGATGAGCCGATATGCTCATTTATTAAAAGCTTACGAAAAATTAACACAATCATCAAATGAACTGAAGGAGTCTTTCAGGTTTGAAGTGATCAGAAATGAAGAGCAAAGAGCATATATAGAAGCTTTGAAACAGTCAATAAGGTTTGATTTTGAGAAGTCTGGGTTGCTTCCGATTTTCAAAACAATTCAAGATAAAATGCGTCTCCAATTTCATCTGAGAAAGGGAGAAGATTCAGAACGAGAAGGAAAAATTAACAATGAACTTGATAATTTACTTGGACCTGATTATGTGGAATTTTTTATGAAGCTCGTTTCGGGAGAAAAGAAATCTGAAGAGAATAGCATCAAGAGGGGTTTGCTTAAAAATGAGCTCAGGAATGCAAATGATAAGTTGCTGGAGATTTTGAGCCAGAATAAGATTCTTCAGAATGAGCTTAATGAATCTGAGAAAAAGCTTGAAGGGGCAAATAAAGAAACTGAGCAAGTCAAGAAGGCTTTAGAGATTATCCATAAAGAGAATATGCATTTGAATGAAGAAAAGAAATCTTTGATAAACTATATTTCTGAGATTGAAGAAAACCCAAGTAAACAAGGAGAGCAAATGAGAAATGAAATAGAGAAATTAGAAGAGGAAGTTGCGGCTCAGAAATTACATTCAAGAGATTTGGAGACAAAAACAAGAGAACTCGAACACCAGAAAATGCTTTTGAATAGACTAGTCACAGAGAAGCTTGGCATCATCACGGATCTCGAAAAAGAGAAGCAGGAAATGTCGAGAATCGTCAAGAACCAAGAAGAGCTGTTAAACATAAACACAAGCGAGAATATACGAATAACTTTGGAGCAAGAAGGGGTCATTAAACGCCTTCAAGGAGATATTGAGGCTCTGAGAGGAGAGAATGAAGACTTGTTGCAAGTTCTCGCAAAGACTCGAGATGAACTCAAAGAAGCCAAGGAACTTCCGTTGGAAGGACGCCGGGCTAGCAAAGAAATGAATGCAATTGCAAATTTGAATATTGAGCAGCTAAAGTCTGAAAATCTCTCTTTAGTCCAGGATATTATGAGGTTAACTGAAGAGATGAATGGTATGGCAGGTTCATTTAAAGAGGCCCAAAGAGAAGTATATGAAATTAAAAAGAAGATGATCGGAAAGGATGAGTTGATAAAAGCAATGACTGAAAAAATAGCTCGATTGCAAGAAGAAGAAGGAGGAAAATCTAAAATAATAAATCTGAAAAAAGTTGAGTTTATAACCAGTTCTGTTGCAACTCAAACAATTGAAGAACTGCCGAAAGAAGAAGTACCAGTAGTTTCTCATGATGCGGCAAATGAAAAACTTGAGCTCTTTGTCAAATCATTACAGGCAGATTTGGAAGATCTATTGAACTCATGCTTAGCACATCAAACAAAGCAAGAAGTTTCTCGTGATGGGAATGCTACAGAAGTTGATACTGATTTGATTCAAAAACAAATTCGAGAACTGAAGTCTAAAGTGATAACTTTGAGTACTGAACATAAGCAGTTGACACAAAGTTTGGCAGAAAAAGATTCACAACTTGATGATGTTCAGAAGCAATTAAAGAAACAAGTTGCAAATACAGAGAAAGTTGGTAAGGATTTAAGACTTCAGAAACAAGAAAACAAGGCTATGACAGAAGAAAGAGACTATTTAATGAATGCAACAATCGAACTTGACAAGCAGTAATTTTCTTTGTGAATTATGATATCAATTCAGTATAGGTTGACGAAAATGGAATTGAAGGCAAGTTCTTTGGAGAATGAACTAAAGATTTACAGAAAAGGAAAAACAAATCCAGCTGCAAACTTGCCGCCCCGAGCTTCGAAGGATCCAAATAACGAAAATCTAACTAAAATACTGAAAGGCTTTATTTTCAATGATCAAGTATTGAAGTTAGTTGAAGAATTAGAGATTGTCCTCAAAAATTTGGAAATGCCGAAGGAATTGGAAGAGAAGTTGTCAAAACTCCAATTACAAGAGAAGAAGCGTTATGATTCGATTGAATTTTTCGAAAAAGAAAACTTTGAAGTAACAAAAATTTTTGTAAAAATTTTATTAAAAAATAGTTGAAAGAGCAGCTTCAAAAATTCCAAAATGAATTAGAGGTGAGTCATTCTGTTTGGCCAGACAGTATTGATGGCGGTGATAGTCGAGGGCTTGAATTTGGCAGTGAAAAAAAGAGCCGACTACTCTCAAGTAACTTGGATACACAAAATCAAGAAAACCCGTAATATTGGATGATTGGGAAAAATTTTTGAAATTATTTTGATTTTTAGTGATTTAGTTCTTATCTTTATATTTTGTATTTTGTATTTTATATTTAAGAGAGAGAGAGAGAGAGAGAGAGGGAAAAAAAAATAAAAGTATTGTTTTCTCTTGTCTTTTTTTTTGTTATTTGTAGAAATGGTAAATCAATTGTGAAATAAAAAGGAATCAACTCACTCAATAAATTAGATTAGATAAATCTATTTGGTACACTTTATTAATTTTGAATGCCAAGACCGGATCCTTCAGAACCTCTTTCTGTAACAAATGTAAGCGAGCTTTTTGTTGTTCCTTCAGGCTGAAAGCACATAGAACGCTATAAATCTTCTCAAAGTCCGCAATATCTCGCTTGTAAACAAGATTACTGCACTTCGAAGAAAGATTTCTGACATATCAACCAACAAGAATGAATACGAAAAGAAAAATGTCGCTTTAGAAACCAATTTTTCCTTATTCAAGCAACATTGGGCAAAAGTAAGCTTTGGTTTGACGAAAGAATTGATAAAGCGTGATTAGCATCTCGAAGAATTGAAGGCGCTAAGGCATTTGCAAAAACCATTTAATGACCGTACGAGAACAGAATGGCTGAAGAAAACTCTAATAATTTTTTTTAGAAAAGCTTCAACAAGAGTTTGAAGAGTGCTTTGGTGTGAGTCAGACAGCGGTTGAATCTATGGAATTTCAGCAATCTCAAGAGGAATTTGAGGAAAAGATTATTCAGATGTTTAGTGTTCTGAGCAAAATTCACAAAGACTTGATTACAAACTCGCAAAAGACTGTTGAAAGCACAATTGAGAAACTCAACCAGGAGATTGGTAAGGGTTTTTCAAAGGAACGCATCGTAGTGATATCTCTAAATTCTAGAACAAAAGCAGATTTCAAGTGAAAATGCAGTTGAGCATCTCAGTTCATTCCAACAGAAGCTCCAAGAGCTTTCCAAGTCGATAGAAACAGTAATTTTTCTCGTTTTGTCATTGAGTTATAAAATCTCACAAGATCAACCAAACCAATAAAAAGATTGAAGAGAACCCATATCTTGTGGAGGTTCAGGAAATGAAGAAGAAAGTGGATAAACTTGAAGAGGAATTAGCTGATGTCAGGGAATATAACGAAACTTTGGTCAGACGTTTTAAAATTTCTCTCCGAGGCTTCCTCGAGGTCGACGAAGATCTTGAAAAAGAGATAGAATGTAAAATTGAAAGAGTGATAGTAATCAAATAGCCTAAGTAGGATGCATCTGCGGGGGAAGAGTATTTGACTACCTGACTATTGAAAACGTGAAGGTCAGTCGAGAAGTCGAAGAAGATGAGTTCAATGAAGAAAGAAAGCAAAATGAGGATAGTGCAGCGACAAATAAAGACATTGCTTTGCTCAACCAAAAGCTCGCGAGACTCGAAAAAGATGTTGAGGAAATTACTCAAGAGAAACTTTCATTACTGAATCAGAGCGAAAAATTCAAACTCGAAAAAGTAAACGAAAAATTGAAGATTTGAGAAAATTAATTTGAATTTAAAAAAGAAAAATTTAGATGAAGTGTTTTTCAACTCCAAGATCTACAATTCTTTGTTGACTCAAGCACAAGAATTACTGAAATATATAAATCTTTTAAAATCGAAAGCTTTGCAATATGACAAGCTTTTGAAAGATTTTGAAAAATCTCGAACAGCAGAATTGGAAGAAATTTTCAGAAAGTTGTTTGAGGATAAGGATAAATATATAAATATGATCAAGGACCTCTCTGTAAGTTACGATAATGAAAAGAAGAAGTTTGGTCAAATAGAAGCCGATTTGATTAAAGAATATGAGCTTTCAGTGAGATTCAATTCAATTCTGCAAACAATGGAACAGAATGACGAGAAGTACTCAACTTTAAATCAAGAGAATGGACTCTTGAGAACTCAAGTCAAAGAATATAATGATAATCTCCAATCAGCAAATGCTCAAGTTACTCAATTAACTGACAAAGTCATGAAACTTGTAAGGAGAACTTGAAATACTGAGCTTATTAATTTATTCTGATAGTCATTAGAAAATCAGAGACTTCGGGCATTGATTCCAGGAGAATATAAAGTTGATGAAATCGCTTATAGGCATTCAAAGCATCGAGAGTTTTTGAATGAATTACATAATTTGAATAAAAAACACAATCTCAACATCAAAGAAAAAATTGATGATTTAAAGATTTATATCAAGAGTAGAGAAGAAAAGGTCGAGCATATGGAAGCAAAAGTTAAACAGTTTACAAATGAAGTTTCTCAAGGAAAGAAGCAAGCCGACCAATTGATTAAAGAAGTGGAGATCAATAGTAGAATTGCAGATGATTTTGATCAAAAGTACAAGCAATTGAGCGGCCAGATCAAGAGTCAGAATGAAAACTTTGCAAATTTGGTGAAGGAAAGAGTGAATGATAAATCACAATTCGAACAAGAAAAAGCAGTTTTACAAGGAAAGATTAAAGCTGACGGAGAATTAATTGAGAAATTACAAGTATACGTAAATGAACTCAACGCAAAGCTTCAAGTTTTGACCGAAACTAGAGTAAAGATGGTTAATGTGCGTTAATGAATAAAACGAATTTTCAGGATTTGTCAGAAGAGTTGATGAATACTCAAAAAGCAGCGATTGAAGAAAACAAGGCCGCGAGAGAATCTCTTTTGAAAAAGATTGAAGAGCAAAAGATCGAGATTACAACACAAAAGGAATCTTATGAGCATTTAGAACAAGCTAACCGTGATTTTATGAAAGAGAATGAGAATCTAAAAAAATCTGTGAAAGTAAGAGAAATCGATTGAGGATCGAACTAAAATAAAACAGGAGAAGAGTGGGTTCATTACGCAAAAGCTTCAGAGATTAAAGAAAATGTCTAACGATGGAACTATAGCCGATGAAGAAGAATCTGAATTTTTGAAATTAGAAAACGAAAAGTTTAGAGTATCTATTGAATTTATTAGAAAAGAGTTTGACTAACTTTTCTCTTAGAAAATGGTGAATTGTTCAGTTTGTGGACTTAAAGAAAAGAGTGTGGTATTGGCCAAATGTTTCCATACTTTCTGTCGCCCTTGTATTACTGGAACCATGGAAGCGAGAAACAGAAGATGCCCTGTTTGTAAAACAAAGATCGGAATGGATGATATCAAACCTTTACATTGGGATGTATAATTACTGAAGTGAGTTTTTGCATTTATAATATATATAAACTTCGTAATACAATTCACAATTGTGTCAAAAAGAAAGCTTGGTCTCTCCTGTCAAGGAAAGTTGTGCATTTTGGTGTTTTCTATATTTCTGGAGGGAAAACTCCTTTTCGTCAAAATTTGTAAGAATGATTAATTTAAGCCTAAAGTTTTTCAAGTTATAATTCTCATGAAACTTGGAAACATAACAACCCTGACCTTGATCTTTCCATTTGTAAATAGAAGAAAAGGGATCCTTTAAGTATTCTGTTGAGGACGTTTACATACATGGACCCGAAAAGTTTTCGACAGAGAAAGAGAAATCAACCGATCGACAGATTGATGATATTATTTGTTTCACTTTGAGTTTAAAAAAGGATTTCCGTTGGAATTCGGGTTTAAAAAAGTTCAACCTTTTTTGTTGGAATGATACCGAGAAGAATTCATAGCACTGGGGGGTTAAAGGACAATTGGTACTTTAAAAAAAAAGTGGGAGGGAGGCTGAGTGTATTTTTTCAAGAGATTAGAATAGAATAATTTTTGGAGCTGATTTTTGAAGAACACGATAGTTTTAGCCTTAAAAAGTTGACATGAGTGCCAATTAATAAAGCCAAATGCAAATTAAGCAGAAATTCTTTTCGACAGGTTGATTGGCAAATTATTAGTTTAAGTTGAAGTTTTGGCCCAATAATCAAACTCCAAGTTTCAATCCCAACTGAAATTTTATTTTTGCATTTTTGAGTCAGAATAGGCAATGGACCTGACACATGCAATGATTTCAATATGGAACTTCACCTGAAGAGTCAGGCAGCAGACATTAGCGGCACTAGGGCGTGGGTTGAAGAGAGAGTATAGTTGGGAATTTTTCTTATTTTGAAAATTTTGACAGGAAAATCTCGAGATTTTTGAAACCTTAGACACCAAAGAAGCTGACTCTTCGGCCAGAAGAAAACGATTGAAAGCTTCTGAAAACTTCCAAAAAAATATGGTGAATAAAAATTTAAAATGAGGATATATGGGCTTTAAGGCTTTGAATTTTATTTACAGATTTGAAAAATCGTTTATGAAATATTTTCAAGCTAATTTCCCAGAAGCATATGAGAGGGAGACGTTCTACTTTGGCATTTCTCTAGAATACCGGGTTCATGTCTATCATAGGAATTTGAAAGATATTTTCGGTTGGCTAATAAAAATTAAGGGAAGGAAAATTAATCAAAATAATTTTTGTAATTTTTGTTGAACTTTGAAGATTAATCAGATTGAAACTCCTTTGGATTTTCATCCATCATGCTTACATATTGAAAAATACATCAAAACAAGATCCATACGAGGGTGTTGAGCTTTGCTTAGCTCGACTTCAACATCAGGTGGGTTGACAACGCCTCAAATTAAGTGCTTGACTTTAAATTTGACTACTTTGCAAAGGCAAGAGAAATTAAAGACGTTTGAGGCCAAAAAATGGGATTTCTGAATTTTAAACAACCAGGCTGGGTTGGAAAGTTTGGGGAGAAAGAGAATGGGGAGAGTTTAGTTTAGACTTTGGGCGTATTTAAACGAGAAATTTGGCTTAGGTTTTAAAGGACGAGCATTTCGAATACCTTTTTAGGATCTTGATTAATAAAGGAAAATTTTCTTGGATAAGATTTAATTAATTTGCTTTCATTGGTTAAAAAAATATATTGAGGTATATTTGGATTGATGAAGTATTATTTCCTATTGTCAGTTATCCTTAGCATGCCAATCTTTAATATACTATAAATTATAAGCCCTGAAAAGTAATAAACAATAAATAAATTAAGTTTTGACACGAAGACAATATGCAGGATACTTTTCCTCTTATCCCTTCTCTCAAGCTTAGCCTTGCAGAGAGCGGAATTGTGATCCCCAACACAGCCAAATCCTACTCAGATATGGTTGTGGTCGCCACTCAGCTCCACGAAACCATAGTTAAGCAGCAGCTTATGATTAACTTTTTACTCTTGAAGCAGCAACAGAATCAACAAAAGCTCAACCTGGCCTCCATCACGGCTCAAAGCCAAGAGCTATCTCTCAAGTTCGACATGGATAGTCTCTTGTTAAATGGCAAGCTCCCATCTCACATGGAAGTAGCGTCTGAAGGTAGCGAAGCCACAAGTGAAGAAAAAGAGATCAAGGTTGGCAGCCAATGTCCTCAGATCATAAGAAGGAATGGCTTCAAACCTTTGGGAGTCAATAACAAAGCAAAGAAAGATGATTTCTCAGATTCAGATGCTGAGTCGAGCTGTGCTTCCAAGAAAGAAGAGAAGGTGAGAAAAAATCCTTCAAAAGCCAAACATCTCTGGGTGAATTACGGAAGAAGGATCATTGAATACGGAATCAGTCAAACAAAAGGTGATCTCCAAGAGAGAATCAAACACTTGGTCGGAAAGCTCAATAGCAAGAAAGATTTTGAGAGTGTCTTTCAAAATAACTCAAAAGACTCTGCTGAGGATAAGGCATTCAAGAGTCTTTTAGGAAAGCTAGCAATCCATTTTGTGAAAAACAAATCCGTGATTAGTTTTGAAGGATCAAAATATAAGGAAGAAATGATTACTCAACGTCACGTTGTGGCTGCATGGATCGAAAGATTAATTTCCGAGTAGTCGAAAATGAGAATGACTTGAGCCTCTTACTCTTGATCTTGTTCCAGCCAGATTCTTTTGTATAATCTTATTTTTTGTATTAATTAAATACGCTTGTCTTATCAGTGATAATTTTCTTGAAATCTATCTATCAATATATATGAAATATTTATTACTAAACCGAATTTCCATGATGAAAATTCAGTTTTTTATAGAAGTACGAAGTTAATTTAAAGTATCTCAGATGATAATTTGAAAAAAAATGTTTCAATTCACTACGATTTAAAAATTATGCAACGAAGCAAGCAAAATTGAATTTTTGGTGAAATTTAATTGAAACTTTTTCTATATATTTTTGAAATCTTTCAACAAAATTTCACGTCAGTTACTGCCATAATATCGAGATTAACTCTTTTTAAATCATTCGTTTTTACAGAAGAGGAAATAATAGTCATTAGATAGACGATATTATTCTTATAATAGATTCAAGTTTCATAATTTCATTATTGGTTTTTCGAAAAATAGGGAAAATATGTGGTTTGTTCTTCTTGCAAAGTGAAATGACTTGGAGAAAGCGTCTAGGTTCAGCAATACTTTGGCTCTTGATCAAAATATTTCGGAAATTTGGGGTTCCTATGAAGTAATTGGCAAAGAAATTATAATTACACCCAAATTATTTCATTCGACAAAAATTTTTGATTCCAAAAATCTAAAAATAAAAAAATTGATAACGGTTTCCACTTTCAAAAATGTTTCAATATTATTTTTGTTGTTTTGCAAGTTAATGCTAGAAATGGCTAAATTCATTTTTTTGTTTGTGTGAGGAGTTTAAGAAGTCTGGGGGTTCTGAGTTATATTTCAACTTCCTCGCTAGACAGTTGTGTGGTGGAATTCTGAGGATTTTGAGAGACTGATTCAATGGTTGATCTAAGCAGATGGAGACTTCAGTTTTGATGGAGAAAATAATAATAGTGAATATTTTAATCTCTTTTTTATTCTGCTCAGAAATATTTCTCATTTCAGGCTG
>Ga0182738_1003246_pt1 | contig 18773 bp, 20 predicted proteins | sample eDN5th30CBELigMG_FD_128876 | JGI IMG/M metagenome (GOLD analysis project Ga0182738, IMG submission 128876) | Enriched Miracle-Growth compost microbial communities from Emeryville, California, USA - eDNA 5th pass 30_C BE-Lig MG (version 2)... ... | reverse complement strand
GACCAGTCGGTTGCGGCGGAGCAGTGGACCATCATCCGCATGTTCCTGATGGCGGCCGGCGAGATCGGTCATGTCGCGGAACGAGCGGGCGAGATGGCCGATCTCGCCGGCCGGCCCGACGAGATCGGCCATCTCGCCCGCTCGTTCCGCGACATGACCGACGCGCTCCATGCCCGGATGGAGGCGATCGAGAGCTTCGCCGCCGATGTCAGCCACGAGCTGAAGAACCCGCTGACCTCGCTCCGGAGCGCCGTCGAGACGCTGCCGCTCGCCAAGACCGACGCGGCGCGAACGCGCCTGCTCGACGTGATCCAGCACGACGTGCGGCGCCTCGACCGCCTCATCACCGACATTTCCGACGCCTCCCGGCTCGACGCCGAGCTCGCGCGCGAAGGCGCCGAGCCGATCGATGTCGGGCAGATGCTGGAGCGCGTCGTCGCCTTCGCGCGCGAGATCGGCGCGGCGAGCGGCCCCCAGATCGAGCTCGATCTGCACCAGCCACAAAAGGGCAGGCTGTTCGTGCTCGGCCACGAGAGCCGGCTCGCCCAGGTCATCAACAACCTCATCGACAACGCGCGCTCGTTCACCCCGCCCGACGGGCTCGTGCGCATCGAGGCCGGCCGCGATGGCGACAGGGTCCGCATCGTCGTCGAGGACACCGGACCCGGCATCCGCGCCGAGAATCTCGACCGCATCTTCGAGCGCTTCTACACCGACCGCCCTTCGGAGGGCTTCGGCAACAATTCCGGCCTCGGGCTCTCGATATCGCGCCAGATCGTGGAGGCCCACCACGGCACGATCACGGCCGAGAACCGCACCGACCCGGAGGCGCCGGACGGCGTGCTCGGCGCACGCTTCGTCGTGCTGCTTCCCGCCGAGGGATGAGCGCGACGATCCACGCCTCCTGCGTCGCGATCGGCGATGCCGGGGTGCTGATCCGCGGGGCCTCGGGCGCGGGCAAGACCACGCTGGCGCTGCTGCTCGTCGACGACGCCGCTTTGCGCGGCCTGCCGGCACGGCTGGTGGCGGACGACCGCGTCGCGCTCGCCGTCTCGGACGGGGGCGTCGTCGCCTCCCCGCCCCCCGCGCTCGCCGGGCTCGTCGAGATCCGCGGCCGCGGCGTCGAGGCCGAGCCGTTCGCCCCGCTCGTCGTGCTCCGTCTCGTCGTCGATCTCGTGCCCGCCGCAGCGCTGCCGCGCCTGCCCGAGCCGGACGAACTCGTCGCGGAACTGCTCGGCCGCACGCTCCCGCGCCAGCCCGTGCCGATCGGCGACCCTCTCCGCGCCATGCTCCTCGTCCGCCGCGCGCTCGCCGCAACGTGAACGAATTTTGCCCGGGACGGCGGCGGGGCGGCATTGCTGCAGCGCAGTTTGGCCTTGCACTAAAGTGCGCGCGGGTGAAGATGCCCTCCTGTTAGAAAGCCGCCCGCCCGGGCGGCCGATCCGAACCGGCCGGTTTGCCTTGCCGAACGACAATGCCTCAGGGCCGGATGCCCCGTTTCAGTCGCCCAGACCCTGCGTCACGCGGGCGGCGCGTCGCGCCCGGGGCGAGCAGACGGAAGCGAGCATGATCGGGGTTGTGCTGGTGACGCACGGCAGGCTGGCCGACGAGTTCCGCGCCGCCCTCGAGCATGTCGTGGGCAGGCAGACCCAGTTCGAGACCATCTCGATCGGCCCCGACGACGACATGGAACGCCGCCGCGAGGACATCATCGCCGCCGTGGCCAGGGTGAACGACGGATCCGGCGTCGTCGTGCTCACCGACATGTTCGGCGGGACGCCGTCGAATCTCGCGATCTCGGTAATGGATACCGCGGGAGTGGAGGTGGTGGCCGGCATCAACCTGCCGATGCTGATCAAGCTCGCCAGCATCCGCGAGGACCGGCCGCTCGCCCAAGCCGTGACCGAGGCGCGCGACGCGGGGCGGAAATATATCAGCGTCGCCAGCCAGGTCCTGTCGGGACAGTCGTGAGCGCGCCATGAGCGAGGGTCCCGAGCTGCCGCTCGTCCGCCATCTCGTGATCGCCAACAAGCGGGGCCTGCACGCCCGCGCCTCCGCCCGCTTCGTCCAGTGCGTCGACGGATTCGACGCCGAGATCACGGTGTCGAGGGACGGCCACTCGGTGGCCGGCAACTCGATCATGGGCCTGATGATGCTCGCCGCCGGGATCGGCTCGGAGATTCGTGTCGAGGCCGCCGGCCCCGAGGCCGCCGCGGCGATGGAGGCCATAACGGCGCTGGTCGAGAGCCTGTTCGGGGAAGAGGACTGAGGCGGTAGGCAGGGTTCGGTGCGGGCCTGCCGGGACCCGAGGATGCCCGGCACGCGCGGCCGGGCATCGTGTCTTGATCGCAATCCGCCGTCCCTCAGTGAAGCGCGGGGCTCACCGGTTCGGCGCGGGCGGGGGCCAGTCGGCCGAGATCGGCTTCGGTCTCGCCGGGCTCGTCGCGCTTGGCGAACGGGCGCAGCGGCACCTCCTTCAGAAGGAAGGTGAAGAGGAAGCCGACGAGGCCGATCACCGCGGCGACCCAGAACACCGGGTGCAGCGCCGAGGCGAAGGCGTCGAGGAACGGCGCCCGGACCTCGGGCGGCAGCGCCGCCAGCGCCTCGGGCGACATCCGGCCCGACTCCGCCCCGGCCGGCAAGCCCGCGCCGAGATGGGACGCCAGCTTCTGCGCGAACAGCGCCCCGAACAGCGCGATGCCGATCGAGCCGCCGATCGAGCGGAACATGTTCGACGAGGCGGTCGCCACGCCGAGCGCCTCGAACGGCACCGCGTTCTGCACGGCCAGCACCAGCACCTGCATGACGAGGCCCAGGCCGATGCCGAGCACCAGCATGTAGCCCGAGGCGACCCAAACGCTGGTCTCGACGCCGAGCGTCGTGAACAGGAACAGCGCCACCGTCATGATCGCGGTGCCCAGGATCGGAAAGATCTTGTAGCGCCCGCGGCTGCTGATCATCCGGCCGCTGACGATCGACGCGGCGAGCACCCCCATCATCATCGGCGTCAGTTGCAGGCCCGAATTCGTCGGGCTCATGCCCTTCACGGTCTGCAGATAGAGCGGCAGGAAGGTGACGCCGCCGAACAGAGCGAGGCCGACGATGAAGCCGACGATGTTCGAGACCAGGAACACCCGGTTGCGGAACAGCCCCATCGGCAGGATCGGCTCCCGCGCCCGCAACTCCGCCAGGATGAAGAGGACCGTGAACACCACGCTGGCGACGATCAGCGCGATGATCAGCGGGTCGCTCCACGCAAGGGTGGCACCCCCCAGGCTGGTGAAGAGCACGATCGAGGACAGCGAGCCGGTGAGCAGCACCGCGCCGAGATAGTCGATCGCGTGCGAGGTTCGCCGGGTGCGCGCGGGCAGCGCGATGGCGAGCACAGCGAGCGCGACGATGCCGAGCGGCAGGTTGATGTAGAAGATCCAGCGCCAGCTGAGGTGCTGGACGAAGAAGCCGCCGATCAGCGGGCCGATCACCGTCGAGATGCCGAACACGCCGCCGAACAGTCCCTGGAACTTGCCGCGCTCGCGCGGCGAGACCAGATCGCCGATCGCCGCCATGGTGGTGACCATGAGGCCGCCGGCGCCGAGGCCCTGGACGGCACGGAAGATGATGAGCTGCAGCATCGAGCCGGACAGGCCGCACAGCACCGATCCGAGCAGGAACAGCACCACCGCGACCTGCAGGATCGTCTTGCGGCCATAGAGGTCGCCCAGCTTGCCGTAGATCGGGGCGGTGATGGTGGAGGCGAGCAGATAGGCCGTCACCACCCAGGACAGGTGCTCGAGACCGCCGAGCTCGCCGACGATGGTGGGCAGCGCCGTGGACACGATGGTCTGATCGAGCGAGGCGAGGAGCATAACCAGCAGCAGCGCGGCGATGATCAGGCCCAGCGAGCGCGCGGGCGTGGGCGGCGCGGAAACGACGTCGTCCGACGCGGCGACGGAGGAGGCCTCGGTCATGGGAAATCACATCTTTTGAGGGATCGGACCCATTATATGGCAGAAACTGACATTTTGTGCACGTGCGAAATTGTCGCTCCCGCCGAGGGAAGCTTCGGGCAGTCCGGCCGGTAGCCGCAGTAACGTTCGGCGCCGCCGAATTGCTCCGGGGACCTGCCGCCTTCCCTTTCCGGACCCTGACCGGGTTTCACGCGCGCCCGACCGGCACTGTCGCCGTTCATCCACATGTTGTCGGCCGCAAGCGGCCGTTCATCGGCGTTAACGGCGCCTTAACCATGTCAGCGCCAAATCAACGAACGATTAACTCCCGCCGGAAACTCCGCCGTGACCGCTCCCACAAGGCCCCGTCCGTCGCTCCGGTTCCGCGGCCGTTCGTTCCTGGCGCTGGTCCTGGCGCCCGAGCCGCCCGCGGAGACCTGGTTCGCCGAGCTCGACGCGCTGATGAAGGGGTCGCCCGGCTTCTTCGTCGGCCGCGCCGTGATCCTCGACGTGGCCGCGCTCGATCTCGACAAGGCCGGGCTCGAGGCCGTGGTGGCGGATCTGGCGAGCCGCGGCGTCAAGCTGATGGGCGTGCAGGGCACCAGGCCCTCCTGGCTCGGCCCCAACATGCCGCCGCTGATCGCGGGTGGGCGCGACGCCGACGTGATCGAGGCCGCAGACGCGATCAGCGCCGAGCCGGCGAAGGGCGCCGAGGCCGCGCCCGAGCCGAAGGCCGCCGAGCCGCCGGCCGCGGCCACCATCGCGGTGCCGGAGCCCCCGCGCGGGGCGCCGGCGCTCATCATCGACGCCCCCGTGCGCTCCGGGCAGACCATCATGTACCCGGAAGGCGACGTCACCGTGCTCGGCCACGTCGCCTCGGGCTCCGAGATCATCGCCGGCGGCTCGATCCACGTCTACGGCGCGTTGCGCGGACGCGCGATCGCCGGCTCCACCGGGAACGCGAAGGCCCGCATCTTCTGCCGCAAGCTCGAAGCCGAGCTCGTGGCCATCGACGGCCTCTACAAGACGGCCGAGGACATCGATTCCCAATATCGCGGCCAGCCGGTCCAGCTGTGGCTCGACGGCGAGGCGATCCTGGTGGCGGCTCTCGGCTGAGGGCAAAGGAGGGTACTGATTATGGCGAAGGTGCTGGTGGTGACATCGGGCAAGGGCGGCGTCGGCAAGACGACGTCGACGGCCGCGCTCGGCGCCGCTTTGGCGCAGACGGGCAAGTCCGTCGTCGTCGTCGACTTCGACGTCGGCCTCCGCAATCTCGACCTGGTGATGGGCGCCGAGCGGCGCGTGGTCTACGACCTCATCAACGTCGTGCAGGGCGACGCCAAGCTCAGCCAGGCCCTCATCCGCGACAAGCGCGTGGAGACGCTGCACCTGTTGCCGGCGTCGCAGACGCGCGACAAGGACGCGCTGACGGAAGAGGGCGTCTCCTCCGTCATGATGGAACTGCGCGAGAAGTTCGACTGGGTGATCTGCGACAGCCCCGCCGGAATCGAGCGGGGCGCGACGCTGGCCATGCGCAACGCCGACGTGGCTGTCGTGGTCACCAATCCCGAGGTCTCCTCGGTGCGCGATTCCGACCGCATCATCGGCCTGCTCGATTCCAAGACCCTCAAGGCCGAGCGCGGCGGGCGGATCGAGAAGCATCTCCTCCTCACCCGCTACGACGCCGTCCGCGCCGAGCGCGGCGAGATGCTGAAGGTCGAGGACGTGCTCGAGATCCTGTCGATCCCGCTGATCGGCATCATCCCGGAGAGCGAGGACGTGCTGAAGGCATCGAACGTGGGTGCGCCGGTCACCATCTCCACGCCGATGTCCGGCGCGGCGCGGGCCTATATGGACGCGGCCAAGCGCCTCACCGGCGAGACGGTCCCGATGTCGGTCCCCAGCGACCGCAAGGGCCTGTTCGGCAAGCTGTTCGGTCGGAGGGCGGCATGAACCTGTTCACCCTGTTCAACCGGCGGCCGAGCGCCCCGGTCGCGCGGGACCGGCTGCAGATCCTGCTCGCGCACGAACGCGCCGCGTCCGGGCGCACCGACCTCATCGCCGTCCTGCGCGAGGAGATTCTCGGCGTCATCGCCAAGCACGTGGCGGTCGAGCCGGACAAGGTGCAGGTCAAGATGGACCGGCGCGATTCCGTCTCAACGCTCGCGGTCGACATCGAGATTCCGATGCCGAAGCTTGCGGCGGCGAGCTGACGGCGCGCCTCGTCCGCCGGGAGAGGCCCGGGCGCCTGCCGCCCGTCCCGGCGCCGATGCGCTCCGTCTTCCTCCGGCGATAGCACCCTGCCCTCGCAGGAGCCGATCCCGATTCAGGGAAGAGGGACTGGCCCTTCGACGGGCGCGCCGAAGTCGGCCACGCGATATTCCATGAAGATCGAGTGGCATGCGGTGCAGCCACTGCGCAGCGTCCGCACCTGCTCGGCGAGTTCCTCCTGCGGCGCGATCGAGGCTGCGAAGGCAATGTCGGCCGCCGCCTCGGCGAGCGCCACCAGCGTGGGAAAGTCGGTCCAGACCGCGGGAGTGGCGATGCTCGGGTTGCCGCCCGCGGCAATGGCGGGCTCCGGGAGGTCGGAGCCGGCGGGAAACAGATAGGGCAGCGCGCGCAGCATGCCCCCGATCGCGAGATAGCGCTGCTGAAGATCGTAGACGCCCACCTCGTCCAGATCGGCCGGCGTGACCGTCCGGATCTCCTGCAAGATGGCATTGACGGACCGCATCAGCCCGCGCCGAGCCTCGATGGCGCCCTCGGGCGGAAGATCGTTCGATGTCGCCGCGGCGTTCTGCGCCAGCGTGGCGGGCGTGAACAGCATGGCGGCCGCGGCGGACATCGCGATCGTGGCACGCCGGGTGAACTTGGGCATCTCGACGCTTCCCCCCGAAATTGAGCCCGCGCGAACCCGCGGCCGCCGTCCCGTCACAGGCGCGTCCCGGTTCACCCGGCCCGTCCGTTTTTCACTCGACGGGTTCCGCCATCCTACCGTCCCCGCGAAACCGCCGCCACCCTGCGGTGCACGGCTGCCGTGCGCGTCGCCGCCCACGAGCTACCGCCTTCCCCAAGCGAGCCCGCGGCGAGCGGCCCGCGGGCCGGGTCTGCCGGGAGAGGGCACCGGCGCCCGCCCCCGGTTCCGGCGCCGATGCGCCCCCTCAGCCCGGCCCCGTGCTCCAGGGGTCGTAGGTGGAGAAGGTCCAGATATGGCCTTCGAGGTCGCGGCAGGTATATTCGCGGCCGCCATAGCTTTCGTCGCGCAGCTCCATGACGATCTCCGCGCCGGCGGCTTTCGCCTTCGCACAGTGCGCGTCCGGGTCGGCCACGATCGCGAACAGGGACTGCGTCTGCCTGCCCCCGATCTCGTCGGGCTGCACCATGAACTTGCCGAACGCAGTGTCGCGCACCGGTCCGATCATGATCATGCCGTTGCCGAAGGCGAGCTCGGCGTGGACGCAGGTCCCGGTCTCGTCCTCGTAATAAGCGTGCTTCGCGAAGCCGAAATTCTCGCACAGCCAAGCCACCGCGCGCGTCGAGTCGCGGTAGCGCAGAACCGGCACGAGCGTCGCGCGGGTGATCTTCGGTCCAGCCATCGTCCCCTCCTCGGATGATGGCGAGATTAGTCTGTTCATGATTTGTGCGCAAGACCGCGCGCCGGCGCCATGGCCTTCCATTTGGGCTACCCACGAATCCGGCTGATCTCGCCCAAGCGGAAAAATGCGGACGCTTCCCCAAGGCGGGCCTACAGCGACGCCAAACCCGGATCGGCGAGCAGATGGAAGCGGCGGGCGGCGGCGTGGGCGAAGCGCAGGGTCAGGGCGCGGCGGGTTGCCGGGGGCATCCGGTGCTCCGGCGCCTCGCGAATGATCTCCGCGTTGAAGCCGTCCGCGAGCATGATGCCTGTGGCGGGCGGCAGCCTGTCGAGCGGCACGCCGGCGGGGTGGGTGGCGAAGAAGAGGCGGTCGCAATGCTGCCGGTAGTCCGGCCATTTGCGGTCGGCGCGGAAATCCTCGACGGACGACTTGATCTCGACGATCCAGACCTCGCCCGCCGGCCCGAGCGCCGCGACGTCGGCCCGGCGCCCCGAGGCGAGCGTCAGCTCCGTGACCACCGAAAAGCCCAGCCGCGCCATCAGGCGCCCGACGCCGCGCTGAATCGCGCGCGCCGGCTCGGACTGCCGGCGGTCGAGCGGGGCGGCCAGTTCCGTGATCTCGACGGCGCGTGCGAGGGGTGAAGCCATGGGCCGGCGGCGAATCGGGGTTGGTCGGCATCATCGTTCGCCGTCCGTTCCGGGTCAAGCGCGCCACTGTTTTCCGCGGCGCGTGAACGGACTATGGTGCGAATCGCGAACGGTTCGGAGTGGACGATGCGGCGGGTCGGAGGTTTGGCGTTTCTCGGCGCGGCGATGATCGTCGCGGCGCCGGCCGCGGCGCAGGACGCGGCGATTCTGGGGACCTGGTCGACGACCATCAGTCCGCCCCAGGGGCTGTTCGGGACCGTCGTCGCGCAATTCTACCCTGACGGCTCGTTCACCGAGCGTGTCGTAACCTCGCAGGGCGTGGTCTATTTCGACGGCCACTTCAGCTATTCCGACCAGTTGAACCTGCTGACATTCGCGATCAGCGCCTCGCGCCCCGAGGGATATTCCTCCTATCCCTACAATCTGGGGCAGATCTACACATTCCTGGCGCGCATGACGGGACCCGATACGCTGGTCGTGACCGACCAGTTGGGCGAGGTGGAATGGCACCGCCGGCCGGACGACACCCCGTTCTGAGCCTCAGCGCGGGTCTCCTCCGAAGTCCGCCTCGCAGGTAGCGAGCAGCGCGGCGGCCTTCGCCGTCTTCCCCGATGCGGCATAAAGATCGAGCAGCCGCGCCGCGTAGCGCTTGCGGTAGCGCTTGGGCAGCGTGCGCAGCGCCGGGTCGCCTTCGACCATGGCCCAGGCCGCTTCGAGGCGCGCCACAGCTTCGTCCGTCCGCCCTGCCGCGGCGAAACGCTCCGCCGCGGCGAACGGCACGCCGGGATGGCCCGGCAGGCGCGGCGCCAGCGCGGCGATGGCATCGCCGTCCGCCCTGCCGGTCACCGCCGCATGAAAGGCGCGCAAAGCAGCGGGGTCGGCCGCCATCGCCAGCGCCTTCGCCGCGATCTCGGCCGCGATCGGGCGAGTGAAGGTCTGGATGACACGGCGAATCACGTTCACGGAATAAAGGTGGTCGTGCACCTCGTGGCCGGAGCGCACCAGCACCGGGCGCAGCAGCGGGTGCTCCCGGCGCGCCGCTGCGGTGAAGGCGAAGCCGTCGGCGGGATCGAAGCCGCCATAGACCAGGGTCACCTCGCGCGCGTGCCCGGGGCGGAGCGGCGCGAGCGCGTCCTCCCGCGCCTCGGCCAGCCCTGCGGCCGCGCTCTGCGTGCCCGGCGCACCGATCCGCCCGTCCGGTCCGAAGGCGAGCACCTCGCCGTCGCCGCGCCGCAACCCCGCCGCGAGCGCGCCCGAGCCGCCCATCGATGCGCCGTAATAGACGACGCGGTCGAAGCGGGGTCCCAGCGCGTCGAGCCGCCCGTCGATCGCGTCCGCAAGGCCGAGATACCATCCCCCCGCGACGTCGTTGAGGAAGAGGCAGGCGTGGCGCGTGCGCGCGAACAGGCGCGCAAGGCCGAATTTTCCTGCGGGCACGCGGATTTGGGAGAACACCACGGCGAGAACGCCGCTCCCTGCGCCCGGCACGAAGCGCGCCAGCAGCCGTTCTGCGGCGAGCGCCTCGATGGGTCCCTCCTCCGCCGCCCTCACGCCCTTTCCTCCGCACGCCCTCGCGGGCATAGTCCCGCCATGTCAGACACCCCAGAAAGCCGCCCGGTGCGGCCCGGCGACCACGTGTTCCTGGTCGACGGCTCCTCCTACATCTTCCGCGCCTATCACGCCCTGCCGCCCTTGACGCGGAAATCCGACGGCCTGCCGGTCGGTGCCGTCTCCGGCTTCGCCAACATGCTGTGGAAGCTGCTGCAGGAGGGCGACACCACCGCCGGCGGGGTCAAGCCGACCCATATCGCCGTGGTGTTCGACGCCCCTGCGCAGACCTTCCGCAGCGCGATCTACGAAGACTACAAGGCGACGCGCGCCGAGCCGCCGGACGAGTTGAAGCCGCAATTCGGCCTCGTGCGCGATGCGGTGAAGGCGTTCAACGTGCCCTCCGTCGAGCAGGCCGGCTTCGAGGCCGACGACATCATCGCGACCTACACCGTGCTCGCCGCCGAGGCCGGCGCCGACGTGACGATCGTCGCCTCCGACAAGGACCTGATGCAGCTGATCCGCCCCGGCGTCGCGATGCTCGACACCATGAAGGACAAGCGCATCGGCCATGAGGAGGTGCTGGAGAAGTTCGGCGTACCGCCGGAGAAGGTGACCGACGTCCAGGCGCTCGCCGGCGACTCGATCGACAACGTGCCGGGCGTACCGGGCATCGGCGTCAAGACCGCGGCTCAGCTCATCACCGAATACGGCGACCTCGAATCGCTGCTCGCGCGCGCCGGCGAGATCAAGCAGCAGAAGCGGCGCGAGAGCCTGATCGAGCACGCCGAGAAGGCGCGCGTCTCCAAGAGACTGGTGACGCTCGATTGCGACGTGCCCCTCGCGGTGCCGCTCGAGGCGCTCGGCGTGCGGCAGGTCGAGGGCGAGCGCGCCCTCGCCTTCTGCAAGCAGATGGAGTTCGCCTCGCTGTCGCGGCGCGTGGCGCAGGCGACCGGCGCCGAGCTCGGCGACCTCAACAAGCCGCGCAATCCGCGCGCCCCGCCCCCCGGCGCGCCCCAGGTCGACCAAGCCGCCCAGCCCCAGCCGGAAGCGGACGGACTCGCCCCCGCCGCGCTGGTCGCCGCGCGCTTCGCCGAGGAGCGCGAGCGGCCGATCGACCTTTCGGCCTACGAGCTCGTCACCGCGCCCGAGCGGCTGAACGCCTGGGTCGCCGGCGCCTTCGAGCTCGGCCGGGTCGCGATCGATCTCGTCACGACAGACGCCGGCGGGCCGATGCGGGCCGACATCGTCGGCATCTCCCTCGCGCTGGCTCCGGGGCGGGCGGCCTATGTCCCTCTCGCCCACCAGGGCGGAGGCGACCTTCTCGGCGGCGAGCTCGCGCCCGAGCAGATGCCGTTCCAGCGCGCGATGGCGCTGCTGAAGCCGCTCCTCGCCTCCCCTGCCGTGCTGAAGATCGGCCATTCGCTAAAGGAGGATCTGCTGGTCCTGCTGCGCCACGGCATCGAGCCGCAGGCGCTCGACGACGTGCTGTTGATCTCCTACGCGCTAGACGCCGGGCTCGCGACGCAAGGCCTCGAAGCGCTGGCGCAGCGCCAGCTCGCGCACGCCGCGATCCTGCTCAAGGACCTGACCGGCTCCGGCAGGGCCTTCGTGCCCGTCGAGAAGCTCGCGCCGGACCGCGTCCTGCCCTGGGCCGCCGAGCGGGCCGATCTCGCGCTGCGGCTGTGGCGCGTGCTGAAGCCGCGCCTCGCGGCCGAGGGCATGACGCGGGTCTACGAGCGGCTGGAACGGCCGCTTCTCCCCGTGCTCGCGCGCATGGAGCGGCGCGGCATCCGCGTCGACCGGCAGATTCTCTCCCGCCTGTCCGGCGATTTCGGCCAGCGGCTCGAAGCCTTCGAGGCGGAGATCTTCGACCTCGCCGGCGAGCGGTTCAATATTGGCTCGCCGAAGCAGCTCGGCGACATTCTGTTCGGTCGCATGGGCCTTTCCGGTGGCAAGAAGACCGCCACGGGGGCGTGGGGGACGGGCGCGGACGTGCTGGAGGGTCTTGCCGAGGACGGCAACGCCCTCGCCGCGCGCATTCTCGACTGGCGCCAGCTCTCCAAGCTGAAATCGACCTATACCGAGGCGATCCCCGGCTACATCCATCCCGAGACCCGGCGCGTTCACACCTGCTACGCGCTGGGCGCGACCTCGACCGGGCGCCTGTCCTCCTCCGAACCGAACCTGCAGAACATTCCCATCCGCACCGAGGAAGGGCGCAAGATCAGGACGGCCTTCGTCGCCGAACCCGGCATGAAGCTGATCTCGGCCGATTACAGCCAGATCGAGCTCCGCATCCTCGCCCATGTCGCGGAAATCCCGCAGCTCCGCCAGGCCTTCGCCGACGGCATGGACATCCACGCGATCACCGCGTCCGAGATGTTCGGCGTCCCGGTCGACGGCATGCCGGCCGAGGTGCGCCGCCGCGCCAAGGCGATCAATTTCGGCATCGTCTACGGCATCTCGGCCTTCGGCCTCGCCAACCAGCTCGGCATCGACCGCGGCGAGGCCGGAGACTACATCAAGCGCTATTTCGAGCGCTTTCCGGGCATCCGCGACTACATGGAGGATACCAAGCGCTTCGCGCGCGAGCACCTCTACGTCGAGACGATTTTCGGACGCCGCGCGCACTATCCCGAGATCAACGCCCGCCAGGTCGCGCACCGCGCCTTGAATGAGCGCGCCGCGATCAACGCGCCGATCCAGGGCTCGGCCGCGGACATCATCCGCCGCGCCATGATCCGCATGGACGACGCCCTCGACGCCGCGGGCCTGTCCGCAGCCATGCTGCTGCAGGTGCACGACGAACTGATCTTCGAGGTGCCGGAGGCGGAGGTCGAGGCGACCATCCGCGTCGTCCGCAGCGTGATGGAAAGCGCTGCCGAGCCCGCCGTGCGCCTGCGCGTGCCTCTGAAGGTGGACGCGCGGGCCGCAGACAATTGGGACGAGGCCCACTGAGGGTAAATGCGATTTCGGGAGTGGGACCGCGAGCGCCGCGCTCGTGGTTACCCCTCACCCTGTCCCTCTCCCGCAAGGGGAGAGGGGATCGTTGGCCGGGCGCGCCCAAGGCGTTACGGGCGTCTGTGGTAGCGGCTTAGGTTTCGGAGGTGGAAAAGGCATGGATGGCCGGGACGAGCCCGGCCATGACGCCCAATTCCGCCATCAGCCCTGTGCCTGCCGCAAATTCCAGTGTCGTCCCCGGCGAGCGAGGCGTCAGCCTCGCGAGGGAAGAGCCTACTAGCCTCTCGACCGGCCGAACCGCCGTTGGGCTCCCTTCCCCTCTCCGCCTCCGGCGCTCCGGCCGGGAACGACACCGAGACAGCCGCTCGCTCTCGGGGCAACGGCTCGGGAGCACGGCGATGCCACCCACTCCCTCCCGTCCCGACGCAGGGAGAGAAGGTACCCATCGCGAGGAGCGCCCAATGGAGCCCATCCTCGGCGTTGGGCCGGCCTTGTCCCGGTCACAACGCCTTCTTCCCGGCACAGGCTCGATGGGGAAAGCCCGTCGGTAGCCCCGCCCCGCCCACGCCTTCCGACACACGACCCCCAACGGTCCCGAATGCCCCGCGCCCACCCCCGGGGCCGACTCCTCCCTCCTCACCCCTACCGCAGGCGCGCCGCCAGCAGCGCCTTAGCCCGCTCGGCGCGGTGCGCCTCCTGGCCCATCACCTCCTCGAAGAACTCGGCGAGCTCGGAATCGCCTTCGAGGTCGGCGTCGCGGACGTAGTCGGCATAGGTCTGCGCGCCCTGCAGCGCGTGGTAGAGGATGCTGATCAGGTTGTAGGTGGTGTCGCGGGTGCCGGTGTCTGCGTCCGGGCCGTAGTCAGCGCTGCTGTCGGTCATGGCATCCTCCTCGGAATGCCGCTTCAACGGAGCCGTGGCGGGTGCAGTTCCCGCGCTCAGCGCGGTTCCGGCCGGAGGTGCTCCACGAACCAGTCGCGCGCGGCGGCGCTGGTGGTCGCGAAGTCCTCGACATAGGGGGTGAAATGCCCGCCCCGCACGGTGACGAGACGCTTCGGCGGCAGCGCGCGCTGGTAGGCGTCGAGGCACAGATCGGTCGCGGTCAGCACGTCGCTCATGGCCACGATCATCAGCAGCGGGGTCGGGCTGATCCGCGCCACGTAGAGGCCCGGCTCGTTCTCGCGGCTCAGTTCGGCCGAGCGCAGCGTCACCGCGTTGCGCCAGGACGGCGCAAACGGCACCGTGCCCATGAAGAAGTCGAACGCGTCCCGGCCTGCCATGGCGCAGGCGGCGCGCGGATCGTCCGAGACGGCCGGCACCATCGCCGGCGGCTCGCCGCGGAACCGCGCCTCGCGGTCGGCCTCGAAGCGGGCGAGCGTCGCCGCGACCTGGTCGGCCCGGGTGCGGCGCAGCGCCGAGGCGTGGCCGCTGATCGTCGGCACCTGCGCGACGACGCATGTCACCCGGCGGTCGATCGCGGCGACCTCGAGCACGTGCCCGCCGGAGAAGCTGGTGCCCCAGATGCCGATGCGCTCGCCGTCGATCTCGGGCCGGGTCCGCGCAAAGCTGATGGCGTCGCGATAGCCGCGCCGCTGCAGCGTGGGGTCGACCTCCTGCCGCGGCTCGCCGCCACTGGCGCCGAAATTCCGGTGGTCGTAGAGCAGTACGGCGAGACCGGCGCCCGCGAACGCCTCGGCATAGCGATCGAGATATTGCTCCTTCACCGCCCCGAAGCCGTGGGCCATGACCACGGCCGGCGCGGGACCGGCGGATGCGGCCGGCAGGTAGAGCCAGCCGCGCAGGATCGCGCCCTCGGAAGGAAATTCGACGTCGCGCCGCAGGGAGCCTTCAGGCCCGACGCCGCCTGGTCTCACCGCGCTCAAAGCGGCGGGATCGGCGGCGCATAGGCCTGCATGAAGCTCGCATGGCAGGCGTCGCAGCCCTGGCGGATGGCGGCGATGCCCGCCTTCAGCGTCGCCTCGTCCTCGGCCTGGGCCGTCTCGAGCGCGACGTCGGAGACTCCTATCGCGAGGGCGTAGAAAGTCTCGAAATCCTGCCAGATCGCGGGGAGCGCCACGGTGGACACGTCCTCGGAATGCGGCAGCTCCATGAAGTTCGTCGTGGACGGAAACAGATGCGGCACCGCCAGCATCAGCGAGCTGACGCTGTAGGCGAGGCTGCGCATCAGGTCGGGGTCGTCCTCCGCGCCGGCGGCATAGGCCTCCATGCGCAGCTGCAGCGCCTCGATCTCCACCATCTGCAGAATGCGCGCGGTGACCATGTCCTCGGCGTGGCTGTAGGCCGTGATGCTCGGGTCGGCCACCGGGCTCGCGTCCTGCCCGTGCGCCGTCGCGGCGAACGCCAGCGCAGCGGCGGCGGCGAGCGCCAGCCCTGCGGCGGGAACAGCCTTCTTCATTCCCTCACCCTCCCCATCGCGGCTCCTCCGTCTTGCCGTCCAGACTGGCGAGGCACCGACAGCCCGTCAACCGAGCGGGACCGACGCGAGTGTCGCAGGGCGGGCGGTATGTTCGCCTGGAGAACGGAAGCGCTATTCGCGGGTGCCGATGTCTGGCGCGGGATCGATCAGGCCCTCGTGGACCATGCGGTCCTCCAGAAGCCGGCGGATCAGCTCGGCGCGCGAGCCCGGCGCCATGCCGAGCCGTTCCGCATAGGCGTCGAGCGCCGCGAGGAGCGGAAGCGGGAGTTGCAGCGAGACATCCTGGCCGTCCATCGAAGCCCCTCCGGGTGAGGCAGCGTTCGTTTTCGGTAACACCTCGGCGTCGACGCGAGAACACCAATGCGGCGCGAACGGTAAGAGCGGCGTCAACACTGGCGGGCGCTCGCCCATCTTGCCGCGAACCGGAGCGGCGCCAATTTGCTTTCGGCTGGGATCGGACTGAAGGGAGGCCACCATGTCCGGACAGCACGCCGCGCATGTCGGTTGTTTCGAGGCCGCGCTGGACCAGTGGATCGCCGAGCAGGAGCGGTCCCGACCGCTCGCGCCTCCATACGGAACGTTCGCGCCTCCCGTTCCCCTGGCGAACACCGCGATGCGCGCGGACCCTGCCGCAAGGGCGCAGCCGCGTTCGGCACGGCCGCTGCGCCTCGGGCTCGCAGCGGCGGGCCTTCTCGTCCTCGCCGGCGGCGCGGCCGCGGCGGTGAGCCTCAGTGCGAACGGGGCGTCCGACGCCCAGAACATCGCGGCTGTCGTTTCGATCGAAATCCCGCCCCTCCCCGTCGCGGAGGCCAGCGCGCGCGCCGATCTGGCGCCGCGCACGGCCGTCCCCTCGCCGGCGGTCGCACCCCTTCCGGCGCCCTCCGCCACGGGGACGCCCGCCGAGCCGCCGCTGCCGCGCCCGAACCCGCACCGGGCGTGAGGTCGGCCCCGTCCGCCGGGCGCACCCTTCATTCCCCTGCCGCGACGCCCGACACGGTCAGCGGGCGCCATCCCTGTCGGCGCGCGATCAGCAGCATGGACAACGGCTTGCGAGCGTGAAACTCTCCCCGGCCGTCACGCCCGTCCAGATCGAGAAGCCGAACCTTCAATGCACATTCCTGCCGCGATCTCTCCCCCGGAACGCCTCCTCCTCGGCCCCGGGCCCAGCAATGTCGCGCCCTCCGTCAGCGCCGCCATGTCCAAGCCCCTGCTGGGGCATCTCGACCGCGCCTTCGTCGCGATCATGGACGAGATCAAGGCGATGCTTCGCCACGTGCTGCGGACGAACAACGCCATGACCTTCCCGGTGAGCGGCACCGGGTCTGCCGGGATGGAGTTCTGCTTCGTCAACCTGATCGAGCCGGGCGACGAGGTCGTCGTCGGCATCAACGGCGTGTTCGGCGGCCGCATGGCCGAGGTCGCGCGCCGGTGCGGGGCGAAGGTCGTCGAGGTCCGGTCCGACTGGGGCACGATCGTCACGCCGGACCAGCTGGCCGCCGCGCTCGAGGGGCGCCGCCCGAAGCTGGTCGCGATTGTCCACGCCGAAACGTCGACCGGCGCGGAGACGCCGGTGGCCCCGCTCGCCGCGCTCGCCCACGCCGCCGGCGCGCTGTTCCTGCTCGACACGGTCACCTCCGCCGGGGGATCGCCGGTCGAGACGGACGCCTGGGGCGTCGACGCCCTCTACAGCGGCACGCAGAAATGCCTCGGCTGCCCGCCCGGCCTCGCGCCGGTGTCGCTGAACGAGCGCGCGCTGGACGTGGCGCGCAACCGCAAGACCCCCGTGCAGAGCTGGTATCTCGATGTCAATCTCCTCGCCAGCTACTGGGGCAGCGACCGCACCTACCACCACACCGCCCCGGTCTCGATGAACTACGCCCTTCATGAAGCGCTGCGGCTGATCTGCGAGGAGGGGCTTGAGCCGCGCTTCGAGCGCCACCGCCGCGCCCACGAGCGGCTGAAGGCGAATCTCCACGCCATGGGGCTCGGCATAGCTTCCCAGCCCGGCCACCAGCTGTGGCAGCTGAACGCGATCGGAATCCCCGAGGGCGCCGACGACGCGGCCGTGCGCAACCGGCTGCTGTCGGATTTCGGAATCGAGGTCGGAGCCGGGCTCGGGCCGCTGAAGGGCAAGATCTGGCGCGTCGGCCTGATGGGCGAGAACGCCCGCCCTGAGGTGGTGGACCGGCTCACGGACGCCCTGAAGCAGTGCCTGTGAGCCGCGTTCCGCCGGCAGCATGGCCCGCCCGCTCGGGGCGGCCCGCCGGACGGTAGCGAATCGCCCGCGACGGCCGATGGCCGGTACCCGCCTCACGGCATGAAGCGCGCTTGCCTCCCAGCCGTTGGTTGGGACGGCAGGCGCCGGGCGTCAGCGTTTCGATTCCCGAGCTTGTCGACCGCCCGCGCAAACGAAATGCGGCGCCCCCTCCTGTGAGCAGGCGGGCGCCGCGGGAATGGCTCATGGCGTGATGTCCCCGGCCATGCGCCTCGCGCGAGGCGGCGGGTCACTCACCCGCCGAGCACGACCGGGACGAGGAACAGTATGCCGGTCGCGGTGACCGCGGCGGCGAGGAGGATGGCACTGGCGGCATTGTAATGACCGGCGGTCATTTGGGTAATCGCGCTCAAGACAGCTCCATTTCTATCGAGTGTTGAAACAACGACGGGACAGCGTTCCACTCGTTCCACTGTCCTCAGGTATATGGGATTTTTCCAGCTACTTTGAAGGGGTCCCGCAGGGATTGTGCACCCGTGCAGGTTCTCTGATGCCCGGGCACCCCATGGCGCAGCCGGGGCCGGCCAGGACCGTGCGGCGGACGGCATCGGCTGGCGGAAGCGATCGGAACCCGTCGCCCACGACGCGATCGGGCGCCCCCTTCGCACGCCAAGAAGGCAGCCCGACCAGCCGGCACCTGCCGGAGGCAATCTACTGACGAATCACGATACTTCGTTCCCCGCCTAAAGTGATACCGCTGCGATGCGATGCGTCAGCGGCTGAGCCAAAAGCAACGCCCCCTTACATTTCGGTCAACAACTCTAGTGCACACGCCCAAGATGTGTGGCATCGTGCTTCACTCTTTCGGGCCTTGCGCACGGGCCCTTGGCGGCTCCTTCGCTGAAGCAGGAGCGCGATACGATTACTTTTGCCCAAATGAATCGAAAGCCGTGCATCATCAACAACATGGGTGGTGGGGGAAGGACATGGCGATCTTCAATGGCGGCAGCGGCGACGACAATGAAGTCGGCACACCGGACAACGACGAGTATTACGGCAACGACGGCAACGATATCCTCACCGGAGAAGGCGGGGAGGACATGCTGGACGGAGGCAACGGCGACGACACTCTGACCGGGGGCGAGGATCGCGACGAAGTCCACGGCGGCAGCGGCAACGATTGGCTTTACATCCTCACCGCTGCGGATGTCGTTGACGGCGAGATCTACGACGGCGGCGACGACACCGACACGCTCGAGCTTTTCGACAGTCCCATAGACCTGTCCGGTGTTACGATCACCAGCATCGAGCGGTTGATCGCGGCATACGTTACCCTCACGGCGGATCAGCTCGACGGCTTTTCCTATCTCTCCGCCACCGAAATCACGCTGTCCGAATCAGGCAGCGTCGATCTCGACG
>Ga0182738_1003245_pt1 | contig 18773 bp, 3 predicted proteins | sample eDN5th30CBELigMG_FD_128876 | JGI IMG/M metagenome (GOLD analysis project Ga0182738, IMG submission 128876) | Enriched Miracle-Growth compost microbial communities from Emeryville, California, USA - eDNA 5th pass 30_C BE-Lig MG (version 2)... ... | reverse complement strand
TTTTTATGCTGAATAATAATATATAAACTTTATAGAGCTACGGCTCGAACAAAAGGAGAAAATAGAAAATTTCACAATTTTCACAATTTTCACAAAATTTTCACAACAAATACCAGGGCACCCATCATTCTTCGAACATTAAAAATCACGTGAAAATCAGAAGAATCATCACCAAAAAATTCCTTTCTTTCAAAGAAATTATTTAAAAAAATTTTGAAAAAAAAGAAAAAGTTGCAATTTAAGATTCTTTAATGGTTCTTTATTGCATTGAAAGATAAAACAGAGAATAAGAGAGAATAATGAGTTACGATCTGAAATTTCAGAGAACATTAAATAAAGTAAGTTAGTTAATGTCTCCATCAGTATCTTAAGAATAAATGAATTTTTGGGCAATTCAAAAGTCTGAAAATGAAATTTCGGGAAAATGGGGCAATTGAAAAAAAAAAATCTAGGAATAATCCTGATTCATATTTTTTTTTTCTTTCCATTTTTCTCGATACTTTGAAAAAGACCTTGTCCAATAATTTTTTTAAAGAATAAAAAATATCCTAATAAATTTTTTGCCATTTAGTCGAAAAAAAAATCGAAAAGAATTTTTTTTTAATTTCCAAGAAGGATAAACAAAGGAATTTCCTCATCGAAAGAGACTTTTTGAGCGATTTATTTTTTAAAAATCACGGTCTCATTTCGAAAACATCACTCCACATTCCAACTATTCAACTTCAAATATAAAAAAGTGATCTTTGTTAAAATTATGAAATATCTCTTGCCAAATTGGACTTTAGTGAAGGAAAATTTGCTCCGTACTCAAAGATGGCTATTTCTAACGATTTCATAGACTATTCTCGACTTCCCAACCAAAGATTTGAAACCTGATATTGATAAGAACATTCCAAAGGAGATTGATGTTATCGAAATGTATCTTTGTTTGTCAATGAAGCCGGATTCCGTCACAAATAGAAGAGGTCTCATAGCTACCAGTGATGAAAATCGAAAAATCTTTTTCAGAGATGTCTTTATTGATGAATGAGGCTTTAATTTTTATTTGAGATTTTTATTAATTTAATTTTTTCCTAAATTTGTTGGACAATTTTTTCCTCTTCAAATGAACGAGATCTTTTCTCTTCATTTCAGAAGAAGAAAAAATTTTTTTGGACTTTTTTATTCCCCCACTTAGTTATTTTCCCTATCTCTCTCTTCTCACTTTTTAAAAAATATTTTTCTATCTTTTCTCTATTCCGATATGAATCTGACTCATTCATTAAAATTTATTAAACTTTTATTTTTTCAGCATGTCAAACAAAATCAGTCTAACGATACTTTATGAAAATACAAATCTTTGTTTTTTGAAATTCTTGAGATTTTTTCAATTTCCAAACCGACCATCCGAGATCTCCAAAATATTTGTCGAAAATTCTCCTCAAGCTCTTTAATCTGAGGAATTCTGATTGATATCTCTTTTGATTTTTTCAAATTCTTATTATTCTCTGAAAATCAATTTTCCAAGAGGGAAAGAAAGTATTTGACTTGATAAACTATGAAACCTCTAAATTCTGTAAAAAAAAAATTGTATTCGTTATATTTTAAATAGTAAATTAAAAAATAAAGGGATTTATAAACACGTAATAATTAAGATAAAAGTCTTGGTCAGATTAATTTAATTGCATTTCTTTAAGGTATCATCAGGCTTCAAATTCTCTTCAGCTGATCTTTATCTTATATATAATTTAAACAAATTCCTTTATGGAAGATATTATTAATCCTCAAACTATATCCGTCCCGAACTTCGGACTCGCATCCCTTGAGTCCCTCGCATATGACACTACCTCCCAAGCAGTCATCACAGCTGAGCAAAACAAGCTGGAAATCACCAATACTGCGTCTAAAACATCCTCAAATTTCATCATCCCCAACATTCAACCTGCTCAAACCGTCAAGGATGCTCAAGCTGACGAAGAGCCCAAAAACAACCATTATGATCGCCTCAGATTCTTACCAAAGAATGCCACAGCCAAGATGGCAATCACCCATTTTGGTAACATCTTGACCAATTACGCTAAAACAGCTCAAATTGCCATCGCCAACTACGGCTTCTCTCATGGCGTGCATTACTGGGAGATTGTCTGCCCCAACAGATGTTCAGGAATTGAGGTCGGTGTTGCCAAAGAAGGCTGGAAACTCCCAGCTTCGGAAGGTCTGGAGAATGAATTCGTTTTATTTTCATTCAACACTTCAACAGCCAGAACTATTTGCATCCAAGTCGATTTCGAGAATCTTGAAATCCATGCCTGGCTCCAAACAAATGAGCAAAATAAAAAAACCCAAAAGCTCAAAAGAACTGCTTGGTATCCATGTGTCCAAATCAATGAATTTGGAAATGTTGCCATTTTAAACACCAAAACTACTCCTTCCAAGACAGTGAGGAAATTTTACTTGATTTTTTAACCAATTTTTTCACAGGCTTTCACTCAAAAGCAATTTTCAAAGAGTCAAATAAAAAAAGCATTAGAGCTCTATCTTATCACTATTGGTAAAATTTTCCTTCATTGAGACTCAAATACTTATTTCCCTCAAATAGATAAATCAAATCAAGGAGCAAAGGGTCATAACTTCAACACTAAAGAGGATTTGGAAAAATTCAAAAATTCATCAATCAACCAATCAATTGTTGATTCTGAAACTCTCACCAAGTGGGGATGCCAAATAGCCAAGAATCAAGAACTTGAGAAAGGTTCTGACCCCCTTTTGGAGAAAGCTCAAGAATGGCTTAAAGAAAATCTGAATAGAATTGTTGCCTCTACAAAGGTCGGAGCTGCTGACCAAGACTCGCTTCAAACCAAAATTCAAGACGCTTGTAGTAAAATACAAAAAGCTGACCAAAACCAAACTCACTCAAGCTTGCCTGCTGACATCCAAGTTAAATATATCCAGGCAACTGACAGTTTATTGATCCAGAAGGGAGAATATATTAAGCTTGTGAACAGAAATAACGGAACTTTCAATTTGGCTGACGTCTTCTCCTTTAATCGACCCATTACTCCTAGAGATCAAGTCAGCTTGCTCTTGAACTTGAAGGATCTTCAGCTCCTTCTCCAGAAATTATCAACCGTCCAAGGTTTTGCCCAAAGCCTTGATAATTCTGCACGTCTCTTGGGACTTTGCACTTTCTTGGAAGCCATCATTGCTGCCCAAACTCAAAACCACATTTATTCTAATCACTTGCTTGTTGCTGTTGCTTACAAGCATGCAAAGAGAGCTGCTGATACTCTGCTTGAGTTTTTGGAAAACTCTGCACAATGGCTTAATTCTCTCCTTCAAGGGGAAACTGAAAACAAAAAATGCATCGTTTCGAGAAATATCGGCGGAGAAGAGCTTGCTACCCTTCTCAATTTTGTGGCCGGCATTGATGAGGCTCTCTATGCCATGATTCACCACGAAGATGCACAAGATAAACTCTTTGCCTACTGGCAAGGATCAAACGCAAGAGCTTTCAGCTCCTTTGAAAGAGTTGAAACCTTGTCTTCTCTCGCTGACTCCCAATTCGATATCATCCGACTCTCTGACTCTGGGCTTCTCAGCACAGATTTTATTACAAACGAATTTAAGCATTATGACAATGCCAGCATCCTCATTGACTCTGAGAAAATCCTCCACAGCTCAGCTTCTGAAATCGAGTCACTCATTCAAAATCAAGTCACTCAAGTCTCAAAGAATGTCCCTCTCTCTGTCACCCTCAGCAATTTCCCTCCTCAAAAGCAAATTGAAGAATCAAAGACCATTTTGGTTCCTCAAAATACATCCTATGCTGTCAATGTCTCCAAAAAGGGTGAGGTCAGTTTATGGAATACAAACAAGACCCTCGTGTTCCTCTGCAAAGACGACTTTGCAAAGCCATTAGTTGCAAGGAAACCAGTCCTCTTCCAAACTTCCAAGGATAAAACTACCTCATCTAATCCTCCTGCTGCCCAAGCAGGCTTTGGATTCGGTGGTGGTGGCTTCGGCGGTGGCTTTGGAGGCGGTGGATTTGGCTTTGGAACTACAGCTGCTGTCAACACAGCTGCCAATCAAAATCAAGAGCCTGAAGAACTCGAAGAAGATGATGGAACTCAAAAAGCTGGAACCGCACAACCAGCTCCTGGAGGTTTTGGTGCTGCTCCCGCTGGTGGTTTCGGTTTTGGCGCCCCTGCTGGTGGTTTTGGTTTTGGTGCTCCTGCTGGAGGCTTTGGTTTTGGCGCGACACCAGTAACTCCTGCTACCACTTTTGGTTTTGGAAGTACTAGTGCTGGAGGATTATTCGGTGCAACTCCCGCCGATGAAAAACCAAAGGCAAAACCAAAAGCACAAAAAACTGATGAAGCTACGACTAAAGAAGTTAAAGAAGAAAAGAAGCCTGAAGGTGAAACTGTTGAAGCCAAAAAAGAAGATGCTCCGGTTGTTGAACAAACTTCTTCTCTCTTTGGAGCTGCCCCATCTCAATCTAGCAGCTTATTTGGATCAACTCCTATTGTTCAAGAAGACGAAAGCGATTCCAAAAAAGAAAAAGAAAATGATTCCAAGAAAGAAACGGAAGAAGATACTTCAAAGAAAACTGATCTTCCTGTTGTTAAAGAAGAAAAAGAAGAAGCAGCTCCTACAACTTCAGTATTTGGATCAACAACAACAACAACAGCTTTTGGTTCCACAACCACGAGCAGTTTTAGTTTTGGAGCTGGAGTCGGAGCTACTACTCAGCCAGTCAGTTTTGGATTTGGAGCACCCGCAACTACATTCGGAACATCAACAGCATCCACTGGTTTCTCATTCGGAACACCAGCAGCAACCACTGGCTTCTCATTTGGAGCACCAGCAACAACCACTGGTTTTTCGTTTGGAGCACCTGCTGCCAAGTCAGTTGAATTTGGAGCAGGTCAAGGATTAACCTTCGGTGGTCCAATTACTCCTGTCCCAGCAGAAAACTCCGCTGCAGAAAAGGCCGCTATTCCTTTGGTTGCCACAATTGAAGAATCAAAGAATAACGACTTGAAAGGATATGACGTGATTGATCATCTTGCAGTTTCTTCAGATAAACTCCCACTTAGTCCTTTAATTGTCGGCCTGTGCTTCAAGAAAGAAGATCGTGTCTTGTTGAGGTTGAGAAGATTCGGTTATAGTCCTTCATATATCAACAAATTCTTCTATAAGCACCCAACCCAAGGATTATACAGTTTGTTAAACTCCCAATACTTTGATCCCAGCGAGTTTTCAAGAATTCAAAAGCATCTGACTCAGGACTATCGGTTGATGTTTACGACCTTAGAACCTATGCTCTATGGCCGATTCCGCTACAAAAATCAAAAGACCTGCAACAAGTTTGTCCAAAGTGAATGGATCTCTTTTGATGAAACTGATGTTAAATTACCATTCTCTGAGGTTTTGGGCTTCAGAGTCTTCAGCAACAACCAACTTGAGGAAAATGATGAAATCAATAAAATTATTGCCGTGGGTAAAAAGGATAATCAAATTGTTGCAAGCATCCTCAAAGTCAAAATCTTGGAAAAAGGTCCCTATGGACTCAACTACCCAGAAGAAAAGAGCTTCAATGTTCAACCGCTTATTACAAAGACTTTAGAAGCCCCCATTACCGCTGATAAAGATATCAAGGTCTTTGCCGTGAATAAGCATATCGTCCTTGTTGAAAGCCATTCCAACAAGCTTTACATTCTTAATGAAGAACTTGAATTAGTTAAAACCCATGAAACTGATTTCAACATCCAAAATGTCAAATCTCTTGGACAAAATATTCTTGGATTTGTTGACGATAAAAATACCCTCCACATCTTGAACTATTCCAAGGCTTCAGGTGAAACCTCCTCCTCATCCACACTCCAAGAAACCCAAGATACTCTCAAGACTATCACTGAAAATCCCGCTGCTCACCTTGAAGTTATCTCAAACACCTTAAACAATCCTGAATTCTTTGAAAAATCTTTAGAAAGAATTCATCTTTCAGTCAATCAATTTGGTCAATCTTTCAAGCTTCAACAAAATGCTGCCTTGAGTAGACTGGAACTGAAATTACAATTTGTCCAAAACCTTGAAAATCAAACTCTTACTGAACAAGAAGAAACAACTTTAAGAACCGCTCTAAACTCTCGAAAGACATCCCCAGCTCAAGCAAGTTCAGTTATTTCTAGTTCAAAAGAATTCCCTTTGTTTGTCGAGGACGTCAAATACCTCCCAATTATTGTTGATCAACTTAAGGGAGGAGCATTTAGTCAATTGCAACCTGCTGCATTGATGACTTCTCCAGGTCTTGAAAGCTTTGCTACCAAATACGCTGATGCCCAATTTGTCTTCAAGCATCTTCATGATCAATTGATGTTTGTGAATTCCGTAACAATCGCATCACCTACTCTCTCCATAAAGCCCAACTCTTTCCCCGTTGAGTCCGGCTTGATTTACCTTTTGAACGATTCTCAGGATCTCAAGAAACTCGCTTATCCAAATATCTCCAGCGAAAATGAATTTAGAGCATGGTATTCCAGCCATGAACAAGATCAAAACATCATTAGACCTGCTGGTTTCTTCACACTTGGAACTGAAAGAGAAACTGGAACCTTTGAGCTCCTCGAAAAAAGACAAGCTAAATACGTCGTTTTGAAACCCACTCGTCTCAGAAATGAAGGAAAACTTTTGAACGCTAGAGACCATCCGGTTGAAATCAGCTTCTTTGGTCTTCAGGGTCTCTCTTGCAGTCAAAGCACTTTAGGAAGTAGCTACTCTCCCAAAACTCTTGTGGAATCTGAAAACATCAGTGTCAACGTCAGCCTCAGCCTTGAAGCTCAAATTGATGGTAAGTGGGTCCCACTTTCAAACATTTCGCAAGTCAAGATTACCAATTTAAGCTTTGGTCTTGGTGTCAAGTCTCTTTCTGAAATTCCCCAACTCAAAAAGGTCCCACTCACTGCAAATGCTACTCTCACTGTCTCCCATGAAGCTCTTGAGAAAAATCAAGTCTCTCAGCTTCGCTTCTCATCTTCAACTCAAAAGTCTGACTGGAATATTTCTGCCGTTGACATTTGTCCAGTTGCTTTACAAATCAAGAATAATCAAACCCTCAGTCGTGAATCTGCTCAAACTTTAAAAAATCAAATCGTCTTTGAATCCAAAAATCAAGACTTTTTTAAGCAACTCACTACTCAAGTTTGCTCAGAAACAGCCACTCTTCCTGAAAGAAGGAGAATTGCTCAGTTCCTTGTTCAGACCCTCTCAATCAATCCTTCTCTCAAAGAGCTTGTCCTCAAGACTCTCAATCTCCAAGCTTACGTCACTCTCAACATTTTATCTGATATCAACAACTCTTCGTTGTACTTCCTGCTTTTACTCAGAGAAGTCTCTGGCTTGCAGACTTTTGGTGCCAGTCTGTCTCAAGTGCTTTCAGAGATTCTTCCTCAATTATTCCAAGTCCCCAATCTCACTAGCCACGGCATCAAACTTTACTTCACCTTACTCACCTGGATCTCTAGTCCCCAAGATGTCTCTCAAATTTTGAAAGAGCTCAAGAATAGCTACAAACAACTTGCCCTCTTGAGAACTCCTGAATACAAGATCCTCAGAACTCAATACAATCTCCCCTTGTTCTCCTTTGAAAAGACTCTCTATGATGAAAATCTGATCCTCCAAGTCAGCAGCAGCGCGCCCCTTGAAAAAATTTCAACACTCCAGCCTCCCATTGAGTGCAAGTTCCTCCACTCTTCTCCTATGGAAGGTGATGAATACATCATTGATCTCTTGCAGGTCCATAATGTCTCCAGAGTCAGTCTTTGGTTCCCAGAGTATGATAAAATCTGCAGTCTTCGTGTCCAAGTTTGGAATGTGACTGATGATTCCCAAAAACTTCTTGTCTCTAAATACTTTAATGAGTCTCAGGGTTTGTGGCTCCAACTGACCAGACAAGCACACGAGCCCTCCCTCAACAAATTCTTTGAAGATCAAAATCTCTTGTCAGTTTTAGGATTTGAAGTCAATGAAACAGCACGCTATCTTCGAGTCCAAGTCACCTATTCATTTAGAGCTGGTGTTGCCAATTTGCTCAAAGACAATGGCCTCATTGATCATATTATGCCAATCATTCACGGAGAGCCCGCCCAAAACCAACAAGACATTTCTGTTCCTGATATCGCCAAAAGATTCGAAAACCAGACTGAAGGCGCTCTTCTCAATACTGTTGAAGTCGGATCCTTGCTGACCTACGAAAAATATGAGGCATTTAACAAAGAAACCCAATACACATACCTTTGCAAGTCCTCTTCCTTGAAGTCCTCTGCAACCAAACCCGAAACTGAGGCTGAATTAGTTACAAGACTCCTCAGCTTGCAAGAGGAGCTTACCAACAGACTCCATCAACAGAGAAACTCCAAGTACTTCTTCCAAAGTCACAACTTGATCACTGTCTTGGTTTCCAAGATTCAAAACATTCAGATCAAATTGTACAACCACTCCCTCCTCCAACAAACAGCAAGACCTGTTGAAAGCGGTCACTCACCTGTTGCTTTGCTCGCTTTAATTGAGGCCATCTCTCAATACGTTTTGAAACTCATCGCTCAAAACAATAAACTTGAGCAAAAATACTTTGACACCAGCGATGTTAAAGAAATCTTCGACTCAATCTTCTTGCATGAGGCCTCCAATTATACAGGCCATCTGCAAAAGCTCTTTAGCGATTGGATCTGGCCTTCATTGAGTGCCCAAGATAAGAAAAACGTCCTGGACACCATCTTCAGCACATACTTGACCTCAAGTATCTCCATCACTCACCAACCTGCTGAAAAACTCTACTCCACTCTCCCAGCCGTCACCTTCTTGGTGAACTGTGTCGCTCAAGAACCAGAATATCTCCACTTATTCTTGGAAAAACTTGGCGAAATCAGCTCGCTTGTTGGCAACACCTACGCTTTGATTGTCATTCATGAATTTTATTTAAAGGTTGATGTTGACAACCAGCCCTTGAATAAGCTTAATGGACAAGTTCTCGAAGCTCTCATCCGCAACTTACATTATACCATTGAAACTCCTGAGTTTATGGCCACTGAAAAACAATACGCAGTTGGATTTATCACCGACATTCTCATCTCTGTCGTCGGCATCTCTGAGCCAGAAGCAGTTGACTGCCTCTACAAGTCTCCCAAGGAGCTCTTTAGAGTCTTCCACTATGTGAACAGAGAAGGATTACACGAGATCCAAGACAAGTTGCTCCATGTTTTGAAAGCCTCGAGCAACTCTATATTCAAGAAGTTTAGACAACATGATGGCACTAGAATGGGAGCTATTGCAACCCAATTTGACCAACCGTACGCAACCTTCTTCTTTGGCACACTCAAAGAATTATTCAGGTTTGCCCGTGGAGAAACCAAGGTTGGGGCCAGAGACTCGCCTGTCGAGTACTTTAGTGAGGAAATCACAAAAGAAGAATGGCTTGATTTAACTAGAATCTTCCTCAGCCACTTCGTCAGTGTCTTGTACGAAGATGTCACTGAAAGAATGAATGAGCAGAAAGCTCTCAAAAAGCAATTAACCCAAGAAAAAAACAAAAAGGCCAAAGAAAAGGCAGCCCAAGAAGAAAAGGAAAAGAAAGAAGCTGAGGAAAAGAAAGCAAAAACTGATGATACCACCCAAATCTCCCAAGAGACTGGAGAAATCAAAGAAATCAAAGAAGAAGGCGAGGAAGAAGATGCCCAAAGTGAAGAAAAGGAGGATGAAGGTCTCTTTGGAAGCAACGCTCCTGTTGAATGGGCTTATCAGGGCTCTCTTGAAGAGAAAGGTACCTTGAAGAGATTTTTGGTTCAAGAAGGAAAGGAAGCTAGCCAACAATCTCGGGCTATTGCCGAGCTCATCAAGGAATCTCTCGAATTCCTCTTCAAACAGAAACAAGGATATGACTTCTCAGAAAGTCAAGACCATTGGCTTCTGTTTTTCAAACTCATTTTTAGCTTCAAGTATGATGACTTGCTCAGCGAACAAATTGTTTTCAGATTAATTGAAGCTTTTGTCAATGCTCCCGCCAATATTCAAAAATTCTCATCTTCTCCCATGGTCATTCACTTGACTACCCTCAAGAGCTTCTCCACCGAACTTATATCTCGCCTGGCTTCTTTGTCTGAACAAGTTGATTCTGGTGCCTTGAAGATCGATAGAATCTCTGCAGATACATTCTTGACTGGCGCCTTTAAGAATATCTATCAGTTTGTTAGAAGCGATGTTGGAGAAACCCACTTTGCCTACAATGAAACTCTCTTGCTCAAAGTTTTGAAGAACCTCCAGGGAGTCTTGGAAAAATCTTTGAATTTTGGAACCAAGAGAGCTCTCAATACTTGTAAAGAAGAAAAAGTTCCACAGATGGAAAAAGTCGATCAAATGTTCAAACTTCTCACAGTAGAACCCAAGAAAGAAAAATGCCAGCTCTTCTCCATTCCCAAGCTTATTGAAAACTACCCCAAGAATAAAGAAGCTGTTGACTTGCTTGTCAACAACTTTATGCTCTGGGACATGTTTAACAAACAAGAGAAGACTTCCACTGGCGCGTTTGGATCAGCCTCAAACTCCGTTTTCACAATCCAAAGAACAATTGGAAATAGGATCAAAAACATCTTCCAACTCATTGCTAAAAACAAGGAAGCCACCTACACTGCTCTTCAAAACCTCCTTGCCAACTTTGGAAAAATCCTCAATATTCTTTCAGACTTGACTTGCAAAAGAACGATCCCAGGCTTTGACTCTCAAAGTTATATTCAGGCGGCTTGCCAGTCCTTTGAAGACCTCTTCTCTCTCTGGGTCACTTCTGACGCAGCAGCCGAATATTTCGCTAGCGAACTCAACGGCTTTGAGTATCTCTTGAAGATCTTGGACTTTAAAAATATTGGTGAGGCTGAACCTTCCCAATTCTTCCAATCCAACGAGATTACAGAATTCATGACCAAGCGTTTCTCAAAAACCTACTCCCATACTTACCAATTTGGAGGCATCTACTCCGACCTCAAGCTTGAGGAGCCTGAAATGAAACCTAACGAAGAAGAGTTTGCCAATAAAGTTAAAATCCTTAATGCCCCTCATCAACAGTGGCCAGAGTATTTCTTGGACCTTACTGCCATGAAGCAGAACCAAGGCCAAAAAGCCATCTCCTTCTCTGTCGAAGGAGAGTATGTTTTAAACCTTGAGTTTGACAGAGTCTTTGAACTAAAAAATATCTCTATGCATTTCGCAAACTTTGATGTCTTTGCCGGCACCAGTACCTCGTGTATCCCAGAAGTTTCCCTTGCAGTCGGTCGCTCCCTTGATAGTCTCGTCTTTGTTGGATCCCTTCCTCGTAGAAACACCTGGGCATGCAGCAATCAAACCGCAGTTTTCCTTCGCGCCTTTGACGGTTTCAACACTGACAAGTTCAAAACAGGCCAAATCGATGAATGGTTTAGATCTATCGAAAATAGACAAGTCAAATTCATACAACTCAGATTCAAAAAACCATTGATGCAACTCACTGAGACAGGATCCATCCAGGATCCCAAACCTTCTACTGCTGGATACGTGAGCATTAATTCAATTTCAGTCACTGGTATTGATGTGTCTAGCTATGGAAAACTCATCACTGAGCTCAAAACTACCACGCAAACTACAGCCCTCAACGTTATCCAGCTTCTCAGTACCAAGTTCGCTCAAACTTGGAAACAATTGGCAGACAAGGAATTCCTCCTCGAAAAGAGCGAAAAAACTCTTGACGCCATCTCCAACCTCCTTGATTTGGAAAATTCCCTTGTCAACAAAATCCTGCTCTCCATCTTCAAATATAACAATAGCTTGAGCACATGGTTCTTTGAGCACATCCTCCAATCTTCCAATGCCAAAAAGTACTCTTTGCTCATCAGTGATCTCCTCGTCAATGAGCCTGCCTTCTTGGTGCCAAGACTCGAAAAACTTAATCAGTTTATCATCAAACAAGCCAAAAACCTCAGTCTTGTCAAATCTGTCGAGCAACACCTCCAAGAGTTTGAGACCTTCCTCCAATTTGTCGAGATTCTCACCTCCACTGCCAACGTCATTCCCCAAGAATTTGTTGGCAAAGGCATCCACATTGACCACTGCCTCATCAACACCGAGCATCTTCTCAACATCTTCCAGAAGTTCAATGATCTCACTTCAAACGCCATCAAAATCGCCAAACTTGTCATCATTTACGTCTTCTGTCCCAAGCCCTTTGTCACAACCGACACTAATGTCCTCAAGGGCTTCCTTGAACTCACTCTTTCCATGTACAAGACCACCGGACACCTTGACCTTCTGAAGCTCCTCACTTTGATCGGTGTCGGCTCCACTCAAGCCTCCAAGTGGCTCTTGGACCATATCGATACCATTTTCGAGAAGATCTGCGCTCTTATCTCCGAAAACCTCGCCAGTTCTTCCAAGAATCTCATTGTTGTCTTCATCATCCTCAACAACCTTGTCAGCGTCGAGCCGATCAAAAAGAAATTCATCAAAGAAAACTGGCATATCAGACTCTTGAACCTCTTTAAAGTCGATCCCGCTTTGTCCCAAACCAAGATTCTCAAAACTGACGATCCTGAAACCCTCAAGAACCTCAATGTCTTTTTGAAAAGCGTTGTCCTTGACTATTCTGACCAAGAAGAGGAGCTTGCCAGAGTCCTCAAAGACGATATCGTCAGACTCAAAGACCAAGCGGACAATGCTTTCCTCGAGCACTTCTTGTTACCCCTGCTCAAGGCAGAACCCGAGTTGCCAGTCTGCTTATTCCCCTACGACTACTCCAGCAAACAATGGATTGGCGACCTTCAATCCAATGCTGTCGCTTCAAAGCCTTTGGATGACCAGCCATTTAGCTTCACTTCCAGACTCTTGAAAGGTGATCGCACCAAAGCTCTCAATAAAGTACTCACCAGAGTCACCAAAAAGGCCAAAACCTATGATAAATATTGCGCAATGGGCTGGAAAAAAGTCTACGCAAGCAAAAAAGATGGCGATCCCAAGTTTGAGAGTACCTTTAAGAATTCTCTCGCTGGAAAAGGGCCATTTATGATCATCATCGAAGGTCTTACCAATTCCAGCGGAGGAGGCCTCTTTGGATCAGCCCAGGCACAAACAAAAGCTGTTTGTGGTGTTTTCTGCGGAAGTCCATTCCCAAAAATCCCCAAAGAACAGGAAAATAACTTCCATGGAAATATCTCCAAATGCAAGGATTACTTTGTCTTCTACTATGACGATACCTCCAAGTACCACTTTACTTCATCCACTCAAGAAAATATTGCCAACATTGGTATCTATCCTCATGGATCCAACATCAACTTCCTTTATAACAACTATGCACCCATCTATCTCTCAATCTCTCAATCTGCAAATACCTACTGCTCCTTCGATCTGTTCTCCATGCAGCCAATGGAAGGTGCTGAAACCAGCAAGTACATCAATGTCAACAATATTTCTGCTGTCGAAGTCTATCTCCTTGACTCAAGCGTCCAAGCTTCTTCTGATGGCATGAGCGCTGCCCCTCTGAGCGTCTTCAAGCCTTCAAATCTCCTTCGCCCCGACCTTTTCAACGAAAACTTCGCCCTCAACTTTTACAGGCCTATGCCCGTCTATAACGTCCCTGCCTCACTCTCAATCCAAGACCTCGCCAGCTTGTTCTTCAAGAAAGGCCTTCCTCTCGCCTTAAAGGCCACCCACGAACCTCTCCAACCAAACTCTATCCTTTCAGCTATCCAAGATTTTGTCAAGCAAGACTTGGAACTCAACAACATTGTCGACCTCGAATTCGACTTTAGCAAGTATCTCCAAGTCAAGCACCAAATCGTTGAATCCCAACCCACCACTACCAACTCTTCTTCCAACATGACCATCTTCAACGCCTTCAAGCGCCATAAAGGTATTGACGCTCTTCTCGAGTTGGCCGTTGCCAATGTCGAAAAGTGGAAGAGACAAAAACTCAGAGAAGTCTGGTCTAAATGGATTGTTGACCTCAAAAACATGTCTGAATTCCCCAACTTCTTTGAGGCCTTTGTCAAAAACAACCAATGCATCGATCTCCTCTTCCAAATTCTTTTCAACAAGCCAGAAGAGGACGCACAAAAGGATGAAGATGACGCCCTCAAGTGGCAAGACGAAGGCGCCGGTGCTCACAAATATCTGTACCGAGCATTGGCTGACTCCATCAAGATGAGCAACAATATCAATACTGGAAGCTCAGCTCTCGCCACTTCTGAACTTGAGAAAATCTTGAACGTTTTGGCCATCATCACCAAAGAAAAGCCTAGAAAATGGTACGCCAACCCTGATGAAGAAGAGGAAGTCAAATCAGTTACTCCTCAAAGCTCTCCAGAAAGAAAGCAAGAGGAAGCGGCTCCTGCTGCCGTCGGCTTTGGTGGAAAGAAAGTTTCTCCCAAAAAGAAGGGTGTTGGTTACGGCTCAGATTATAATGCTGGAGGAGGCTTCGGCAAAACTGTTGCCAAACCTGGCCAAGATTGGAACGTTGAACAATTCGTCGAAAAGAAAAGGATGAAGAATGAACAGATCATTGCTCTTGTTAATGTGCTCTCAAGCGTCTTTGAAGCCAAGAACTGGGATCCTTCTCCTGAAATGGCAAAACTCATCTCCGAATCAGCTCTCTTACCACTCTTGGAATCAGCTTTCAGAAATGGAAGCTTGATCGACATGGGAAAAGAAAGCGATCTCTACCTCTCCTACCTCAGTATTTTTGATTTTGTTTATCCTCAACTTACCTTCGAATCTAGGACTTGTCAGAGCCATCAGTACTCACAAGAATTTGATCCAATGTCTCTTGAAACTTGAAAAGAATTACAAGCCCTCTCAAAGAGACTCAGTCTACTCTTTGTTAACAAACATCAAGTTCTTGGCCGAAGTCTTTATTAGTTGTCTCTCCAAAGCCGGCAAAAAAGAGTATTGACTTTCAAAATTTTCTGTTTATCTAATCACCCCACCAATAGGGAAGAAGGAGAAGAAGAAAAGGCCGAAAAACCTGAGGGAGCTACCACTGGCGCAGCAGTAGCTATCACAGGAGGATTTGGATTTGGAGGCGGCGGCTTATTTGGCGGTGGACAGGGAGGACAAGATGCTCAACAGGCTCTTACTAGTCTTCAGCAAGAAGGTGTCGCATTCAAGGCTTTTGCCGCTGAGCAAGTTGCTCCTGCTGTTCTTAGCGCAAACAACCCAGATTTGAAGGTTCAACCTCAAGGCGGCCTCTTTGGACAGCCTCAACCTGTCAACAAACCTGCTCAGAAAAAGGAAAAAACCGACAAAAAACCCAAACTCTCTGTCTTTAACGCTCCAAAGGTCACCAAGTCTCTCGAGAAAAAGAAACCCATACCCGAAGTTGAAGAAGAGAAAAAGGAAGAAGAAGAGGAAGCTGAGAATAAATCACCTTCCCTCTTTAACCCTCCCGCATTTGGCTCATCAATTTTCAATCCTGTTCCAGCAGCCAAGCCCAAAAAGACCAAGAAGTCCAAAGGCAAAAAGAAGCAAGAAGAAGAAGCTCCCAAAGAAGATAAAGAGTAAGCATTTTTTTTATATTAAAATCTAACCACCCTTCCCCTGTGTAGTGAGGAAGCTATCCAAAATGAAAAGCTTGCCAGAGAAATCATCTCTACCTTTGAGTTTGTCAAGAGTGAACTTTCATTCTTCCATGTCAGCGATGACTCCAAGGCCTCAATTGAAGAAGCTCTTAAACTTCCTCTCAAGGAAGCATACAGAGCCTTGCTCAAGCCTCTCATCTTTGATTATATGAACATCAAGGGCCCTGACGGTCAATACCAGAGCTACTACAAGAGCTACCTCAACTTGAACAATATTCCCCCTCAAGCCAAGATGATTCGTCTCGCTCAAGAACTTGCCGATTTGTCCAACTCCTTGCCCTACGAGCATACCAACGCTATCTTTATCAGAGTCGATAAGAGCAAAGCCGATCTCATGAAGGTCATGATTATGGGTTCAAGCCAAACTCCCTATGCCCACGGTGCCTTTGAGTTCGACGCCTACTTTGAAGACACATATCCCAACGGCCCACCAAAGATCAATCTCTGCACTACAGGAGGAGGCAATGTCAGATTCAACCCCAACCTTTACAACAACGGTAAAGTCTGTCTCTCTCTTCTCGGAACATGGCAAGGAAGAGGAGGAGAAAATTGGGATCCTAAGCTCTCCACCTTCTTGCAAGTCCTCTTGTCAATCCAATCCTTGATCATGACAGAAGATATTTACTACAACGAACCTGGACTTGAAGTCCATGCAGGAACAGTCCAAGGAGAAATGGAAAATGAAGGTTACAGTAACGTTGTCAGATACTGCAACATCAAGTATGCCATGATTGAGCAAATGAGAAACCCACCCAAGGGCTTCGAAACCGTCGTCAGAAGACACTTCTACTTGAAGAAAGCAGAAATCCTTGCTGAAGCCAAACAGTGGATCGAACTTGCCAAGACCAAGGATGCCAGCTACACTGGCTGCCAAAACTACAACTGGCAAGGTATATTCAATCAGAGCAAGACCAAATACCAAGAAATGTTGACTGAAATCGTCAAAGAACTCGAAGAAGAACTCAACAGATTGCCTGTCCCATCAGACATTGAGGAAGAAAGCAAAACTGAAACCAAACGAGCTGCCCGTAAACAAAAAGTCAAGACTGAAGAAAAAGAAAAGCCTCTCGAAGAAATTGATGTCACTTATGACAAGGATGTCAAGTCTAAAGAACTCGATATCACTGATGATGCAGTCAAAGACAGATGGTCCAGATACATTGGTGCCATGGGTATTGAAGCTGTCATGAAACAGGCCAACTCCTCTGTTTTCCTCTCAGGACTCGGACCTCTCGGTGTTGAAATCGCCAAGAATATCACCTTATCTGGTGTCAAAAGACTCACCCTCCACGACAGTAAGAAGGTTGTCCTCAGCGAACTTGCTGGACAATTCTTCCTTGAAGACGCAGATGTTGGTAAAAATAGAGTTGCTGCCAGTCTCAATAAACTCCAACAACTCAACTTCTACGTCAAGATCGACACTGTCAAGCTTGATGAAGAATTACCTCAAGCAGAAAATGAACTTGAAAAACTCGGACTGAAAGACTACAACCTTGTTATTGCCACAGAAACCGACAGAGAAACTCTCCTTGCGCTTGACAAATTCTGCAGAGCAAGAGGCATTGCTTTTATCGCAGCTGATGTTTACGGACCCTTCTCACGTATCTTCTGTGACTTTGGTAACGAGTTCTTGGTTGCCGACAAAGATGGTGAAGAAATTAGAGAAGTTTTAATTAAATCCATCACCAACGAAGAACAAGGTCTCGTGACACTTCTTGAAACCAACAGACACAACTTTGAAGATGGAGATCAGGTCTTGATCACTGAAGTCGTTGGCATGAAGGAACTCAATGAAACCAAACACCGTGTCAAGGTTGTCAACGCTCATTCCTTCAGAATTGGCGATACCACCAAATTCACTCCATACAGCCACAACGGAAAGGTCAAATTGATCAAGAATCCAATTGTTGTTAAATTCAGATCATTTGAAGAAGCCATGAAGAATGCTCAAGCAAGCCTTGACCAAAACCTTGCTATTTCTGATTTCGCCAAGGCTTCTCGTTCTCCTCAAGCTCACGTTCTCTTTGAAGCTCTTGATGAAACAAGAAAGAATCTTGGCAGACTTCCCAAACCATGGAATTCCGAAGAATCTGATAACTTTGTGAAGCTTGCCTCTGCTAAATTCGCAGAAGCCCAAGTTGAAGCTGATGAAAAACTCGCTCGTCTCTTTGCTTCCACTTGCTCCGGTACCTTTGCTCCCCTTGCTGCATTTATCGGAGGTTTCGTTTCCCAAGAAGCTGTCAAAGCTTTGACCAACAAGTTTATGCCCATCAACCAACTCTTCTACACCGATTGCACTGAAGTTATCCCTCAAAATCAAGGAGAACTGGTCCAAAAAGCTGATAGGTATGATGGTCTTCGTGTTTGTATCGGTGATGAGTTGTTCCAAAAACTGACCAAGATCAAGCTTTTCATGGTTGGTGTTGGTGCTATTGGGTGTGAACTCCTCAAAAACTTTGCTATGCTCGGTATTGGTACTGCCCAAGAGGGTGAACTCACCATCACTGATCCTGACGTTATTGAAACTTCTAACCTCAACAGACAATTCCTGTTCAGAGAAAAGCATCTCAGAAAACCCAAATCTCAGACCGCTGCCGCTTCCATCGTCCAAATGAACCAAGACCTTAAAGGAAAGATTCACGCAAGATTGGATAAAGTCCATCCAGGCTCTGCTCATATCTTCACTGATAAATTCTTCGAAGATGTTGATGTGGTTGCCAATGCTCTCGATAATGTCCAAGCCAGAAGATACATCGATATGAGATGTGTCAAAGCCAAAACTCCTCTCCTTGAAAGTGGTACCCTTGGACCTAAAGGTCATGTTCAAGTTGTCGTTCCTTACAAGACTGAATCTTATGGTTCTCAAGAAGATCCCCAAGATGAACAAGAAATTCCTCACTGTACCCTCAAGATGTTCCCCGAAGAAACCTTGCATTGCGTTGAATGGGCCAGAGACAAGTTTGGAAAACTTTTTACTCAAAAGCCCAGATCTCTTGCCAAGCTTCTTGAAGACACTGACTTTGCTCCCACCAATATGCAAGAACTCCAAACCCTCAAGCAAGCTGTCAAGTTGCTCAAGAAGATGCCAACCAACTTTGATGACTGTATTCGCTATGCTCGCCACAAATTCCAAAAGTACTTTGT
>Ga0182738_1003243_pt1 | contig 18782 bp, 21 predicted proteins | sample eDN5th30CBELigMG_FD_128876 | JGI IMG/M metagenome (GOLD analysis project Ga0182738, IMG submission 128876) | Enriched Miracle-Growth compost microbial communities from Emeryville, California, USA - eDNA 5th pass 30_C BE-Lig MG (version 2)... ... | reverse complement strand
GGTCCGATCGCGCTCGACATGGCGCAACCGCTGAGGCCCGCGATGGCGAAGCACGGCATCGGCGCGATGTTCCGCTCCGAGCATCACTCGCCGGAGGGCAATCGAGCGACCGCCGCGGCGATCGCGCGGGAACTCGCCGGGCGCCGCCTGCTCGCCCAGACGCTCGACCGCTGAGGCTGCGCCTCGGACCGACGAGACGCTTGACGCATTTCGATGCCATTCGATGACACAAGCGGAGCTATCCGCTCGCCACGTCCTTGAAGCGCCGCAACATCTCGATCTGCTGCTCGAAGGTGGGCATCCGGTACATCGGATGGAGCATCACCATCTGCGCGCCGAACCGCTTCCAGCCCTGCACCGCCTTCGCCCAACGGTCTTCGTCGGGCGTGTCCATCCGCAGCCACCCTTCGAGCCCGAACGTCGCGGGATCGCGTCCGAAGGCCTTGAGGTGCTCGTGCAGCAGCGCGAGCTTCGCCTCGCCCGCCGCATCGGGCGCCAGGATCGGCATCCAGCCGTCGCCGATCCGCGCCGCGCGCTTGATGACGGCTTCCGAGGAGCCGCCGAACCAGATCGGGATCGGGCGCTGCACCGGCCGCGGCAGGATGTTGACGTCGATCATCTTGTGGAACTTGCCCTCGAACGTGACGAAGTCCTCGGTCCACAGGCGGCGCATCACCTCGACCTGCTCGGCCTGGCGCGCGCCGCGGGTCTTCCAGTCGGTGCCGAGCGCCTCGTACTCGACGTGGTTCCAGCCGACACCGATGCCCAGGCGCACCCGTCCGCCGCTCAGGATGTCGACCTGGGCCGCCTGCTTGGCGACGAGGCCGGTCTGGCGCTGCGGCAGGATGAGCACGCCGCTGCACAGCTCGATGGTCCTGGTGACGGCGGCGATGAAGGCCATCGTCGTGAAGGTCTCGTGGAACGGATCGTGCTCGCTGTAGGTAGGCTTCCAGTCGCCGCGCGGTGCCGCGCCGAAGACGTGATCGGCGACCTCGATGCAGTGATAGCCCAGCCCCTCGGCCGCCTGCGCCCAATCGCGGATCTTCGCCGGGTCGGTGCCGATGTCGCGGGTGGGAAAGAGGGCATTGAGCAACATCGGAGACTCCTGAGGCGGGGCGGCTGTCGCCGCCATTGTCCCGTCGAACGACGCCGCAGGCAAATCCCTCCGCCCGCGATCAGCTCTCGAAGACCAGGCAGGTCGTCGTGCCGTGGACGAGCAGCCGCCCCCTGCTGTCGGTGACCCGCCCTTCGGCCGTGCCGACCCGGCGGCCGCAATTGAGCACCGTGCCCTCAGCCTTGATGAGGCCGGTCTCCGGCGTGATCGCCCGCACGAACGAGATCTTGATCTCCAGCGTCGTCGAGCCGACGCCCTTGCCCAGCGTCGACTGGATGGCGAGCCCCATGCAGCTGTCGAGCAGCGTCGCGGCCAGGCCGCCATGCACGGTGCCGGAGGGATTGAGGTGGCCGTCGTTCGGGTGCGCAACGATCACGACGCGCCCGCTCGCGGCCTCGACGATATCGTAACCCAGGGTCCGCGCGATCGTATTGAGCGGCAAGGTGCCATTGGCCAGGCCCTGGACGAATTCCAGGCCAGTCATCTCCCTGCGTGCGTCGGGATTGACGGTTCCGTATGTCTTGCTCGCGGCATCACTGGGCATCGCTTCATCCTCCGGGAATCGACCACGGACGGAATGCCGGGTCCCGCCGCCATCGGCTGGCGGTTTTCGGACGCGATCGATAGCAGACCCGTCGTCGGCATGCCGATCATCCGCCCGAATGTTTCGTGGCGCCGCGCCTCAAGAGCGGGTGCGCCGTCAGACCTGGATGTCCGTCTTCGCCGCACCGTCGGTACCGACCGGCGGCGGAACCTGCGTGCTTCCTTCGCTGCGATCGCGGTACAGGGCGGCGCGCGCGAGCAGCGTGAGCGTGACCGGCGTGGTCACGGTCACGAAGATCGCGATCAGCACTTCATGCAGCACCGGCCGCGACTGCAGAACGGAGAAGAAGACGATGGAACCGAGCAGGACTCCGGCCGCCCCCCAGGTGGCGCCGAGGGTGGGCGCGTGCATGCGTTCGTAGAACGTCTTCAGGCGCACCAGGCCGATGGCGCCGATCAAGGTCAGGCCAGCGCCGAGTAGCACGAGGAAGGAGGTCAGGAGCGCGGCCCAGGCCGGCAGTTCCGCTGCGTGCGTCATTCGATGATCTCCCCGCGCATGACGAACTTGGCGAGCGCCAGCGTGGCGACGAAGCCGAGCAGGGAGATGACCAGGGCCGCCTCGAAGTAGAGCGTGCTTCCCGTCCTGATGCCGAAGACCAGCAGCAGGAGCATGGCGTTCACATAAAGTGCATCGAGGGAAACGATGCGGTCTTGGGCCCGCGGGCCGCACACCATCCGGAAAGCGGCAATGGCCATCGCAAGGCCGAGAAGGCCCTGGGCGGTCAGCAGGGACCAGGAGAGGATCGTTGCGCTCATGCCAGTATCTCCAGCAGCAGGCGTTCGTAGCGGTTCTTGATCAGGTCTATCCAGTCCGCCTCGTCGACGAGGTCGAGAACATGGAGAAGAAGCTTGCTGCTTTCCGAATCGTGCTCCACCCAGGCCGTTCCCGGGGTGCTGGTCACGATGCAGGCGAGGATCGCCAGCCCGACCGGGTCCTTCAGCTCCAGCGGCACGACGACGAAGCCCGACTTGCGCCGGGTCGGGTCGCGGCGGAGAATCAATCGGGCGACTGCGATGTTCGAGCGCCAGATGTCGAGCAAGACGATCGCCACGAGCCTGGGCAGCAGGTGCCAGCGCCTGATCCGCAGCCTGGACGGCCGCAGGGCCGCGGTCACGTTCGACGCCGCGATGGCAACCGCGCCGCCCAGCAGGATTTGTCCCAGCGACAGCCCGTTCAACGACAGCCACATCGCCAGCAGCGATGCCGTGAGGACCGGATAGGGCAGGAGGCGGCTCATCGGCCGGCCTCCGCCGGGGGGACACGGGGGGCCGACAGCACATCGTCGATGTAGGACGAGGGTGCATGCACGGCGCGCGCCGTCTCCTCCATGTAGCGCATCACCGGTCCTCCCTTGACCGTCAGGCCGAGCGTCAGCAGCAGGAGGAAGATGACGGGGACCAGCTCGACCGCGAGGACACGCGGAACGACCGCGTCGACCGGCGCCCAGAGGGCGCGAATGCCGACGCGCGAGAGCGCCAGCAAGGCCGCCACGCCGGACAGGAGGAGAAGCGCCGTGAAGGCCCAGTTGGCGACGGGGATACCGGCGTCGGCGCCCTGTCCGGCGGGCGCGAGCAGGGCCGCGAGCAGCGCCAGCTTGGCAACGAAGCCCGAGAGCGGCGGCAGGCCGATCAGCAGCAACGCGCAGCCGATGAAGCAGGCGCCGAGGACGGCAAGCGTGCCGGGGAAGCCCGTGCCGCCTTCGACCTCGGCTTCCTCATCGGCTGTCTCGTCCAGCATTTCCGCCGTGACGGCGATCAGATCGGCGCCCGGATTCTGCCCTCTCTCGATCAGCTCGATGAGAAGGAAGAACGCACCTATCGTGAGTGTCGAGCTGACCAGGTAGAGCAGCGCGCCCCCCGTGACCCGCTCGTCGGCGAGGCCGATCGCGGCCAGCACCGTCCCCGAGGAGATCATCAGGCTGAAGCTGGCGATCCGGGTCATGGCCTGGGAGGCGAGCACGCCCAGGAGGCCGAAGGCGATCGTCGCCAGCCCTCCCCCGAGCAACAGGATGGCGCCATAGCCGGCCGCCTCACCGGCCGCGCTGCCGAACAGCAGGGGACACAGGCGCAGCAGGACGTAGAGGCCGACCTTGCTGAGCACGGCGAAGACCGCGGCGACGGGGGCCACCGCCGCCGGATAGGCGCTGAGCAGCCAGAAGCCGATCGGCCACATCGCTGCCTTCGCGAGGAAGGCGACGCCAAGGATTGCCGCACCGGCCTCGAGCAGCACCCGGTCGCCGCCGGAAAGAGCGGGAATCCGCGTGGCCAGATCGGCCATGTTCAAGGTTCCGGCGACGCCGTAGATCAGGCTGACGCCGACGAGGAAGAAGAAGGACGCCACCAGGTTCACGACGATGTAGTGCAGGCCGGCCTGGACGCGGCGCGGGCCGGACCCGTGCAGGAGCAGGCCGTAGGACGACGCCAGCATCACCTCGAAGAAGACGAACAGGTTGAACAGGTCGCCGGTGAGGAAGGCGCCGTTCACGCCCATCAGCAGGAACTGGAACAGCGTGTGGAAGTGGGCGCCGGCGGTATGCCACCTCGCGAGAGAGAAGATCAGAGAGGCGGACGCGAGGACCGCGGTGAGCAGGAGCATCATCGCCGACAGCCGGTCGAGGACGAGCACGATGCCGAAGGGCGCGGCCCAGTTGCCGAGCAGATAGACGCCCGTCTCGGACGTATCCGCCGCCTGCAGCAGGACGACCGACAGGTAGAGGGTCGTCAGCGTGGAGATGAGGTTGATCAGTCCTTTCAGGAACTGCCGCCGCTCGTCGTAGACCGCCAGCAGCGCGCCCGCCACGAGCGGCAGCGCAATGGGAGCGACGATCAGATGATGCGCCCAGCCTTCCATCATCGCTCCTGGCCATCGACATGGTCGGTGCCCGCCAGGCCGCGCGACGCGAGCAGCACGACCAGGAAAAGCGCGGTCGTGGCGAAGCCGATGACGATCGCCGTCAGGACCAGGGCCTGGGGCACCGGATCGGCATAGTCAGCCAGGCTGCCCGTCCGGGACGTGAGGATCGGCGGGGCGCCGGAGCGTAGCCGGCCCATGCTGAAGATGAACAGGTTGACCGCGTACGAGCAGAGCGAGAGGCCGATGATGACCTGGTAGGTGCGTGGCCGCAGGAGAAGCCAGATGCCGGAACCGGCGAGAATGCCGATGCCGGCCGCGAGAAGGAGCTCCATCACGCCTCCTCCCGGGCCTGCGCTGTCGTCGTCCGGGCCGCGCGCAGCTTGCGAATCGATTGATGGGCGAGCGCGATCAGCATCAGCACCGTGGCGCCGACGACGAGGCCGAAGACGCCGAGATCGAACAGGAGGGCGGTCGCCGCCGGCACGGCGCCGACCAGCGGCAGATCCACGTACTGCGAATGCGACGTCAGGAACGGGTAGCCGAACAGCCAGGACGCCATGCCGGTCGTGGCCGCCAGCAGAAGGCTGAGGCCGATCCAGTTGACCGGCAGGATGCGCAGCCTGTCCTCGACCCAGGTCGTGCCGGAAGCCAGGTATTGCAGGATGAAGGCGGTCGCCAGGGCGACGCCCGCGGCAAAGCCTCCGCCCGGCAGATCGTGGCCGCGCAGGAAGAGGTAGATCGCCAGCACGATGATGACCGGGAACAGCCACTGCATGGTGACCGAAGGCACCAGCAGATAGTCGCCGGCCGTATCGCCGGGGTTGCGGCCGGGTTCGGCTTCGTCGAAGGCGTGCTGCTGCCGTTGCTGCAGCGGAGAACCGATATTGTCGGGCGCCGGCCGGAAACGGCGCAACAGGGCGTACACGGTGAGCGCAACCACCGCCAGGACGGTGATCTCGCCCATCGTGTCGAAGCCGCGGAAGTCGACGAGGATCACGTTCACGACGTTGCGGCCGCCGCCTTCCAGGTATGCGTGCTCGAGGAAGTAGCTGCCGATCGTGTCGGGCAGGGGAAGCATCATGACGGCATAGGCGAGCGTCGCCAGGCCGGCACCGACCGCAAGGGCAATGGCGAGGTCGCGGGAGCGGCGCAGCACCGTCGCCGGCGGGGGCCGCCCCAGGTTCATGTCCTCGAAGCGCTTGGGCAGCCAGCGAAGACCGAGCAGGATCAGGATGGTGGTCACGACCTCGACGACGAGCTGGGTCAGCGCCAGATCGGGTGCGGAGAACCAGACGAAGGTAATGCAGGTGGCCAGCCCCGCGCCGCCCAGCAGCATGAGCGCGACCAGGCGATGGTACTTGGCCTGTTGGGCCGCCCCGATGGCGCAGCCGGCGCCGGTCAGCCAGACCAGCGCGAATGCCGGGTCGATGACGCCCGACTTCGGCCATTGCAGGTCCAGGCCGCCGGAAGCGAGCGGGACCAGGGCTGCGACGACGGCCGCCAGGAGCAGGGTCCGCAGCTGGGCCTGCAGGCGGCGCGTGCTCAGCGCCGTCTGGACGGCCAGCGCCCATTTCAGGGACAGCAGGACCACGCCGCGCTCGAAGAGTCGCCGGCCGTTCAGGAGCCGAAGCAGCGGCGGTCCGACCGGGCTGTGCCGCAGATAGCCCTTGAGCGCCAGATAGAGCGCGGCGCCGCCGACCAGCGCCGCCGCGCTCATGAGCAGCGGCAGATTGAAGCCGTGCCATACGGCAAGGCTGAATCTCGGGGCGTTCTGGCCCACCACCGAGGCGACCGCCGTCTGCAGATAAGGTCCCACCGTCGCTGCCGGCGCGATGCCGACCACCAGGCAGGCGAGCACCAGGAACAGGCTCGGCATGCGCATCCAGAACGGCGGTTCGTGCGGTTCGTGCGCCAGGTCGGCCGACCTGGCTCCAAAGAACACGGAATGGATCAAGCGGAGGGAATAGGTGACGGCGAAGGCGCTGGCCAGGACCGCGACATAGGGCTGCGAGGCGTCGAGCACCGAATGGACGTGGGTTTCGATCGCCTCGGCGAAGAACATCTCCTTCGACAGGAAGCCGTTCAGCAGCGGCACGCCGGCCATGGCGGCACTCGCCACCATGGCGAGGGTGGCGGTGACCGGCATGAAGCGGAACAGCCCGCCCAGCTTTCGCATGTCCCTCGTGCCGGTCTCGTGATCGATGATGCCGGCCGCCATGAACAGGGACGCCTTGAAGGTCGCGTGGTTCATCATGTGGAAGATGGCGGCGACCGCGCCGAGGGGGCTGCCGAGGCTGAGCAGCATGACGATCAGGCCGAGATGGCTGATCGTCGAATAGGCGAGCAGGCCCTTCAGGTCGTGCTGGAAGATCGCGAAGAAGGCGCCCAACAGGAGCGACGCCATGCCGGCAAGACCGAGCAGCCAGAACCATTCGGGCGTCCCCGCCATGACCGGCCACAGGCGCGCCAGCAGGAAGACGCCGGCCTTCACCATGGTCGCGGAATGCAGGAACGCCGAGACCGGCGTCGGCGCCGCCATCGCATTGGGCAGCCAGAAGTGGAACGGGAACTGCGCGCTCTTGGTCAGCGTGCCCAGCAGGATGAGACTCAGCGCCGGCAGGTAGAGGGAATGCGAGCGGATGGTTTCGCCGGAGGCCAGCACGCGGTCGAGGTCGTAGCTGCCGACCATCTGGCCGATCAGGATGACGCCCGCCAGCAGCGCGAGGCCGCCGAATCCGGTGACGACCAGAGCCATGCGGGCGCCGTCGCGCGCGCCTGCATTGTGATGCCAGTAGCCGATCAGCAGGAAGGAGAAGATGCTGGTCAGCTCCCAGAAGAAGACCAGGACGATCAGGTTGCCGGCGATGACGATCCCGAGCATGCTGCCCATGAAGGCGAGCAGGAGCGAGAAGAAGCGCGGCACCGGATCGTCGGGCGACATGTAGTACCGGGCATAGAGCACGACGAGAAAGCCGATCCCCGTCACCAGCACGGCGAACATCCAGGCCAGGCCGTCGAGGCGCAGCGTGAAGCCGAGGCCGAGCGTGGGTATCCATTCGACATCGCTGCGGATGGCGCCGCGCTCGGCGATGGCCGGATGGGCGATGGCCGTCAGGACCAGGCAGATCAGCGCGACGCCGCCGGCGAGCCAGGCCTCGGAGTTGCGCGCGTTGGGCCGGAACGTTGCGGCGAGGATGCTGCCGACGAACGGTAGAACGATCAGGATGGTCAGCAGCACGTCGTCGTTCATGGGCTCCGGCGGTGCATGTCTGGAGGGTAGATGGGCCCGGTCCCGGCATTGGGACCGAACTCCGTCCTGTCTACCCGAGCGATCCCGCTTTTAGAACCCGGATGCTTCGACGATGCGCAAAGACCGCCCGTATCCGCCAGCCGGTCGACGGAAGCGCGGACATCGCCCGTCAACTCCTGCGTTGCGGCGGAACGGCCAGGACATCGCGATCCGAGATATGCAGGACCTCTTCCGCCACGCTCCCGAGCAGAAACTTCGTGACGCCGGTGAGGCCCCGCGTGCCGACGACGATGAGATCGGCGGACACCTCTCGCGCCGTGGCGCAGATGATGTGGGCCACGGAGGATTCGTTCAGCTTCAGCACCTGGCGGGTCGGCGCGAACGCCAGGCTGCGCATGAATTCGGTCAGCTCTCCCGCGGCCCGCTCTTCCTGGCCGGCAAGATAGCCGGCGATATCTGCGCTGCTCGCCGCGGCCGCGGCCATGTGACTTCTTGCCGGAGCGCTGAAGACATTGACCACGGAGACTGCGGCATGCCTGTCCAGGCCGAGTTCCCTCAGAACGTGCAGGGCGTTGCCGGAGCCTTCCGAAAGATCGACCGCGACGAGGACATGCCCATAGAAGCCGGCGGGAACGCCGCTTGCCACGAGGAGCGGCTGGCGGCTCGCACGGATCGTGCGCTCGGCCGTGGTGCCGACAAACACGTCCAGAAAGGCGTGATGGCGATGGGGGCCAATGACGAGTATGTCGGCCGCGGCTGCTTCGGCGGCCTTGATGATCTCGTCCGAGAGGCTGCCCAGGAGGACGCGGGCGCTGCAGTCCAGGCCATCGATCTCGCGTACCGATCGCGCCTGCTCGCCCAGGAGCTTCGCGGCCGATTCGCGCTCGGCCTCGACGATGCGTTTGGGCCTGTCGTCGTCGACGACATGGATCAGCGATACCGCGGCTTCGAATTTCCTTGCCAGCAGCGTCGCGCGCCGAATTGCCCGGTCCGAACGTGTGGAGAAATCCGTTGCGACAAGTATCTTCTTCATGCGCCGTCTCCCAGTTCGCCCTCCAGAATCATGGAGACCCACCGGCAAGCCCGGCTAGCCCATGGCCATCGACAAGCCGCCGGTGATTGTGGCGCCATCCTTCCGCAATGCAGGACGCGAGCGGAGCACCTGCACCATTCCGCGCGCAACATACCACCTTGCCTGCAGCTTGGCAGGGTGGAGGCGCTCGGCATCCCATTGCCCCCCGGGGCGGACATCGAGCCGTGACCGGGCATCGGGTACGCGAAGGGGCCGCAAAGGCGGCTAAAGCCATTGTGGGCACTGGAAAAGTAGTTGGAGCGGGCGAAGGGATTCGAACCCTCGACCCCGACCTTGGCAAGGTCGTGCTCTACCCCTGAGCTACGCCCGCGCTCCGTATCCGGCCGGGTAGTTTGCCGGAAGGCGGTGGTGATAGGGGGTTTTGGGCGGATTGGCAAGCATCCCATCGCCCCGACCGATGCCACGTGGCGGTGAAGCGCACTGCGGGGACCGTTTGTGGGTGCCGCTGCCCCGCGCCGGCAGCCTTTGCGGGTACGGAGCGGCGCGCAGCAAGCCCGACGGCGGGCCGGTGTCGAGCCAGGCGTGACGGCGACCGGGCGTCTCGACGGTCAGGCGGCACGAGATACCAGGCGTTGACATCGCTGGTCTCCAGTTCGCCGAGCGCGGAAGCTGCGCGGCCACATCACAAATATCGGAATCGCGGAAATAGAGGCCGGTCACTGCCCGCGGCAACCGGTCAGCATCAGGATGGTCAGCGGACAATGGACCATCGGCTTGTTGTAGATTGGCCGGAGCTGTTTGTTGACCGCCCGGTCATCGGGCAAAGCCGCGAGCCGCTGCCGCCGTCGAGAACAAGGCCTTTCATGCCACTACCGCAGACCGCCCCGATGCTGACCCCGCAACTTCTATTCGCGCGCCTCGACGAGCTCGGCCTCGCCCACCGCACCGTCGAGCACGCGCCGGTCTTCACCGTCGAGCAGGCGAAGGAGCATCGTGGCGAGCTGCCTGGCCATCACGTCAAGAACCTCTTCCTGCGCAACAAGAAGGAGGCGATGTGGCTGGTCGTGGCGCTGGAGGATCGTGCGATCGACCTCAGGCGGCTGGGCGAGGTGCTGGGCGCCGGCCGCCTCTCGTTCGGCAGCCCCGAACGGCTGCGCCGCCACCTCGGCGTCGAGCCAGGCTCGGTGACGCCGTTCTCGGTGATCAACGATCCGGACCGCAAGGTGACGCTGGTGCTCGATCGTGCGCTTGCCCAAGGCGGGCCGGTCAACGCCCATCCGCTCGTCAACACCATGACGACGGCGATTTCCTTCGCCGATCTGAGAGATTTCTTCGAGGCAACCGGCCACACCCTGCACTGGCTCGATTTCCCGCTGTGATTCTTCGCCGCGCCTTGTCGGGACGCGGCCGGGCCGTTCGTCCTGAGATCGGAACGTCCAACCCGGAGACCGATCATGACTGACACCCCCGCATCCGACCGCGAGCTGGTCCTGACACGGCTGATCGACGTGCCGCGCGAGAAGCTGTGGCGCTGCTGGACCGAGCCCAGGCTGATGCTGCAGTGGTTCACGCCGGCGCCCTGGAAGACCATCCATGCCGAGACCGACGTGCGTCCGGGCGGCTCGAGCTACGTCGTCATGCAGGGTCCCGACGGCACGGAGATGCCCAATCGCGGCGTCTATCTCGAGGTGGTCGAGAACGAGAGGCTGGTCTTCACCGACGCCTACATCCGGGCGTGGGAACCGTCACAGAACCCGTTCTTCACCTGCATCCTGACCTTCGAGGACGCCGGCAACGGCCAGACCCGCTACACCGCGCGTGCCCTGCACTGGACCCGGGAGAACCGCGAAGCCCACGAGAAGATGGGCTTCCATCAGGGCTGGGGTCTCGCCACCGACCAGATGATCGCGCTCGCCAGGACGCTTTGACCGGTCGCCGGATGACAAAGCGGAGACAGATGTTACAATATAACAAATGCGCTTCGTTCTCCTTCTCGCCGCCCTGCTCAGCGGGGCAGTGCCTGCCGCCGCCGACACGCGTCTAAAGGTCGTCGCCACGTTCTCGATCCTGGCCGACTTCGCGCGCGAAGTCGGCGGCGATCGCGTCGACCTTGTGACCCTGGTCGGGCCGGACGCCGACGCCCATACCTACCAGCCCAAGCCGACCGATGCGCGCACCCTGGCCAAGGCGCAGGTGCTGGTCAGCAACGGGCTGGGCTTCGAGGGCTGGATCGACCGCCTGGCCGAGGCTGCCGGCTTCAAGGGCCGGTGGGTCGTGGCCTCGGCGGGCGCCACGCCGGATGCCGATCCGCATTGCTGGCAGGATGTCGGTTGCGCGCGACGCTACGTCGCCAACATCGCCAGCGGACTTGCTGCCGCGGATCCCGCGAATGCCGATGGCTATCGGGCGCGGGCGGCGCAGTACGATCAGCGGCTGGCCGCGCTCGATGCCTGGATCCGTCGCGAGATCGAAACCATTCCATTGGAGCGCCGGCAGGCGATCACCGGCCATGCCTCGTTCCGCTATTTTTCGCGCGCCTATGCCGTGCGGTTCGACGCGCCGCGCGGCTACAGCACCGAGAGCGAGCCGACGGCACGCGACGTCGCCAGCCTGATCCGCCAGGTGCGCGAGCAGAAGACCCGGGCGCTGTTCATCGAGAACATGACCAATCCCGCTCTGGTCGCCGAGATCGCGCGCGACTCCGGCGGCGTCGTCGGCCCGCGCCTCTACAGCGACGCGTTGTCCAGGCCGGACGGCCCTGCCTCGACCTACGAGGCGATGATGCGTCACAACGTGTCGGCGCTGGTCGAGGGGATGAAGAAGAATTAGCTGGGCGCGCGTCACTCCAGTGACACGTCATGATTCATGAGAAGACGCGCCACTGGAGTGGCGCGCCCATAGGGCGCCAACTTTGTTCGTTCCGGTGGTTGCGATCGGGTTGCCGGGAGCGCGGCCCTATGTTCAGAACTCCTGACCTAGCCCGCACGGAGGCCGGAAAATGCCGGCCTTCCAGCCGGAGAGGGTGCGGCCCATTACCTGTCCGGCCTGTCGCGCCGAGAAGCCATCCCTGCCCTGGCCTGCTCGACTCGCCGAACACAGGCTGGACCCGCCCGGTTGGGCCGAGGCGCAGCCGTGCCCGATCATCCTCATTGGACCGCGCGCATCCTGCGCGCTCATACACGCCCATGAAGACGCTCGATCATGAGCGCGCAGGATGCGCGCGGTCCAATGAGGATGACTTGGCGCACGCTCTCGTCGGGGGGCGAAAACAGGTCTTGTCCGTCCGAGGCGTAGGCTCCTTGCCTATGAGCTGCGGACCCAATCGTGGCCGCGCCGACCGAGCCGGACATTCCCACACTGGTCCATGTCGGGAGTTCTGAAGTTGGCGCCCATGAGTGGCGCGCCCCGGCATCAGATCGCCGCAAACGGCAGGCCTACCTTGCGGCGGGCTTCCTGGAGCGTGTTGTACATCAGGCAGGCGACGGTCATCGGGCCGACGCCGCCGGGCACCGGGGTGAGATGGCCGGCGACCTGAAGCGCTTCCTCGAAGGCGACATCGCCGACGAGCTTCGTCTTGCCGCCGCCGGCGGGGATGCGGTTGATGCCGACATCGACGACCGCGGCGCCCGGCTTGATCCAGTCGCCGCGCACGAGTTCGGGCTTTCCGATCGCCGCGACGAGAATGTCGGCGCCACGGCAGAGCGCTGGCAGATCGCGCGTGCGCGAATGGGCGATGGTCACGGTGCAATCGGCGCGCAGCAGGAGCTGGGCCACCGGGCGCCCGACCAGGGTCGAGCGGCCGACCACCACCGCGGTTTTCCCGCCCAGCGCACCGAGGGCGTCGGCCAGCAGCATCGAGCAGCCGAGCGGCGTGCAGGGCACCGGAAAATCGAGGGGTGCACCGGAAGCGATCGAGCCGAGCCGGCCGACATTATCGGATGGAAGCCGTCGACATCCTTGTCGGGATGGATCGCCAGCAACACGCGTTCCGTGTGGATGTGCTTCGGTAACGGCAGCTGCACGAGGATACCGTGGATGCGGGGGTCCTGGTTGAGCGTGGCGACGAGCTGCAGCAGTTCCGCCTCGGTCGTCTCCTCGGGCAGGCGGTGATCGAAGCTCACCATGCCGAGCTCGGCCGCGGCCTTGCCCTTGCTTCGCACATAGACCTGGCTGGCCGGATCGGCGCCGACCAGCACGGTGGCAAGCCCCGGTTTCACGCCCTTGCCCGCGACCAGCCCGGCGACGCCCTCGCGGACCCTCGCGCGCAAATCCACCGCAAACGCCTTGCCGTCGATCAGCCTGGCTTCAGACATCGGTCTCCATCCATCTGGCAATACGGTCGGCCAGCACGCCGGGATCGCCGGCGACGCTGACGGTCTTGGTTCGGGCCGAGGCGCCCTTGACGATGCAGAACGATGACTTCGGCAGGCGCCACGTCTCGGCCAGCAGCGCGATTACCGCGTCGTTGGCCTTGCCGTCCTCGGGAGGCGCGGTGACTGCGGCCGCGAGGGCGCCCCTGGCAGTCTCGAGCGCCGTCCGCCGCGCGCGCGGCTGCACGCGCAGTTCCACCGTCACGCCCGAGGTGCGGCGGCGCAGGAACGCGGGATCGTTCAATAGAAGTGCGGCGCGATGTAATAGTTGAAAGCGTACTGCACGAAGTACAGACCGACCAGCAGCACGACCGGCGAGATGTCGACGCCGCCGAGATTGGGCAGCATGCGCCGGATCGGCCGCAGAAGCGGCTCGGTGAGGCGGTACAGCGTCTCGACCACCATGCGGATGAACTGGTTGCGCATGTTGACCACGCCGAAAGCGACCAGCCAGCTCATGATGGCGCTCGCGATGACGACCCAGACCACGAGGTCGAAGAGCGTATTGATCAACCAGATGAAAGGGTTCATGGGCCGGCACCCTACCCTAGGAACGCGAGAGGGCAAGCACCACGTTGCCGAATTTCAGCGCGCGCACCGCCGTGACATCGCGCGGCCCGTGGGCCGGCAGCAGCCGGGCGCCGTCGATGAAGGTGCCGCCCGGCGTACCGAGATCTTCCAGCCCGAGCCGGCCGGCAGCGGTCAGCAGGCGGGCATGGGGGCGACCGACCGACGGGTCGGCCACCACCAGCTCGCCCGGCGCGCCACTGCCCTCGCCGGTCAGCAGGTAGGCGCTCTGCGCGTCGTCGAACGCGAGCGTCACGTCGTTGCCGACAAGCTTCCAGCCGCGCCAGTCGGCCAGGGCTTTCGCGGGCCGTGACAGGGCGGGCGCCGCCGAAGCGGCGGGCGCGCCTCCGCCGGCAGCCGGCGCGACGCCGACCGCCGCCGGCATGTCGTCGCGCGGCCAGCGCATGAAGGCGAAGACCCAGAGCAGGATCAACGACACAACCGAGCCGATGCCGGTCAGGGTCAGCAGGATCGCCCCCAGGCCGGTCCAGCCCGGCAGGCCCGCCTTCTCGGCAATGCGCCAGCACATCCAGCCGGCCAGCACGACGCCGATCAGGGCGAAGGCGCTGCCGAGGCCGAGCGCCCCCAGCAGGGCCGCGAGATCGAAGCCCATCATGGACGTATCGGCTGCGGTGGCGGCGCCCCGCCCTCGCCCTTCGGCCAGTCGCCGAAGGCGAGCACCGCCATGACGATGAAGGAGCCGAGCACCGGCAGGAGGTGGAACAGCGACAGCAGGCCCGAGTAGCCGGCACGCTCGCAGATCCGCCAGGTCGGCACGATCAGCAGCAGCGCGAACAGCACATGCACGACCAGCAGCGCCATCAGGAAGAAGGTGCCGAGGCCGACCAGCCAGGCGATCACGGTCCACATCCGCCGGTGCGCCCCTATGCCAGCGCCACGACTTCGATCTCGACCAGCACATCGCGCGGCAGGCGGGCGACCTCGACGGTCGAGCGCGCCGGCGGCATGGGGCCAAAATACTCGGCACGGCCGTAGACATCGTTCATGGCGGCAAAATCATCCATGTTCTTGATGAAGACCGTGGTCTTCACGCAGCGGTCGAGGTCGCTGCCCGCGGCCTTCAGCACGGCGCGCAGGTTCTTCAGGACCTGCTCGGTCTGCGCGGCGATGCCGCCGCTCACGATGTTGCCCGTCGCCGGATCGAGCGGGATCTGACCCGCGCAATAGACCATGCCGCCGGCCACGATGGCCTGGGAATAGGGACCGAGCGCTCCGGGCGCTGCATCCGATTTGACCACTGACTTGCCATTCGACACTGTTTGCTCTCCTAAAAAGGCAGAATGACGCTAGCATATGGCCGTTTGCTTGACAGGCGGCGCGGCAGGCTCTATCCGCGCCTTCTTCGGGAAGTGGGGGGCTGTAGCTCAGCTGGGAGAGCGCCTCGTTCGCAATGAGGAGGTCAGGGGTTCGATCCCCCTCAGCTCCACCAACCCCGAAAGGCAACGCTTGCGACCCGCCCCTTTGCGTCTGGCTCGTCCGACGCCTGCACAATTGGGACTGACCGCCGACGAAGGACGCGTCCTGCGGGCCCTGCGGACGCCCGAGCGCATCCAGCAATTCATCGTCGAGCTGCCGGCCAACTTCGAGGAGGACGGCGACACGCTGTACTCGGTGCGCCGCGTGCTGCGGCATCGCAAGGCGCATTGCATCGAGGCGGCGTTCACCGCGGCCTGCGCCCTGTGGCTTCAGGGCGAGCCGCCGCTGGTGATGGACTTCTTCGCCAGGGGCGATGCCGACCACGTCGTCGCCCTGTTCAGGCGGGACGGATGCTGGGGCGCGATCTCCAAGAGCAACCACATCTGGCTGCGCTGGCGCGACCCGATCTATCGCACGCCGCGCGAGCTGGCGATGTCGTATTTCCACGAGTATGTACACAAGGAGCGCAAGACGCTGCGCACCTATTCGCGGCCGGTCGACCTGCGGCGCTTTCCCGCCGACCAGTGGATCACCGGCGACGAGGAATGCTGGGAAATCGGCGCCGCCCTGACCGACGTGCGGCACTACCCTGTCGCCACGCCGGCCCAGATCCGCCGCCTCACGCGGCGCGACGCCATGGAAGTACGCGCCGACGGAATGACGGAATTCGAGAAGACCGCGCGGAGGCAGTGAAATGAGCGACGCACGGACGACACTTTCCTCCCTGCGCACGGCGCGGAAGGTGCTTTTCGTTCTGATGGCCTTGCTTTCCTCGGCCGTGCCGGCGCGGGCTCAGATTCCGCCCGAATGGCAAGCGGCGGCACAGGCCGTTATCGGGGAGTTCGAACGCGATGCGCCCAGGATGGCCGCCTATCCGTGGGGTTCCGAATTGCGGCAGGGCTGGTCGCTGGCGCGGGCATGGCGGAAGCACAACAACGGCAATACCGAAATCATCCTCGCCGAATATCTCACCTTCACCGCGCTCTGCCGCGCGCCGGGCTGCGCCGGCAACACGATCGAGGGCCGACCCTATGGTGCCGTCGCGCAGCAGGTGAAGACGCTGCGTGCCGAGCAGGGTGGCCCCTATGCGTTGGCGACCAACGCCCACGCCTGGCTGGCGGGTCTCGCCGATCCGACCGGGGCGGCGCAAAAGAACGCGGCGCTGTGGGGCAAGGATCTCGACGTGGCAGCGGCCGATTTCGCCACCGGCAATCTCTATGCCCTGACCTGGCTGCTCGCGCGCACGCGGCCGACGCCGGCGGAGCAGGCCACGACCTTCTCCCGTTTCGCGCTGCTCGTGCAGGGTCGCGCCTGGCTCGGAACCCGTTGCGTCGACATCACGAAGATCGCCGCCGTGCTCGACGCGCCGCCGAAGGTTGAGAGCTGTTCGTGACAGCTTTCCGAATCGGCTCTTTCTCGCTCCTCTCCCCCAAGCGGGGGAGAGGAACATGAGAGGGAGAGAGAATGAGAGAGTCCTACTCCGCCGCGATCTGCGCGTTGACGAACTTCCTGGCGTCGAAGTCCTCGGCGACCTTGAGGTCGTTGCCGAGTAGCTTCTCGACGTCGATCTTGGCGTATTCCATCACGCCCATGTCGCCCAGCGCCTTCTGGACCTTCGGTCCGAACAGGCCGATCTCCTTGAGGATCGGCACGATGCGGGTGAACAGCCGCGTGCGGAACGACTGCATGGCGCCCGAGTTGAAGGCGTATTCCATCAGCTTGTCGACCGGCAGGCCCGAGCGCATCCAGACCTCGGCCTGGTTGAAGCGGTCGCGCATGAAGTAGAGCGCCTCGACGGTGAACTCCTCGCGCTCGGCGCGCTCGGCATCCGACAGATGCGGGTAATATTCGCGCAGCGCCATGCGGCCGAAGGTGACGTGCCGCGCCTCGTCCTGCATGACGTAGGCGTTGACCGCGCCGGCGAGGTTGTTCTTGGCGGTGTCGCGGATGCGCTGGAAGGCGGCAAGCGCCAGGCCCTCGATCAGCACCTGCATGCCGAGATAGGTCATGTCCCAGCGCCGGTCGCTCAGCGTCTGCTCGAGCAGGTTCTTGAGCGACTCGGTGATCGGATAGGCCGACTTGAACTTCTCGTGGATCAGCCGCTTGTAGCTCTCGACGTGGCGCGCCTCGTCCATCACCTGGGTGGCGGCGTAGAACTTGGCGTTCATGTCCGGCACGGTGTTGACGATCTTGGCGGTCGCGATCAGCGCGCCCTGCTCGCCGTGCATGAACTGGCAGATCGAATGGCACTGCAGGTTGAAGCGCAGCCAGTTCCGCTCCTTTTCGGTCATCTTCTCCCAGAAGGGCGAGCCGTAGATCGGAATGGACTCGTCGGCCATTCCCATCGGGTTGTCCTCGAACAGTTCCTGGGTCCAGTCGATGCGCGTGGTCGTGTCCCACTGCTGCTGCTTGCCCTTCTCGTAGAGGTTCAGCAGGTCCGCCGAACCGTCTTCATATTCCCAGTTGAAGGCGATCTGCGTCGCGCCGTCGAACTTCCAGTTCGTGACCTCGACCGGCAGCTGATAGATTTTTTGCGTCGTCATGGGCTATTGCCTCCTCGCGCCTAACCTTGTCCATCCCCAAGCGAAGCGAAAGTTGACGCTCCGTTCATTTTGATCGGGTATAGCACAAAACTGGCAGCAGAGTCCCTCCGGAAACCGCACGATAAGTGAATGTGGATTTAGCAATGGCCTATCATCAATTGCGCATCGCCAGGATCGTCCAGGAAACGCCCGATGCGCGGTCCTTTGTTCTCGAGGTTCCCGAAGACCTCGCCGACCGGTTCACATATCGCGCCGGACAGTTCCTGACCTTCCAGGTGCCGCACGACCAGGGCGCCTTCAACCGCTGCTATTCGCTGTCGAGCGCGCCCGAGACCGACGGCCGCCACCTCAAGGTGACGGTCAAGCGGGTCACGGGCGGCAAGGGCTCGAACTGGTTCAACGACGCGCTGAAAGAGGGCGGCTCGCTGCACGTCCTGCCGCCGGCCGGCCGCTTCGTGCTCAAGGACGGCGACGCGCCGTTGCTGCTGTTCGGCGGTGGCAGCGGCATCACGCCGATGATGTCGCTGATCAAATCGGCGCTGCGCTCCGGCAATCGTCGCATCCGGCTGTTCTATGCCAACCGCGACAAGCCCTCGATCATCTTCGACAGGGAGCTGCTCGGCCTGCTGGCCAGCCATCCAGGCCGGCTCGAGGTCATCCATCATCTCGACGCGGAGCAGGGCCTGACCAGGGCCGAGGAGATCGTCGCTGCGATGAAGGGCTTCGAGAGCGCGGAGGCCTATCTCTGCGGCCCCGGCCCCTTCATGACGCTGGTCGAGCGCACGCTGGTCGATGCCGGGATGCCGCGCGGGCGCGTTCTGCTCGAACGGTTCGAGGCGTCCGGCAACGAAGACGTTCCGCCGCCGCCACGGGAAGAAGGCGATGTGATCCCGAGCGAGATCACGATCCATTTCGAGAAGAAGGCGCACAAGGTGCCTTACAGGAAGGGCCAGACCATCCTCGAGGCCGCCCGCGCCGCCGGCCTCAATCCGCTGTCGTCCTGCGAGGAAG
>Ga0182738_1003240_pt1 | contig 18790 bp, 14 predicted proteins | sample eDN5th30CBELigMG_FD_128876 | JGI IMG/M metagenome (GOLD analysis project Ga0182738, IMG submission 128876) | Enriched Miracle-Growth compost microbial communities from Emeryville, California, USA - eDNA 5th pass 30_C BE-Lig MG (version 2)... ... | reverse complement strand
TTCTCGGTCTCGATCGCGTCTACGTCCAAGCGAAACGATACGCCCCGGGAAGCGCGGTCGGGCGGCCCGAGATCCAGGCATTCACCGGAAGTCTGGTCGGCCTTGGCGCGTCAAAGGGCGTTTTCGTGACGACCTCGACGTTCTCCGCCCAGGCCGTCGAGTTCGCCTCTCGCATTCCGCAGCGTGTGATCCTGATTGATGGACGCCGCCTGACCGAGCTGATGGTCGAGCACGGGGTCGGTGTGCGCTCCAGCCGTGTGCTGGAGTTCAAACGCTTGGACGAGGATTTCTTCTCGGAGGACTGACGCCCGGCGAAGAGGATATCAATTCGGGTGGCAGATCAGCCGCGGTTTCTGGTTTGATTTCTGATGGTTAGGGTTCCGTACTGGCGCCGGCTTAGTCCAGAGGTCGAGAGAAAAATGGCGGAGAGAGAACGCTCAGAGCTGAGTTTCAGTGTGGCGCAGTCCACAGGTCTGCGCCCGAACCGCGTGGTTCCACGGCGTTTCAGCCCCGCATCCGCGCGCCGAGAACGTTCGACAGGGTAGGAATGGCGGAGGGAGGGGGATTCGAACCCCCGATACGGTTTCCCGTATACACACTTTCCAGGCGTGCGCCTTCAACCACTCGGCCACCCCTCCAGTCGCGGGACCGGCCCGGACGCGCGGCACTATAATCGCGCCGGGTCCGCACGCAAGCGCAACCGCGATGCCGGGGGGACGTCGGGCCCGGGCCCCGGACGACCGTCCGCCAGCCGGCCCGCGGCCGGCATCGTCGGTGCGGGGGAGCCGCCGGTGCCGTCCGGCGGGGATGCCCAAGGTCCGGGCAAGCCCGAGGTCCTCAGAGTCGAGCTCCGGCCGGCCGAATGTCGCCTTGATCGCCGCGGCGGCCGCCTGGACGTCCGAGGTCCGTCGGAGCCGAGCTCCGGCCGGCCGAATGTCCGAGCGGGGCGGGGCCGAGGCGGCATGGCCCGGCCCGGCTCGGCTCGGCCCAGCCCGCTCGGCATGGGTCGGCTCGGGCATCTCGCCGGATTGCCCGCCGGCCACTATAAGTCCACAATGGCGCGGTAGCTCCGCCGTGCCAGGCGGGCCGAGGTGATGACCGACTACTTCTACCAGTCACGGGGATCGCGCCGCACGCCCGGAGAGGTGGAGTTCCGGGCGCGCGCGGCGTCGCGCGACGATCCCGGCCTTCCGGGAAGCGATGCCTGCTGGACCGAGCCGGCCGCCGCGCCGCTCGGCGACGAGCCGCTCTGGTACGAGGACCGGTTCGAAAGGGATGCCGGATATCCGGCCGAGACGGGCGACGACGAGGAGACCGGCGACGCCGCCTATCCGGTGCCGGCGCCGGCCGGGGCATGGCCCGGCGCGGTCGCGCTCCTCGAGGAGGGCGACGAGCACATCGACGATGGCTACGACGGCTACGACGGTCGCGACGAAGGCGCCGGGCTCCGGGCCTACGTCCCCGGCGGCCAGGCCGCCGCGGCGCGGGCGGCAGCGGCCTCGGGCGCCCGCAACATCCGCTTCGACCCCACCAAGGAGCGCGGCGCCGCCTACTACGACGCGGCCTCCCGCCATTCGCGCAACGTCCGGCTCCTCAAGATCGGGCTGCCGGCGATCGCGGCGCTGTCCGTCGTCGGCTTCTTCCTGTTCATGACGCTGGGCGAGAAGGGCGACGGCCTGCCGGCCCTGACGCTCTCGGGCATCGACCTCGACACCCGCGAGATCATCATGGACAAGCCGCACATCTCCGGCTTCGACGGCACCAAGCAGTCCTACGAGGTCACCGCCGCCAAGGCCGTGCAGGCGCTCGGCAATCCCAAGGTGGTGGCGCTCGAGGCGATCGACGCCCGGTTCGCGGTGGCCGAGGGCGTGCGCGCCAACCTCCTCGCCGCCGCGGGCGTCTACGACGCCAACACCCAGAAGCTGCAGCTCGATGGCGGCATCGATATCACCACCGACAACGGCTATACCGGCCGGCTCGAGACGGCGGACGTCGACATCGGGGCGGGCACCGTCTTCTCCGACGACGGGGTGATGCTGCGCGGCAAGGAAGGGCAGATCACGGCCGACAGCATCGAGGTGCTCGACCGCGGCAAGCACATATTCTTCCGGGGGAACGTGAAGCTGCACTACGCACCGCCCGAGGAGGCGGAGCCGGCGGCCGCGGACAGCGGCGCCGCGCCGGCGGCGGCGCCCCCGGGACCCGGCGAAACAGCTTCGGACGATTCGACATGAACATGACCCGCCTCCTCGTCCCGGCCGCGCTGCTGGCCGCGCTGTTCACGGCGCTCCCCGCCCAGGCCCAGTCGACGGACCTCTTCACCGGCTTCAGCAAGAAGGGCAACGGCCCCATCGAGGTCGACGCCAAGACGCTCGAGATCGTCGAGGAGGGCGACCAGCGCATCTCCACCTTCTCGGGCGGCGTGACCGTCCGGCGCGGCGACACCACGATGAAGGCGGCGCAGATCAAGCTCTATTCGGACAAGGGCTCCGACGCGACCGACCAGAACGGCTTCAGCCGGATGGAGGCGACCGGCACGGTCTACGTCAATTCCGGCAAGCAGACGATCACCGGCTCGCAGGCGGTGGTCGACAACAAGGCGCAGACCATCGTCCTGTCCGGCAATGTCGTGCTCAGCCAGGGCAAGGACGTGCTCTCCGCCGACCGCCTGGTGATCGACATGGCGACCGGCAAGGCGCGGGTCGAGCAGACGCCGGGCAAGTCGATCCGCATGGTGATCACGCCCGACGTCAAGAAGAAGAAGGACGGCGCGGGCGGCGAGTCCGATGCCGGGCCCGCCACGAACTGATGTCGACACGACGCGCGCGAACGCCTATGCCCGGTCTGAGGCAAGGGAGTCGCGGTTGAGCCTGACCAGCCTTTTCGCCCGCAAGCCCGCGCGGAACGCGGGCAACGGCGCGCACGCGCCGGGCCGCGAGCTCGCGCCGCCGTCGCGGCTGGTGCCCGATGCCGGCGGTCGCGGCTGGCTGGTCGCCCACGGCCTCGGCAAGTCGTATCGCGGCCGCGAGGTGGTGCACGGGGCGAGCCTTGCCGTCGCCCGCGGCGAGGCGGTGGGGCTCCTCGGCGCCAACGGCGCGGGCAAGACGACGATCTTCTACATGATCACCGGGCTGGTGAAGGCCGACTACGGCACCATCGAGCTCGACGGGCACGACGTGACCCACCTGCCGATGTACCGGCGGGCGCGCCTCGGCATCGGCTACCTGCCGCAGGAAAATTCAATCTTCCGCGGCCTCTCGGTCGAGCAGAACATCCGCGCCGTGCTCGAGGTGGTGGAGCCCGACCGGCGGATCCGCGAGGAACAGCTCGACGCGCTCCTCGACGAGTTTCACATCGGGCACCTCCGCAAGAACAACGCCATGTCGCTCTCGGGCGGCGAGCGCCGGCGCTGCGAGATCGCCCGGGCGCTGGCCAGCCGGCCCGCCTTCATGCTGCTCGACGAGCCGTTCACCGGCGTCGACCCGATCGCGGTCGGCGACATCCAGGCGCTGGTGCGCCACCTGACCAGCCTCGGCATCGGGGTCCTGATCACCGACCACAATGTCCGCGAGACGCTCGGCCTGATCGACCGCACCTACATCATCCATTCCGGCACGGTGCTGTTCGAGGGCCAGCCGGACGAGGTGGTGGAAAGCGCCGAGGTGCGGCGGCTTTATCTCGGCGAGCAGTTTACCCTTTAATCGGCCTGCCCGATCGGCTACCAAGGGGCCTGGTAAGCAATTTTCGGACCAGTCAGGGCGATCGGTCGTCGGCCTATGGCGCTTTCTCCGCGTATGGAACTCCGTCAGAGCCAGCTTCTGGTGATGACGCCGCAGCTGATGCAGGCCATCAAGCTGCTCCAGCTCTCCAATCTCGACCTGGTGGCCTATGTCGAGGCGGAGCTCGAGCGCAATCCGCTCCTCGAGCGCGCCGAGGACGAGGGCGGTGCCGGCGAGCCGCCCGATCCGACCAGCGACATCGCGCCGCAGGCTGCCGCCGAGCACGGCGGCGAAGGGCCGGACTGGCTGGAGACCCGGCTCGAAGGCGGGGAGGCGATCGAGGCCAAGCTCGATACGGATCTCGGCAACATCTACCAGGACGATCACGGTCGCGCCGCGGCCGAGACCGCCCCGGTGCTGCCGGCGGAATCGTGGTCGGCGGCGCCGACCCGGGCGACGGTCAGCGCCGACGACTACAATCTCGAGGCCTTCGTCGCCGGCGAGAAGTCGCTGGCCGACCACCTCGCCGATCAACTCGGCGTCGCCACCGCCGATCCGGTGCTGCGGCTCGTCGGCCAGGCGATCATCGCGGAGATCGACGAGACCGGCTATTTCCGCGCCGATCTCGCCGAGATGGCGGCGCGACTCGGGGCCCCGCCCGCGACGGCGGAGGCGGCGCTGGCGCTCGTCCAGGGGTTCGAGCCGTCCGGCGTCGGCGGCCGCGACCTCGCCGAGTGCCTCGCCATCCAGCTCCGCGAGCGCGACCGCTACGATCCCGCCATGGCGGCGCTGGTCGCGCGCCTCGATCTCGTCGCGCGGCGCGACCATGCGGCCCTCATGCGGCTCTGCGCGGTCGACGCCGAGGACCTCGCCGACATGCTCGCCGAGCTCCGCACGCTCAACCCCAAGCCGGGCAACGCCTTCGGCGGGGCGGTGGTGCAGCCGGTGATCCCGGACGTGCTGGTGCGCCCCGCCTCCGACGGCGGCTGGCACGTCGAGCTCAACACCGGGACGCTGCCGCGCGTGCTGGTCGACCAGACCTATTATGCCAAGGTGAACAAGGGCCGGAAGAGCGACCAGGACGAGGCCTATCTCAGCGACTGCCTGCAGACCGCGAAGTGGCTGGTCAAGAGCCTCGACCAGCGCGCCCGCACCATCCTCAAGGTCGCCACCGAGATCGTCCGGCAGCAGGACGGCTTCCTCGCCGAAGGCGTCCAGCACCTCCGCCCGCTCAACCTCAAGACGGTCGCCGAGGCGATCGGCATGCACGAATCGACGGTGTCCCGCGTCACCTCCAACAAGTACATGGCGACCAGCCGCGGCATCTTCGAGATGAAGTATTTCTTCACCGCCGCGATCCCCTCCGCCGGCGGCGGCGACGCCCATTCGGCCGAAGCCGTGCGGCACCGGATCAGGCGGCTGATCGAGGAGGAGAGCGCCGATGCCGTATTGTCCGACGACACCATCGTCAGGGTGCTTCGCGATTCCGGCATCGACATCGCGCGGCGTACCGTCGCCAAGTACCGGGAGGCGATGCGCATCCCCTCCTCGGTCCAGCGCCGGCGCGACAAGCTCGCGCCCGGCGAGCGTTCCGGCGCCGGGGTGATCGCATGAACGTCATCCACAGGTGCGAGCCTGCCGGCGGCGGTCCGGATCGGGGCCGGTTGACTTGTCGGCGGACCGCTCCTAGAACCAGCGCCCATCGACGAGCCGGGGTGGCGGCACGCGTTCTTCGCGAAGCGTCCGTAGCGCTCTTGGCCTCGATGGCGCCGTCCATGGCGCGGGCCGCGTAGCGCACCTCGCGCTCGACAGAACCGAACGACGGAGAAGGTTCGAAGCTCCCATGGGACTGCGCATCTCAGGCAAGAATCTCGACATCGGCGACGCCTTCCGCGTCCATGCCGGCGAACGCCTCGCGGCCGCGCTCGAGAAGTACTTCGACGGCGGCTTCGGCGGCCAGGTGGTGCTCGAGCGGGAAGGGTCGGGCTTCCGCACCGACTGCACGCTGCACCTCGACACCGGCATCGTGCTGCAGGCGACCGGCCGCGCCCAGGAGCCGCACCAGAGCCTCGACATCGCCGCCGACCGCATCGAGAAGCGGCTGCGGCGCTACAAGCGGCGCCTCAAGGATCACCGGCCGACCAGCCGCGCCGAGACGCTGCCGGCGACCAGCTACGTCATCGCCGCGCTCGACGACGAGGAGGACGTGGCCACCGACTACAACCCGACCATCATCGCCGAGGAGACCGCGCATCTCGAGACGATGACCGTCGGCAAGGCGGTGACCGCGATGGATCTCTCCGATCTCCCGGTCGTCGTCTTCCGCAATGCCGCCCACGGCGGCATCAGCGTGGTCTACCGCAGGACCGACGGCCACATCGGCTGGATCGATCCGTCGCTCGACGGCCAGCGTGATCCGAAGGACCGCTGAGGGACCGACGCCGGAAGCCAAAGGCCCGGCGCGAGGGGACAAGAGCTTGGATTGTCGATGATGGACCTAGGCGATCTCATCAAGCCCGAGGCGGTGATCGGCTCGCTCAAGGCCAACAGCAAGAAGCAGGCGATCCAGGCGATCGCCGAGAAGGCGGCCGAGCTCACCGGGATTCCGGAGCGCGAGATCTTCGAGACGCTGCTCCAGCGCGAGAAGCTCGGCTCGACCGGCGTCGGGGGCGGCATCGCCATCCCGCACGGCAAGCTGCCGAGCCTCGACGGCATCTTCGGGCTGTTCGCGCGGCTGCCCAAGCCGATCGACTTCGAGGCGCTCGACGACCAGCCGGTGGACCTGATCTTCCTGCTCCTCGCGCCCGAGGGCGCCGGCGCCGACCACCTCAAGGCGCTGGCGCGGATCGCACGCCATCTCCGCGAGCCGGGGGTCGCGTCCAAGCTCCGCGCGTCGGCCGACAGGGCGGCGCTCTATGCGGTCATGACCGAAGGCGCCGTCCACGACGCGACCTGAGGCCGCCCCTTCCGCCGCCATCCCGAGGGGCGGATTGCGCCGGGCGGCGGGCCGTGCTCAAACCGCCTGAGCGAGAGAAGGACCGCCGCGCCATGGTCACCGCGATCGGAATCATCGGCCTCGGCAAGATCACCGAGGACCAGCACCTGCCGGTGATCGCGCGCAATCCCGCCTTCCGCCTTGCCGCGGTGGCGAGCCGGCGGGGAATGCGGGCGGAGGGCGTGCCGAGCTTCCGGACCCCGGCGGAGATGTATGCCGCGGTGCCGGAGATCGGCGCCGTCGCGGTCTGCACGCCGCCGCAGGTCCGCCACGCCATCGCCCGCGAGGCGCTGGCCGCGGGCAAGGACGTGCTGCTCGAGAAGCCGCCGGCGATGACGGTGAGCGAGCTCGACGACCTCGCAGCCTTCGCCGCCGCCTGCGACCGGGTGCTCTTCACCACCTGGCACTCGCAGTACAACGCCGCCGTGCTCCACGCCCGGCGCCTGCTCGCGGGCGAGACGGTGACCCGGCTCGCGGTCACCTGGAAGGAGGACGTGCGGCGCTGGCATCCGGGCCAGAAATGGATCTGGACGGCGGGCGGCTTCGGCGTGTTCGATCCCGGGATCAACGCGCTTTCCATCGTCACCGAGATCATGCCCCAGCCGGTGTTCGTCGCCGCCGCGGACCTCGCCTATCCGGAGAATTGCGACGCGCCGATCGCCGCTGCGCTCCGCTTCCGCACGGTGGCCGCCGACGAGGGGCTGACGGCCGACTTCGACTGGCGCCAGACCGGCCCCCAGACCTGGGACATCGAGATCGGCACCGCGGCCGGCAACCGGCTCAAGCTCAGCCATGGCGGGGCCCGCCTCGAGCTCAACGGCGACCTCGACGTCGAGCGCCCGGCACACGAGTACGAGGACATCTACGACCGGTTCGCCGCGCTCCTTCGCGAGCGGCGCTCGCTGGTCGACGCGGCGCCGCTCCGGCTGGTCGCCGATGCGTTCATGGTCGGCCGGCGGCTGGCCACGGATCCCTTCCACGACTGACGGAGGCAGCGATGGCGACCCGCGGTTTCATCGGGCGCCGCCCGCCCCCCGACGAGGCCGCGCGCCTGCCGCCGGGGCAGTATCGGGAGGACGGCTTTCCGGTCCTCTCGGCCGGGCCGACGCCGCGGGTCTCGACCCAGTCCTGGCGCTTCGTCCTCAAGGACGGGCCGAGGCCGCTCGCCGCCTGGAGCTGGGAGGAGTTCGGCCGCCTGCCGCGGACCCCGGTCCGCCGCGACATCCACTGCGTCACCAAGTGGAGCAAGTTCGATACCGACTGGGAGGGCGTGCGGGTCGACGACGTTCTCGCGGCCGCCGGCCTGTCAGGTCCGCCGACGCCGTGGGTGCTCGCCCATTCCTTCGACGGCTACACCACCAACGTGCCCTATGCCGACCTTGCCGGCGACCGGGCGATGATCGCCTTCGCCTATGACGGGGCGCCGATCACCGCCGATCACGGCGGCCCCGCCCGCCTCCTGGTGCCGCACCTCTATTTCTGGAAGTCGGCCAAGTGGGTGAACGCGCTCCAGTTCACCACCCGCGACGAGCCCGGTTTCTGGGAGCTGCGCGGCTACCACATCTACGGCGACCCGTGGAAGGAGCAGCGTTTCACCGGCGACTGAGGGCTATCTGAGCGTGTCGAACCACGTCTTCCATTCCGCCGCCGCCTTGCCGAAGGTGCCGCGGTGGCTGGTCGGCCCGGTCGAGATCGCCTCGACCTTGTCGCTCCCGGCGTCGATCGCCGGCTGGCAGGGTGGGCGCGGCGGCCCCGTCCGGCACGGCCGCCCGTGCCGACCCGGGCGCCCCGGCATGGACAATTCTCGCTGCACTTCCCATTTCATTGCCCGGCCCTGAATCCCCGCAGGGCCTGTCGTGCCAGTCCCGGGTTCGTGATGACACGGCTCGTGCATCGGATCGGGGTTGGTGATAACCGCATACGGCCCCGAGCGACGAGACCGGACATTCGATGAACCAGCCCCCCCAGCCGCCGCGCCTCCGCTGGCAGGATGCGACGGTCGCGCGGATCCTCGACCGGACGCCGACGGTGAAGAGCTTCTTCCTCAGGCCGGAAGGGGCGTTCAACTTCGTCGCCGGGCAGCACGTCGACGTGCGGCTGACCGCGTCGGACGGCTACCAGGCGCAGCGGAGCTACTCGATCGGCTCGGCGCCGGGCGAGCCCGAGGTCGAGCTGGTCATCGAGCGGCTGAAGACCGGCGAGGTCTCGGAGTTCTTCCACGAGGTCGTGCGGGTGGGCGACAGCATCGAGCTGCGCGGGCCCATCGGCGGCCATTTCAACTGGCTCCCCGGCGACGGCGGCCCGGTCCTCCTGGTCGGCGGCGGGTCGGGCGTGGTCCCGCTGGTCGCCATGCTGCGCGCCCGCCGGCGTGCCGGGGTCACGGCGCCCTTCGCGCTGGTCTATTCGGCGCGGAGCTTCACCGACGTGATCTTCCGTGACGAGCTGATCGCGGAAGCGGCCGAGGACCCGTCCTTCCATCTCGACATCGCGCTCACCCGCGAGCCGGCGCCGCGCCAGGGCATCCGTGCCGGCCGCATCGACCGTGCGGTGATCGCCGACGCCCTGGCGCGGCTCGGTGCGCCGCCCCGGCTCGTCTTCGTCTGCGGCGGCACGGCCTTCGTCGAGGTCGCCTCGATGTTCCTCGTCGAGGCGGGGGTTCCCGCCGGCCGCATCCGCACGGAGCGCTACGGCGGCAGCTCCGCGGCGCGGCTCGACGGGACCGTCGCTCTCGCGCCGGAAGCATGAGCCGCGACGTGCGACATTCCGCGCCTCATTTATGCCGGCGCCTCGAGGCAGATAGTCGGCCCACGCCAACCCGGTGGAAATGACGATGTATTCGCATCTTGCTTCGAACGACGTGACCGAGCCGCTCGATTTCAAGCGCGGCTGGATGACCGACACGGTGGTGGCCCTCGTCGGCGGCGGCTATGCCGCCTACGGCACCGACAAGGGGAAGAAGTGGATCGACCTCCAGACCGATGCCGGCCTGGTGCGCCTGGTGGGCGTCGACTACCAGGTGAAGACCGGCAAGACGCCGGCCGCGGACAGCGACTATTATTACTGGCCGGTCTGGCCCGACAAGTACCTCAAGGTGGCCAAGTCGGCGACCGTCGACCGCGTCTTCTCGCACACCCACCAGACCAGCTTCGACAACGTCTACGGCAAGGGCAGCAAGGCCAAGGTCTCGGAGATCATTGGCCATTCCCCGGTGGAGCTGCTCAGCGGCACCACCGGCATCCGGGTCGACGGCACCAAGTTCGCCGACACGATCGTCCTCAACGACAAGGGCAGCATCGCCTACAGCAACAACGGCGGCGACACCGTCTTCGGCGGCGACGGTCCCGACCTCATGTTCGGCGGCAACGGCAAGGACAAGCTCTACGGCGGCAGCGGCAAGGACGTCCTCAACGGCGACAACGGCAACGACCGCCTCTATGGCGGCGAGGACAACGACACGCTCCACGGCGGGGCCCACAAGGACACACTCTACGGCGGCGGCGGCGAGGACACGCTCTACGGCGACTGGCAGAACGACGTCCTCTACGGCGACGCCGACAACGACGTGCTCTACGGCGGGGACAACAACGACAAGCTCTATGGCGGGGCCGGCGAGGACATCCTCCGCGGCGGCAACGACAAGGACCGCCTGGACGGCGGCGCCGACAACGACCGCCTCTATGGCGACGCCCACAACGACAAGCTCTATGGCGGGATCGCCCAGGACGCGCTCTACGGCGGCGGCGGCAAGGACAAGCTCTGGGGCGGCACCGACAACGACCTCATCCATGGCGGCAAGGACAACGACGTCGCCTATGGCGGGACCGCCCAGGACACGCTCTACGGCGACGCCGGCAACGACAAGCTCTACGGCGAGGCCGACAACGACTGGCTCTATGGCGGCAAGGGCAAGGACCGCGTCGACGGCGGCGCCGGCAACGACTTCCTCTATGGCGGCGGCGGCAAGGACAAGCTGTTCGGCGGGGTTGGCGAGGACCGTCTCGACGGCGGCGCCGGCCCCGATGTCCTGAAGGGCGGGCCCGGCTCCGACACCTTCGTCTTCTCGACCAAGCTCGGCGGCGGCAACGTCGACCGGATCGCCGACTTCGAGGTCGGGACCGATGGCATCTGGCTGTCGGCCAAGGTCTTCAAGAAGCTACCGGAGGGCCCGCTCGCGGCCGACTATTTCCACCGCGGTGCGAAGGCGGCCGACAAGAACGACCACATCATCTACGACGCGAAGAAGGGCGTGCTGATCTACGACAAGAACGGCAGCAAGAAGGGCGGCGACCACGTCTTCGCCAAGGTCGACAAGAAGACCGACCTCCACAACAGCGACTTCTACGTGAAGTACGAGGGCGACCTCTACGTCTGACCGGGGCGCCGGCCGGCGGGGTCCGCCGGCCGGCTTTCCGTCGCTACCGCGGCAGGACGGTCTCGCCCATCAGGTACTCGTCGATCGCCCGGGCGCACTGGCGGCCCTCGCGGATCGCCCAGACGACCAGCGACTGGCCGCGACGCATGTCGCCGCAGGCGAACACCTTCTCGTTGCTCGACTGGTAGTGGAGCGTGTCGGCGAGGACATTGCCGCGCGGATCGAGCCCGAGGTCGAGATCGGAGATCATGCCGTCAGTCACCGGGCCGAGGAAGCCCATGGCGAGGAAGACGAGATCGGCCTTCAGCACGAACTCGGTGCCCTCGACCGGCTTCATCCGGTCGTCGAGGCGGGTGCAGTGAAGATGGGTGACGCGGCCGTTCTCGCCGGTGAACTTCACCGTCGCCACGGCGAAGTCGCGGTCCGCGCCCTCCTCGTGGCTCGACGAGGTGCGGAGCTTGAGCGGCCAGTTGGGCCAGGTGAGCGACTTGTTCTCCCTGACCGGCGGCTTCGGCATGATCTCGAGCTGGGTCACCGACAGCGCGCCCTGGCGGATCGAGGTGCCGATGCAATCCGAGCCCGTATCGCCGCCGCCGATGACGACGACATGCTTCCCGCCGGCGAGGATCGGCGTGACGTTGCCGAGCGGCTCGTCGGAGACGCGCCGGTTCTGCTGCGGCAGGAACTGCATCGCGAAGTGGATGCCGTCGAGCTCGCGGCCGGGGATCGAGAGATCGCGCGGCTTCTCCGCCCCGCCCGACAGCGCGATGGCGTCGTGGCGCTCGAGCAGCTCCGAGATCGGCAGCTCGGTCCCGACATGGACGTTGCAGTGGAAGACGACGCCTTCCTGCTCGAGCTGCGCGACGCGCCGCTCGACGTTCGACTTGTCGAGCTTGAAGTCGGGGATTCCGTAGCGGAGAAGGCCGCCGGGACGGGCGTTCTTCTCGTAGACGTGGACCTCGTGCCCGGCGCGGCGGAGCTGCTGGGCGCAGGCGAGGCCCGCCGGCCCCGCGCCGATCACGGCGACGCTCCTGCCGGTCAGCACCTTCGGCGGCTCGGGCCGCACCCAGCCCATCTCGAAGCCGCGGTCGATGATCGCGCATTCGACCGTCTTGATGGTGACCGGGACGTCCTGGATGTTCAGCGTGCACGACGCCTCGCAGGGTGCGGGGCAGATGCGGCCCGTGAACTCCGGGAAGTTGTTGGTCGAGTGGAGGTTGCGGAGCGCCTCGTGCCAGTTGCCGCGGTAGACGAGGTCGTTCCAGTCGGGGATCTGGTTGTTGACCGGGCAGCCGTTGTGACAGAACGGGATGCCGCAATCCATGCAGCGCGCCGCCTGGTCGCGGGTGGCTTCCTCCGAGAGGGGAATGGTGAACTCGCGATAGTTCCGGACCCGGTCGGCCGCCGGCAGGTAGCGCCGGTCCTGCCGTTCGATCTCGAGGAAGCCGGTGACCTTGCCCATGGTTATTCTCCCGCCATGAGGTGCTGCGGGGCCTCGCCACGCTGCTGCTGCCGTTCGAGCTCCTTGAGCGCCCGGCGATATTCGACCGGCATGACCTTCCGGAACTTCGGCAGGCATGCGGGCCAGTTGTCGAGGATCTCCTTCGCCCGCGCCGAGTTGGTGAAGCGGGCGTGGTTCGAGACCAGCACGTGCAGCCGCTCGGCGTCGCGACGGCCCATGTCGGACATCACGTCGACCAGCCCCTTGTACTCGATGTCGCCGCCGCGGTGCTGGAGCTTCTCGAGAAGGTCGTCCTCCTCCTCGACCGGCTCGAGCTCGACCATCGACATGTTGCAGCGGGAGGCGAAGGTCTCGTCCTCGTCGAGGACGTAGGCGATGCCGCCCGACATGCCCGCGGCGAAGTTGCGCCCGGTCCTGCCGAGCACGACCACCACGCCGCCGGTCATGTATTCGCAGCAATGGTCGCCGGCGCCCTCCACGACCGCCGCGGCGCCGGAATTGCGGACCGCGAAGCGCTCCCCCGCGACGCCGCTGAAGTAGCACTCGCCGGCGATGGCCCCGTAGAGCACGGTATTGCCGACGATGATCGACTCCCCGGCGACGATCCGCGTGTCGTCGGGCGGCCGGATGACGATCCGCCCGCCGGAGAGGCCCTTGCCGACATAGTCGTTGCCGACCCCGACCAGCTCCATCGACACGCCCTTCGCGAGCCAGGCGCCGAAGCTCTGGCCGCCGGTGCCGTGGAGGGTGACGGCGATGGTGTCGTCCGGCAGGCCGGCATGGCCGTAGCGCCTCGCCACCTCGCCGGACAGCATCGCGCCGGCCGAACGGTCGGTGTTCCGGATGGTCTCCTCGATCCGCACCGGGATGCGGGTCTCGAGCGCCGGCATCGCCTTCTCGACCAGCCGGCGGTCGAGGATCTCGTGGATCGGATGGTCCTGCGTCTCGCAGTGGTGGATGGCGACGCCCTCGGCAGCCTCGGGCTTGTGGAAGAGGCGGCTGAAATCGAGCCCCTTCGCCTTCCAGTGCGCCACCGCCTCGGTCTTGTCGAGCATCTGCATCTGCCCGACCATCTCGTCGAGGGTGCGATAACCCAGCGCCGCCATGTGCTCGCGCACGTCCTCGGCGATGAAGAACAGGTAGTTGATGACGTGCTCGGGCTGGCCGGTGAAGCGCTTGCGCAGCACCGGGTCCTGCGTCGCCACGCCCACCGGGCAGGTGTTGAGGTGGCACTTCCGCATCATGATGCAGCCGGCGGCGATGAGCGGCGCCGTCGCCATGCCGAACTCGTCGGCCCCGAGCAGCGCGCCGATCACGACGTCACGGCCGGTGCGAAGCCCGCCGTCGACCTGCACCGCGATGCGCCCGCGGAGCGCCTCGCGCACCAGCGTCTGGTGGGTCTCGGCAAGCCCGATCTCCCACGGCGAGCCGGCATGCTTGATGGAGGTCAGCGGCGACGCGCCGGTGCCGCCCTCGTAGCCCGAGATGGTGACGTGGTCGGCGCGCGCCTTGGAGACGCCCGCCGCGACCGTGCCGACGCCGACCTCGGAGACGAGCTTGACCGAGATCGCCGCGTGGGGCGCGACGTTCTTGAGGTCGTAGATGAGCTGCGCCAGGTCCTCGATCGAATAGATGTCGTGGTGCGGCGGCGGCGAGATGAGGCCGACGCCCGGGGTCGAGTGCCGCACCTTGGCGATCACCGCGTCGACCTTGTGGCCGGGCAACTGGCCGCCTTCGCCGGGCTTCGCGCCCTGCGCCATCTTGATCTGGATCATGTCGGAGTTGACGAGATACTCCGTCGTCACGCCGAAGCGTCCCGAAGCGACCTGCTTGATCGCCGAGCGCATCGAATCGCCGTTGGCGAGCGGGGTGTAGCGGTCGACCTCCTCGCCGCCCTCGCCGGTGTTCGACTTGCCGCCGATCCGGTTCATGGCGATGGCGAGCGTGGTATGCGCCTCGCGGCTGATCGAGCCGTAGGACATGGCGCCCGTCGAGAAGCGCTTGACGATGTCCGCCGCCGGCTCGACCTCCTCGATCGGCACCGGCTGGCGGCCGTCCTCCTCGGCGGACCGGATGCGGAAGAGCGAGCGGATGGTGACGTAGCGGTCCTCCGTCTCGTTCACGAGGCGGGCGAACTCGCGATACTTGTCCTGGGCGTTGCCGCGGGCGGCGTGCTGGAGCGCGGCGACCGTGTCGGGACGCCAGATATGGGCCTCGCCGCGGAAGCGGAAGGCATAGTCGCCGCCCACCGCCAGCGACGTCGCCAACACCGGCGAATCGCCGAAGGCGTCGCGATGACGGCGCAGCGTCTCCTCCGCGATCTCCTCGAGGCCGACGCCCTCGATGGTCGTCGCCGTGCCGGTGAAGTAGCGCTTCACGAAGGCCGACGAGAGGCCGACGGCGTCGAAGATCTGGGCGCCGCAATAGGACTGGTAGGTCGAGATGCCCATCTTGGCGGTGACCTTGAGGATGCCCTTGCCGATCGCCTTGATGTAGCGATGGACGATCTCCTCGTCGTCGACCTCCTCGGGGAACCCCTTCTTCATCGCCGACAGCGTCTCGAAGGCGAGGTAGGGGTTGATGGCCTCGGCGCCGTAGCCCGCGAGCACGCAGAAATGGTGGATCTCGCGCGCTTCGCCGGTTTCGACCACGAGGCCGACCGAGGTGCGGAGGCCCTCGCGGATCAGGTGGTGGTGGACGCCGGCGACGGCGAGCGCGGCCGGGATCGGCACCCTGTCCGGCGACACTGCGCGGTCGGAGAGGATGATGATGTTGATGCCGTCCCGCACCGCCGCCTCGGCCTCGGCGCAGAGCCGGTCCATCGCCGCCGCCATGCCCGCGACGCCCGCTTCGCGGGCGAAGGTGGCGTCGAGCGTCTGCGACTGGAACGGATTGTCGTCGAGGTCGCCGATGGCGCGGATCTTCTCGAGGTCCCGGTTGGTCAGGATCGGCTGGCGCACCTCGAGGCGCTGGCGGCGCCCCCGGCCCTCGATGTCGAAGAGGTTCGGCCGCGGCCCGATGAAGGAGACGAGGCTCATCACCAACTCCTCGCGGATCGAATCGATCGGCGGGTTGGTGACCTGGGCGAAGTTCTGCTTGAAGTAGGTGTAGAGCAGCTTCGGCTTGTCCGAGAGCGCCGAGATCGGCGCGTCGTTGCCCATCGAGCCCACGGCCTCCTGGCCGGTGGTCGCCATGGGGGCGAGCAGGATCTTGAGGTCCTCCTGCGTGTAGCCGAAGGCCTGCTGGCGGTCGAGCAGGCTGACCGTGCTCTCGGGCGCCGCATGCGGCACCTCGGGCAGGTCCTCGAGCACGATCTGGGTGCGCGCCAGCCAGCTCCGGTAGGGATACTTCCGGGACAGGTCGGACTTGATCTCGTCGTCGCTGACGATGCGGCCAGCCGCGAGGTCGATGAGCAGCATCTTGCCGGGCTGGAGGCGCCACTTGGTGACGATGCGGCTCTCCTCGACGGGCAGCACGCCGGCTTCGGACGACATGATCACGTCGTCGTTGTCGGTGACCATGTAGCGCGCCGGGCGGAGGCCGTTCCGGTCGAGGGTCGCGCCGACGTAGCGGCCGTCGGAGAATGCCATGGCGGCGGGGCCGTCCCACGGCTCCATGAGCGCGGCGTGATACTCGTAGAAGGCGCGCCGATCCTCGTCCATGAGCGGGTTGCCCGCCCAGGCCTCGGGAATCAGCATCATCGCCGCGTGCGGCATCGAATAGCCGCCGCGGATCAGGAACTCGAGCGCGTTGTCGAAGCAGGCGGTATCCGACTGCCCCTCGAACGAGATCGGCCACAGCTTCTCGATGTCGTCGCCGAACAGCGGCGAGGACACGCTCGCCTGCCGCGCCGCCATCCAGTTGACGTTGCCGCGAACCGTGTTGATCTCGCCGTTATGCGCGACCATCCGGTAGGGGTGGGCGAGCCGCCACGACGGGAAGGTGTTGGTCGAGAAGCGCTGGTGGACCAGGGACAGGGCCGATTCGAAATCCGGATCGTGGAGGTCGCGGTAATAGGCGCCGAGCTGCCAGCCCAGGAACATGCCCTTGTAGACGACCGTCCGGCACGACATCGAGACGATGTAGCAGTCGTTGTTGAGGCCGCCATAGGCGTGGAAGATGCGTCCGGAGATCAGCTTCCGGGCGATGTAGAGACGGCGCTCGAAGGTTTCCGCGTCGAGCTCCGTGCCGTCGGGCAGGCCGATGAAGACCTGGCGGTGGAACGGCTCGGTCGCCTGGATCCGCGGATCCTTGGAAAGGCAGGAATTGTCGACCGCGACGTCGCGCCAGCCGAGGCACACGAAGCCCTCGTCGACGAGGCCCTTCTCGACGACGGCCTCCATGTCCTTGCGGAGCGCGGGATCCTGCGGGAAGAAGATCTGGCCGACGCCGTAGCGGCCCGGGTCGGGGAGGGCGATCCCGAGGCGCTTCGCCTCGGCCGCGAAGAAGCGGTGGGGGACCTGGACCAGCATGCCGGCGCCATCGCCGACCAGCGGATCGGCGCCGACGGCGCCGCGGTGCTCGAGGTTCTCGACGATCCGGAGACCGGCCTCGACGATGCGGTGGGATCTCTCGTCCCGCATGTTGACGATGAACCCGACGCCGCAGGCATCATGCTCGCGCATCGGGTCGTACAGCCCGGCGGCAACCGGCCGGGCCGGCAAAGTGGGTTCGATGAGCAGCGGACCCTCTACGGGGCTCCCTCCTGAACGTTGAATCATCGTCGAAGTGCCTCCATGGCCACACGCTTGGGACGCCGCAAGCCGGCGCACTGGTGCCCGGCTCTCAACCCCCACGATCGAACACGAGACCCCGCCTTCCCTCGAAGGCTGAGAGCCCATTCACAGGTCCCGGTCGGGCGTCTGTCGCCGGCGGCCCTCCCGAGCTGGATCGCAGCCCCGGCCGCGTCAACCTCCGACGCGCTCCCTTCCCTAATTGGACAGTAGTCCTGTCCTATTTCGACAATGGCAGATTTGGGACAGCCCGGCAAGATGCTTTCAGCGCCACCGTCGATCCATTCCAGAATGCATGTTGCGAGGCCGTTTGCCGCAACAAAATTGCACGTCGCCGCGACGGCGCTCCGCCGCGGTTGACTTTTGCGGCATGTCGGATGCACTCATCCCCCTTTCGCGGGGCTTGTCGAAGCCGGCGCGGGAAGCGACTGTATCGCGGACGGCAGGCCCGTCGGGGCGTCGGGCGGGGATCGGATGATCATCATTCAGGCACTGGCTTCGTTGGCGCTCCGCGTCGCGCTGGCGCTGCCCTTCTGGCAGGCCGGACTGACGCGCTGGGAAGGGTTCCTCCGTATCCGGCCGGACACGGTCGCGTTCTACGCCGACACCTACCGGCCGGTGCTTTTCGGCACGACCCACGCCATCCCCTACGCCGACACCGCGGCGGTGATCCTCGGCTCCGCCGAGATCCTTCTCCCGGCGGCGCTGGTGATCGGATTCGCGACCCGGCTGTCGGCGCTCGGGCTCCTGATCATGACCGGCATCGTCTTCGCGGCGAATTTCAGCGGCATCCCGTTCCCCGGCTACGACGCCGCGGTCCCCGGCCCCGATTTCTGGCAGACGACGACGTTGCCCTGGGGCGCCATGGCGCTTGCGCTGATCGCCTACGGCGCGGGCCTCTTCTCCTTCGACCGGTTGATCTGGGAGAGCGTGCGGGGGCGCTAGCCACCCCCCGCGGCGCCCTGCCGGCAGAAAGTCCGCCCCATGATCTTTGCCAGCGACAACTGGTCCGGCGCCTCGGACAAGGTGATGGCCGCGCTCGCCGAGGCGGCGCAGGGCGGCGGCCGCGCCTATGGCGGCGACGAGCTGACCCGTGCGCTGGCCGAGCGGTTCAGCGCCCTGTTCGAGCGCGAGGTGGCGGTCTTCGTGGTCGGCACCGGCACCGCCGCCAACATGCTGGCCCTCACCAGCTATGCCCGCCCGGGCGGGCTCGTGCTGTGCCACCGCCACGCCCACATCAACGTCGACGAGGCGGCGGCCGCGGAATCGATGGCCGGGATCAAGCTGGTCGCGATCGAGGGCGCCGACGGCCGCTACGGGGCGGACGCGCTCGCGGCGGCCCTTGATCGCTATCCGGCGGGCGCGGTCCATTACGGGCAGCCGGTGCTGGCGAGCGTCTCCCAGGTCAGCGAGCTCGGCACCGCCTATGCGCCGGAGGAGATCGCCGCGATCGCCCGGGTGGCGAAGGGGCGGGGTCTCGCCCTCCACATGGACGGCGCGCGCCTTGCC
>Ga0182738_1003239_pt1 | contig 18795 bp, 14 predicted proteins | sample eDN5th30CBELigMG_FD_128876 | JGI IMG/M metagenome (GOLD analysis project Ga0182738, IMG submission 128876) | Enriched Miracle-Growth compost microbial communities from Emeryville, California, USA - eDNA 5th pass 30_C BE-Lig MG (version 2)... ... | reverse complement strand
TTTTTCATTCTTTAAAAGTCCATGTCTCTCAAGATTTCAGTGTCACAATTTTTTCTTTTGCGAAATAAAAATTCAGTAAAATCCAGAAATTCAGCACAGATTAAATACTGATTTTACTGTCTCCATCGGAATGTACTGGAGGCCATTCTTTAATTTTGCAACTATTAAACATTTTGTTGGATTTATTTTCAGCCATGCTACTTATTCTCTTTCAGTAACTTTTTTACTGAGTCATTTTCAACTTGACTCAAATTCATTTCACTTTTATTTCAAGAGAAAATCTCATCTAACAGTTCTTCTGCCTGCCTGATTTCATAAGCGATGTTCTCACTTAAGAGATCAGAAAAAAAATTATTTTCGGTTATTATCCCGATTAGGCGAATAAAACCTTCACTCTCTGACGTCATATCGCATTGCCAATTAAAATACCTCTTTTTCTTTAAGAATCTCATTAAAATACTACAGTCTCAATGACACGTAAGTATTTTACCTCACTCCTAATTTACCAAAATCCCCATATTTTTCCTTCTCATACAGATCAGTTAAACATACTATTATTAGAAGAAATCCCCAAATTGGTTTAATCTACTTCATTCAGCCTCTTTAAGCTTAAATTTAGTACACAAATTATAATTATTTGATTAACTTCTCACTCCCAATTATGGCCGCTTCAACTCCCAAAAACCAAACCATTGTTCACGATTCTCCCTCCTTTTCCAATCCTTCTTTCTCTGATACGCCTTATCAAGCTTTTTCAGACACCTCTTCTCCTAAAAAGGAGAGTATAAACCTCGATATAGCCAAAGATTCAGCTTTGGATCCTTTCATGGAGGACTTGTATTGCAGTGATAGCGATAAAACCGTTTGGAAACAAATAAAGGGCTGCAGTTGGCTTTTCAAAGTGGCAGTATTTTTCCTCATTCTTTTGGGCATTATGGAAATATTTTACAACCATCTTATTCCTGAATTGCTCCGTCACTGATGATGGACCATCATTTTCAAACTTTACGTGCTTTGCTTTGTTTTGAAATCACGTTTTTTACTTCTGTCTTGTCTCTGATCATTGTAATATTTAAATAATAAAGAGTTTTTTATATTTGCTACGTACTTATGAAAATGAAAGTCAACCGAACTTGGAAGGATTGTGTTCCAGCTCAATCAGGTGAAGAAGGAGTCAATTTTCAAAGTGTTTGAGATGATGGCGCGCTAATTTAATTAATCAGACGATCAAACAAAACATGTATAAATTTATTTGTATATATTTTTTTATGAGAATCCTATTCAGAAAATTCAATAACAAACCTCAATTAAAAAATTCTTAAACACCGCAAATTGGTTTCATATAAATTTCTCAAAAAGATTTCTTTCTCAAAGAGGAAGAGAGTGTCAAAAAAGAATTTTTTAGAAATTGAATTTTAGAGCCAATTTCTTGATATTTTCTCTCTCCTATTCTACTCTTCCGAAAATTTCTTCAACTCCTTCCTAAATCCCCACAAGGTATTTTCTTTGAGAAAATACACTGATTATCCTAAAAATTATTTCCATCTTATCTCCAATTACTTTTTTTCAACAAATAATTTTCACATAAATTTATTCTCTCATCACATTACTCCACTAACTCAAATCAACTTTTTCAAACTCTCCACATAAAAATTCATCAAATTAATTTGCAATTTTTAAACTTTCAACTCTCGATGAATGACCAAGCCGACAACCACTCAGCTTACATCCCACCTCAAGATCCTTACTTCCAAATAAAAGTTGACCAATACAATGAAAACTACCAAGGAGGACCTCCACAATCCGAAGACCAAAAGAATTATGAAGGATTTGGATCTCCACATATGCCTAGTGAGGCTGATCGTTTAGACAGTATCTGCTTCACTTTCTACAAAATTCTGTTGATTGTGCTTCCAAGTCTCCTGATTTTGAATGCTTTATTAGCAGTCGAATTCTTGCATGTTTTGGCTTACTGCTACCTGTTATATTTTTGTATTTTACAATTTCAGGCTGTCCACGGGAAAAATCTTTGTAAAGCTTGGGAAGCTTCAACAGGACTCAAGTTTTACATTATTGTGTTCACAACAATTCAGATCCTTTCTGTTATCAAAGATCATATTAATTGGGCCGGATATCTGGTTCAATGGGTTATCCATTTGAGCGTGTTTTTCATTACTATTTTGGCTGGATCTCTTGAAACTGAGAATATCCTTAAAAAACAGGCAACCATTCAAGCTTAACAACTCTTTTTAGCTGCATTGCTGATTTACCTAAAAAATTTCTGTATGAAAAGCTTTGCTCTTTTTTTCTGATATTCTATTCAAGCAAGAATATAACAATATTTAACACTTTATATTGCTCGCTAAATGCTCGAAACTTTTGCTATATCTTCAAAAAATAAAATTTCGTTTGTTGTTCTTTTTTAGAAATAGAATATAATGGAAATCAACAAATTTTCCGTGAATTTTCTTTTCATTGTTTTTCAAAAGAACTGGATTTTTAGTTTGACTAAGAAAACTGGAAATTTAGAGAGAAGAAAGAATTTGACTCACCAATCAAATTTTGTGTAAAATCTCTCAATCTCACTCAACATCCCATATTCTGCAGATCCTCTTGGAGGGGTGATTGTCTCGCAGGAAATTCAGTCCATTGTAGAAGTGGTAATATGGTCTTTAAAATCATTATTTTCTACCTCAAAATCAAAAAGGAATAAGTTTTTCAGGAGATTTCAGCCTTCTGATTTTCAAAAAAACCTCGCGTAATTAAGACTGTGGAGCTGTGAATTTTCTCTCTACTTTTCTTTTCGTTAATGTCTGAACATCCAAAGAAATCACTCAGACTTTAAAATTCTGAAACTTTTTCATCTCCCAGGTTGCCATTCTCATCAGATAAAAACTCTCGCACATCAGTTGAAAAATTAGGATGTCTTGTTCTTTTTCGGATAATTTAAAGAGTTCATAACCTTTGTACGAGGGTCCAATCAAGAGCTGATTCGAAAAAAATTCCCCGGGTGTTTAAAATACAGAATTTATTTTTCATATAAACTGGATCTCTCGGAGATAAAGGATCATTAGAATATTGGGCTAAATATTGGAAATATTTACTTTTAAATCCAATTCTATTTTGTGGGAAAAAATTATTTCTCCATTCAAAAGAATTTTGCTTCAGAGAAATCAAAGAAAGTCTTTCACTGAATTGAAATTATTTCAACTTCAATAAGTCTCCAATTTTCAATAAGCTTTTTTGAGATTGTTATTGTGAAGTTATCAACCCTGAGAAAGCAGTCAAGAACTGGGAAAAAGAGGATGCCAGAATGCCTTAACTTTTCTCTTTGTCAAAGTAATTACGATCGATCAATATTGAATTCACCAAAAACATTTTTGAATTCAACAAGAAATTCATCCTACTTTTTGAAGATCAAAATGAAATGTTTCAACACATAAAGCCTTTATTACTTAGTTTTCTCTCTGAATTAAAAGAAGGAGCGAAAACAAATTCACACAGATTTTTTTCCAATCCATAAACCTCAATCAACCTTTTTTCCCTTTTTTTCCTTAATACTTTCAAAAGTCGCATCAGGAAGTATGATCGAAAATTTTTTACCGTCACGATCATAAAAAAATCAAGAACTTTACCCGTGAGAATCTTGACTGATGACTCATGAAAAGATAACTTTGGAAATGCTTCCTCTTTGAATTCACAACAATCAAAACTTGCTCCTTAAATTTTATCAAAATTAAACTTCACAGTATTTCTTTGAACAATAAATTTTTTTCATCACAAAAGGCTTCAGGCGAACGTATGCCATTCTATCTCTTCAAGTTCAAAGTCTGATGATGACGCGAAGGTTCCTTCTATTCCTCTTAAAAATTTTTCAAATTCTAGTCAAGTAAACTTCTATGATTTCAAAACCAACACAGTAAAATTAAACTTGTTCTCAGTCATGGAAAAGTTTTTGATCAAAAAGACAACGTGTAATTTCAATGGCTAGTTTTCAAAAAATAATCCATTCAGTTCAAAATGGTTTGGTTTATATGCTGGAGAAGATGCAAGTCCATGTCTCATCAGGGAAAATACCGCAGTTCTGCACAAGAAAAAACCAAATATCTTGTTCTTCTTTCGATTAGACTCAGAATAAAATTTATTTTCTAATCATCCTTCCAAAGGTTTTAAATAGCTTGGTCCAATTTTAAAGAGAATTGCCCCAAAAAACTGGGAAATTGTGAGGTCTGGATTTAAATTGCTTAATTGGTATTTCCTGGCATCTGAACATAATTATAATCTAAATAATATTCTTTTAAAAAAATTTAACCCAATGAGTAACTATCAAGACCCCTCCACCCCTCACCATCACTATACTGGATTCGACCAAGAAACTCATACAGGGAGAGATTTAGAAGGCAGGAGGCCTCAAAAGGATAAGGTTGATCCTTTTACAGATGGGTCCTTCGCTTGTGTGAAAGTTCTGCTGATAACATGCCCTTTGTTGGACATTATTCGAGCGATAATTCTCAAAGACCCCTTCAGTATTGCAGTTACTGGATATTTCTTCTTATTTTGTGTGATTGAATTGATAGCCATTCAGAAGCAAATTTATTGTTTAGCTTCTTTTGCGGCTAAAGGATTTATGCTCTATATTGTTTTATATCTTGCTGCTCAAATCACTGTCATGTGCAAAGATTCAAGGTACTTCCTGGAGAACCTGGGCGATTTGGCAATACATTTATTCATGGCTGTGGCCATTTTGTGTCCCGCTATTGAAGCGCAAAATCTCCTCAAAGAAAGGCAAATTCTCTAAATTAAATTTTGTCCATGTTTCTTTGAGTTTTCATAATTTCTTCGTAGACTTGAGTCAAAAATTTACTTCAAGGGAAATTAAAATTTAGGGACTTGGTTCATTTTCATAAATTTATTATTCAGAAATCCAAAAAGATTTTCTCATTTCAAAGTTTTTTAGAATTTTTACCAGAACTTTTTTTTCAAAAGAAAATAAGAAAATCTGGAAAGTCTTCGAAGAGAAAAACTAGAAATTTTTTGTAAATATTGATGATCTTGGAATTTTAAGAATTTTTATTTAAGGATTCTTCTCACATTTTTGGGAATAAAATCCATCAAAAACATCTGAAAATACACTCTCTGTCTTCATTAAGAATAGGGCTAAACCTCTGAACCTCTTCAGACCAGGGTAATCCATAAAATCTTTATCCCCTTGTGAAAAATTAATTCCTAATTTTGATCGTTGAACAGCACATAGGAGTATCAAACAAATAGACGAGTGAATTCCTTCCAATAAATTAAAACCTGTCAATAAAACCTTTTATAATTACAATCCTCCTTCTTTTTTTTCCCATTTCTCGCCTTTATGGATTTACAGGCTTCTGATAACCGACCTCTTAATTCTTCTGAAGATACTCCTCCCCAAATCTCACAAAATCCAGCCCCTTCTTCAAATCAAACAATAAAATCTCAGGGAGATCAAGATCATCTTGCTCTATCTGTTCCTAAAGAGCAAAATCCTCTCGATGACAGTCTTCTAAATGTCTCAAAAGACGTCACGCTTGATCCTGCAATGATGGGAAACATGTTAGTTTCTGGTGGTGCAGATTATTCTCAACTCGATAAAGGATGTTTTGCAATATATAAAATTGCTCTTTTACTCGCTCCCACAACTATGCTCGTTCTATCAATCCTCAAGAAAAATTACCTGCATGTGCTCCAATACATCTATCTCTTCATTTTTGCAATCCTTGAATTTATTGCAATTAAAGAAAGAGATCTGCGTAAAGCTGCTATTGTCGTCCTTGCTTTCAAAATATACCTCTTCATATACCCCTGTGTTGCTATTGTGGTTGCAATATTGAATAGATTTGAGATCGAGGTGATTTTAGAACTTATGATACAGGTTATGGGCTTCCACGTTTTTCTCATGTTTGGGGCTTTACAAGTTTGGAATTATTTGTCAAAGATGCAAGGCCAAGATGAACCAGAAACAGGAAGTACAGACGACGCTTATCTCAGTAGCTTATGCTTTTTATGTTTTGCCATGCAATAAGCATTCTAAACTGGGTGATTTTGCTTTCAATTTCTTTGAATTGCCAATGAGATTTTTATAAAATTGCACATCGTAGCATTTCATGCATAAGAGAAGTTCTTTTTTTTGTCAGCTTTCGTCAATCAGAAAAGAATTTTAGAAGAGAAAAGAAAGTCTTTGTGAATAAAAATTCTTTTAAATTGAATCGAAAAATTTTTCATTGAAAAAGTATCTTTATATATTATATATTAAATAAACTGACAAATATTTTTAGAAAAGGATATTTCAGAATCGGAGTGATACAGATCTCTATATTTAACTTTTGGTGTAATAAAATTTTATGTGGGAAGCATATACAGTAAAATTTCTCAATAAATTTATTTTCATCGTCAAATGTTTTATTTATTGAATATGACAGGGAGAGAGAGCATGCAAAAGCCCTTCATTGTATTTGGTTCCTTACCCTCTTGGCATTTTAAAAAACCTTCTGCTGGAGAAAAACTCCAAATTCCTAATTTTTTAAAAGGGGAGTAACTAACTGAGCCCCATTTCTCCGCTTCATATCAATTCAAAAAGTTTAGTTTGAGTTAATTCCAATAAAAGATTTATCTAGAGTTTTCAACAATTATTACAATTTTATTAGTCACATTCAAATCAATTATCTCTTTTTCTAAACTCACTTGGCATGTCTTCATATTTCCACATTTTTCATCCCACCAATGCCATCCGTTTTCGAATTTTACCTGTTATCTGCTCCGGGTTTTCTCATCCCTGTCGCCTTGAGGATCTCAATTGGAGTCATATTGTGCCATCAATTTGCCTAAAAAACCCTTGACTTTTAATTATTTAATTTACACCTCAATTTATTTCCAATTCAAAACCTTGCTTTATGGCTTAAAACAACTCAATTTTTCATTCAAATTTTCAACATTCAGCACACTCGTTCCGTCTCTTTCCTTCATTTCTATGCCCTTCTGAAGTCATCTCTCTGCTCCCCATTGTCAAACCCCCAAAACTCACAGGTAGTTAGTAATAATTATTATATCACCTTACCAAGTTTTTTAATTGATTATTTTTCGGACGAGCCATCCGTATATTACTCAAAAATTTTATAATTTTTATTGAAATCTTTGCGAAGTGCGCAACTTCTCTCTCTATCAACATACCTTCTTCTCATCTCAAAGAACTCCTATGGAAACCCACCACAACAAAAACCAAAGAATCTCTTCTGAAGCTTCTTCAGTCTCCTGTAATTACCTCTTCCCTCAAGCTTCCTACAATTACGATCCCTCTTCCCATATTGGCCATTATGACTTCAAAGCTTACAATACAGTCAAGGAATTTGACCACCAATTCCACCAAGACCAATTCAAAAAACATCCAAAATCTCAACAATCCCTCTTAGTTTCCAAACCTGAACCATTTGACATAGAAGAGCCTATTGAGGAAATAGTCGGTTTTGAACAAGGAACTCTGGGGATATATAAAGTCTGGCTTATTGTCAGCCCTCTCTTTATGATCCTCTTTGCTGGAGTGACCAAAAACATCCTCTTAGGAGCTATAAACCTCTTGTTGCTATATGCCTGTTTTGTTCAATATCTTGCCATTGAGAAAAAGTGCCTTCAGAAAGCCAAAAGCTCATTCTTGTGTTCCAAGATTTATATGGCAAGCTTTGTTGCTATTCAAATTGCCTCCATTGTTATCTACAGAAATAAAGCACTTGAACACTTGTTTTTTGGAATAATTGGCCTTGCTCAAGTTTATATTTGCGTGTTTTGCGGAGCTAATAAAGTTCTCAAAGCTTTCGAACAAAAGCAAATCGAGATTGAGGCAGCTAAGAATGAAAAAGATGACGATTATGACCCAGAATTTTATGACGTCTAATTGTAAAATTTTTCTCTTGCCTCTGATCCAAAAAATGAAATTTCGAGTTTATCTGTATCTTTGAAATAGATAGATTCGTTTTCTAGATGTGAAGTTGAAACATACAATATATTTTATACAGTTTTATGTAATGTAACATGTATTTCTTTATACAGTATCAAGTTGACGAGATCATTATAATTCTTCAGGTTATTGATCTTGAAAATTTTATACCTATTTATTTAGTCATATTTTATCAATAAAGCCTTATGTTTTTTTTTATCATTCAAGAGAATATGTTTGTTTGCTTGTTTGACAACCCTAAAATTAAAATTCAATCAACGTCTCTCTCTCTATTAATAGAAATGCAAACCTATTCTAAGTTCTTTGTAATTCCAACAAAAATGATCCAAATAAAACTAAGTCAAAATATAGTTTTTTTTCAATATGAACAAATTTGCAATGATATCGAGTCTTTCTGGATGACACCATATAAGAGATTGTTATTTTTAGAAAATAAGAAGTGAAAAATAGGCCTTAAGTTTGTGATGATAAAAAATAATCCAAAAGCCAGAAAATTTTTGTGTTTTCATGCTCCGATTTGAAGAAAATCACATTTTCTAAACTTGAGAAAAAGGTTGCTCTCTAAGGAAGTAGTTGTTTTTCATTATCGAGCTTGAGGGAATCTCTCTTATTCTTTCTTTTATTTTCTTGGTTTCGTAGTGAAAAAGAAATAAATTGAGTTGAATCAAAGCTTAGCTTTCTCACAGATTTTTACTGGGAAAAGTCTTTTTTGAATAAAGTTCTCTCAAAGACTCTCAATACAGCCAGGCTTGAACACAGAGTTATCCTGTTTTAATACTTCTCTATTCAAAGCAAAAGTTGTTTCTGATCTCTAAATTGACTGGTCCTTTAAGTAAAAAATTCTACAAATGTTAACAACCTTTTGGAAATTTGACTGTTTTCAGTGAAAAGAATGCAAGTAAGGTATCAGTCTATTATCTCTTTTAGTTTTTAGTAAATTTACACAGTTTATGAAGTTTTAATGGGAGGGAAATTTTTTATTTCAAAGAAAATTTACAAAAATTCAATTTTCATCTCGACCTCTTCCTGAGGCTCATTCTCCAATGATTCTTGACAAGCACAAAATAAACATTCCATCAAAATCCAGGTTTTATTCAATACACAAAAGAGAGGATTTTTATTTAATGAAAATCATTCACTCATACACTGCATATATCAAATCATATACAGAAGAATTCGCAACAACACCCAAAAAAAAGTCTCATTGACTAAAACTAAATTTCCTTATCGATTTATAAATAAATCTTTAATTAATCCCTGAAGTCCACTTTTCCTCCACTCTTCCCTTCCATGACTTCCGCTTCATACTCGAACGAAAGCACCTACCACACCTCCCAGGGCTACTCAAAGAACCTTTATCCTGCTAAATTCAGTCCTGGTGACAGTCTTGATAAACCTGCCCAGTCATTCGAATATTATGCCAATCAATTAAATGATGACGAGCCAATTATTGACAATAACTTTTCATCCCCAGAGAATACCCTCAAGAAAGGCTTGCTAAAGAACCAGTATACCTTGCTTAAAATCAAGCCTTGCTCTGGAGAATATTCTGATGATGATGAAACCAGTCTTAATAAAGGATGGCTCAAAGTATACCAGATCTGGCTTGCTCTTTTTGTTGTTTCTCTTGTTGGATATGGACTTTATAGCCTCATAAGCGTTGTCAATAAAGAACATTCTTTGAATTTGAGATATATCATCTTCACTTTTTACCTGTTCTTCTTTGTCATTATTGAACTACAAGCTATTTTACAGAGAGATTTAAGTAAAGCCAAATATGCTGTTTGGGGATTTAAGGGCTTTATGGCAACGTTCTTTATTGTCCAATTGGTGTTTGTTATCAGCTATTCAAAAACCTCCTTCAGATATTTCATGGAATTGATTTTTGGGCTGTCTTCGTTTTACCTCTTTATATTCCTTGGAGCTAACAAAGTCTTTTCAATTCTTCAAAATGCCTAGAAAATCTCGAAAAGAAAAGACGTTTCCTTTGACCTTGTATCATGTTATTGCTTCCCTCTTTCGTATAAAGTATATCTGCTTTATGTAGTATCAAGGATAATAGTTAAGGCGCTTTATTCCTTGATTGTGTTTTTTTTTAAACTTATTGTTGTTGTACCTCAGGTTAAACTCCTAAATTACTATTATTTACCAGACCATAACCTATATAATTTAACCCCTCTCTCCGACCGAGACTCATAAAGTTTCTTTGTTGTTTTCCCTCGTGATATTCTCACATTTCTTGAAGATTATTAAATTTAGTTAAAAATTAACTTAACCTCTAACCAAGCACTATTCTTTTTCAACTATGAACCCATCAAATCCTTACCAAAATCCCAACTATGTCCAAAACTACCAACCAGTTTCTCAATACAATCAACCTGTTTACAATAATCTTCAACAACAACAGCAACCAGGATATGCTTATCAAGTTTATGTTCCCAGTGCCAACCAAAATGCCGCTTATAGATCCTTTGTTGCACCAAGAAATAACATGAACGAGCTAGAAGAAGGCTGCTATCCTTGCTACAAAGTCATTCTCAGTCTTTTCCTCATTTTATACATAGTTGCCTTAATGGGAGGAATTTATACAGCAATTCAAGATCCTTATCTTAGTATTCTTTTGAGAGCTGTTGGAATAGTCATTTATCTCATTCCTGTGATCTTAATTTGCATTCAATTACAAGCTATTTCAGACAGAAACGCATCAAAGGCAAGCACTGCTTTCTGTGGATTTATTGTGTATATCCTCGGATATATGCTTTATGTGTTGAGTGTGGCAGCTTATTATGGAAATATCGAAAACGTCACTTATTTCGTTTATAAAAACATTGCCTTGACTGCTTCGCTCTTGGCTCTTGTCATCTTTGGGTCTTACAAAGTTTCCAAAATTCTTAATAAACCTCCTCAAGACTCATAAATTCCTGATGAAAAATTGAAAAGTAGGCTTTTGAGCTTTCTCCTTATTATTTATTTATTATTGAATGAAATTCATGTTTATTTTTATAATTTGGTTTTGAATATAACGATCTAGTGGTCTTTCAAGTGTGAAAATTGGAGACTTTTTTGAAGCATAAAAGAATAAATTATGATATTGTTATGACCTTGTGATGTTCTATATTTTGGTTAGTTACTAAAAATGATTAGCATTATCCAAATCATCCTGATGAGTATAATCATTTTCTTTCCAAAATAAAACACAAAAAAGCCCTCCATTCTAGACAAAGAATTACTTCAAAATGTCTTTCTTTCTTTCTAAATTATAATCTAAATTTATAACACACAAAATTCATCATCATCATCATCATCATCATCATCATCATCATCATCATCATCATCATCATCATCAAAATCTTGATCATTGAGCACGTCTCAAATTTTCACAGATGACGGACTTTTTCTTGAAATCAAAAAACTTGTATTCTCATTATTGCCTCCCAATTAAATTACAGTCCCTTAGATTTCATTATTCTGAAAATGTCCTCTTACTGTTTCGAATTCCTTCCATAAAGGTTCATAGTACCCTTTTTCTCTCAGTATGATCAGAGAAAAAAGAGTTTCCTGTTAAATTGATAAATTGTTATTCTGTCTCATTTCCAAAATAAAAGGATTCTAATAAAGTGACCAATTTTGTTGGCATCATCAAGACTTCCTACTCCCTCAAAATCTCTTGATGACCATTATTCTCAATAACATTCAAAATCTTTCACTCCCTGGTGTCAAAAGACATGCTCCCATCTCTACTCTTGATATCTATGCTTTAAAATTGTTTTCTTGAAAGCTTTGCTATGTCTCGTCATGATTGACACTTAATAATAGTTTTCAATTTTATTACAAAATTAAATAACCGGCTAATTTAAAGAAGCACATCTTCTGAATTTGCTTTTCAAACTTCTAAGCTCCAAAGCTTTTCGAGACATCAATTCCCTCCTGACATACTCTTATCAGATCAACCTGCTTGATTCCATTAAGATGTTTATACAATTGAGCCCCAGCTTCTCTTGGTGAAACTAATTTTTTCTCAAGGAATTAATGCGCAAATCAAATTTAGATGTTTGTTTAATAATTCGAGAAATAATTCGTCCAAAGTATATTCTCAGATCCAACAAAATCTGCCTGAACCCAACAAGTTCATATTTCGATTTTCTAACCTCATTTCACACTAGTTTTCTGCTCTCACACTCATTTCTGACATTCGGTTCCCAGAAGTCCAGATCTTATGCGTATATCCTCCTATTTTTCAAGTACCTTATTCAAAATCTCCACCAGATCAAAGATACTCTGACCTCCTAATTTTCTAGATCAGATGATTTCTTGACATCATCAAGACTTTTAGGCACGCTGATCTGTCTGCAGCTGCAGATATCTTTTTGTTGTATTGTTATTTCCTAATCCTCAAATGCTCTCTCGATAATTTAAAATCAGAACTCAAGAATTATTTTTTAATAAAACTTCTCTCAAACTCAAACCCTTATTATTGAATGGTTAAAATAATAAAAATTATATTTTCAGTCAAATCATTTTCCACTCCTTTCTTCAAGAGAGTCGACTCAGGTTTATAATGGGGCCTCGAAGCTTAAAATTAATAAACAAAAAATAATTTTTTCTCATTTTAATCAAAGCAGCTTCAAAACCCAATGTCAGCTGATTTCGATAAGGGATGGTTCTTCGTTTACAAGATCATCCTCTACCTCTTTGCCGTCTATGAAGGCGTATATGTTATACTGAATATTCTCGCTCTCACCCGTGCCACCTCTGGCCTTGGAATTTATCTTCTTTTCATCCTTGAACCTTTCATTGTTCTTGTCTTTGTCGTTTTTGAGATCCTTGCTATGAAGAATAAAGATGTCAAAAAAGCTAAAACCGCTCTTTACGGTTTTGCTGGCTATGCTCTTCTTTTAGTTCTCTGCATCATTCTTGTTCTGGTTGGAAATTTTACCGCAGAATGGAAAACTGCAACAAGCATCGATTTGATTATCAACTTGATTCTTTTACTCGTTTTTATCGTCTATGGCGCTTTTCAAGTTTACAAGGCTTTGGGAGGATCTGTTCCAGCCACTGCCAATGTTTACTCAGCTTACAACAATGCATAAGTACAGTAGAAATAAATACCTGTATTTCGAGTTTTACATCAAAGATAAATATATGATTCTGACCCCTAATATTATATAATTGATTGATTAATTCGTTTATTCATTCAAATCGGAAAAATTACAAATTCTTCTCTTACTTCTTCTCAATCATCCTTTTTGGAAAGTCTCCTTTTGAGCTTGTCCGAAATTCTTTTCAGAAAAAAGCAGTCCTTTCCTTTTTTTCGTTTCCAAAGAGATCGAATCAATAGATCTCAAGATTAAACTCTCATAAATTTTTCTCAAGAAAGATAAATATTCTTGAGAAAGGTCCAAACTGTAAAGAATGGACTTGATATTTTCCTCAGTCTTCTTGTGATCTCTTAATCATCACAAAGAGAACGAGCTTAGGGACTTGGAAGCTCTCACTTTAAAACAAAAGTTATTTTTCCAATGCAGATCATCAGTGCTCACAATTGAAAACAAAACTTCTAAAGATTTTCGAACAAGAGAAAAAGGCATTTTATCTTGTAATAATTTTCCCCTCGAGAATTCAACTCTGGAAATTAATTTTATCACCTATTCTCTGTACATCCCTTCAAGTCTTGCAGTCTATTACAGAGATCTCTCTTGAACTTACTGCTTTCAATTTACTCAGCAAATGGAAAGTTGCAAATTAATCGATATAAACCTAGATTTACATTTTAAGTAGTGAAGAATAAAATTAGAGAAATGAGTACTTTATTTATCAAAAGAGGATGCCGGATTCGAGTTGAAAAAACCCTTGAGTTTTCGTCGGGAAAGTTTTACTGCCACAATACCTTGGAAGGAAAAATGCATTCAATGTTTGGAAAGGATCCAAATTGCTCCAAGCTCATTGAAAATAATTACTCTGTTTCAGGGCAATTTAAAGTAGAAGAAAATCATAGATGATAGTCAATACATTTAAGAAATCATCCTCAAAAAAGATAATTGAGAGGAGAACTCTCCTCAAGGCCCGAACAGCAACCCAGTCAGATTCCTTCAAATTATTCTTTCACATCAGGCCGAAAAGTTAAGGTTTTTAAAGGACTTCTTCATCTCTTGAAATTCAGGAAGGTGAAATGAGAATTTCTTTTCCTTATTTTGCCAATATCAAAAAGAATCATCAGAGAATTTCCAAGTGATCTGCACTTTGTGACCTAAAAACTACTCAAATGCCTTTTTAATATAAATCATTATCAGAGTTTTCTAGGCTCAAATCTCTACATTTGTGTTTTACATCAGAATGAACATCGACTGCGAAATGACTTGGGAAATTCTGATTTCTCAATTGGATCTTTTTTGGAATTAAAAATATGACTGTATTAATCCACAATCAAATTTACTTTTTTGTCCCATCATTCGAGAAATAATTCCTCTAAAGGAGATTCTCACAGATACAATCCCAGTGAGCCCAGATTTCCATCTTCTCACCTCATTTCACAATCGTTTCCCACCTTTACACTAACTTCTAAAACACCACATAGACAAAATCTCATATATCAAACCTAAAACCTCCTCTTTTTCAAATACCTTATTAAAAATTCCTCCCAAGTCAAAAAGCCCTTCTGACCTCTTCATTTTCAAAATCAGATCATTTCCTGACGTCATTTAGGCCTTGAAGTCCGCTCCTCCTCCTTAGAAAATCTTTTGAGATAAAGAGCGGAAATCTTTTTGTTGTAAAATAATTCCCTCACTTTTTTTCCTCCCATCCTCTCAGAGCTCAAGATTTTCTTTTGAAATAAAATTTCTCCCACAGAAAAACTTTTTATTCCTTGGATGGTCTAAATAATAAAAGTAATTCTTTTAATGAAATCTCACATCTCTGTGAGTATAAATAAGACTTAATCCTCTTAATTAATAAACTAAAAAATAACCTTTTTCCATTTCGATCAAATCCGCCTAAAAACCCAATGCATAGCTCTTCAGGTGATTTCGACAAGGGATGGTTCTTCTGTTACAAGATCATCCTCTACATCTATGCAGTCGCTGAAGCCATCCTTGTTATTAGTAATCTTGCTCGCCTTTCCCATCTCGGCTCTGGCTTTTATGTTTATCTTGTTTACATCCTCGAACCTTTGGTTCTTCTTGTCTTTGTCGTTTTTGAGATCCTCGCTATGAAGCATAGAGATTTTCAGAAAGCCAAAATTGCCCTTTATGGTTTCGCTGGCTACATTGTTGTTTACATTATCCTCTTCATTATTGTCTTGATTTCAAATATTGAGTCAACATACAAATCGGAATTATTAGTCCAAATGATTGTCAGTTTGGTTCTTTTCTTCGTTTTTATCGTCTGGGGCTCTATTCAAGTTTACAAAGCTTTGGGAGGAGCTGTCCCAGCCACTGCCAATGTTTACCAAGCTTACAATGCATAAGTACAGTATAAATAAATACCTGTATTTTGAGGATAAATATATAATTCTGGCCCTTTATATTTTACAATTGATTGATTAATTCATTTATTCACTCAAATCGAACAAAAAATTACAAATTTTTCTCTTACTCCTTGATGTTCATTTTTCGAAGAGGAAATCTTTGAACTTCTCGAATCAAGAAACTGAGCGTTACATTTTCATATTTTTTTAAACAAGAAAGACAGATGTTTTTAAAAATGAATCTACGCAAGAAAGAATAGACTCAATATTTTCCTCAACTGTTAAAACTTTCAAAAAAAATAAGTGAGATTCAAAAAAAGAATTTTGAACCCTTGATAATTTTTTTCAAACAAGAAATTCTTGATCATCATAAAAGGAGCGAGTCTGAGGACTCGGAGAGTTTTTTCAGTCTAGATGATCAATGCTCAAAATTGAAAACAGAGTTTTTTGGAGAGTTTCTAACAAGGAAAAAAAATTGTCTTGAAACTTTCTCATATTTCTGAGAGAGTAATCTGGCTCCAGAAACTTTACCCTCCAGAGAAAATTTTCAAGCGAGCTCGATATTGATTAAAAATGTTAATTGTCAAAGGCTCGAATGGGTTAACCATTTTTGTCATCAATTCTTGGCTGTCCTCTCTTCTATTCTTGTTGACTATCGCGTAATTGCTTTCAATTTACCCCATTGCTGCAATCGGCTCATTCAATCTAAAGTTTCAAGTTTTTTCAACGCTTTAAAAGAATTCCCCTGCTTTGTTTGAATTCAAAAGAGAGGAAAGTCATGGATTACAGTCATTAGATTTACTATAAGGGTGTTCAGAATGCCTAAATTTGAGCTCAATTTCATATCATTATTTATAATATATTCTCTGTTTGATCCAAGAAAAATTGTGATTGAAAATGCTTAGAAATTCTCATACCAATCATAAGACATAAACTATTTCTAATATGAGGTTCATTGGCCTGCTGGTAAGTTAATTGCAAAGTTTTTCAGGAAAATTTTTGAATGAGAAATTTTGCCTTGAAATTAGTTTGAAAGTTTATTTCCCCCACAAAAGTTTTACCCGAAGAAATCCTCAGTAAGATCGAGATTTTTAAATAATCGAGTATTTCCTTCGCCTAAATTTCAAAGAAACGAGGTTCAATAAGCTTTCTATTTCTTAGTTCTAGAGACTGATAGCATAAACACCCCTGTCATTCTTGCCATTCAAATCAATCAGAGTAGATCGGAATTCAAATCAATACATACACAAAAATCTTCACTGATCGAAAACCCATCAAATCGAGACTACCAGCTTTTTAAAAAGGAGTTAAAGTTCAAACAAATTTAATACAATTCAAAAGAATTGATTTTTTAGGATATTTCAAGTTGCTTTACAAAATTTCTACTCTATCTGTTCAAACATCTTGAAAGACTGACTTTTATAAATATTCTAAGAGGCCTTTTCTCAAACTTCCCGAAATCCAAAATGAGGTGAAGTGGATAATTTCCAATGTTTATGAAGTTGATTTATTTAATTTCATTTAATTTTAGTCAGAATCAGATTGTATCAACCCGAGTTGCAACAGGCTCTTTCCGTGCCGAACGATTTTTCAAGGTAAAGAGCAAAAATAATTCTCCTTCTGAAAGTAATTTCCCACCATTAAGTAATTTTTGACAGTAAGATTCACTTTTATATCACAGTACTTTTATTATTCATTAATGATCGTATATTTGAATGGATCTGAGCAAAGGCAAAAATATTATTCCTTGAGAATTTAAATGGCTGCTTTATAATAAAAAATAAAATTTAAAATCACAAATAAGAAATCTCTTGCAACTCGAAATGAATAAATTTTTTTAATTATTACCGTATTCTCTCTAATATTTGGTTTTCTCAAAGTTGGTTCATTTTTTCTTCACTTATTTTTGAAAGACAAAACATTTTGACAAATCTTAATGAAGAATTTGAGGATTTATGAGTTGAAGTGTGCTTTGGTTATCATTCCGCTGCCTTTCTAAATTCTTTGGGTTGGTTTCAAGGGATGTTTTTACTTTTCACAAAAGGAAATTTTTTGCTCTTTTTCTAAATATTGGCTGAAAAAAGTCCCCAAAAAATTTTCTCCCACAAACCAAATATTACAGGGAATACGGTAATAAAAGATTAATTGCAAATCGAATTTTCTCGACAAAAAGCCAATATCTTGGATTTATTTTTATGTAACAACTTAGCTTCTTTAAGGTTTCATTTCACAGCATCAAATCTCACCTCTGGTATCAACACATTCATTTCCTTTTCTTTTGTTTTTCTTCTTAATGTCACTATGAGCCTTCTTATTTTCTGAAAAAGGAGTTGATTTGACCCAAAACTATAAGAAAATTTGTAGAGAGAGGATGAATGAAGTCAAAGATGAGGAATATTTTAGAAGGCTCAAACTCAGCACTTTATTTTCTCATGTTTGTGGTGGTATTTATCTCAGTCTCCTCCACAAAGCAATCCGATTCAAACATTGATTTTGAGATTGAACATCATGAAAATTCAACGTAAATTTAAGGCCGTGCTCTGACTGACTCATAAATTTTATTTTAGAATTAAATTCCAGGGTTTAAATTTTTTTCCCCTTGTCAAAGTTTTCCTCAGAAAAAGCTTTCCCTGAACCCTAAATTTCTCAACAATTGACTTCTTTGGGCTTTCTCTCCCTTCTTTCTCAAAAATAATCACAAAATAACCTTCGGTACTTTCCCGCTAAAATTAATCCGAACATGTCCGAATTTAATTTGGTACATACACTGATTTGCTAGGCAAAGCATTTGAATCTATTAATTACCTGACAATCGTCAATCAATTATAATTAAAAATTAAAAAAAAGAGTTCCCAAGAGCCTCAAAGAGATGTCCGGCAACTTTAACTCAGGATGGTTCCTCGTATTCAAGTGTGTCCTCGTTTTTTATGTCATCGCACTCATCTACTACTCATTCCAAAACCTCACCTCAGGAAATGGGTTCTCAAACAGCTTTTTGACCTATCTTCTCTACATTATTGAGCCATTGATCCTCGCTGCCATTATGGCTCTCCAGTTCCTTGCCATGCATAAGAGAGATTTGAAAAAAGCTAAAATTGCTCTTATTGCCTATGGTATCTATACTGGATTTGTCTTGTATGCTACTATCACAGTTGTTATCAGTAGTCTCACCTGGAGCTCCAAATTCTCTCTGTTTCTCAGAGACGCACTGAGCTTGGTGATTATGAGCGCTATCACTTTTGGCTCCTTCCAGGTCTTTAAGGCTTTGAAACCCCATGGTAGTTCCAATAGTGAACTCTTCAAAGGCATTATGAATGCTTAAATAAAGAGAATAGTCAGAATAAAGTATATGATT
>Ga0182738_1003238_pt1 | contig 18796 bp, 15 predicted proteins | sample eDN5th30CBELigMG_FD_128876 | JGI IMG/M metagenome (GOLD analysis project Ga0182738, IMG submission 128876) | Enriched Miracle-Growth compost microbial communities from Emeryville, California, USA - eDNA 5th pass 30_C BE-Lig MG (version 2)... ... | reverse complement strand
GTGATCTGCCGTGTTATTCATGATCGAATCCTGCGTCTTCCTGTATTTTTATGAGGGGCATCAATGCCGATACTGCGAAGGGCCCTATACTTCCAACCAGGCAGGGCCGTGCCCAAAAGAATGCGAATGCGGACCAGCAACGGGCACGCCGCAGCATGCATTGCATCCATGCCTTAGCTTCCCCAATCGCCGATTATAACGACACTGCTGTTGCCGTGCATATGAGCACATGCTCCCCGCATGCCTTTACCAGCCAGCAAAGCGCAGATCCTCGTCGCATCTTCCGGAAAACACGCTACAATGACGACCCTGCGCCCGTAGTTCAATGGATAGAATGAGAGTTTCCGAAGCTCTTGATACAGGTTCGATTCCTGTCGGGCGCGCCAGTTTGGCTCTTGCGCCCCTCGGGGGGGCTCTTCCCCATACAGTGCCACTGGCCAAATACTTGCTTGTACTTGGCCACCTGAGCTAATGTGCCGTGCTCGCTTTTATATGGATTCGGTCGCGGCTGTACAACGAAGCCGCCAGCGCAAGTGTGAGCCCCGCAAGCAGCCCGGCCAACATGCCGCCGTAACCATAGCGGTCCAGCAACACGCCAGCGGCTAGCGGCACAAGCGTTCTGGCGATAATAAACAGACTGGACTGGATGCCATAGTCCAGCGCCGCCAGCCCGCTGCGGGTGTGATACATCATCAGCCCGAAGACCAAACCTGCGGCGGCACCCATCGCAAGCGCAACCGCCATGGCCGCCGCGATGTAGGCGCCAGGGGGCCCCTGGACGCCTATCGTCACAGCCAGCGCGCCGACCGCCCCCACGCTGGCCAAGGAGAATAGTGGCAGCGCAACCCGCGTGCCGAGCATGCGTGTGAGGCGGCTGGCCGCAAGGCTTGAGGCCGCCGCGACCAAGCCGCCGCCCACGCCAACGATCAGTGCAATCTGTTGCGGCGCGAACCCATGATTCAGCAACAACGGCTTCAAATAGACCCAGGCCGCACCGATAAAAGAGACATACAGCAGAAGAAGCACAGCCCAGAGGCGATGCTGCGGTACCGCGAAATAGCCGCGCCCTTCACGCCATCCCGCCCGAACTGGCGTGGAATCTGTTGCAGGCGCGCTTGGGCTTGATCTGAGCAGCGCCACCAGCAGCACGCCTGCGAATAGACCCAGGGCAAGCAACCAGAACGGCCAGGCCCAGCCCATCCGCGTCTGAATCAGCAGCATGATGCCCCCACCCACGATCGCGCCCACCGAGGTCGCCGCCGAGCGCAGGGCGCCGGCCCGCAGGCGCTCGCTCTCTGGCAAGATCTGGATAGCGAGCGCATTGACTGGTACATCGGCCCATGTACCCAGCAAGTTGACCAGGACCGCCAACAAGAACAACAGCCAGCGCGGCGTGCTCGCGAGATCGTGGGCAGCCAGCGCGGCGTGCTCGCGAGATCGTGGGCAGCCAGCGCCAGCAACGAGGCGGCATAGCACAGCACCAGCACCATCGCCCAGTTTCGGTAATTGGCCCGCCCCAGGCGATAACGGTCTATGGGCGTAGCCATGAGGAACTTGAGGATGGCGGGCAGTCCGGCCAATTGCAATAGACCAATCTGCGTACCCGTCCAGCCCTGCTCGCGCATGACCAGCGGCAGCCCCACATACAGGTAGATGATGGGCGCGGTGAGCGCAAGATTCAGCCAGGCCAATGCCCATTGCTGCGGCCACCAGGATCGCCGACCATCCATTGCCGATGCCTTCATGGACGCCGCCCGGCATACAGCCATACGGGCGACATCGGAAAGTCCATGCCGCCCAGAGCGTCGATGTCCACGAAACCGGCGTCCGCCAGGGCACGGGGCATCTGCCCTTGCCTGGGCACGTACTTGGCACGCAACATCATAGGGGTATAAAACGGCAACACGCGCGCCGCCTCGCGCGCATCGTCGCGAATCTCGGCGTGAGCGATGACTAGCCGGCCACCCGGATTGAGTGCCTGAAACATCTCGCGCAGCGCCGCCTGTGGATCATCCAGGAAGTGCAGCACCGATGAGCACCAGATCAGGTCATAGTTGCCGCCCATGGCGCCACCGCCATTCAGGTCTGCCCCAAGAACGCGGATGCGCGAGGCCAGATTCGCCTTGGCAATATTCTCCTGGGCCACCCGCGCAGTATCGGGCAGCTCGCATACCGCGCCGTGCCACGCGGACAATCGCCGCGCCAACGCAATCGCGACATGGCCCGGACCACCGCCCAGATCGAGAAAGCGGCCACACTCGGGCAGGCCAGGCACATCGTTCAGCCGCTGCAGCATGGCGGGCACGCTGATGGCGCGTTGCTCCTGGCCAATCTGCACCTGGGCAGCCTGAGCCCAATTGCCCGACGTTGCCGCCGCCTCGGCCGCGGGCCGCTCGGCACGGCCAACGCGCACGAGCTCATGCAACTGTGTGGCAACGCCGGCCAGCGCGCGAGCGCGGTATTGCCAAGCCTGGGTGCAGTTTTCAGGAGAGTCGCTGGTAAAGAAGCGGCTGGCCACCGCCGATGCCCGATAACGTGCTTCGACGGACAGGACCGATTCGGGCCGCGCGCGCTCAAGCAACCCCATGCTCCACAGCAGATCCAGCCAGACCCCCGTGTTGGCTGGATGCAGGTCCAGCCTCGCGGCGATACCGCCCGCCGTATCCGGCTTGTGCAGTTCCTCGAACAACCCCAGCTCCAGGGCCAACGCCAAGGCCTGGGTCTGGATGGGGGCGACCGCAAGATTCCAGAACGCCTGCAGCGGATGCGCAGTATGAAAATGCATGACTCTTTCCTTTTACAGACGCCAGGTCAGGCGCAGCCCCACCTCGCGCGGCGGGCTGTACACCGTGACAAAGCCATTCTGGTAGCCCACCGCGTCATAGGTTTTATCGGCGGCATTGTTCACGTAGGCGGCAATTTCCCAATCACCGCGCGCATAGCCGGCCACCAGATTGATCAGGCCATAGCCATTGCGCTGGTACTGGTTGGCCGCATCCAGATAGACTTTGCTGCTGCCCACAAGGCTTGCCTGTGCATACCAGCCCTGGGGGGCGTCGTAGCGAATGCCCACGTGGCCAGTCAAATCCGGCGCAAAGGGATTGCGCATGCCGCCGTAGCTCGCCGCACCATCGCGGAATCGATCGAAACGGGTATGGTTCCAGGCCACACCCGCCTTAAGTTGCCAGCCGCTCCCCAGCAGGTAATCCACATCCAGCTCAACGCCTTTGGAAGTGGCCGTGGCCGCGCTAGTGATATACATCATCCCCGGCGTGGGCATCTGCATGACCTGCATGTTGGCGATGTCCATGAAGTAGGCGGCCACCGAATAGCGCAGCCGCTTGCCGGCAAGCCAGCCTTTGAGCCCGGTTTCATAGGACCAGATTTTCTCGGGTTCGTAGGCCATGTAGTTGACCGCCGGAGAAACGACGTTAAAACCACCGGCGCGCACGCCACGCGCCACGCTCGCATACCATTGGTGCTGCGGATCGAACTGGTACTGCAAGGCAAGCTTGGGCGATACATGTGTCCAGCCCTGCTGCATCCGCGCGCCTGCCATGGGTCGTATCCTGACTTCGTTGCGCTCCAGACGCGCGCCCGCTGATATCGACCAGGCTGCCGTCAACGGCACATTCCAGTGCGTAAAGGCCGCCAACGTATGCCCGCGCTGGCCGACGCGCAAATCGCTGGCACCCATGGGCGTCTTGGATATATTGACCAGATCATTGTCCTGCCTGTCGCCATAGAGACCGACCAGCCAGTCAGCACGGCCCAGCCTGCCTTCGAGGCGCAATTCCTGGGACAGATTGCGCAGGTGATGGTCACGCCCGACGTGCAGCATGTCGGGTGGCATGAAATCCGTATCCTGCTGGATACGATCCTTGAAGTCGTTGTAGGCGGTGACGGCGCGCAGCCGCAGGCCCGAGGCAAACTCATGCGAAGCGCTCAAGGAAAATGTCTGCCCCTCGGAACGGTTCCAGCTCGGCGTGCCGGAGGCGACCTGCCCTCGGGGGGCGGTGGGCGCTCCCCAAAGCGTTGCGCCGTCATCGTATTCCTGGCGAGCGTAGCGCAACACCAGATCGGTCTGCGCGGTGGGCGTCCAGCGCAGGCCCAGGTTGATGTCGCGGTGCTTGCGGTCGTCCTCGCGGCGGCCGGTGTACGTGTTATCGATAAAGCCGTCCTGAGCGAACCAGCTTCCAGAGATGCTGGCATACAGCTTGTCCTCGACCACGGGCCGACTGAGCGCAAAGCGCAGCGCCCGCCTGTCACGGCTGCCGACCTCGCCGGTTATGCTCGCCCTGGGCGTGTTGTCCATGGGCTGGCTATGCAGGGCAATGACGCCCGCCTCGGCATTGCGCCCATACAGAGTTGACTGTGGTCCACGCAGGACTTCTATGCGATCCAGATCCAGAAAGCCGTTTTCAAACCCCTGGGCGGTCAGCGTAGGCACACCATCAACCAGCAACAGTGTCGAGGTTGAAAAGGTATTGAAGTTAGCGGTCAGCCCACGCATCACGGGCGAATTCATGCCCGCCTGCCCAAAAGGCTGGAATGATAGGCCCGGGACGCGCCCTTCGAGCTGCTCCATGCCGATGATGCCCGACTGCTCGATATCCCAGCCATTGATCACCGCGATGCTGGCAGGCACATCCTCAAGCGCGCGCGCCCGTTTTTCAGCCGTCACAGTGATAGCCGGCAACTGCAGCGCAGCATCGTCGGCGGCTTGCGCGCACGCCGACGACGATATCACCGCGCCCAATGCGCCTGCCGGCAACGCTGTCAGTACGGCCCGTGCCACCGCCCTATATCTGTATTGCATAACACAAACCCACGATTGACTTGATCCAAAGCGGACATGCCGCGTCTGGGCACCACTATAATTTGGAGATGGAAACGATTATCATTCAATACATAGGATTTTCGGATTCTTCCGTAGGCGTTTCGGAGCGCGCCACAAAAGCAGTTGCGATTCAGCTCTTGGGAGGCTCGCCATGGTCTATCGGTTAACAGGCACGGATGTCATCACGTTGCCAAGCACGGCTGGCCCAGGCTGGCAGCGTTCACACATTCCTGAAGAACTTGGCGTCGGCTATGTTGATCGCCTCCCGCTGGCCGGGGGTCTGAGCGTGGCCTATTCCAGCTACACTCCCGACCGGGACTTGGTCGAGGAAAGCGTGATGGAACGCGACACCCATTCGCTGACCATCACGATCGCGCTGCAGGGCCGTTCAGTCTACCGAGGGCGCGACGGCAGTGCCTTTGACTTTTTGGGCGGACACACCACAGTCACCGCCTTTCGCAGTTCAAACGGCGAAAGGCGTTATCTGGCTAATGAGGCCGTGCGCCAGTGGCGTTTGATTGCCGATGCGCAGGTTTTGCGGGCCTACGGATTGGAACATCTGCTCGCGAGCGCGCGGGAACACCAAGGCGCACATCAGTTGTTCTATGACCGAAGCAGCGGCGCAATTCAGCGTCTGGCCGATACGTTCACGCATCTGTACACCAGCGCGCGCAGCCCGCTCGATCTGCAGATCGCCGCGCTCACGGTGCTGTCAGAGCAAGCCCGGCAGATCGCCCCGCCCTCTCACACACCCGGATGGCATGCCCGCGACGAGGAGCCCATCCTTCAAGCGCGCGAAATTCTGCTGCGCCACTATGATCGCGCCCTGAGCGTGCCCTATCTATGCGCGGCCGTAGGCACCAATGAATTCAAACTCAAGCAGGGTTTTCGCGCGCTCTTTGGCACCAGCCCGCATCGCATGCTGATCGATATCCGTATGCGCAAGGCGTGGGAGCTGCTCGAATCCGGCGAATACGTCTCGCGTGTGGCCTACAAGGTAGGGTTTCAGCATCCGTCGAGCTTCAGCGCCGCCTTTGAGCGCTATTTCGGCCGAACGCCGAAATCCGTGTCGGGCACCGCCCGGAACTGAAACGACGCAAGACCCGCCTTCCTGCCGCCCACGTCCAAAGCCTGATGCGAAGCGCCGCGATGCGCTTGAAGGCAATGCGCAGATGACCTAACTCAGCCAGCCATACTGGCCACGACAGCCTCAGGAGCGCCGCCGCGACGCTTCACTGCGGTTGCGCACCTCCCCTGTGCCAGCAACGTATATTCGGAAAGATCGAATCCGTGCTTCTGGCAAAACGCCTCGATGGCCTGCGTCAATTCGGGATCGGCAAGCCAAAGCTCCTTTCCTGTCTGGTCGCATATGATGCGCTGACAGAAATTTTGGGTGGTCAAGGAAAAATGCGCCTTTCCCACTTCAACGGCATGGGTCGAAACCAGGTTGGCATCGCAGAGTCGTTTCAATACTGAATAGACCGATGATAAAGAGATCCCCGCCTGGCTCGACATCACACGACGTTTTATCTCTACTGCTTGCAGTGGCCGGTCGGATTTAGCAAGTATGGTCCACACGGCCACACGGGGCAGTGTCGCCGATACCCCTGCGTTTTTTATTGCGCGCACAGCTGTCTGTGTCAGACTCGCATTTGTGGTCGAGGTCTCCATGTGGATCTCCTAATTAAATTCAATATCCCTGTGTCCGCTGAACCCTGACCAGGGGCAACACCAGTGGCAACGCACTTTTACCTGCATCCTTTGCCCATTCCATTTCAAACACCTGAATTGAAGCAAGCCGCCCGGCTTTCATGTATCGGCCCATTGACGAATCAGATTGTGATAAGTGCCCGTAAGGCGGGTAACCGCATCCGCATTATCCGGACGCATCGCCAACTGCTGAATCGTGTTGTCGAGATCGAACAGGATATTGCGTTGCGCGTCATCGCGGACCATGCTTTGCGTCCAGAAGAATGAAGCCAACCGCCTGCCGCGCGTAACAGGGCTAACGCGATGCAGGCTGGTGCCTGGGTATATCACAGCGTGTCCAGCGGGCAGTTTAAGTTTCTCGACGCCATAGGTATCGTTGACGATCAACTCACCGCCATCGTACTCATCCGGATCGTTCAGAAATACTGTTGTGGATATATCAGTTCGTATTCGATCGCCCGTTAATGGGTCGACACGAATAGCGTTATCAATGTGGAATCCGTACTCTTCGCCGCCCTGGTAGCTGTTAAACATAGGCGACAGCACTTTCAATGGCAATGCAAAGGAGACAAATTTCGCATTGTTCGAGAGCGCGCGAAGAATCAGGCGGCCCAACTCTATTGCCGACTCATCCTGAGCCCGAAGCTGTTCGTTATGCTTGGCTCCAACGGCAGAATGCCCGGCTGTCTCCCGGCCATCATGCCATTGCGCCCGATCAAGCTTGGCCCGTATTGTTGCCAGGTCCTGTGTGGTCAGCACATCAGGAATGACGATCATCATGACCGTTTCCTTACTTTCGGGAAAAACCTTGAGGGCGCCGCCATCCGCAACACCATGTGACGCATCCTCAAGGCATATTCATACTTCAATCAAAACGATATGTCGCGTTAAGCATGTAAGAACGCCCTGGAGCAACCATGGCGAATAGCCCCACGTGCGATGCGTCGTACATTTCGTTGTCAGTAATGTTGTTGACGTTGAATTGCAATGAAAACCGCCTGTTGACGTTGTACTTTGCCATCGCATCGTACCGTACGTAGCTGGGAAGCTCGAGCGTATTCGCATCATTGGCGTAACGCATACCGACATATGTCGCACCGCCACCGACGGTCACTTGTGGCAGCACTTGATACGTGGTCCACAGGCTTGCACTCTTCTTGGCTATGAACTTGATCTGGTTTCCATCGAACACGTTATTTCCGCTTCGGTAGGAAATGATCTTAGGATCAAGATAGGTATAGCCAGCCCATATATTCCACTTGGGTGTGATGGCACCCGAAGCGCCCAGTTCAAAGCCTCGCACACGGTTATTACCATTGAGCGTGACCTCGCCTGTTATGGGGTCGCTGGAACGAGCGTCGGTTTTTTTCGTCTCGAAGATGGCGGCGGTTAACGATAGCCCGTTATTGAATACATCCCATTTTGTGCCCAGCTCCCAGCTGCGGCTCTTTTCCGGTTTCACGTCGCGGATCTGTGCGCCACCGCCGACACCGTCCGCGCCACCGCCCTGCCCCAGATTCTCCCCGGCTGGGTTCGATGAGGTACCAAACGACAAATAGACGCTTCCGTTCTGTGTCGGCTTGTAAACCAGGCCCAATTGATAATTCCAGAAGCTATCCTTTCGGTTGTCACTATAGTTATCCACCTTGAAAACATCGCGCCGCACGCCGGCATTGAACGACAGCTGGTCGTTGAATTCGATCGTATCAAAGAGATATAGAGACTGGGTCTTTATCTCACCAGCGGGCGTGCGATCACCATAGGTGAGGTTGTAGGCATAGTCACGATTGGGGTTCGGGTTGTAAAGCGAATCCAGATCATTGGCGGGCAGGCCCGACACGCTCTTGGAGTAGATTCTCTCGGTTCCGAACTCCAGACCCGCGCTGAACGTGTGCTTGAGCGAACCAGTTGTGAAATTGCCGTAAAGGTCCGTTTGATTGATCAGCGACTTGCTACTGCGCCACCACCCGCGGCTGCCACGCTGGAAAAGCGCGTCAGGACCTTCCGTCGAGCATGGGGGACCCGAGGAGGCGCTGCAATTATCGAACGTCGGCCGGGTCAGCAGATAATGGTTCAGCGTCTCGACGTGCCGCGTGATATTACGCACGGTCAGATTCTGGGAAAAATCATGCTCAATGGTAGCGGTGGCGGTCTTCTGCTCGTTCTCACGGAAATCCGTGTTCAGCCGACCATAGAAATTGTCCCTGTCCACGTCGGGCGGCGTGGGTCGCCCAGGACGTGCTGCATTGCTAAACGGGATGCCCTGGTCGGGCATATCATCGTTTTGGATATGCGAGTAAGCCAGCGTCAAGCGCGTCGGCGTGCCCAAACCGAAGGCAATCGAGGGAGCAATGCCCCAGCGATCCACATCGACGCCATCGCGACCGGGCACTTCGCCGCCCATCTTCATCAAGTTCAAGCGCAGCGCGCCTTTGTCCGAAAAGGCGATATTGCCGTCGAGCGTCGTTCGCCATTGGCTGGCGTTACCAAAACCAGCGCTCACTTCGGTGAAATTCTCCAACCGAGGCTTCTTGGTTTCCAGATTGATGCTCCCGCCGGTGCCGCCTCTGCCGGTGTACGCAGAGCTCGGCCCTTTGATGATCTCCACCGACTCCAGGTTGAAGGTTTCATGTGAGCCACGCGCATAATCGCGTACACCATCAATGAAAATGTCGGTGCTGGCCTCATACCCGCGCACGAAAGGACGATCGCCATTGGGCGTGCCGCCCTCACCCGCACCCAGGGTGATACCCGGCGTGGTGCGCAGTACATCTTGCAGCGACGTGGCGCCGCGATCCTTGATCAAGCCCTCGGGAATGACGGTGATAGATTTTGGCGTATCGAGCAAAGGTGCGGTAAATTTAGGGCTGCTGGCTTCTGTCGGCGTCTGATAGCTATTATCTCGCTGGCCGGTCACAACGACCGTATCCAGGGTGGCCGGATCGTTCTGAGCCGCACTGCCGCCTTGGGCGTAAGCTGCCGGCGCGACAGCAACCGCCCCGCTGATCACCGCACCCATGAATGCCATGCGGCTAAAAGCGGGCTGAAAGCTCTCCATGGGCAGGAGCGTTACAGTTGAATGGGCCACGGGCTCTTTGTCATGACGGTCGGCCATAGTTGACTTCCTTTGCTGATATAAAAACAAAACGCGCACATCGGGCGCAAACACACACCTCGATGTCAACAAAGAAACCGCCCCTCTTACAAAAAGGGGCAGTGCGAGCCTTGTGACCTGAAGCGAGACCCGTACAAGGATAGAGTTCCAAGCGTAAAAATTTCATGGAATAAAAAACAAAATATCAATGAGAATCATTGCTGACTTTGCTAAACGTTAATTTCACGGGGGACCTGATACCCTTTCACCAGGCCGGTTCTTTAGCCTCGGAGCATGCACATTGCGAGATCTAGATGTCGAAACATAAACAACATATTCCGTACACCGTCTTGGTCATTGAAGACGAGCTGGCTATCGCCGAGAACTTGGTGTTGGCATTGGAAAGCGAGGGATTTGTTGTGGACATCGCGCGCGACGCGAAGTCGGCCCTGGGTGAAGTAAGCCAAAGACCTTACGACCTGATCCTGCTCGATATAGGCTTACCCGGCATGGATGGCTACAGCGTGCTCAGGCAGATGCGGGAAGAGCTGCAATTACCCACACCCGTGTTGATGCTGACGGCCCGCAGCGCACTGGAGGACAAGGCGCGAGGTTTTTCCGGCGGTGTTGACGACTACCTCACCAAGCCGTTCGCATTGGAAGAAGTGCTGATGCGCTCCAAAGCGCTGATACGCCGCTCCAAACTACTTTCTGATACGGCTTTCGTCCTCAATTTCGGGCCATTGCGCTACGCAGTTGCCACACAGCTCGTGACAGTGCATGGGCAAGAGGTCAAGCTATCGCGCAAGAGCCTCATGACCCTGGAGCTGCTCATGAGATATGCTGGACGGGTCGTACCGCGACAGAAACTTGAAGATTATTTATGGCAAGGCGACCCGCCATCTGCCGAAGCTTTGCGCAGTCAGCTGCATTTGCTGCGCAAAGCGCTTCACCCCTATGGCTACGATGGGATCGAGACGGTGCATGGCATCGGTTGGCGGCTGATTGATTAAAAAATGAAACTAAAGCAGTCGCTTTCCTGGCGCATTACACTCGTACTGACCGCCCTGATCAGTTTGGCCGTGTTCGTGACGGTCTCGCTGACGTTCTTCGTCTATCGCCACATTGAAGAGAACATGGTCAAGGAATTAGTCCAAACAGAATCAGAGCGCCTGGTGGGTCGCGTGTCACGTTTTGGCGACGAATGGAAGCAGCCTTTCGAGCGTGAGATGGCTCCCACAATGTTTGTGTGGGGTGAATCAGACAAGGTGCGGGCGCCGAGCTTACCGCGGGAATTGCGCAGCTTGCCGGTCGGCATGCATGACCTGAACCGTGGCCAGAGCACATGGCGCGTCGCGGTTACCCCGGCGATGGACGGCCGGCTCTACGTGCTCTACGACACGATCGGTCTGGAAAAGCAATATCGGAATTTCTCTCTGGCGCTCCTGGCGATCCTGCTAGGGTGCTCGACCCTGGCGGCGCTCATCAGCGGAGCGGCCGCTCGCTGGTTGATCAACCCACTGAATACGCTCACCGAACGTCTAACGCGATGGGTGCCGAATTTTCCCATTGCCGATATTCCTCAGGGTAACGAGTCAGAACGCTTGATGTATGTGTTCAATCGCGTACAGGATCAGGTCGACGCGGCCATCGCAGACCAGCGCGAATTCTCAGCCAATCTGCATCATGAAATTCGCACGCCTTTAACAGTCATTCAAAGCGATGCTGAACTGATACTGGGCAACAAGGTAAAAGACCCGGACAAGGTTCATGCCAGACTGGAGCGTATCGTCAAGTCTGTGCATGAGATCAACCAATCTCTGGAAAGCACATTCAGCCTTGCGCATGCACGCTTTGAAGACATCGCTGTAGTAAGCATTCGCCCATGCGTGGGGGAAATTTTCGACAGCCTGCAGCCTGAAGCGGATAAGGCCGGCTTGGTTTTCATCAACGCCGTTGACCCCACGCAGGTCGAAACACTGAGCCAGCATGCACTCATGACCGTGCTGCGCAACATCATACGCAATGCCCTGCTGCACGCAGCCCCTGGCACGTTGAGCGTTGAATCCACTGAATCGGGCTTGAACCTTACCGACTCGGGTCCCGGAATAGCGCCTGCAGAACAGGAAGCCGTTTTTGAGCGCTACTTCAGCAATCGCAGAATGGACCAGCGCAAGTCCGAACAGCGCGATCATGGCGCCGCTCGAGGCATGAATCAACCCGGACTCGGATTGGCGATCGCAAAACGTGTATGTGTCATGCAGTCTTGGCACCTTGAAGTAATGTCACCGGTCAGCGAAGGAAGAGGCACACGCTTTTCACTGTCTTTCAGTCCGAACGTGTAGAGCAAGCGATCTGGCATTTTCCGACAAGCGCACCGTTCTGAGCGCGCGGCTGGCCCAGCCAGACAATGCATTTTCCCTATACGTGCGGATATGGCCAAGCTGATCGATCCCACACATGGCGTTGGCTGCGCAAACATCCGGCCCGCTTGGGACAAGCCGGCGCCCGCCATACTTGAAAATGGTGTTGGGACCATGGATGACGCGCGAGCCTACCTGGCCCGCACCACCGCCGTGGGCCTGATCACCCCAATCAGCAATGTGGTCGCCACTCAGCAAGCCAGCGTCCCGTCGGCGCATGCCCCCATCGCGCGCATCGCGCGGGACGGTTTCGTGATCGCCACGTTCTCCGGGCTCGTTTGCTGGGGGATTTTGCTAGGCATCGGACCGCTGCTGACGGCCCTGGGCCAACCCGCGCAGATCGTGCTCATGACCAGCGATTTTCTGGTCGGTCTGGCGCCAGGCATGCTGCCTCTCCTGTGGTTTCAAGTATTGCGCAATGTCTCCATCGGACTCAAGCGGCCCGGCCCTCTGGTAAAGATCACGCTCCTGTCTGTAGCCGCCAACGCAACCCTGAACTATGTGCTGATGTTCGGTGTGGCCGGCTGGCAAGGCATGGGGCTGGTCGGCATCGGCTATGCCACCACCAGCGTCCAATTGCTCGCAACGATGCTGTTCTTTCTTGCCATGCGCCGTGACAGACATCTGTGCCCCTATCTCATGGCTATGCCGTCCAGACGCTCTTTCTATGCAGCCATCCTGCGCCTGGGCGTGCCGACCGGTGCCGCCTTTGCCTCGGAGGCGGGCTGGCCGTCTTCATACGCGCCGACACCGCGTTCGATGCACAAGTATTGGCGCTGGCCCGGGACCTCCTGTACATCGCCATCATGTTGCAGTTCTTCGACTGTCTGCAGAACATCGGGATCGGCGCATTACGCGGTCTGGACCGCGCCAAAGACTCCCTGGGCTTCAGCCTGATCGGATATTGGCTGGTCGGGCTACCCTGTGCGTGGCTGTTGGGACGCCCCGGTGTGCTGGGCATCCAAGGCGTCTGGATCGGCCTGGCCGTCGGCCTGCTGACCACGGCGTGTCTGCTCTGGGGACGTTTCTTTCAAGCGACAAGGCGCTGATGCCGCAGCCAAGCCACTGCTAGGCATCAAACTGTCACAACGCCTCGGGCCTGCCCTTGTACCGATCGCCGTAGTCATGGGAAAAGTGGCCGCGTAAACGGATCTGTCTGAAATTATTCCTGTCCCATATCAGACGGCGGTCTTTCACAATAGCAATGTTCCATTTGAGATTTTATTGAGTATCAATTGATAAATTTTTGATGATGCTTTGTCTATCCTTGCCCATATCGCAATCATCACGAATAACGTCATGGGGCTGCATCAATAATCTACGCAGGCAATTATCAGTTGCGTGCCAATGCGGCGCCTCGTTGTATCAGAAGCTCGATTTACTCTCCACAAAATGGAATATAAGACCTCTTCAAATCAGGGTGTCATGCTTCCCATAAGCGTGTCGCGCATTAACAATAAGCTCAGGCTCTTGTTCCCGCCAAGGTTCTCGGTACTTGGGTATTTCCTGGCTGTATTCCTGATAGTCAACACGGTCACGCGTCTGGTGCTCCTGGTGTATGAGGGAGATATCGCCAACTTCACCATCAGCCGATTCCTGGAAATCTTTGGCGCGGGCTTTATATACGATCTGGCGGCAGCGGTCTGGTTTCTTGGCCCCCTCGCATTAATATCACTCATCATCCCGAATTCACGCACGGGGAGGTATCTGCATGCAGTGGTTTCCAGCATCACGTACTTCGCACTGCTGATCACTATCCTCTTTACTTCCGTAGCCGAGTTTTTGTTCTGGAATGAATTCTCCTCACGATTCAATTTTATTGCCGTCGACTATCTCGTTTATACAAGAGAAGTGCTGGGCAATATCGAAGAGTCCTACCACGTCAACGCTATCCTTTCGGGGATCGCGCTAATCGCCATCATCATTGCATGGTCGCTGCGCAAACGATTCTGGGCCGCAGCCAGCGCAGATGGCGGACGCGTTCTACAACGGGCGGGGGCCTTATTGGCCGTGCTGCTTCTACCCGCCGCCAGCTATTTTCTGGTCAATGATTCCCTCAAAGAAGCACAGGCATCGGCTTCTGCAGAGCAGCTCGCGGCCAATGGCGACTATGAGCTGTTTCGCGCCTTTCGCGATAACAAACTGAACTACCGCAGGTTCTATCGGACACTGCCCGAGAGCCTTGCCGCGCAGAACATGCGCGGGCAGTTCACCAAGGCGGAATCGACAGCGCGATTTGTACCTGATGCCACCAATCCTCTCACCCGCATCGTGACTGCGACAGGCCCTGAGCACAGACTGAATGTCGTCCTTGTATCGATGGAAAGCATGGGCGCTGACTATCTTGAGTCCTATGGTGGGCAACAAGGCCTGACACCAAACCTCGACCGACTCGCTCGAGAAGGCATGATGTTTACGCAGGTATACGCCACCGGGTTGAGGACGGTGCGCGGGCTGGAAGCATTAACGCTGTCCATGCCACCCACACCCGGGCACGCTGTGGTCATGAGGAAAAATAATAAGGGATTCCAGACCCTTGGCCAGGTATTTCGCGACCATGGTTACGACGCCCTTTATTTCTATGGCGGATACAGCTACTTCGATAATATGAAAGACTTCTTTGGCGGCAATGGCTATACCGTAATAGACAGGACAGATATACCGACTGAAGCAATCTCTCACGAAACCATCTGGGGCGTAGCCGACGAAGACTTGTTCCGGCATGCCATCAAGACCATGGACAGCTATACCGCCAGCGGCAAGAAGGTATTTGCTCATGTCATGACCACATCCAACCATCGGCCATATACATATCCAGAAGGCAGAATCGATATTCCATCCGGAGACGGCCGCGAAGGCGCCGTGAAATACTCAGACTGGGCGATTGGCCAGTTTGTCCGCGAGGCTTCCACTCACGCCTGGTTCAAGGACACGATATTTGTTTTCGTGGCCGACCACACATCTCATGGTCGAGGGCGAACGGATCTGCCACCCGAGAATTTTCACATCCCTCTGATCATTTGGTCGCCGGGACGGATCAAACCCACGCGTATTGATACAGTATCTTCACAGATCGACGTTGGGCCGACGCTGCTTTCCCTACTGGACTTTTCGTATACGTCCCGTTTCTTTGGTCAGGACATTCTGACCGAGGGCCGCCATAATCAGCGAGCCTTGATGGCAAACTATCAGACTGTAGGGATGATGGAGCACAACAGCGTGGTGGAGCTATCACCACGAAGACAGGTGCGCGTATTGGATGCAGTGACCGGCGAGTCACGCGATAGCGCTGCCGACGCAGAGAAGCTCATCGACGATGCTGTCTCTTATTACCAGGTCGCATCAGGCGTGCTTCGTGATGGCGGCCTCCTGGGAAAGCACGATGACTAGAATGGCAGAAAGCCGGCCAATAGAGGTCTCCTTGATCTTTCCCGTGCGCAATGAGGCCCAGGTTCTGGATTTTCTGTACCAGCGTGTCAAGACTGTACTGGCTGGCCTGGGAATTAGCTACGAGCTGATATTTGTCGACGATGGCAGTGATGACGGCACGACCGAACTCATCGCCTATATCATTCGGCACGACCCGCTGACAAAAGGCATCGTTCTGGGTCGTCATTACGGTAAAGAGGCCGCACTGGCCGCGGGTCTCGCGCAAAGCACAGGGCTCGCATCCATCATTATGGACGCCGATTTGCAAGATCCGCCTGAGCTTATTCCCGAGCTGTTGCGCACATGGAAAAAAGGCGCGGATGTAATCTATATGCGTCGCAGCCCGTCCGCCGGCCAGCTTTCAGTCTTCAGACCGATCACGCAATTCCTGCATAGTTTGCGAGCACTGATCGCAGACGCCGGAACACCGGCGCAAAGCATTGATTTCATGCTTTACAGCCGACGGGCAGTCGAGGCCTTGAATCTCATTGTAGAGCGCCGGCGTTATATGGAGCCACTGTTTGAATCGCTCGATTTCAAAATAGCCCATATAGATTATGAACGGCAACCGCGTATTGCCGGCTCATCCAGTTGGAGCGCTCATGAGTATTTAGGCTTCACTTCGGATGGCACTGTGCATCCGTTCGTCGCCCTCATGCGCACACTGATGGTTCTGGGTTTGTTTTTCTTCGCATTTGCACTGCTGGCATCAGTGTGGCTTCTTGCTGGCGCAATCGACATGGCGCATCTGAAGGATGCAGCTTATAGATCGTTAGCATCATCCAGCGCCATTATCGGCGCTCTACTGTTTACGTGGGGGTGGATCGGTAAAAAAATTGCGCGGACATTGTTGAGCGCAAAAAGGCCCTCCTATGTGGTCAGGCGGCTGATTCGTTCCACGCAAACCTGACCCCTCTCCTGGTTGTCGTTGCAATCGCCCCATTAATGGAGCTAAGCCTTCCCTATACCAGCATCTCGCTGCCACTCATTAAACATTAAACCACGCTAGGCATCACCTTGTTATGGATTGGATTCTTCATCTGGACACGCATCTGGCAGCACTAGCCACGAACCATGGAACACTGGTTTACCTTGCTCTTTTTGCGGTGATTTTTATAGAAACCGGCATTGTCGTACTACCTTTCTTGCCGGGCGATTCGCTGCTTTTTGTGGCAGGGGCACTTGCGTCCCAGTATCTTCTTTCTCTGCCAACCTTGATTCCTCTCCTTGTGATTGCCGCGATTGCAGGCGATTCCCTGAACTATGCCATTGGTGCGGCGGCACGCAAGCGGATAAGTGATTCAAGTCAACTGCATTTTATCAAGCCGTCTCATCTTGCAAGAACGAATGCATTCTTTGAGCGCCACGGGCACAAGGCTATTGTGCTCGCCCGCTTTATGCCCATTGTCCGTACACTGGCACCGTTTCTGGCGGGCGTAGGGAGCATGCGGTACAGATTTTTTGCGACCTACAACGTTGTGGGAGCCATTGCATGGGTTGGCTCGCTGGTGGCGGCAGGCTACGCCTTCGGCAATATTCCCGCAGTCAGCGAGAATCTGAATGCCGTGCTACTGGGAATTATTGTGCTATCACTATTGCCCGCAATAGTTCACAAGATACTCCCATCGAAGCGGAACATCTGAACGTGTTCCCTCCTTTTTACCAATTAAGCTGCTCAACGGGAGCATGCAATGTCTCCGAATAAGCATACCCAAATCTGCTTACTTACGAGGAGATCTGGGACAGAGTCTGGGGTGAGCGGGAGGTCGACATGAATACACTGCGTACTCGTGTTTACTCCCTGCGTAAATTGCTGCTGGATTCGTTCAGACAGCCGATGATCAAAACCATGCATGCTTGGGGCTATCGCCTGATTGTTTCGAGTTCAAGCGCTGATGAAACTTAAATCTATCTCCAGGAGGGTCTATCGCTCCATACTGATCGTCAGCATGGTCAGCATGGTTGCAATGTTTACGGCTGTGCTTCTGGTCAATGAAGACCTGGAGCACACTATGCTTGATGTGGAGTTCGCCCAGGAGCGCGACTTTATTCTGAAGAATCTCGTCAACGGCCAACAGCTTATTTGGCAGACGCCTCACTTCTCCGTGGCCTACCTCCCACGCGGCACGCCAGTGCCGCCCAATCTTCCGTCGGTATTCCATGGGCTGCCAGATAATTATTCATCGGAGATAGAGAAAGGATCAGAAACCTATCTCGTGGCAGCTGAAAGCTCCGATACAGGCAAGCTTTATATTGCAAAGAATATTACCCACTTCGAGCATCGGGAGTCTCTCTTCCAGGCTGTCCTCCTGGTGCTAACACTGGTCATCCTGGGAATCAGCCTGTTGCTGGCGATATTGAGCAGCCGGCGCATCGTCAGGCCGCTAAGAATGCTGTCAGAGCAAATAAGCAGCATTCCCGTAGGTCAGAATATGCCGCGCATACAAACTGACTATCCCGATGCCGAGCTGCACTTGATCGCCACTATCTTTAATCAGTTTCTGGGGGAGCTTGAGTCCTTCGTCCAACGGGAACAATCGCTTCTTAGTCTGGCAAGTCACGAATTGCGAACACCGATAGCGGTAATGTCCGGCGCGTTGGATGTGCTCGAAGTGCGCAATCAGCTTAATACTGACGACCAGGCGACCCTGGAGCGAATACGCAGATCTTGCAATGAGATGGGGGACAACGTCAATATACTGCTCAAGCTTTCCCGTCGCGAACCAGTTCACCAGGAAGCGGAGATGTTTTCCGTTTCCGCTGTACTGGAACAGGCGATCGAAGACCTGGAAGTCAGCCACCGCGCGGGCAATCGTATGACACTGGATATCCAGAATCCGATGCTGGTAAAAAGCGACCAGACCATGGTCCGCATGTTATTGCGCAATCTGATCCAGAACGCGTTGCAGCATACCTCCGGCGAGATACACATCAATGTCTCTTCGTCAGGCGTTGAAATACGTGATCAAGGAACCGGACTCAACCCCGAACAGCAGACGGTGCTGCTTGGCAAGCACGATGTTACCGCTAGCCGATCAACGCTGGGTGGTTTCGGGCTGTATATCGTCAGCCTGATGGTCGAGCGTCTCCACTGGAAACTAGAGATCACGGAAACGACTCAAGGTGGCACGACTATCCGTCTGCACACCCGCCACAAAGCCTGATCCCCCGTCTCTGGCAGAAGCCGGCTTCATTATAAAAAACCAATCTTGATGGATTCTTGATTTTTATTTGACATGATTTTGTTGCTGAGGCGGATATTCTGAGTCCGTGTAAACACTGCTGCAATCAAATGTCGAG
>Ga0182738_1003237_pt1 | contig 18800 bp, 20 predicted proteins | sample eDN5th30CBELigMG_FD_128876 | JGI IMG/M metagenome (GOLD analysis project Ga0182738, IMG submission 128876) | Enriched Miracle-Growth compost microbial communities from Emeryville, California, USA - eDNA 5th pass 30_C BE-Lig MG (version 2)... ... | reverse complement strand
TCGGTGACCTCGTCGCCCCAGAACTCGATGCGTACCGGATGTTCGGCAGTCGGCGGGAACAGGTCCAGGATGCCGCCGCGAACCGCGAACTCGCCGCGCTTGCCGACCAGGTCCGCCCGGGTGTAGGCGAGCTCGACCAGTCGGGCGATCACCGCCTCGAACGGGATCTCGTCACCGACGGCCAGCATGACCGGGTCGATCGCGTCCAGCTGGCCGGTCATCGGCTGCAGCAGCGACCGGGCCGTGGTCACCACCACCCGCAGCGGCGGTCCCAGGCGGGCGTCGTCGGGCTGGGCTAGCCGTCGCAGCAGCAGTAGGCGGGCACCGACGGTGTCCACCCCGGGCGAGAGCCGCTCGTGCGGCAGCGTCTCCCAGGACGGGAACAGGGCCACTGTGTCGCCGTACACGCCGCGCAGCTCCGCGGTCAGGTCGTCGGCTTCGTGGCCGGTGGCGGTGACCACCAACAGTGCGCCGGTGCGGGCCAGCGCGGCGGCGGCGAAGGGCCGGGCACCGACCGGACCCACCAGCGCGAGTTCGGCGGGCGGATCGCCCGCGCGCTCGATGAGTTCGGCGAAAGCCGGCGCGGTCAACGCCAGGTCTACGAGGCCCGCAATCGGGTTTTGGACAGTCTGGTACCCCGGTGCGGTCATGATGTGGGCAATTCTAGGCGGTGCGGTCCGGGTCGCCGATTTGCGTTGCGGTACAGGCCTTATTCGTCGTGCAGGGTCGGATCGGACTCCAGATGAGTCAATCCGTTCCAACACAGGTTGACCAGGTGAGCGGCCACCACTTCCTTCTTGGGTTCGCGTACGTCAAGCCACCATTGGGCTGTCATGGACACCGAACCGACCAACGCCTGGGCGTACAGCGGCGCGGTCTCGGGGTCCAGGCCACGCTTGGCGAAGTCGCCGGCCAGGATCGAGGACACCTGGCCGATCGCGTCGTTGAGCAAGGTCGAGTAGGTGCCGGAACTGATCGAGGCCGGCGAGTCGCGGATCAGGATGCGGAATCCGTCGGTGTGCTCGTCGACGTAGGTCAGCAAGGCCAGCGCGACGCGCTCCACCCGCAGCCGGGACTGGTTGTTGGTCGCCTTGGTCAACGACGTGGTGATGCCGTCCAGCAATGCCGACATCTCGCGGTCGACCACCACCGCGTAGAGCCCCTCTTTGCCGCCGAAGTGCTCATAGACCACGGGTTTGGAGACGTTGGCGCGCTGCGCGATCTCCTCGATGGAGGTGCCTTCATACCCGCGTTCGGCGAACAGCGAGCGGGCGACATCGATGAGTTGATGCCGGCGCTCGCTACCTGTCATCCGGGCTCGCGGCGCCCGGCCGTCCTTGTCCAGACCAGCCACGCGACCAGGGTAGTCCGTTGGACGAGACCGGATTGTCCGACTTCTTACTCGGGCCGCGGGCGGCCCTCGCCGTCGTCGGACTAAAGTCACTGCGGAACACCGATCCGTCGTGGTGTAATCGGCAGCACCTCTGATTTTGGTTCAGATAGTTCAGGTTCGAGTCCTGGCGACGGAGCTCACGGAATTGCCCACCCCTTTGCCGCGAACGTGCGCAGAATGACAGGCTAGGCGGATGTCGACTGGGGGCACCTCGCGCTTGCGGGGGAACAAACACGCACTCTCGAGCCCGGATGCCGCCCAGGACGCCATCATCGTCTTGGCGGCCGGTGCCGGCACCCGGATGGTCTCCGACACCCCCAAAGTGCTGCATGAGCTGGGCGGACGCAGCATGCTGGCGCACTGCCTGCAGGCGGCCGCCGGCGTCGGGCCCCGCCACCTGGTGGTGGTGCTGGGCCATGAGCACGGGCGCATCAGCGGGCCGGTCGCCGAACTGGCGCAGGCGCTGGACCGCACCATCGACATCGCCCTGCAGGACCAGCAGCTCGGCACCGGGCATGCGGTGCTGTGCGGTCTGGCGGCCCTGCCCGACGACTTCACCGGCACCGTCGTCGTCACCTCCGGCGACATCCCGCTGCTGGACACCGCCACCTTGCAGGCGCTGATCGAGGCCCATCGCACCGCCCCGGCCGCGGTCACGGTGCTGACCACCACGCTGGCCGACCCCACCGGCTACGGCCGCATCCTGCACACCCAGGACGGTGAAGTGACCGCGATCGTCGAACAGGCCGACGCCACCGAGTCGCAGCGGGAGATCTGCGAGGTCAACGCCGGGGTGTACGCCTTCGACATCGCCGAGTTGCGTTCCGCGCTGGGCCGGCTGGGCTCCGACAACGCCCAGCACGAGCTGTACCTCACCGATGTGATCGGCATCGTCCGCGGCGACGGCCAGGTGGTGCATGCCCGCCATGTCGACGACGCGGCGCTGGTGGCCGGCGTCAACGACCGGGTGCAGCTGTCCGCGCTGGCGGGCGAGCTCAACCGCCGGCTGGTGGCCACCCATCAGCGGGCCGGCGTCACCATCGTCGACCCCGCCACCACCTGGATCGACGTGGACGTGACCATCGGGCGCGACACCACCGTCGCTCCCGGCACTCAGCTGCTCGGCCGCACCGCCATCGGGGCGCAGTGCACGATCGGCCCGGACTCCACCCTGACCGATGTCACGGTGGGCGACGGCGCGTCGGTGATCCGCAGCCACGCCACCTCGTCATTGATCGGCGCCGGCGCGACAGTCGGACCGTTCACCTATCTGCGTCCGGGCACCGTGCTGGGTTCCGACGGGAAGCTGGGCGCGTTCGTCGAGACCAAGAACTCCACCATCGGCACCGGGACCAAGGTGCCGCACCTGACCTATGTCGGCGATGCCGACATCGGCGACCACAGCAACATCGGCGCGTCCAGCGTGTTCGTCAACTACGACGGCCAGACCAAGCGGCGGACCACGGTCGGCTCGCACGTGCGCACCGGCTCGGACACCATGTTCGTCGCACCGGTCACCATCGGCGACGGCGCCTACACGGGCGCCGGGACCGTGGTGCGCCACGATGTGCCGCCGGGAGCACTGGCCGTGTCGGCCGGCCCGCAGCGCAACATCGAGAACTGGGTGCAGCGCAAGCGGCCCGGCACCCAGGCCGCCGCGGCGGCCGACACCGCGAACAGCGCCGAAGATGCCGGCCAGACTCCACCCGATCTGTCATCGTGAGCTTGATCGCGTTGAGGCAGCCCGAGGCGAAATCGCGCACCGGGCTACGTACCATAAGGCCCGAGTTAACTCGACCGAAATCCACAATCTTCTACGGCGGGGGCAGCACGTGAGCCACGATTGGACCGACAATCGCAAGAACCTGATGCTCTTCGCTGGTCGTGCGCACCCGGAGCTGGCTGATCAGGTCGCCAAGGAACTGGACGTACCGGTTACCGCGCAGACCGCGCGGGACTTTGCCAACGGCGAGATCTTCGTGCGGTTCGACGAGTCCGTGCGCGGCTGTGACGCCTTCGTGCTGCAGTCGCACCCCGCGCCGCTGAATCAGCACCTGATGGAACAGCTGATCATGATCGACGCGCTCAAGCGCGGCAGCGCCAAGCGGATTACCGCGATCCTGCCGTTCTATCCCTACGCGCGCCAGGACAAGAAGCACCGCGGCCGCGAGCCGATCTCGGCTCGTCTGGTCGCCGACCTGCTCAAGACCGCCGGCGCCGACCGGATCGTCACGGTGGACCTGCACACCGACCAGATCCAGGGCTTCTTCGACGGTCCGGTCGACCACATGCGGGCCCAGCCGCTGCTGTGCGGTTACATCCGGGACAACTACCTCAACAACGGCAAGGACGTCGTGGTGGTCTCCCCCGACTCCGGCCGGGTGCGGGTCGCCGAGAAGTGGGCGGACTCGCTGGGTGGGGTGCCGCTGGCGTTCATTCACAAGACCCGTGATCCGCGGGTACCCAACCAGGTCAAAGCCAACCGGGTGGTCGGCGAGGTCACCGGCAAGACCTGCGTGATCACCGACGACATGATCGACACCGGCGGCACCATCGCCGGAGCGGTCGGCCTGCTGCGCGAAGCGGGGGCAGTCGACGTGGTGATCGCCGCCACCCACGGCGTGCTGTCCAGCCCGGCATCCGAGCGGTTGGCAGCCTGCGGCGCCAGCGAGGTGATCGTCACCAACACCCTGCCGATCCCCGAGGACAAGCGGTTCGGCCAGCTGACCGTGTTGTCGATCGCTCCGCTGCTGGCCAGCACCATCCGGGCCGTGTTCGAAAACGGCTCAGTCACCGGACTTTTCGACGGAGACGCCTGACATGGCTGACGCGGTGGTCTATCACAACCCGCGCTGTTCGACCTCGCGCAAGACGCTGGAGCTGCTGCGCGAGAACGGCATCGAGCCGACAGTGGTGGAGTACCTGAAGACCCCGCCGTCACGCGCAGAGCTGGCGGAGATGATCAGCGCCGCCGGGATCGGTGTGCGCGACGCGGTGCGTACCGGCGAGGCGGTATACGCCGAGCTGAGGCTGGCCGATGCAACCGATGACGAACTGCTCGACGCGATGGCCGCTAACCCGATCCTGATCCAGCGGCCGTTCGTCGTCACCGGCAGCGGCACCCGGTTGGCCCGTCCGATTGACACGGTCCGCGAGATCCTGTGACCCCGCTGCGCTTGACGGTCGCGGCATTGGCGTTCGCGGCCCTGGCCAGCACCATATCCGGATGCGGCGCTAAAACCCCTGACTACCAATCGATTTGGGGCAACGGCAGCACGACCACCACCTCGTCGGAACCGGAGGCTCCGGTCACCGTGGGGCGCTACCTGGAGGACCAGGGCGTGGCCGCGGAGGCGGTGGCCCCCAACGCGCCGACCGACCTGACCGTGTCGATCCCCACGCCGCCGGGCTGGACGAAGAAAGAAAATCCGATGCTGCCGGCCACCACGCTGGTTCTGGGTAAGGGCGAGAAGTTCCCCCGGGCGATTTTGAGTGTGGTCAAGCTCAGCGGGAACTTCGACTCGAAAGAGGCCATCCGGCACGGGGTGGTCGATGCCCAGCTCTCGCCGAACTTCCGGCTGCTGGACGCCTCCAACGAGGACTACCAAGGTTTCCCGTCATCGATGGTGCAGGGCACCTACGACATGGATGGTCAACGCCTGCACAGCTGGTTTCGGATGGTGATCGCCACCGGTTCGCCGCCGGCCGAACAGCGCTACCTGGTCCAGTTGGCGGTCACCGCCCCGGCCGATGAGGCGCCCAAGAACGCCACCGACGTCGAGGCGATCATGAAGGGCTTCACCGTCGCCGCGAAGTGATCGCCCACCGGCGATGGGGCTTGTTAAAGTGACGCACCCGCCTGAAGGGAGTTCCGCCATGCCCCTCGTTCGCCTGTCATCGCTGAGCCTCACCGGCCTCGGCGTAGTCGCCGTCGCGACCAGCCTGCTGGCGCCGGCCGTGGCGCTGGCCGACCCGCAGCCGGGCTGCACCGCCGCCGATATGGCCAACGTGGCCACCGGCGTTGCCGCCTCGACGTCGGGTTACCTCTACGCGCACCCGGACGTCAACGAGTTCTACACCGGCCTGCACAACCGGCCCGATGACGAGGTACCCGAGGCGGTTCGCAGCTTCTTCGCCGACAACCCGCAGGCCCACTCCGACCTGCTGGGGCTGCGCCAGCCTCTGGCCGACTTCCGCGCCCGTTGCGGATTGCCCCAGCCCGAGCGCCCGCTGCTGGACCAGTGATGGCACGCCGGATCTGGGTCGTCGCGGCACTGACCCTGACCAGCCTGCCGGGCGCGGTGGTCGTGTTCACCCCGGCCGGCACCGCCACCGCGGGCTGCGTCGGCGTGGGCCGCCGCGTGTATGTCAGCGGATGCGCCGACCCGGTGCCGCCGCCGGCCTACTACGCGCCGCTGCCCGAAGACGTGCCTCCGCCACCGCCTCCGCCGCCTCCGCCGATCAACACCTGTGTGGGCTACAACGGCCGCTGGGTGCACGCCAACAACTGCAACTGAGCGCCCGACGATCACTAATCTGGCAACCATGACTTCTTGGACCTCCAGTGACCTGCCGTCGTTCGCCGGGCGATCCGTCATCGTCACCGGAGCCAACAGCGGTTTGGGGGCGGTGACCGCGCGGGAATTGGCCCGAGTGGGCGCCGATGTCACGCTGGCCGTCCGCAACACCGCCAAGGGCCAGGCCGCTGCGGCGGAGATGTCCGGCCATAAAGGTGGGGTGACGGTTCGTGCCTTGGATCTGGCGGACCTGTCTTCGGTGCGGCGGTTCGCCGAGGAGACCGCGCGAGTCGATGTGCTGATCAACAACGCCGGCATCATGGCGGTGCCCTACAGCAAGACCGTTGACGGTTTCGAGAGTCAGATCGGCACCAACCACTTGGGTCATTTCGCGCTGACCAACCTGCTGTTGCCCAAACTCACCGACCGGGTGGTGACAGTGTCCTCAGCCCTGCACCGGATGGGCTACATCAGCCTCAAGGACCTGAACTGGGAGTCGCGGCGGTACTCGGCGTGGTTGGCCTACGGCCAGGCCAAGCTGGCCAATCTGCTGTTCACCAGCGAACTGCAACGCCGGCTCGTGGCGGCGGGTTCACCGCTGCGCGCGCTGGCCGCCCATCCCGGCTATTCGAGCACCAACCTGCAGGGCCAGACCGGCAACCGGATCGGCGACCTGGTGATGCGCACCTTCGGTAACGGCCTGTTCGCCACCAGCCCCGACTTCGGGGCGCGCCAGACCCTGTATGCGGCGTCGCAGGATCTATCCGGCAATACCTTCATCGGTCCGCGCTTCGGCATTGTCGGTCGCAGTGGGTCGGTGGGCCGCAGTCTGTTGGCCAAGCGCGGCTCCACTGCCGCCGAGCTGTGGGAGCTGTCTGCGCAGCTCACCGGGGTTCAATTTCCGCTCTGAGCTGCCGATGCGCTAGCCTGACCAGGCGTCACGGCGAGGGCGGCCCCCTTTCGGCCGCCGTTATCGACGAGGACCTCCTAGATGGTTGTCGCGATCTGGCCGTGCCTCATGCCCGCCGTACCAACCAAGGAGTTCCCCATGGCTAAAAGCCCGACCACCAACCAGCTGACCGTTTCGGTGCGGACCGAGACCGGCAAGGGCGCCTCGCGTCGGGCTCGCCGCGCAGGCCGGGTCCCCGCAGTCCTCTACGGCCACGGCACCGAGCCGCAGCACCTGGAGCTTCCGGCCCACGACTTCGCGGCCGTGCTGCGTCACTCCGGCACCAACGCGGTCCTGACCCTCGACATCGAGGGCAAGGAGCAGCTGGCGCTGACCAAAGCTCTCGAGATCCACCCGATCCGTCGCACCATCCAGCACGCTGACCTGCTGGTGGTCAAGCGCGGCGAGAAGGTCACCGTCGAGGTCAATGTCGTCATCGAGGGCGACGCTGCACCCGGCACCCTGGTCACCCAGGACGCCACCGCCGTGGAGATCGAAGCCGAGGCGCTGTCGATTCCAGAACAGCTGACCATCTCGATCGAGGGTGCGGAGGCCGGCACTCAGTTCACCGCCGGCGGTATCGAGCTGCCCAAGGGCGTCACCCTGATCTCCGACCCGGAGCTGCTGCTGGTCAACGTGGTCGAGCCGCGGGTCGAAGAGGAGCCCACCGAGGCCGAAGAGGCCGGCGCGCAAGCCGCTGCGGCGGCCGGCGAGGACGCGGCCGCCGAGTCCGAGTAAGCGCAGCACCGCGTGGTCGAGTCACCACCGATACTGGTGGTCGGCCTGGGCAACCCGGGCCCGACCTACGCCCGCACCCGGCACAATGTCGGCTTCATGGTCGTCGACCTGCTCGCCGAGCGGATCGGGTCGGCGTTCAAGCTGCACAAGAAGTCGGGTGCGGACGTGGCCACCGGGCGCCTGAGTGGGCGCTCGGTGGTGCTGGCCCGGCCACGCTGCTACATGAATGAGTCGGGCCGCCAGGTGGGCCCACTGGCCAAGTTCTATTCAGTGCCCACCGGCGGCGTCGTGGTGATTCACGACGATCTCGACCTGGACTTCGGCCGGATCCGGCTCAAACAGGGCGGCGGCGAGGGCGGTCACAACGGCCTGCGATCGATCGCGACCGTGTTGGGCAGCAGGGACTTTCAGCGGGTCCGTCTCGGGATCGGCCGGCCACCCGGCCGCCAAGATCCGGCGGCGTTCGTGCTGCAGGCGTTCACTGCCCGGGAGCGCGACGAACTACCGACGATCTGCGAGCAGTCCGCCGACGCCACCGAGCTGCTGATCGAGCTGGGGCTGGAACCGGCCCAGAACGTGGTCCACGCCTGGCCCTAGTGGCACGAGCAGTCGCGAAAGCCCCCAATCCGGAACGGATTTGGGGGCTTTCGCGACTGCTCGGCGTGGGTTAGGTGACCAGCGCGACGGAGTTGGCTCGGCGCAGCTTGCCCGACGGAGTCTTGGGGATACTGCCCGGCCCAAGCACCACCACGTTGCGGGGCCGCATGTCGACCTCGGTGACCACCTCGTGGGCCACATCGTGCTCGATGCGACGTACCTCGACCGGGTCCTGCCAGGCGTTGGATTCCACCGCGACCGCGAACGTCTCCCGCGAGTGCCCGGCGTCCAGGCGCACCGCGACCGCGCAGCCCGGGCGCACACCCTCGACGCGGCCCGCGGCCCGTTCGATATCGGTCGGGTAGATGTTGCGACCCGCCATGATGATGACGTCCTTGACGCGGCCACACACCACGACGTGGCCGTCCTCCATCTGGTAGCCCAGGTCGCCGGTGTCATACCAACCGTGCTCGTCCTGTGCCGGCAGGAAGCCCGCCATGGTCAGGTAGCCCGGGGTCACCGGCTCACCGCGCAGCTGGATCACTCCGACCCCGCGCGGCGGCAGCGAGTTGCCGTGCTCGTCGACGATTCGGATCTCGATGCCCTCCAGCAGCGGCCCCAGCGAGGCCAGTCGCCGGGTGTTGCCCTTGGTGGCGGGCACTGCCTGGCGCAGCGCGGCCAGCAGGTCGGCGTCGACCTCGTCGACCACCAGGCCCGCATTGCACTTGGAGAAGGACACCGCCAGCACCGTCTCGGCCATGCCGTAGGCCGGCAGGATGGCGGTCGGGTTCAGCCCGAACGGCTTACCGGCGTCGATCAGGTCCTCGACGTCGGCCGGCTCCACCGGCTCGGCACCCGAGAGCGCGAACCGCAGCGTGGACAGGTCGAACTGTCCCGGTGTGGCCTGCTTGCGCAGCCGCTTGGCGAACAGCGCGTAGGCGAAGTTCGGGGCCGCGGTCATGGTGCCCTTGTACTTGTCGATCAGCTTGGCCCACAGCAGGGTGTCGCGCAGGAAGTCCATCGGGGTGATCTTGACCAGCTCGGCGCCGAAGTACATCGGCACGGTCAGGAACCCGATCATGCCCATGTCGTGGAAGCACGGCAGCCAGCTGACCATGACATCCTTCTCGACGTCGTACTCAGCGCTGATGAACATCGCCTCGGCATTGGAGTAGATGTTGCGGTGCGTGATCTGCACGGCCTTCGGCGATCCGGTCGAGCCGGAGGTCAACTGCATCAGCGCCAGATCGTCCTCGCCGGCTTCTTCCGGGTCGATCGGTTCGGCGGCCAGCAGGTCAGCAACCGTGACGACCTTCAGACCCTTCTCTTCCAGCACCGGAGCTGCCGGCATGAAGGGATCGGAGATGATGACAGCTTTGGCGTCGATCATGTCGACGACGGTCATGGTGTCCTCGGCCCACACCGCCAAGTCGGTGCGCGGGGTCGGCTGGTGCAGCATGGTCAGGCTCGCGGCGCGCATCCACACCCCCTGGGCGGTGGGGGCGATTTCGACCGGGGCGCCGGCGAGCACGCCGACGGCGTCGCCCGGGCCGACGCCGGCCGCAGCCAGCCCGCCAGCGATACGCCGGGCGCGTTCATGGACCTCGGCCCAGGTGTGCCGGACGGGTGTGTGCGGCTCACCGGTAACCATGCCCTTGGACGACTCCCGGGCGCTACGGAACATGTTGTCGGTAAACCTGCTCACGACGGCCTCCTAGCCGGCACCAGTACTTTCCATACGGGCTCAGATTTCATGTTCCACCTGCTGTTGGCCACACCGCGAGAGGCACACGCGCACAATTCGGTGGCGGTTAGATCTCGATACCGTAATGCGCGGCCCACCAAAGCGGCGTGCGCCTGGGCGGCAAGGTTGTCCCACAAATATTCACCGCGGGCCATCTTAAACTCCTCTTAATCCGCGGGCAAATCTGCCAGCGGAGCGGGGTGTCGGTCAGGCCCCACTGACCGACGACGGCACCACCCGGGCGCCGTAGACCGGACCGCTGGCCACCCGCACCGCCCGTCCCGCGCCGAGCGCCGACAGCTCGACGGCGACGTCGGCCGCCGACTGCGCCGAGCTACACAGGAACGCGCAGGTCGGACCGGATCCGGACACCATACCGGCCAGGGCACCTGCCTCCACGCCGGCGCGCAAGGTGCGGCGCAGGTCAGGGTTGAGGCTGATCGCCGCCGCCTGCAGGTCATTGCCGAGTAATCCGGCCAGCCGCTGCGGGTCGCCGGCGGCCAACGCGGCCAGCACCGGCTCGGGATCGCCCGACTCGGGCAGCTTGCGCCCGGTGTCGCGCAGCCGGTCCAGTTCTTTGAAGACCGCCGGCGTCGACAACCCACGGTCGGCGAACGCCAGCACCCAGTGGAACGTCTCGCGGGTGAGCACAGTCGCCAGTTCCTCGCCGCGACCGGTGCCCAACGCCGTGCCGCCGTGCAGCGCGAACGGCACGTCGCTGCCCAGCCGGGCGGCCAGTGAGTGCAGGTCGCGGCGCGGCACGCCCAGTTCCCACAGCACATTCATGCCGACCAGCACCGCCGCGGCGTCGGCGCTGCCGCCGGCCATGCCGCCGGCCACCGGAATGGACTTGTCGATGCTGATCGCCACGTCCGGAGCCCGGCCCACGTACTCGGCCATCAGCTCGGCGGCCTGCCACGCCAGGTTGCGCTCATCGGTGGGCAGCACATCGGCACCCTGGCCGGTGACCCGCAACGACAACACGTCGGCGTCGCGGACGGTCACCTCGTCGACCAACGAAACCGCGTGGAAGACGGTGGTCAGCTCGTGGTAACCGTCATCGCGACAGTCACCGACGGCCAGGTAGAGGTTCAGCTTGCCCGGTACCCGAACGGTGACCGAACCGGTCGGGGACCACTCGGTCGCGGTATTGCCGTCGGATGCGGTCACGCCGATGAGACTATCGGTCCACGGCGCCCCGGTACCGAGCTCCGGGCCGAGAATCGCTACCGATCAGGAGAACAGGTCGGAGAAGTCGGCGCTGATCGAGCTGAAGGCATTCATCAGGACCTCCACCTCGAACCCGCCGGCCATGGTGACCAGCCCAGTGGTGGCCGCCAGCGGCATCCCGATCGCCCCCAGCAGATCACCCGACATCAGCTCGTTGAAGAACAGGCTCGCGGAGTAGGCCGGCAGGGAGGTGATCAGCGAGTTGATGATGTCGGCCGTCGGCAGCAGGGTCGCGTACAAGGTCGCCGCGGCACTGCTGAGGGTGTTGACCACGTCCGTCAGACTCGGCAGGCTGAAGTCCGCGGGGCCGCCGCTGTCCAGGCCGAACAGGTCAGTCGCGCTGCCGGACCCGAGGTTCTGCAGGTCGGCGATGAAGTCGCTCCAACCCTGCTCGGCGCCGTTGGCCAGGGCCGTGAGTACGTCCATCGGGTTGACGTCGGGGAACACGCCGAACGGCGTGGAGATGTCCGCCGGCCCCTGGTCCCAGCCGTGCTCGATGTTGCCGTAGCCGAGGTTGATCAGCACCCGCAGGGCCGGCTGTAGCAGGTCGGCGAAGGCGTTGCCGAAGGCGTTGCCGCGCAACAGATCCAGCAGCGGCAGGTTCTCGGTGGGAATCATGAAGTACTGGTTGTTACCGGTGTAGCCGTCGGAGGTGTCCAGTTCAATGGCCGTCGCCAGCTGGGCATCGGTCAGCGACGGGTAGGTGCCGTGAATGAACATGATGCCCAAGAAGGCGTTGAGGTCGGCCAGGAAGTTCAGCGGATACTTCGGGAAGTCGGCGAAGCCGTCGTATTCCTGGATGTAATTGGCTGTCTCCCAGGGTGTCTCAGACGGGGCGCCTCCGCTGAACGTAACACCGAGAGCGGGCAGGCTCAGCGGGACGCCGGGAACGTCGAAGCGGGCCAGCAGGCCGCCGTTGGGGTTGGTCGGGTTGCCCAGCGTCACGAAGGACAGCTCGTCCGCGGTCGGGCGCTCATCCTCGGGCAGTGCCAGCAGCTGGTCCATCACCAGCCCGTTGATGACACCGCTCTGCGAATAGCCCAGTACGACAAGGTCATTGCCCTTGCCGACCTCTTCCAGGATCTTCTGGTACAGGATGGTGGAGCCTTGGGCCAGCGAGGTGTCCAGCGGCAGCGTCTTCACGCCGGTGAGCGGGTAGAGGCCCTCCGGCGTGAACAGCGGGTTGGCGGCATCCACCGGGAAGGTCGGCTGCCCCTCGAACTTCGGCGTCGCCGGATCGATGAACCGATCGGTGACGGCGGCCAGGTAGCTCGGCGGCGGGATCGGCAGCCCGCTGCCGCCCATGATCCACGACTCGGTGTCCAGCAGAGTCGCCTGCGCCACCACCGTCTTGGCGGTCGCGGCCAATGCGGGCGACACCACGGGCGCGACACCCAATGCGGCGATGGCGGCCAGGGTCAAGGGCACCGCACCGATGGAACTCAGGTTGCGATGAGACAGAGTTGTCATGGCGGCCTCCCAGGTGACAGTTATGGGGACGATTATCACCTCGCACCAGCGAAATGTCATCGATTTATGGCTATTCAAACATGTTGCTCTTAGTTTTCTTCGATGCACCCCTAACGGCGTCGCAGTCGGCTCCAGCGCCATAGCCTGGGCCCATGACTGGAGCCGACGTCGACTACGGCGGCTACCTGATCGAGCGCGAGATCGGGCGTGGCGGACACGCAGGCGTTTATCTGGCCCATCACCGCGATGACCCCGACACACGAGTGGCGCTGAAGGTCCTCGACGAGTCGCACCGCTCCCCCGCCGAGCAGGGCCGGCTGGACCGCGAGTTCGCATTCGCCAGCGCGCTGGCGCACCCCCACATCGTCGCGGTGTACCGGCACGGGCCGTTCTGGCTGGCGATGCAGTACGTCGACGGCGGCAAGGCGACCGGCCTGCGCACGCTGCAGGACCGCCTGGCCACGCTGACCCAGGTCGCCGCCGCGCTCGACTACGCGCATCGCCGCGGCGTCGTGCACAGTGACGTCAAGCCCGCCAACATCCTGATCCACGCCGACTTCGGGCGGGCCGGTGCGGTGCTGACCGATTTCGGAGCGGCCCACGCCGTCGTCGAAGACGTGTGGCACCGGGCCCGACATTCCGGAAACCCCGAAGTCTCGTTGCCCTACACCGCGCCGGAGATCCTGCGGGGCAAGGCCCCGTCGGCGGCCAGTGACGAATACGCCTTGGCCTGCACGGCGGTCGAGTTGCTTACCGGAGCGCCGCCCTTCCCCGCTCAGTGCGCAGCCGATCTGGCCGATGCGCACCTGCGGCTGCTACCGCCGCCGCTGTCCGACACGCTCGGCCCGGCCGCGCGAGCCGCCGACGTGGTGGTGCAACGTGCGCTGGCGAAGTTTCCGGCGCGCCGCTACGAGTCCTGCGCCGACTTCGTTGAGGAGTTGTCCCGCGCGCTGCTGTCGCACGCCGGGCCGCCCAAGCCTGTCGAGACCTGAAGCAGACGCACGAAATCGTCGATCGCCAGTGTCTCGCCGCGACTCATCGGATCGATGCCCGCGGCCTCCAGCAGCTCGGCAGACCGCGCTCCCGATCCCGCCCAGTCGGCGAACGCGTTGCGAATAGTCTTGCGGCGCTGCGCAAACGCGACGTCGATCAGAGTGAAGACCTGTCGGCGAAATGCATCATCGACCGGCCACGGAGCGGCGTCGTACCGGTCGATACGCACCAGCCCGGAATTCACCCGCGGTACCGGCCAGAACACGCTCGGCGGCACTGTGCCGCAGCGACGCACCGTACCGAAGAACCGCGCCTTGGCGCTGGGCACCCCGTAGTCCTTGCCACCCGGCTCGGCGGCGAGTCGCTCGGCCACCTCCAACTGCACCATCACCGTCACGGTGCGAATCGAGTCGAACTCCGATAGCAGGTGCAGCAACGCCGGAACTGCCACGTTGTAGGGCAGATTGGCCACCACCGCCGTGGGCGCGGCCGCCACCTCGGCGCGGCGCAGGGTCAAGACATCGGCGCCGAGCACCTCGAGCCGGGCGGCGTCAGCGGGCGCGTGTTGGGCAATGGTCTGCGGTAATCGGGCGGCCAGCACCGGATCCTTCTCGACGGCGATCACCGTCGGGCCGCGCTCCAGCAGCGCCAGGGTCAACGAGCCCAGTCCGGGTCCGACCTCGAGGACATGGTCGTCGGCGGTGATACCGGCGCCGTCCACAATCCGGCGCACCGTGTTCGCGTCGTGAACGAAGTTCTGCCCCAGTGATTTCCGGGGCCGCAGGTCGAGTTCGCTCGCCAGGGCCCTGATGTCACCGGCCCCGAGTAGCCCGATGGTCAGCGCCTCCCGCTGCACACCGGCCAGGCGCCCCAGCCTTGGCGGGCCTGGGTGACCTCCGCGATCGCGATCTGCTCTTCACGGGTGGCCATGTCCGCGCGCGGGGCGTATTTCAGACCACCGTTGGCCACCCAGGTGCCGTAGTCGAACTGCACGCCGCCGTAGAAGCCGTTGCCGGTGTTGATCGCCCAGTTTCCGTGCGACTCACAGTTGGCGATGCGGTCCCAGGCCGGTCCGTACACCGACGGCGGCACCTCGGTGCCGGGCTTGGCGCCGACCCGCAGTACCGAGTCGCGGGCCGGGTCCACCACCGCGTTGGCGACCGGCAGGCGGCCGGTCTCGGCGCCGTTGACGGTGGCCACCGAGTAGGTCACGTCCTGGGTGCCCGGGGTTCCCGGGTCGTCGACGACCTGCCGACTGATGTTCATGGTCGGATCTTCGATGCGACGGGCCGGCGGGGGCAGCGGCACCCGCTCGGTGACCTGCTTGACCCGGATCCGCGTCACCTGGATCTGCATACCCTCGGTGACCGGGGCCGATGGCGCCGGGATGACCTTGTCGGCCTGCTCCAGCGGGACGCCGTCGGCGGCCAGCAGCTCGGCGACATTGGGCGCGGCCAGGTGCACGGTGCGCACCACACCACCGTCGTCGATCGTGACCGTCTTCGCGCTGACGACCGGCAGCGCCATTCCGGCCAGCGGGACGCGGCTGCCACGCGACGCCGCAGCGGGGGCGGTGTCGGTCATCGACAGCTGGGCCAGCGCCTCGTCCACCGAGAGCGCCGTCGTCCACACCTGCTGGGGCTCGCGCCCGTCCAGCGACACCTGCAGCGGCCGGCCGCGGCGAACCATGATCGTGTCGGCGTCGTGCACCTGCGCGGTGCGAGCGGGGCTCACATCGTCGCGCTCGCCGAGGTTGAAACCGTTCTCGGCGACGACGTCGATGACCCGCGACCGCATGGTGGTGACGGTGATCGGGGTGCCGTCAACATCCAGCGTCACGGTCTTGGCACTGGCGACCGCGAAGCCACCGGCAAAGGTCAGCACTAGCAGCAAAGCGCCGACCAGAAGCCGCAGCATCGGCGATGGCGCCTGATGCAGCCTGGTCAAAGCATTCAAGACAGAAAACCTCACTACGTTCAGGACAGCAGCAGACACAGCAAAGGGGCAGTTGCTCCTGCCCCCCAGGTTCGATAACGGAACGGTAACGAACTCCACACGCGGTCGGCAACCAAATGTGACCGGCTCGACCTTCAGCCCAGCCCATACACCCGCCGGGCGTTGCGGTACGTCACCTGCGCCAGCTCGGCTGCCGATCTTCCCAACAGGTCGGCCAGCGCCCTGACAGTGTATGGCAGACAGTACGGCTCGTTCGGTGAACCGCGGTACGGATGCGGAGTCAAAAACGGCGCGTCGGTCTCCACCAGAAGCTGCGCATCCGGAATCAATGCCGCTGCTTCCCGCAGGTCACGGGCGTTCTTGAAACTGACGGTGCCGGACAGGCTCAATATCCAGCCGGCGTCGATGCAGGTGTGAGCCATCTCCGGGCCCGACGAAAAACAGTGGAAGATCACCGTCTCCGGGGCGCCTTCGGCGCCCAGCACATCGAGCACGGCGGCGTCGGCGTCCCGGTTGTGGATCATCAGCGGTTTGCCGGTGCGTTTGGCCAGGTCGATGTGCCAGGCGAACGCCTCACGCTGGGTCTGCGGGTCCGCGCAGCCCTCTAGGCGCCCGGGCCAATACAGGTCCATTCCGGTCTCGCCGACCGCCACCACCCGAGGATGGGCGGCCAGCGCCTCGATCTCGGAGCGGGCCGCGTCGGTGAGCGTATCGGCGCGAGTGGGATGCAGCGCGACCGCTGCGTAGACCCGCTCGTCGGCGTCGGCGGCCTGGGTCACCCAGCGAGCCGACGCCAGGTCGTCGGCGACGGTCACCGCCGCCTGCACCCCGACCGCGGCAGCGCGGTCCATGATGGCGCGCACCGACGAAGCGTCGGCGCCGCCGCAGGCGTCGAGGTGAGTGTGGGCGTCGACCAGCGGACTCAGCTCCTGCGGTGCGGGCGGCGGAGTTTTGGCTGATCGTTTCGAGCTCACCCGCACACAATAAGGTGGCGAGTGATGAAGCCTTTCTACGTCACCACCGCGATCACCTACCCCAACGGTGACCCGCACATCGGCCACGCCTACGAGTACGTCGCCACCGACGCGATCGCCCGGTTCCACCGGCTCGACGGATACGACGTGCGCTACCTGACCGGCACCGACGAGCACGGGCTGAAGATGGCCGAGACCGCCGCCGCCGAGGGCATCGGAACCGCGGATCTGGCGCGGCGCAACTCCGATGTGTTCCAGCGGCTGCAGGAGAAGCTCAACATCTCCTTCGACCGGTTCATCCGCACCACCGACGCCGATCACCTGGAGGCGTCCAAAGCGATCTGGCAGCGCATGGTCGACGCCGGCGACATCTACCCCGGCGCCTACTCCGGCTGGTACTCGGTGCGCGACGAGCGGTTCTTCACCGAAAGCGAAACGCGGCTAACCGAGGACGGTTCGCGTGTCGCTGCCGAGACGGGTGCGCCGGTGACCTGGACCGAGGAGCAGACCTTCTTCTTCCGGCTCTCTGCCTATGCCGACCGGCTGTTGGCGCACTACGAGGCGAACCCGGACTTCATCGCCCCCGACGTGCGCCGCAACGAGGTGGTCAGCTTCGTCTCCGGCGGCCTGCGCGATCTGTCGATCTCGCGCACCTCGTTCGACTGGGGCGTGCCGGTGCCCGGACATCCCGACCACGTCATGTACGTCTGGGTGGACGCGCTGACCAACTACCTGACCGGCGTCGGCTACCCCGACACCGACTCGGATTCGTTCCGCCGGTACTGGCCCGCCGACCTGCACATGATCGGCAAGGACATCATCCGGTTCCACACCGTGTACTGGCCCGCCTTTCTGATGTCGGCCGGAATCGAGTTGCCGCGCAGGGTGTTCGCGCACGGCTTCCTGCTCAACAGCGGTGAGAAGATGAGCAAGTCGGTGGGCAACGTGATCGACCCGGTCGAGTTCGTCGACAAGTACGGCGTCGACCAGGTGCGCTTTTTCCTGCTGCGCGAGATCCCGTTCGGCCAGGACGGCAGCATCTCCGATGAGGCGATGATCAACCGCGTCAACGCCGATTTGGCCAACGAGCTGGGCAACCTGGCGCAGCGCTCGCTGTCGATGGTGGCCAAGAACCTCGACGGGGTGGTGCCCGAGCCGACCGCCCAGGCCGCTGACGGCGAGGAACTGCTGGCACTGGCCGACGCGCTGCTGGAGAAGATGCGGTCGGCGTTCGGCACGCAGTCCATGCACCTGGGTCTGGAGGCGATCTGGCAGATGCTGGGCGCGGCCAACCGGTACTTCTCGGCCAACGAGCCGTGGAAGCTGGCCAAAAGCGAGTCGGCGGCCGATCAGGCCCGCTTCGGCACGGTGCTGTACACCACGCTGGAGGCGGTGCGGATCGCCGCGCTGCTGGTGCAGCCGGTGATGCCCGAATCGGCGGGCAAGCTGCTGGACCTGCTGGGCCAGACCAGTGAGCAGCGGATGTTCACCGCCGTGCCCGAGCGCCTGACGCCGGGCCTGACGCTGCCGGCGCCGTCCGGGGTGTTCCCGCGCTACCAACCCTGACGAGGTGAACGCCCGGGCTAGACCGGGTCTAACCGCACGGCCACGGTCACAGCGCCGTGCTCGTCGCGCTGTGCGACGGCCTGTCCGGTCCGGTTGGCTCCGTCCAGCCGGATCGTCAACGGCCCGCCCTCGCCGGCGAAATTGCGCCACCAGGCCTTCGCGTCCGGCATGGCGACCCCGATTCGCACCTCGTCGCCGCTGCGCCAGTAGCCCACCGGAAGACTGAAGGTCTGCCCGGACCGTCGCCCTACGTAGCTGATCGTGGTCAACCGCCGACCGAACAGCGAACCGAGCATCGGCGCTGTGATCAGCGATGTCGCCACGGCGTTGAACGCCTGAATCAGTCTCCGCCCCGGGCCACCGAACGCCATGGACCCAGCCTACCCACGCGTGAATCAGGTCACACCGTGTCACAGTCGCCCGCTCCGCGGTGTCTAGAGGGCATCACCACCTCAACGACAGGAGCACGTCATGACTCGCATTCAGGTCGTCATCCTCGGCGGCGGCTACGCCGGCACCCTGGCCGCCAACCGGCTGCGCCAGCACCCGGACGTCGACATCACCCTGGTCAATCCGCGCCCGGCCTTCGTCGAGCGAATCCGGCTGCACCAGTATGTTGCCGGCACCGGGACTGCCACCATCGACTACCCCGAGCTGCTCGGTGACGGCGTCC
>Ga0182738_1003236_pt1 | contig 18806 bp, 16 predicted proteins | sample eDN5th30CBELigMG_FD_128876 | JGI IMG/M metagenome (GOLD analysis project Ga0182738, IMG submission 128876) | Enriched Miracle-Growth compost microbial communities from Emeryville, California, USA - eDNA 5th pass 30_C BE-Lig MG (version 2)... ... | reverse complement strand
GCGACCACAGCTCGCCCAGGTGGTTTTCCAGCGGCGTGCCGGTGAGGCAGACGTAGCGCGGCGTGCGCAGGCTGAGCAGGGCGCGGCGGGCCTGCGTGCGCGGGTTCTTCACCTGCTGCGCCTCGTCCAGCACGATCAGCGCGAAGGGCTGCTTGCGCAGGGTGACCACGTCGCGCGGCAGCAGGGCGTAGCTGGTCAGCACGATGTCCTGCGCGCCGAGCTGGGCGAACTCCTCGGCGCGCTGCGGCCCGTGCAGGGTGAGCACCTGCAGCGCCGGCGCGAAGCGGGCGATTTCCGATTGCCAGTTCGGGATCAGGCTGGTCGGCACCACGACCAGCGCCGGCTGGGTCAGCGTGCCGCCCTGCTTCAGCGCCAGCAGGTGGGTGATCAGCTGCAGCGTCTTGCCCAGGCCCATGTCGTCGGCCAGCACGCCGCCCACGCCGGCCTCGGCCAGCGCGTTCAGCCAGCGCAGGCCCTCGCGCTGGTACGGGCGCAGTTCGACGGTGAGGCCTTCGGGCACCGCGTCGCTGGCGCGTTCGGCCGCGTCGCGCAGGCGCGCGGCGAAACCCAGCAGCGGTTCGGCCGCTTCCAGCGCGCCGTCGCCGGGCATCGCCGCGGCCAGTTCTTCCAGCCGGCCGGCCTGCACCCGCGGCAGGTGCAGCTTCTGCCGCGGTTTCTCCAGGTATTCGGCCAGCGGCGCCAGCAGGCCGCGCAGTTCCTTCAGGCGCACCGGCACGCGCCGGCGCTCGTCGACCGGGGCGTACCACACGGCGTCCTCGGGCTCGTTCGGCGCCGGGCTGAGGTTCAGCTGGTGCTCGGCCAGCGCCTGCGCCACGGTCGATTTTCCCGCACCCATGCAACCGGTGATGATGACGATGCGCGGAAATCCGTCTGCCGGCGTGGAAGAAGAGAGCCCGCCCGTCACGCCTTGCGCTCCCAGCGACGTTCCGGTGTCTGCTGCCAATAAGTCACCGTGTGCCCCCCTGCCCTGGCAGACTTCCAGTGCTCGCGGGCAGCCTCGACCTGCGCGGTATCATGGCCGTCGAACATGAACACGGCACGCTCGTAGCCTTCAAGGTCAGGCGGCATCGCCCCATCGACCATGAAGCGGATGCGCGCCTCGTTCGGGTTGCCCTGCCCCGTGGTCAACAGCACCGGCTGCTCATGCGGATAGGCTTCGCTGTCCTTCGCATGAGCGAGAAAGGACTCGTCGCGATAGGTCCACAGATGGGCATCCAGCGCATCGCGCCGCTCCTGCGTGCCGGTCTGCACCACGACACGCCAGCCGCGTTGTACGCTCTTTTCGAGCAGCCCCGGCAGCGCTTCTTCCAGCGTCGACTCCGTCAGATGATAAAAGAGAACTTCAGCCATGCGCGCGAACCTACGCGATCGCGCGGCGAATGGAAATGCAAACGGACAGAAGCGGGCGGCATCCGTGGCAAGAGCCCGCTTGTGATTTGTCGGCCATCCTGGACAGGATTATGTTACCAGTCCCTGATGTATAGGGGAGTGGCCGGGAGGCGGAGATGACACGCAAGTACATAGACTGCCGCGAATTCCCAAGTGAAATGTCCTGCACCGTCGCGATCTCGGCAGACGGTGAAGAAGAATTGGTCGAAGCCGCCGTTCAGCATGCCGTATCGGTGCATGGAGAACACGATACGCCAGAGTTGCGCGCGGAGATCAAGAAAGCCATCCACGAGGGCGCGCCAGCGGCCTGATCAACAGGCCTGTCCGGTGCGGCCGCATTCAGGCCCGCACCGGACGGATGACTGATTATCCCTCGTAGTTGTCGCGTACCAGCTGGTCGAGCAGCCGGACCCCGAAACCGGACCCCCATGACTGGTTGATCTCGTTCGCCTGCGTGCCCATGGCAGTGCCGGCAATGTCCAGATGCGCCCAGGGCGTATCCTTCACGAAGCGCTTTAGGAACTGCGCAGCCGTGATCGCGCCGCCGTGCCTGCCGCCGATATTCTTCATGTCGGCATTCTTGGAATCGATCATCTTGTCGTATTCCGGTCCGACCGGCATGCGCCAGACGCGTTCCTGGCTGGTCTGGCCGGCCGCGAACAGGTTCGCGGCAAGCTCATCGTCGTTGGAGAACAGGCCGGCATGGTGCTGGCCGAGCGCCACCATGATCGCACCGGTAAGCGTCGCCAGATCGATCATGAATTTCGGCTGGAAACGGTCGTTGCAATACCACAGCGCATCCGCCAGCACGAGGCGTCCTTCCGCGTCGGTGTTCAGCACCTCGATGGTCTGGCCCGACATGGAGGTGACGATGTCGCCGGGGCGCTGCGCATTGCCGTCGACCATGTTCTCCACGCAGCCGATGATGCCGATCGCGTTCACCTTCGCCTTGCGTGCGGCCAGCGCATGCATGAGCCCGGTAACGGCGGCCGCGCCGCCCATGTCGCCCTTCATGTCTTCCATGCCCGAGGCCGGCTTGATCGACACGCCGCCCGAATCGAACACCACCCCCTTGCCGACGAAGGCGACGGGCCTGGCCTTGGCCCTGCCGCCATTCCATTGCATGACGACGAGGCGCGGCGGGCGCACCGAGCCCTGGGCCACGCCCAGCAGCGCACCCATGCCCAGTTTCTTCATTTCCTTCTCGGTCAGCACCTCGACCTTGACGCCGAGTTTTTCCAATTCCCTGGCGCGCGCGGCGAATTCGACGGGGCCGAGCACATTGGCGGGCTCGTTGACCAGATCGCGCGCCAGCATCACCCCGTCGGCTACAGCCTGCAGGTCGGCAAAAGCCTTTTTGGCGGCCGACGGTTCGGCGCAATGAATGGAGATTTTTGCGGGTTTGGAAGGCGTGTCCTTGCCGTTGGCCTCGTCCTTGCGGGTCTTGTACTTGTCGAAGCCGTAGCTGCGCAGCACGATGCCGGCCGCCAGTCGCGCCACATCCGCAGGTGTGATCGCAACCCCGGCAATGTCTGCCACCACGGCCACCTCGGTGGCCTTGCGCAGTTGCGCGGCAATCGTGCCGCCGAGCTTCAGCCAGGCATATTCATTGAGGTCTTCCGCCTTTCCCGCGCCGATGGCGACGAGGCGATCCAGCGACGAGCCCTCCGGCGCCAGCACATCCACGACGCTGCCCGACTTTCCGGAAAATTCCGACACGGAAAACGCCCGCGCCAGAATCTTGCCTGGATCGCAGGCGGCAGCCGCATCGCCGAGGGCACCGCCTTCGCCGGCCAGAACGATCGCAAGGCCCTTTTTGGGTGCGGCATATTTGACGAAGCTGATTGTCGGCATGAATGTCATCGGTAAACCTGCTTTCGGAAAGAGTTTCGCAAACGAAATTTCACGGGAGATTTCGTCGTTTTACGTCATTTGGCAAGTCACGCCGCCGAACGGCCGGCATTTCGCTGCAATCTCACACTTCAGTGAAAGGCTCGCCCGAGGCGTCTGCACCTGCTAAAGCAGCGTCCGAATCGACGTTAATATCCGGTTAACCAGCTTTTTTGGCGGTTTCTTAGCCACTCCCGACGAAGACTCTCATGCGCCGAACATTTCAGAACGGACGGGCTCTACATCGAACCGATTGTGCCGCCTGCACGGTGCGGATACCTTGCCGGGAACGGCGCTCGGGGAACCGTCGCCATGAACGATCAATAGAACGGAACACCCGCGGCATATGAAGGTCGTTGAACGCTACATACTGCGCCGGACGTTCACCATGTTCCTGGGCGCGCTGCTGTGGACCCTGGCGATCTCATGGACGACGCAGGTGCTGGCCCGCATCAATCTCGTGACCGACAGCGGCCAGTCGGCGCTGACCTTCTTCGAGCTTGCGACCCTCATCCTGCCCTCGGTCATTCCGATCATCGTGCCCTTCGCGCTTATCATCGCGGTGGCGCAGACGCTGTCCACCATGAACACCGATTCCGAGCTGGTGGTGGTAAGCGCGGCCGGCGGGTCGCGCTGGATCCTCATGCGCCCGATACTGGTTCTCGCGGTGCTCGCCAGCGTGTTTTCCTTCGCGGTGGACAACGGCATCGACCCCTATGCGCGCGAGCGCGGACGCCAGCTCGTCGCGGCCGCGCGCGCCGACCTGCTTTCGCTGGTCATCCAGGAAGGCACTTTCCGAAAGGTGGATGACGGGCTCTATGTACAGGTCGCCGAACGGCTTCCCGACGGGCGGCTTGGGGGGATCTTCGTGGCGGATTCGCGCCAGGAGGGCATCGATCTCGTCTATTACGCCAAGAGCGGCGCGGTCGTGCAGGACAGCGAAAAAAGCATGCTGATCATGAGTGATGGCGTGGTGCATCGCAAATCGCCGGAAGGGGAGCTGTCGGTGATCCGCTTCACCTCCTACGCCTTCGATCTTTCGGCCTTTTCGGCGGCGGCGGGAACGATCACCATGTTCCCGAAGGACCGCACGCTGTCCTATCTGGTCAACCCCGATCCCAACGACAAGATTTACCAGAACAACCCGCAATCCTTCCGCGCCGAACTGCACCGGCGCCTGACGGAGTGGCTCTACCCGCTGGTCTTCGCACTGATCGCGCTTGCCGTGGCGGGCGATGCGCGCTCGCATCGCGAAAGCCGCATCAACCCGCTGGTGACGTCGATCACGATCGCGCTGTTCGTGCGCTGGCTGGGCTTTTTCGTCACCAATCAGGCGCAGAGCAATCCGTTGTTCAGCCCGCTGGCTTATGCGGTGCCGCTCGCCGCCTCCATCATCGCGCTGGGCTTTATCCGCTCCAACCGCACCATGGAACTTCCGGTGAGCTGGGCCGAGGGCCTTTCCGACTGGACGCGCAAATCGGGTGATCGCATGACGATGACGTGGCTGCGCCTTACCGGCCGCGCCGGCGCGAGCGGAGGGCGGGCGTGATGGGCTGGACACTCGGTCTCTATTTCTTCCGGCGCTATGCCGCCATCACGGCGTGGTTCTTCATCGGCATCTACGCGCTGATCTTCCTCATCGATTTCACCGAATTCTCCAGCCGCACCTCCGGCCTGCCGAACTTCACCTTTTTCGCCGCCCTATCGGTATCGGCGCTGCGGGTGCCGATGATCGTGCAGCAGACCGTGCCGTTCGTCGCGCTGTTTGCGGCGATGGCCACGCTGATCTCGCTCAACCGCAAATACGAACTGGTGATCGCACGCGCGGCCGGCATCTCGGCCTGGCAGTTCCTGTTCCCGCTCTGCATGGGTGCGCTGCTGTTCGGCATCCTGACCGTCGGCGTCCTCAACCCGATTGCCGCACACGGCCTGTCGCGATCCGAGCTTCTGGAAAGCGACATCCGCTCCGGCGCGTCCAACAAAGTATCGGCCGCGAACGCTCCGTGGCTGCACCAGAAGGCCAATGGCATCGACACCATCATCGGCGCACGTGCGGTTCTCAAGCAGGGGCTGGAACTGTCGGACGCCGTGTTCTTCACCATCGACAAGAACGGCGACATCGTCGAGCGCAAGGATGCCGCTCGCGCCGTCCTGGGCGATGGCTACTGGAAGCTCAAGGACGTGAAGGTCTATCGCGACGGCCAGAACGCCGAATCACGTCCGAACGATCGCGTGGCCACCAACCTCAAGCCCGAATATGTGCAGGAACGGCTCGCGCAGCCCGAAACCATTCCGTTTTTCGAGCTTCCGGCCAAGATCGAGGCGGCCCGCTCCTTCGGCCTTCGGGCCAATGCGTTCGCCATGCAGCTTCACTCGCTGATCGCCATGCCGCTGCTTCTCGTCGCCATGACGCTCATTGCTGCAACAGTCTCCATGCGCTTTGCCCGAATGGGGCAATCCACAACGATGATTCTGGGTGGCGTCGTCGCCGGCTTTCTGCTTTATGTCGTTTCGGTTTTGGTCAAAGCATTTGGCAATGCCGGATTCGTGCCGCCATTCGTGGCCGCATGGTTTCCGGTGGTTGTGGCTATGTTTTTCGGAGTAACTTTCCTGCTATACAGGGAAGACGGTTAGTTGGGGGACGTGGTGACATCAGCGAGAAAGACGAACCGCATGGCTCGCCTTTACGGCGCGACGGCGCTCGCCTGCCTTTTCGCCTACGCGCTGCCGGTCGCGACGCCTGCCTGGTCGCAGGAAATCAGCGCGCCTGAGGTGCCGGAAGGCTCGCAGATGCTGCTGGAGGCCGACACCCTCGTCTACGACAACGACAAGAACACCATCACCGCCGTTGGCGGCGTGCGAATCGACTATGGCGGCAACCGGCTGGTCGCCCAGCGCGTGGCCTATGATCGCAAGACCTCGCGTCTCGTGGCCTCGGGCAATGTCGAACTGGTCGACAGCAGCGGCACCAAGGTCTATTCCGACGAGATCGACGTTACCGACGACTTCGCCAACGGCTTCGTCAACGCGCTGCGCGTGGAAACCGTCGACAAAACCTATTTCGCGGCCGAAAGCGCCACCCGCACCGGCGGCGTGCTGACCACCTTCAACAATGGCGTCTACACGGCCTGCAAACCCTGCGAAGCCAAGCCGGATCGCGCGCCGATCTGGCGTATCAAGGCACAGAAGATCATCTGGAACGGCACCGCCAAGACCGTGCGCTTCGAAAAATCGCGCTTCGAGTTCTTCGGCTTCCCGATTGCCTATCTGCCGAGCTTCGAGATCGCCGACCCCACGGTCAAGCGCAAGAGCGGCTTCCTGTTTCCGGGCATCAACTACAAGTCGAACCTCGGCGCCAGTCTGGCGGTTCCCTACTATTTCGCGCTTTCGCCGACATATGACCTCACGGTCACCGCGCACGGCTACACCAAGCAGGGTTTCCTCGGTGAAGCTGAATGGCGTCAGCGCTTCAACTCAGGTGAATACACGCTGAAGATCGCCGGCATTCGCCAGAACGATCCGGGGGCATTCGACCGGGGCGTCAACTCCGGCCCCGTCGACGATCCGAACCGCTTCCGTGGCATGGTCGGCTCGACCGGCCGCTTCGACATCAATCCGCGCTGGCAGTTCGGCTGGAATTTCCTGGCGCAGACGGACAAGAACTTCTCCTACACCTACAATATCGATGGCTATGACAGTTATATCTATCGATCGGAAATCTACCTGACGGGCCTCAACGACCGGAACTATTTCGACCTGCGTGCGATGAAGTTCGACGTGCAGGAAGATCTTCTCGACTCCAATCTCAGCGCCCGTAACGACAAGCAGCCCTGGGTGCTGCCTTCATTCGACTATTCCTTCACGCCGGACGAGCCCGTCTTCGGCGGCGAGCTGAATTTCGACGTCAATTCGCGCGTCGTTCACCGTGACGATCTGGACGTCGGATTTGGGCGGAACCCGCTCACCAACCAGAACTTCGTCGAGCGCGTCCGGGGCATCGACGGCACCGACGGCCGCGTGACCGGGCTTGCGGAGTGGAAGCGCTCCTTCATCACGCAGGGCGGGCTGGTGGTCACGCCGTTGCTGGCCTTCCAGGCCGACGCTGACTATGTCAACCAGACTTCGGCTTCCGTTCTGGCCATCGAACAGATGGCGCAGGTCCAGGGCGTTGCGGCCGACGTTCGCTCTTCCTTCTTCCGCAGCATGGCCACTGCCGGCCTCGAGCTGCGTTGGCCGGTTCTGTTCTCCTTCAGCAGCGGCTCGCAGATCCTGGAGCCGATGGCGCAGATTTTCGCGCGACCGAATGAACGCTATGCCGCCTCGCTGGGCATTCCCAACGAGGACGCGCAGAGCTTCGTGTTCGACGCCACGACCCTTTTCGAGCGCGACAAGTTCTCCGGCTTCGATCGTGTCGAGGGCGGCACGCGCGCCAATGTCGGCCTGCGCTATTCGGGCACCTTCGACAATGGCTGGACCACGAACGCCCTGTTCGGCCAGTCCTATCAGCTTGCCGGACGCAACTCCTTCGCTTCGCCCGATCTCGTCAATGTCGGCGCCTATTCCGGGCTTGAGTCCGATACGTCCGACTTCGTCGGTCTGGTCGGCTTCGCAACGCCTTTCGGCGTTTCGGCTTCCGCCAGCGCCCGTCTGGACGAACAGACGCTGGAAGTCCGCCGCGCCGAGGTGAAGGCAGGCTATTCCACGCGCCCACTGAGCCTCACGGCGCAATATGCGTTCATCCAGGCGCAACCGCTCTATGGCTTCAGTACGGACCGGCAGGAAGTCACGCTCGGCGCCTCCGCCCGGTTCCACGAAAACTGGCGCGCCTTCGGCTCCGGCACCTATGATTTCGAATCGGGCGTTGTAACGCGCGACGCGATCGGATTTGCCTATGACGACGAATGCTTCTCCTACAGCATGTCGATGCTGACGAAGCGCGACCCGCTCAAGCGCCAGGACGATGAACGGACTTTCGGCTTCACCATATCCTTGCGCACGATCGGAGACTTCGGCTCGACGACCGGTCAATTCGCGCAGCGATGACAGTACAACCAAATCGTCATCCTTTCGCCGCATAGAACCGGCATCCGGGGCTTATGTCTTTCCGGCCGAAAATCGAGGACGAGGGATCAGTTAGTATGACTTTGATCAGGAAATACCTCTTTTCCGCAAGCTTTGCCGCGCTGGTGGCGCTTGGTTCCGTTCCCGGAATCATGACTGCAACTCCGGCTGTCGCCAGCGAAATCAAGTATGTCGTCAACGGCGTGCCAGTCACCAGCTACGACATCCAGCGGCGAACGGCATTCCTGAAGCTGCAGCATCGCAAGGGCAATCTTGCCAAGGAAGCCGGCGACGAAATGGTCGACCAGACGCTGCGCGCAGCCGAAATTCGACGGCTCGGCATCAAGATTTCCGACAAGCAGATCAATGAAGCGTTCGGCCGCTTCGCAAGCTCCAACAAGATGAGCGCGGCCCAGCTTACACAGGTGCTGCAGCAGGCAGGTGTTACGGCACAGCACTTCAAGGAATTCATCGGCTCGCAGATGGGCTGGAACCAGGCTCTGTCGGCTCGCTTCAAGGCGCAGAACGGCAGCATGAGCGAGCAGGACGTGGTCCAGCGCATGCTTCAGCAAAAAGGCTCCAAGCCGAGCGCCACCGAATATATGCTGCAGCAGGTGATTTTTGTCGTTCCCGCCAAGGAACGCGGCCAGATCGGCAAGCGCAAGCGCGAAGCCGAAGCCATGCGCGCCCGCTTCAGCGGCTGCGACAAGACGCGTGAATTCGCCAAGGGATTGATCGACGTCACCGTGCGCGATCTCGGCCGCGTGCTCGCGCCCGAGTTGCCGCCCGAATGGGCCGACCAGATCAAGAAGACCAAGACCGGCGGCGCAACCACCGTGCGCGAAACCGAACGTGGCGTCGAGTTCATCGGCATTTGCAGCGCCCGTGAAGTTTCCGACGATCAGGTCGCCAAGATGGTCTTCCAGTCGGAAGGCACCAAGGATCAGCAGGCCGAACAGCTGAACAAGACCTATATGGAAGAACTGCGCAAGCGCGCACGCATCGTCAAGCGTTGACCATTGTGGCACGCGCCAGCAACGCTCCCATACTCGCACTGACCTGCGGCGACCCATCCGGCATCGGTCCGGAGATCGCCATTGCCGCCTGGCAAGCGCGCGACAGCGCCGCTGTTCCACCTTTCTATCTGCTGAGCGATCCCGCGCTTGTGGTTGCGCGCGCGCAAATGCCCGGGCTGGAGATCGCAATCGAACACACCACGCCTGAAAAGGCCGCCGAGGTGTTTTCCCGCGCGCTGCCGGTGGTGCCGCTCAAGGCGCGCTTCCACGACAGACCCAGCCACCCCGACACCGCCAACGCCGCAGGGATCATCGAGGCGATAGACCGGGGCGTTGACGATGTCTTCGCCGGCAGGGCCGCCGCGGTCGTGACCTGTCCCATCGCCAAGAAGCCACTCTACGATGCCGGCTTCCGTTTTCCCGGCCACACCGAATATCTGGCTCACCTTGCAAGCACCAAAGTCGGCAAGGCCGTCACGCCGGTGATGATGCTTGCCGGGCCGGACCTGCGGGCGGTGCCGGTCACAATCCATATCGCGCTCAGCGAGGTGCCAGGCGCCCTCACCCGCGACGCCATCGAAGAAACCGCCCGTATCACCGCCCAGGACCTCAGGAGCCGTTTCGGCATCGCGAAACCGCGCCTGGCCGTTTCCGGGCTCAATCCGCATGCCGGCGAAGGCGGCGCCATGGGACACGAGGATGAGGCCGTCATCCGCCCCGCCGTCGAAGCCTTGCGCGCCGAAGGCATCGACGCTTTCGGCCCCCTGCCCGCCGACACCATGTTTCATCCGCGCGCCCGCGCCGGCTATGACGTGGCGATCTGCATGTATCACGATCAGGCGCTGATACCGGCCAAGGCGCTGGCCTTCGACGAGACGGTGAACGTCACGCTGGGCCTGCCCTTCATCCGCACCTCCCCCGATCACGGCACCGCCTTCGACATTGCCGGCAAGGGCATCGCGCGCGCCGACAGCCTGATCGCCGCGCTGAAGCTCGCACGCCGGCTCGCGGACAATGAAAGCCATGCATCATGAGCCTCGACGGGCTGCCGCCGCTTCGGGACGTGATCGAGCGTCACGGCCTGCAAGCCAAGAAATCACTCGGCCAGAATTTCCTGCTTGATCTCAACCTTACCGGCAAGATCGCGCGCGCGGCCGGCGATCTGTCCACCTCGACGATCATTGAAGTCGGCCCCGGCCCTGGCGGGCTGACACGGGCGCTGTTGATGAATGGCGCGGCACGGGTGGTTGCGATAGAGCGTGACGAACGCTGTCTGGAGGCGCTTGCGGAAGTTTCCGCGCACTATCCGGGCCGGCTGGAGGTCATTCCCGGAGATGCGCTCAAGACCGACTTTGCCGCTCTCGCACCCGGCGAGAAGGTCAAGATCGTCGCTAATCTGCCATACAATATCGGCACGGAACTGCTGATCCGCTGGCTGACGGTGGAACAGTGGCCGCCCTTCTATGCATCGATGACGCTGATGTTCCAGCGCGAGGTGGCACAGAGGATCGTGGCGAAACCCGGCACTGAGGCCTATGGACGCCTCGGCGTACTCGCCGGCTGGCGCACCGACGCGCGCATCGCCTTCGATGTGCCGCCGCAGGCTTTCACGCCGCCGCCCAAGGTCACGTCATCGGTCGTGCAACTCCTGCCCCGCGAAAACCCCTTGCCGGCCAATGTACGCATGCTGGGGCGCATCACCGAAGCCGCCTTCGGCCAGCGCCGCAAGATGCTGCGCCAGAGCCTGAAAGGCATCGAGGGCGCCCGCCTGCTCGAAGCAACCGGCATAGACGGGACTCGTCGCGCCGAAACGCTGGATATTGCCGAATTCGTGGCGCTGACCAACGCGGTGTAGTGTAAGTGTAGTGTAGCGCAGCGCTTCCCTCACTCTTGATGAGCGCGCGTAGCGTCGGGATGGAGGTGGCGGTGAATTTTTACCCTCACCTGCCACGTCATGGCGACCTCCCCGCGCAGGAGAGGTAAAACCGGTCACTCGGTTTCTTCTTCCAGCAGCCCTGCGACGAAATCGAACAGGCCGGGCCGGCGGTCGCGGCGCAGTCGCTCGGCCGTGACGATCGCGCGAACTTCCGCAAAGGCGGCGTTCAGGTCGTGGTTGACGACGACATAGTCGTATTGGCGCCACTGCTCGATTTCCAGCCGCGCGTTCTCCAGCCGTTTGGCGATCACCTCGTCGGAATCTTCCGCGCGGCGCTTCAGGCGAGCTTTCAGTTCCTTCATCGACGGCGGCAGGATGAAGATCGAGACAATGTCGCCACGCATCTTTTCCTTGAGCTGCTGCGCTCCTTGCCAGTCGATGTCGAACAGCATGTCGCGGCCTTCGGCCATCGCCTTTTCGGCAGGCTCGCGCGGCGTGGCGTAGAAATTGCCGTGCACCTCGGCCCATTCGAGCAGCTCATCATTGTCGCGCAGGATCTCGAATTCGCGCTTGCTGCGGAAATGGTAGTGGACGCCCTCGATCTCGCTGCCGCGCCGTGCGCGCGTGGTGACGCTGACCGACAGTTCGAGCCCCGGATCGCTTTCCAGAAGACTGCGGGCAATGGTGGACTTGCCAGCGCCGGAAGGCGACGACAGCACAAGCATGAGGCCGCGACGACGAATGGCGCTCACAGAAGTCTCAGCGCTCATATGTTACTCCAGATTCTGTACCTGCTCGCGAAACTGATCAACCACGGCCTTCAGTTCCAGTCCGATTGCGGTAATCGAAGCGGCGTTCGATTTCGAGCACAAAGTATTCGATTCGCGGTTGAATTCCTGCGCGAGAAAATCGAGCTTGCGGCCTGTCACCCCGCCTCCGGCCAGCAACGCACGGGCGGAAGCGATATGGGTCTTGAGCCGGTCGATCTCCTCGCGAATATCCGCGCGTGTCGCCAGGAAAGCAGCTTCCTGATGCAACCGGGCTTCATCGAACCCCGTCGCGGCATCCGTAAGCAGAGCCACCTGTTCGGCCAGGCGCGCACGGATGGCGGCCGGTTCGCGCGAAGGGTCGGCTTCCGCGCGCAGCGTCAACGTCTCCATGGCATCGACATGGCCGTTCAACAGAAGCCCGAGCGCGTCGCCTTCTGCCCTGCGCGCCTGTTCCAGCCCCTCCAGCGCCGTTTCCAGCACCACCAGCGCCGCCGCGTCGAAAGTTGCCCTGGCCTCCTCCGTCTCTGTCGCTTCGGGCATGTCGAGCACCCCGCGCAACGCCAGCAATCCGTCAGCGCTGGCGGGAGCGACGTCGAACTGCTCTTCCAGCCTCTTGGCGAGGCCTGCGAGATCCCGGAGGAAAGCCTCGTTCACCACCGGCTGCACAAGCGCCCCGGCGGCGCGCGTAACGCCAAGCGAAGCCTGTATATTGCCGCGAGAGAAGCGCCGCTGCACCATCTGGCGCACTTGCGCCTCCAACCGTTCATAGCCGGGCGGCAGGCGCAGGCGCACCTCGCAACTCTTGCCATTCACCGATTTGAGTTCCCACGCAATCGAAGCGCCGGCGTGTTCCGTCGACGCCCGTGAAAAGCCGGTCATACTCTGCAAGGTCATCCCGCGGCCCTCTCACACGCTGGAATACGGCCGGGCCCGACCAGGTCCGGTCAATGAAACGACTGCGTCCCGCGCCCCGTCCATTCGTCCCCCGGACGAAGCCACGTTACTGAGCCTGTACCTCCGACTGCCCGCCTTCCGCAGCAGCCTTGGCCGCTTCCTCTGCCTGCTTCTTCTGCACGGCGCGCCAGCGGGCCACATTCTGATTGTGCTCGTCCAGTGTCTTGGCGAAGACATGCCCGCCCGTGCCATCGGCCACGAAGTAGAGCTCGTCGGTCTGCGAGGGGTTGGCCACCGCCTCCAGCGCCGCGCGGCCCGGATTGGCGATCGGCGTCGGCGGCAGCCCATTGATCTGATAGGTGTTGTAGGCCGTCGGCTTGTCAATATCGGACTGATAGATCGGCCGATCCGCGGGGCGGCCCTTGCCACCGAACAGGCCGTAGATGATCGTCGGGTCCGACTGGAGCCGCATCTTCTTCTTCAGGCGATTGAGGAACACCGCCGCGACGCGCGGGCGCTCATCGGCGCGGCCTGTTTCCTTCTCCACGATGGACGCCAGGGTCACGAATTCGTTGATGTCGGCCAGCGGCAGGTCAGGTGCGCGGCGGGCCCAGATGTCATCGACCATCTGCTTCTGGTGGGCAAGCATCTTGTCGATGATCGACTGGCGCGTGGCGCCGCGCGTGAAGCGCTGGGTGTCGGTGGCAAGGCTGCCTTCGGCCGGCTGCGCCGCCGGCATGTCGCCCGACAGCGCGTCATGGTGGGCGATGCGCTCGAACGCCTGCTCGACCGTCAGCCCTTCGGGGATGGTCAGCGAATACATCACCGACTTGCCGCTCTTCAGCAGCTCCATCACCTCATGCATGGAAGCGCCGGCCTTGATTTCGTATTCGCCGGCCTTGAGGGCCGAATCATTGCCATATGCGCGCACGCCGAGCCGGAAAATGCGCGAATCGCTAATCAGCCCACGACGCTCGAGCTGGTCGGCTATGTCCTGCACGCCGGTATTCGGCTTCACCAGGAAAGTCTGGTCGACCATTGTCGGCCCACGACCCTCGAATTCGCGCTTGCCGAAATAGACCGCCGCGCCCCCCGCCAGAACGACGAGCACGATGATCGACAGCAGGAAATTCAGGAAAACCACGAACTGATTGCGCGACGCACGCGAACGGCGCGGCGGCGGCGTGCCGGCCTCGGGACGAAGCGCCTCGCTGGCGGATTTCGGAACGATGGGTTTCGATGGTTCGGTGCTGCGACCGATTTCAGCATCAGGAGTCGTGGTCATAGCGCCTCAACAATGTTCTTGTCAGTCCCCCACCGAGCCCAGGAATCCATAAGCTGGCCCCGACCCTAAGGGCGATTATGGCAAAATTCGCGGCGAAACGGTCCGCAAGGGACCGTATCAACCGTTATAACGCTGGAAAATCAGCGAGGCGTTGGTGCCGCCAAAACCAAAGGAATTGGAGAGTGCGACATCGACCTGACGGGCGCGCGGCTTGTTGGGAACAAGGTCGATCGCCGTATCCCGCTCGGGATTGTCGAGATTGATGGTCGCCGGGACGATGTTGTCGCGAATGGCGAGGATGGAGAAGATCGCTTCGGCGGCGCCAGCGGCACCGAGGAGATGGCCGATCGACGACTTGGTCGAGGACATCGAGATCCTGGAGGCGGCATCGCCGGCCAGCCGCTCGACAGCGCCAAGCTCAATCGTGTCGGCCATGGTCGAGGTGCCGTGGGCGTTGATGTAGTCGATGTCGCCGGGCTGCAACCCGGCGCGCTTCAGCGCCGCCGCCATGCAGCGGAACGCACCGTCGCCGTCCTCGGACGGGGCAGTGATGTGGTAGGCGTCGCCGGTCAGGCCATAGCCCGTGATCTCGGCGTAGATCTTGGCGCCGCGCGCCTTGGCATGCTCGAGTTCTTCGAGCACCACCACGCCGGCACCCTCGCCCATGACGAAACCATCGCGGTCGCGATCATAGGGACGCGAAGCCGTTTCGGGCGAATCGTTGCGTGCCGTGGAAAGCGCCTTGCAGGCGGCAAAGCCGGCCAGCGACAACCGCGTGACGGGCGATTCCGCGCCGCCGGCAACCATCACGTTGGCATCGCCGAACATGATCAGCCGCGCCGCGTCGCCGATGGCGTGCGCGCCGGTGGAGCAGGCGGTGACCACGGCGTGGTTGGGGCCTTTGAGGCCATGCCGGATCGAGACCTGCCCGGAAACCAGATTGATGATGTTGCCCGGAATGAAGAAGGGGCTGATGCGGCGCGGGCCGCGATCCTGAAGGATGAGCGCGTTTTCCGCGATCCCCTCGATACCGCCGATTCCCGAGCCGATCATCACGCCGGAGGCATGCTGCTCTTCCGGCGTCCTGGGCTCCCAGCCCGAGTCCTTCAGCGCCTCATCGGCGGCCGCAATCCCGTACAGGATGAAGTCGCCGATCTTGCGCAGTTCCTTCGGCTCCAGATAGGCCTCCGGATTGAAGGTGTTGTCGCTGCCGTCGCCACGGGGGATCACATGCGCGATCTTGCAGGCAAGATCTTCGGTTTCGAATTCAGTGACCCGCCGTGCAGCACTCCGACCGGTCAGAAGCTCTCTCCAGCCATGCTCCACGCCCACGCCGAACGGCGAAAGCAGACCCAGGCCAGTGACGACAACACGCCTCATACGGTATTCTCGAAATGCTGTAGCTGACGGCGCTTAGGCCGAAGCCTTGTCGATGTACTTGACGGCGTCGCCGACGGTCAGGATCGTCTCGGCAGCGTCATCGGGGATTTCAACGCCGAACTCTTCCTCGAAAGCCATGACGAGTTCAACCGTGTCCAGGCTGTCGGCGCCCAGATCGTCGATGAAGCTGGCAGCTTCCGTCACCTTGTCGGCTTCAACGCCGAGATGTTCGACAACGATCTTCTTGACGCGCTCTGCAGTGTCACTCATTTGGGCATCCTCGTCTAAAATTTTGTCTGTCTTCGTTAACGGCACGCATGCCGGTAATCAAGTTGAAAGATGTTCCCGCCAGGGAACGTGGCAACGGCGGCAGAAAGTCAGTACTCCGCCGCCGCGCATTCATGGCGGCATTACACGAAAAGCTTGCCGCGTCCAATGCGAAAACGCTGATTCTGCGCGGTTCGGCGCCACCATATACAGAAATAAGCTGTTGCCGGCGCCTTTTCACGGATCGCGATCAGATCATCGCCATGCCGCCATTCACATGAATGGTCTGGCCGGTGATGTAGGAAGCCTCGTCCGACGCGAGATAGACGACCGCCGAGGCGATCTCGGCGCCGGTGCCCATGCGGCGGGCCGGAATGGCCGACATGATGGCTTCCTTCTGCTTGTCGTTCAGCTTCTCGGTCATGGCTGATTCGATAAAGCCGGGAGCAACGCAATTGACGGTGACGCCGCGCGTGGCGATCTCCTGCGCCAGAGACTTGGAAAAGCCGATCAGCCCCGCCTTGGAAGCGCAGTAGTTGGCCTGGCCGGGGTTGCCGGTAACGCCGACGACCGAGCTGATGTTGATGATGCGGCCGGAGCGGCGGCGCATCATCGGATGGGTCAGCTCGCGCGTCAGGCGGAACGTGGCGGTCAGATTGATCTCGACCACGGAATCCCAATCGGCGTCCGACATGCGCACGAACAGACCGTCCTTGGTAATGCCGGCATTGTTGACCAGAATGTCCACGCCTTCCAGTTCGGCCTCGGCCTTCTGGCCAAGCGCCTTGACCTCGTCGCGGTCGGCGAGATTGGCCGGGAACACCTTTACGCGCTCGCCAAGCTCGGCGGCCAGCGCCTCCAGTTTTTCGGCGCGGGTGCCGTGAAGGCCCACGATTGCGCCCTGCTTGTGCAGCGCACGGGCGATCTCTTCGCCAATGCCGCCGGTAGCTCCGGTAACGAGCGCCTTGCGGCCGGTCAGATCGAACATTTTTGACTCCATCTCAAGAGCACGCCCTTCACGCGGGCATCGGTTCTCAATTGTTCAGGCAAGCGCGGCAACAGCCGCTTCCACATCCGCCGGGGTGTTGATCGCGCTGGTGGCGATTTCCTTGTCGATGCGCCGGGCAAGTCCCGAAAGCACCTTGCCGGAGCCCACCTCATACATCGTCTTCACGCCGTTGGCGCCAAACCATTCCACCGTCTCGCGCCAGCGCACGCGGCCGGTGACCTGCTCGACCAGGCGGGCAGCGATCTGATCGGGATCGGTGAGCGGCTGCACGACGACATTGGCGACGACCGGCACCACCGGCGCCTGTTTGGCCACACCGGCCAGCGCCTCGCGCATGGCCTCGGCGGCGGGCGTCATCAGCGCCGAATGGAAGGGGGCCGAAACCGAAAGCATGAGCGCGCGCTTGGCGCCCTTTTCGGTGCACAGCTTCGCCGCAAGCTCGACCGCCGCCCTGGCGCCGGAAATGACGAGCTGACCGCCGCCATTATCATTGGCGATCTGGCAGACCGAATTCCGGCCAGCTTCGGCGCAGGCGGCTTCCACATCGGCCTGCTCCAGCCCGATGATAGCCGCCATGGCGCCCTCGCCCACCGGAACCGCCGCCTGCATGGCATTGCCGCGAATGCGCAGGAGCCGCGCGGTATCGGCGATCGAGAACATGCCGGCCGCGGCAAGCGCGGAATATTCGCCAAGCGAATGGCCGGCGACATAGGCGACCTTGTCCTTCAGCGAGAAGCCGCGCGCTTCCATGGCGCGAAGTGCGGCAAGCGACACCGCCATCAGCGCCGGCTGGGCGTTGGCGGTCAGCGTCAGCGTCTCTTCGGGGCCTTCCCACATGATCGTGGAGAGCTTTTCGCCCAGCGCCTCATCGACCTCCTCGAACACCGCGCGCGCTTCCGGGAACGCGTCGGCGAGGTCCTTGCCCATGCCCACGGACTGACTGCCCTGCCCCGGAAATGTGAATGCGACGGCCATGTAAGGCTCCCGAAATTGTTTCACTTCAAGGCCGTGTGACGCAAGGAAGGCTGCAAAGTCAAGGCCGCGCCCCTTCGGACGCCTGCGCAAAACACGCATTTGGAGCGTTTTGGAAGATCGGGCATTGCCCGCCGCTCACACTCATATTCTCGACCCGTAAGGAGAATTGATTCCTCTCGGCCTCACCGCGCACTAGATTTAGTGACAGTTTGATGACAGTTACGTGACGGCTTTTACAGGCGTTGGGGTATTGGAGTTGGCAGGTACGTTTCGATCGGCGCGCAATGTGTCGGAATGCGATGCGTCTGGCATTCCCGGACGCAGGGCCTTGACGATTCGGGTGGTGGCGACCACCACGCTGACGCTTTTCATCTCGGCGGCCCTTGTCTTCTGCGTCGAACTCATCTCGCGCGGATCGCTGTCGCAGACGCTGGCCTTTTTCCAGCAGCCCCTGCGCCCAAGCTGGACCACGGTGGCGCTGTTCGCGCTGCTCCTGATTTTTCTCGACGCGCTGATCGGGCGCGCGTATCACGCGCTCTTCGTCATCGCGCCGGTTGTGCTGGTGCTTGCCTTCATAGGGCACCAGAAATCGCTGTATCTGGGCGACCCGCTCTATCCTGCCGATTTTCTCTATGCCCGCCAGATCGTGGAACTGCTGCCGCTTCTGGCCAGCGACCGTCCGCTTGCGGCCATCGCGATCACCTGCGGGATCGTTGCGGGCATCGTGGCACTTGTCGCGGCTTGGAAATTCTGGCGGCCGCGGGCGCCGGCCTTGTCGATGCGCGGGCGGATGGCACGGCTCGGCATCGCGCTGCCGCTGCTCATTTTCTTCGGCTCCATCATGGACTATGCGACCTATTCCTGGGTCCGCGACCGGCTCCAGATCATCCCCATGATGTGGGACCAGAAGGAAAACTATAACAATAACGGCTTCGCGCTTGCCTTCGCGCTCAACGTGCCGATGGCCAAGGTG
>Ga0182738_1003235_pt1 | contig 18811 bp, 12 predicted proteins | sample eDN5th30CBELigMG_FD_128876 | JGI IMG/M metagenome (GOLD analysis project Ga0182738, IMG submission 128876) | Enriched Miracle-Growth compost microbial communities from Emeryville, California, USA - eDNA 5th pass 30_C BE-Lig MG (version 2)... ... | reverse complement strand
GCGAGTGGCTTGATGCCGAGCTCGGCGGCCCGGGTGTCGCTCATGACGACCACCGCGGCGGCGCCATCGTTCAGCGGGCAGGCGTTGCCGGCGGTCACGGTGCCGTCGGGACGGAACGCGGGCTTGAGCGAGGCAAGCTTCTCGAGCGTCGTGCCCGGGCGGATCCCGTCGTCCTTCGAAACGACCGTGCCGTCGGGCAGCGTCACCGGGGTGATCTCTTCCTCCCAGTAGCCACGCTCGAGCGCGGCGGAGGCACGGGTCTGGGACAGCAGCGCGTACTCGTCCTGGGACTCACGGGAGATCCCCAGCGACGAGGCGACGTTCTCGGCGGTCTGACCCATGGCGATGTACACGTCGGGGAGGCCCTCACGAGGAGTCCAGGCACCCTTGCCGCCGGCGGCGAACTCGGCGGTGCGGGCCTCGGCGTCGGCGAAGAGCTCGTTGTGCGGGCCGGTGTCGGCCATACCGTTCATGTAGCGGCTCACGGTCTCGACCCCGGCGGAGATGAACACGTCGCCCTCACCGGCACGGATCGCATGGGCAGCCATACGGGTGGTCTGCAGCGACGACGAGCAGTAGCGGTTCACGGTCACACCGGGCACGTTCGGCATGCCGGACATCACGGCGACGTGACGGGCGATGTTGTTGCCCGACTCGCCCGCGGGTTGGCCACAACCCATGATGAGATCCTCGACGGTGTTGCGGTCCAGCTCGGGCACCTTGGCGAGCAGCGCCTCGATGATCTGGGTTGACAGATCGTCGGGGCGGATCGTGGTGAGCGACCCCTTCATGGCCCGTCCGATGGGCGAGCGGGCGGTGGCGACGATGACGGCTTCAGGCATTGGCTTCACAAGCTCCTGTGCATGCGGGATGGCTCGGGCGCGTGTGCGCACGCGCCCATCTGGCCCCTGTCTAGCGCCTCGACGTGAGGCATGGGCAACCGGTGGTGGCTCGTGGAGCGACTCAGACGATGCCGAGGTCGGCCATCGCGCCGGCGACGCGGACGAAGCCGGCCAGGTTGGCCCCCGCGATGTAGTCGCCTTCGCAGCCGTACTCGGCGGCCGTGGCGAGGCAGGTGTCGTGCACTCCGCGGATGATCGATTCGAGCCGAGCCTCGGTGTATTCGAAGCTCCACGAGTCGCGGCTCGCGTTCTGCTGCATCTCCAGCGCCGAAGTCGCCACGCCTCCGGCGTTCGCGGCCTTGCCCGGCCCGAAGGCGACACCGGCGTCGAGCAGGATCCTGGTGCCCGCCGGTGTGGTCGGCATGTTGGCGCCTTCGGCCACCGCCACGCAGCCGTTCGCAACCAGCGACCGGCAACCGGCCTCGTCGAGCTCGTTCTGGGTCGCGCTGGGGATCACCAGCTCACAAGGCACGTCCCAGACCTTGCGTCCCGCCACGTAGCGGCTGCCCGGTCGGCGCTCGGCGTACTCGGAGATCCGGCCTCGTTCGATCTCCTTGATCTGCTTGATCAGTTCGACGTCGAGGCCTGCGTCGTCGACGACGTAGCCCCCCGAGTCCGAACAGGCGACCACGTTCGCGCCGAGCTGTTGGAGCTTCTCGATCGCGTAGATCGCAACATTGCCAGCACCCGACACGATCGCCCGGCGACCCTCGAGGTCTTCGCCGCGGGCTTCGAGCATCGCCTGGATGAAGTACACCGCGCCGTAACCGGTCGCCTCGGTGCGCACACGCGACCCGCCCCAGTCGAGGCCCTTACCGGTGAGCGTGCCCGACTCATAGCGGTTGGTGATGCGCTTGTACTGACCGAACAGATACCCCAGCTCACGGCGGCCCACCCCGATGTCACCCGCGGGGACGTCGGTGTACTCGCCCAGGTGGCGGTGCAACTCGGTCATGAACGACTGGCAGAATCGCATGATCTCGCGCTCCGACCGGCCTTTCGGGTCGAAGTCGGAGCCTCCCTTGCCGCCACCGATCGGCAGGCCGGTGAGGGCGTTCTTGAAGATCTGCTCGAACCCGAGGAACTTGATGATGCTCAGGTTCACCGAGTCTCTGAAGCGCAGCCCGCCCTTGTAGGGGCCGAGTGCCGAATTGAACTCGACCCGGTAGCCGCGGTTCACGTGGATGTTGCCCTGGTCGTCCTCCCAGGGCACCCGGAAGATGATCTGGCGTTCGGGTTCGCACAAACGGTCGACGAGGCTGGCCTCGGTCAACTCGGGACGCTGCCGGAACACGGGCACCAGCGATTCGAGCACCTCGTGGACGGCTTGGTGAAATTCGGATTCGCCCGGGTTGCGTCGGATGACCGTGTCGAAGATCGATTCGATGGAGCGGGTCACGGCATCGGTCACTCCATCTGTCTATCGTGTCCGACCGGCGACTGCCGAGTCGCGCGGCAGCGCCACCGGCCCGGACTTCGTTGTCAACTCGACCGGGGCAGGCCCAGTCCGCGTTGGGCGATGATGCCGCGCAGTACCTCGGAGGTGCCGCCGTAGATGGTCGTGACCTGGCAGTGGCGCTCGGTCGCCTCGATCCAGCCGTCGGCGGGCGCGGCCGGGTCGCCGTGACGGCGCACCCCGTCGGCACCGAGTAGATCGACCAGGTCGGACGCGGCGCGCTGATAGTGCTCGGTGGTGAACAGCTTCGCCATCGTCCCCTCGACACTTGGCAGCGTGCCGATCGACGCCAACCAGGCCGCGCGCCACCCCAGCAGGTTCGCGACCTCGTTGCCGATCGCGGCTCGGGCGAGGCGTTCACGGACGAGTGGGTCGGCGAGCATCGTGCCCGCTGCGCTGGTCGCCGGCGTGGTGGCCGCCCAGCCCACCGCGTGGTCGAGCAGTCGGACCGCCTCGCCGTACCACGCCGAGTTCCGTTCGAACACGAGGGCGGTCATCATCACGCCCCAGCCGCCGTCGACGTCACCGACCCGGTAGGCATCGCCGACGCGGACCCCGTCGTAGTAGGTGATGTTGGTGCGCTCGCCACCCATCGTGTGCACGGGCGAGATCTCGATCCCCGGGGTGTCGGTGGGCACGACGAACATCGTGAGGCCCTTGTGCTTGGGCACATCGGGGTTCGTGCGGGTGAGCAGGAACACGTAGCGCGCCTCGTGGGCGAGGGTCGTGAACATCTTGGAGCCGTCGATGACCCAGTCGTCGCCGTCGCGCACGGCTCTGGTCGCGCACGCGGCGACATCGGAACCGGATTCGGGCTCGGAGTAGCCCAGACAGCAGATCGCGCTGCCATCGAGGATCTCGGGCACGATCGTGGACTTCTGCCATTCGGTGCCCTCCAGCAGGATCGTGTGCGCCACGAGGCTCGCCACCCCGATCCCGTCGACCGGCGCGCCCGACAGGTACATCTGCTCGCTGAGGACGTTCATCTCGAGCGGCGAGCGGCCCCCGCCGCCGTACTCGAGAGGCCACCCCGCCGAGATCCATCCCTGGGCGGCCATCGCCCGGTGCAGTCCCCAGTCGTGGATCGTGCCCGTGGTGTGCGCGGTCTCGACCACCTCGTCGGTGACGTGTTCGGAGAGGAATGCAGCGACTTCGTCGCGGAAGGCCTCCACGGCGGCACCCAGCCGGAAGTCCGGGCCACGCCGGGGCTCGCCGGACCGTCCCGTGGGGGAGGGCGACATCGACGGCTGGGTAGTCACCGGCAGGTCGACGGGCTCGCCGGCGGTGTCGACCGGCGCGATCCGGTCGGCGACGACCTGCAGTTCGCGACGCGGGTCGCCGAGCAACAGTCGGGTCGCCTTGGCCCGCCGGAACAGCAACTGGATGTCGTACTCCTCCATGAAGCCATAGCCGCCGTGCGTGTGCAACGCGACCCTGGTGGTGTGCTCGGCGACGTCGCCTGCGAACGCGAAGGCGGATGCGGCGAAGCGGGGCCCGATCGCCTCGGCCTCGTCCAGTGCCCAGACCGCCTTGGCGCTCAACAGATCGGCACCGTCCAACGAACAGGCCACGTCGGCGAGGGGGTGCGCGACGGCCTGGAACGAGCCGATCGGCACGCCGAACTGTCGGCGCTCGTTCGCATAGGCGACCCCGAGGTCGAGTGCGGCCCGCGCGAGGCCGCACAGCCATGTGGCCGTGAGCACGCGCCACTCGTCCTGTGCCGCGGCGAAGAGAGAGAAGGCGGCATCGCCGGTTGCCACCACCGTCCGGCCGGGTTCGTCGGCGCCGACGGAGACGTCGGCGAGGGGTGCGTGCGCGGTGTTGGGAAACCAGGTGCCTTCGCGCCCCGGCCCGTCGACGATGATCAGCTCGTCGTCGACCAGAGCGACCACCGTGTCGGCCACCGACCCGCCGGGAACGACCGTGGCGGCGTCGCCGGTGACGGGCCGCGGCGCGATCGTGACGATCACGGACCCGTCGGCGACCCCGTCGAGCGATACCTCGCCGGGTGCGACGGTGGCGAGCAGCCGACCGGCGACCAGCGCTTCGACGACGGGCACCGCGGCCGCGTGAGCGCCACACGCCCGAACGACGACGGCGAGGTCCGCGAGGGCCGCGCCCATGCCGCCGACCGGCTCGGGCAGGCCCATCGTCCACACCCCCATCTCGGCGAGCGCGGCGTGTACGGCGCCGTCGAAGCCGCCGGTGGTCTCCGCGGCGCGCACCTGCTCGGCGCTGCTCGACCGGCCGAGGAGTTGCTCGAGCGTCTCGGCGAGTTGTCGCTGTTCGTCGGTGGGGGAGAGGTCCATGCGGGTGCCTTCGGGACGCGCGGTGTCGGGGTCGAGCCGAGGTCGGATCTGACGACCCGTCAGAAGATTACGGGATCCGCGTCGAAATCTGGAGTCGTCTGCCGCTCACCGCGGCAGGTCGCGCCAGATTTCACCGAAGCGTCGGGCAGATCGCGCCCGATTCGCCGAGGGGCGCCCCTCGACGTGGCGTGGGGCGTCGAGTCAGACGGCGGATCCGGTGTCGGGGACGCGCAGGTGGCCGTTGCGATCGGCCCACTTCTCGAACACCACGGTCAGAAACGGCGGCACCGCAGCGAACAGGCCCAGCAGGATGATCTTGGGACTCCACTGGCACCGCACCCCGACCGCCAGGGTGGCCACGAGGTAGGCGATGAAGATCGCGCCGTGGATGGGGCCGACGATCTGCACGCCGACCTCGTTCTGGACGAGGGCGTACTTGAAGACCATCGCGAGCAACAGGCCGCCCCAGGAGACGGCTTCGGCGATGGCGACGATCCGGAACGCGGCGATCAGCCGATCCGTCGTGGAGTCCTGGCGCGGACCGGCGGCGGTGATGGTCATGTGATCCTTTCCCCGAACTCGTCGAGACGGGCGTGGGTCGTGGGTTGGCGACGTCCGCAGGGACGCAGCGCGGCACCGAAGGACCGGCCGGGCGCAGACGCGTCGAAGCCCCCAAGGGTACCGGTGATCGGCGACGGCGGCCCCATCACCGCTCTCGGTGCTTCGGTGGCGTTCGCCACACCCGCGTCGTCAGGTGTGGGCAGTCGACGCCACGGCCAGTAGGCGTGCTGCTTTGAGCTCGGTCTCGGCCCATTCGCCGGCCGGGTCCGAGCCCCAGGTGATGCCGCCCCCGGTGCCGAAGCAGAGCCGTCCGTCGTCGACCCAGAACGTCCGGATCGCGACGTTGAACTGCCCATGGCCCCGGTCGGCATCGACCCAACCGAGAGCGCCGCAGTAGGGGCCGCGCGGCGCCGGTTCGAGCTCGGCGATCGCCTCCAGGGCTGCCAGCTTCGGCGCTCCGGTGACCGAACCCGGGGGAAAGGTCGCGTCCAACAACTCCGGCCATCCCACGTCTGCGCGTAGCTCGCCCTGCACCGTCGAGACCAGATGGACCAGCCCGGGGTGCTGCTCGACCCCGCACAACGTGGGCACCGTCACCGACCCCCAGGCACACACCCGCCCGAGGTCGTTGCGGACCAGGTCGACGATCATCACGTTCTCGGCCCAGTCCTTGTCGAGGAAGTCCTCCTGCCGTCCGGCCGTGCCCTTGATCGGCGACGACCACACCGTGGTGCCACGCCGTCGGAGGAACAACTCGGGAGACGCCGAGGCGATCGCCACGCCGGGCAGACGCAGCGTCGCCGCGTACGGCGCCGGGTGCTGTCGGGCCAGCGCCGCTCCCAACGCGAGGATGTCGGCTCCGGGAGGCAGGGGCGTGTCGAGGACCCGGGTCAGGTTCACCTGGTAGACGTCGCCCGCTGCGATGCGTCGCCGGATGTCGGCGACGCCGGCGGTGAAGGCTGCCTCGTCGAGTGAGCTGCGCCACACGGCGTCGGCGGGAAGACCCCGCCAGGGTTCGGCGACCGGCTCGGCCGGTGCCGGACGTGCCACGGCGAAGCGGGCGCACACGGCCGGGCCCTCGAAAGGGACGAGCACGGCCCAGAGGCCCGTCGAGTCGAGAGCCGAGACGTCCGCGGTGCAATCCACCAAGTCGGTCAGCACGCGGCCACCCACGATCGCGACCGGTTCGGAGTCCGCCATGGTCACAGTGTGGCGTCTGGTCCACCGACCGCGGGAGACGGTCGTCGAGCTCCGCGGTCAGCCGAGGGCGCCGGCTTCGCGGAGGCGAGCGATGCGGGCGTCGTCGTAGCCGGCGACGTCGCGGAGCACCTCGTCGGTGTGCTGACCCACGGTCGGCGCCGGGATCGGATGCGGCAGCTCGGACCCGACGATCTTGATCGGGGTCGGCAGCTCGTCGGCACCCAACTCCGCGGCGGGAATCCAGCCCAGGCGAGCGGCGAACTGCGGGTCGTCGCCGATATTCGCCGGCGTGTTCACCGGGGCGATCGGGGTGTTGACCTCGAGCCCGAACTCCAGCCATTGCTCCGCGGTGCGGGTCGCGAAGAGGTCGCGCAATTCGGCCTGGAGCTCGGTGTTGCCCCGCGCGTGGTCCGCGTATTTCGAGCCGGGCCAGCGCTCGAACAGGTCCATCCTGCCGACGCCTTCGCAGAAGTTGCGCCAGAACGCCTGCTCGGACGCCATGAACAGCACGTGTCGGTCATCGGCGGTGGCGTAGAGCTGGTAGCGCACGCCTTCGCGCATACCCGCGGTGCCGGGTGCCCGGCGCACGAAGTCGTCCGAGGGATTGCCGGTCACTTCGTCTTCGGGGCGTTCGTAGGCCTTGTAGCTCTCCGAGCGGTACCAGTCGAAGGCCGCCGCCGCGTCGGACTGGGCGATCTCGAGTTGGTAGCCCTCACCGGTGGCCCGCGCGCCGACCACGCCGGCGAGAATGCCGAGTGCGCCGTACAGCGGCCCGGCGTTGATGCCGATCGACACGTGCTCGGGGATCACCGTGAAGCCGTCGTCGGTGACCTCGGGAGACACGATGCCCGCCCAGGTGTCGTACGCGATCCCATGCGACGGCATCTCCGCGTACGGGCCGGTCATCCCGTAGCCCGAGATCGTGATGAACACGATCCGGGGGTTGATCTCCCGGAGTGCCTCGTAGCCGAGCCCGCGCCGTTCCAGCCCGCCGGGGCGCATCGCCTCGACCACCACGTCGGCGTCACGCACCAGGTCGCGGAAGGCCTCGGCACCTTCGGGGGTTCTCAGATCGAGCACGATCGAACGTTTGCCGCGGTTGACGTGCAGGTGCATCAGCGAGGTGCCCTCGACGATCGGCCAGGTCATCTGGCGGATGTAGTCGCCGGCGGCGGGTTCGACCTTGATGACCTCGGCTCCGAGTTCCGCCAGCGGCGTGGTGATGGCAGCGGGTCCGAGCATCGAGCACTCGACGATCCGAACGCCTTGCAGGGGAGGGTGGGCGGGCACGGATGGGCTCCTGGGGTCGGCCGGACGGGGTCACGGAGTCCGCCGGAAGGCAACGTTTCTGACGGGTCGTCACATACTAGATCGCGCCGGGTGAGCGGCCGATTTCGGGTCGTTCGGTTACGGTGATCCGATGCCAGGGGTGCCGGTGCCCGTCCGAACCGTGGCGCCGTGGCGGTGGGCCGACCGGTGAGCGACGCCACCGCAGCCGACGCGACCGGCATTCGTGCCGAATCGCGCCGAGCACGAGTCCCGGGGGTCTTCGCGGTCGCGCTGGTGGCCACGATCCTGCCCGTCTGGGTGGCGGCATGGCGGGTCGCATCGAGTGGTTTCCCGCCCATGGGAGACGCCGCACTCACCGTGACCCGAGCCCACGACGTGTTCACGGCGCATCCGCCGCTGGTCGGCATGCCGGCGGCGAGCGGGGCATTCGGCGACACCGTGACGTCGTTCCCCGGGCCACTTCAGCTCTACGCACTGGCCGGACCGGTGAAGCTTTTCGGCAACGTGTGGGGGACACCCATCGCGATGGGGGCGTTGTCGACCCTGTGGATCGTGCTGGCCGCATGGATGTTGTGGCGATGCCACGGTCGGGGCACGGCGACCGCAGGAGTCGCGCTGCTCGGCGTCTTCGCCTGGTCGATCGGCATCGGCTACCTCGTCGACCCGGTACCGGCGACCATGTTGATCTTTCCGCTCGTCCCGTTCCTGCTCGTCGCCTGGTGTGCCACGACCGGGGATCCTCCGGCGCTGGTCGCCGCCGCGGTCATCGGGAACTTCCTGTGGCTGGATCATCTGATCCTGGTCGTGGTCGTGCCCGTGGTCTTGGCTGTCGCGGTGATCGGCCATCTTCTCGCCGTGAAGAGACCGGCGCGCGCCGCAACGGCCACCGCCGACGAACCACGACACCGCTGGCGCGGGGTCGTCGTGGCGGCGATCGTCTCGGTGGCGATGTGGACGCCGACGCTGATCGCGGAAGCAACCCGTCGGCCCGGCAACCTCGAGTTGCTCGTGCAGAGCTCCGGCCACGAGCGGGCCGTCGTTGGGAGCTGGTCGTTCTCGGTGCACGTGCTCATCGGTCTGATCGCCACTCCGCCGTTCTGGCTGCGCGGATCTTTCGACCAGCCGCCGTTCCACAACGTGCCCGGAGCGCCGACGGTCGCAGGTGCGTCGACGGCGTTCGACGTGGTCGTCGGGCTGGTGCTCGCCGTGGTGTTCCTCGCACTGCTCGTCGCGACCCACCGTCGAGGCGAGCGCACCGCGTTCTGGGGTTTGACGGTGGCGATCGCCGCGCTGGTGGCCGCGGTGCCGACGATCTACTCCACACCCACGCGCTTCGGTATCGCCGGCTATGTCCGGCCGCTCTGGGGCGTCGCGGCGTTCGTCTGGTTCGTCGTCGGCTACAGCCTCTGGCGCCTGACACACCAGCGGCTGTCGCGGTTCGGCGAGCGGGCGGTCTGGGCGCTCGCCGCACTGGCCGTGGTCGTTGGTCTGGGGAACCTCCCCACCGGCACGCGCGGCTACGTGCCCGACGACGTGGCGACCGCGTCGGTCGACCGCCTGCACCAGGCTGTGGCCGATCACCTGTCGGATGGTCGACCACTCGCGCTGCGAACCAGACCCGACTATGTGACCCAGGGCTACTTCGGCGCGCTCGTGTTGGCGCTCCGGAGCGCCGGAACCGACTTCTGTGTGCAAGCGGGGAGCCCCCCGCTCGCAGGCGTCGCCGAATGCGGCGATCGGCGGCGGCGGGTGGTCGGCCTCGCCGTCAGCGATGACGCCTCCCCCGAGACGTTCCGCTCGGCGTCGACGATCGCCGCCATTGCGTTGTGGAGCTCGCAAGATCAGCGCCAGTTCGCCGACCTCGACGCACGCGTGGGGTCGTTGCTCGAGCGGGATCGGCCCGTCGCGTTGTCGCGCGCCGGTCGCCGGATCCTGACAGCGCGTGGTCCGGGAGCGGTACGCGCCGCCGAGGACGCGCTCGCGGAGCTGACCGAACCGGCACCGCTCGCAGAGCGCAAGAAGTCGCTGCGCACCCTCGTCGCGCTGTGGCTGTCGGACCCCGCGTCGGCCGAGACGCCACCGTTCGCCGACGCCGGGTTGTCCGTCGCCGAGTGGCGCCGTTGGGCGGATCTGGCCGATCGACGCGCCGTACTGGTGTTGGAAGATCTCGGTGAGTCCGGTCGGTGACCGACGGATCGGACTTGCCCGCGGCGGCGCCCGGGGTAGCGTCACGGGCCATGGCCGAAGTCTCCACGCCCCGTACGTTCAACTTCGCGGACGTCTGGGAATACGCGGCCGATCGGGTGCCGGACCGTGAAGCGCTGATCTGCGGAAAGCGCCGTCTCACCTACCGCGAGCTCGACGATCGGGCGAACCGTTTCGCCGCGCAGCTCGTCGCTGCGGGCATCGCCAGAGGCGACACGTTCGGCATCTTCGCGCCCAATTGCACCGAATGGATCGAAGCCATGCTGGCAGGCTGGAAGCTCGGCGCCCTGCCCGTGAACATCAACCACCGCTACGGCTCGGCCGAACTCGCCGAGATCCTCACCGACGCGCGGGCGGTCGGCCTCGTGTTCGACCGGGCCCGGGGCGACGTCGTCGCGGCGCTGGATCCGGTGTGTCTCCGCGCGCTGTCACTGTTGGTCGCGATCGACGTTCCGGGCTCCACGGCCGAGCCGTCGAGTCCGCTCCCCGAGGGCACGATCGGCTGGGACCGCATCCAGGAGGCGAACGCCGACGCGGTACGGCCGGTGGTCGAACGCAGCGGCGACGATCATTACCTGATCTACACCGGCGGCACGACCGGTCGCCCCAAGGGGGTGCTGTGGCGGCAGGAGGACGCGTTCTTCGCGTGTTTCGGCGGTGGCGATCCGATGCGTCTGAGCCCGGTGACCGAGCCGGCGCAGCTCGCCGACCACATCATGGAGTCACCCGCGACCTACCTGTGCATGGCGCCGCTGATGCACGCGGCCGGGCAATGGGTGGCGACGTCGTGGCTGTGGGCGGGAAGTCGCGTGGTCCTGGTGCCCGGATCGTTCGATCCTGCGGCCGTCTGGGACCTCGTCGACGCCGAAGGCGTCAACTTGTTCACGGTGGTGGGTGACGCCACCGGCAAACCGCTGCTCGACACCTGGGAGGCGAACCCGGGCCGATGGCAGGCCACCTCGGTCTTCTCGATCTCGAACGGGGGCGCGCCGATGTCCCCGGCCCTCAAGTCCCGCTTTCTCCGGGCGTTCCCGAACCAGATCTTCGTCGACGGCTTCGGCTCGTCGGAGACCGGCGCTCAGGGGTCCCAACGCATCGCCGCGGTGGAGGGCGACGGCGACGACGCGGCCCGGGCCGAGGCGGGTCGGACCGGCGTGGCTCACTTCTCTCCCTATGCCGCCGACACCGCCGTGCTGGACGATCGACTCGAGCCCGTCGCGGCAGGCTCCGGCGTCGTCGGTCGGGTCGCGCTCAAGGGCCGCATCCCGATCGGCTACCTGCACGACCCGGAACGCACGGCGGAGACCTTCGTCGAGCACGACGGCGAACGGTGGGTCCTCACCGGTGATCACGCCACCGTCGGCGCCGACGGCACCGTGAGCCTGCTCGGGCGGGGGTCGCAGTGCATCAACACCGGCGGCGAGAAAGTGTTCGTCGAAGAGGTCGAGATGGCCCTCCAGGCGCATCCGGACATCGCGGACGTGGTGGTCGTCGGCGTCCCCGACGAGCGCTGGGGGCAAGCGGTCAGCGCAGTGATCCAGCCGAGGCCGGGCGCCGACATCGATCTCGAGGCGGCGCGGGCGTTTCTCGACGGTACCCTCGCCCGGTACAAGCACCCCCGGTGCGTGGTCGCGGTCGACCACATCCGTCGGAGTCCGGCCGGAAAGGCCGACTATCGTTGGGCCAGATCGGTGGCGACCGGCTGATCGGCGCCGCCGCGCGCTTCGGCGTCGTGGACCCCGATCAGCCATGGCGCGTCGCGCGCACGGTGAACGTTTCGTAGGAGCGATCGGTTTCGAGGGCCGCCCAGCGGGCCAGGTCGTCGTCGGCGAGCCCCCGTACGTGAACGGGTGGCTTCCCGTCGCTGGAGAACAGGTGCGTGGCCACGTCGATCCAAGAGGCGAACGTTGCTCCACCGTCGCGGCTCGACAGCGGGTCGCCGGCTGTGTCCAGAACCGACGGCGACAATGCGGCCTGTCGGAGCGAGCCCGGTGGGATCGTGGAGGTCACGGCCTCGCGGAACTCGTCGGTCACGTGCAGCTCGGGCGCTGCTGCCATCGCGGCCCGGACCTTGCCGCTGAGCCTTGCCAACTCGCGTCGTTCCGAAGCCGACAACGGGTCATGTCGGGCAATGACCGTGCCGCCCGGATCCGGGCCTGCGCGGTTGTCCCGACCGATTGCGATCGTCACGTCGCCGAATCCATCGCGGCACGTCGGAATCGGCAACGCGCTCCACTCGACATACCCGTCGAAGCAGAAAGGTACCCCGGCGTCCTGGAGCCGCACCGCCGCCGAAAGCGCATACGGCGTGCCGTAGATGTCGGTGCGGGCGAACGTGACCCGGTCGCCGGGGCCGACGGCGTGCTCGATGGCGTCGTCGAAGGAGCGCGCGGTCGAGACGAGGTCGTCGTCGGACGCATAGGTGCCGTCGGTGAAGTTGGCATGGGGAAGGTTCGCGAGTCCCAGGATCACGGCGCAGGCGCCGACCGCCGGCACGCCGACGCGCGAGAAGCCTGCCGGGAGCGAACGGACCAGTGCCCAGACCAACGCGAAGGTGACGAACATCGCCACCGCCCAGGTCGACAGGAAGTAGCCGACGAAGGTCGGCATGCCGGTCGGATCAGGTGGATGTGCCAGATTGAACCACTGGGCGAAGAACGCGACGGCGCCGAGTGTCAGGAGGCTGAGAGTCTGCCGGTCACGGCGTCGCGCCGCGGCGACGGTCAGCCCGACGAAGAGGACTGCGAGGGCCATGGTCGTGACCACGATCAGGACGGTCGCCGGGGGCGGGGTGTAGATGAGCTGGTTCGACGCGCGGCTGCCGCGCAGCCAGAACGGAGGGACGGCGAACAAGCTGATGAGAACTTCGTAGGCGCGGCCGGGAATCGATGCGATCGGCGGACCGTTGGTGGCGGCCCTCCACAGGTTGGTGAGGTTGCCGGGGTCGTTCGTGATCTGTTGGACGATCGGCGGGATCCACATCACGGTGGTGACGGCGCCCGCGAGGAGCGCGGCTCGCAGCGTTCGTTTCCGCAGGAGCGGCCAGCCGTCCGGGTCCGAACGCCTCGCGCGGGCGAGACCCACGAGCCAGAGTCCGAGCGCGACTGCCGCGATGACCGGAACGAGGCGGACGACGACGACTTCGTCGAGGATGATGAAATTGGTGACGAGGGCGAAAGCCCAGAGGACACCTTCGTCACCGGCAGCCAGGGCCCACGCGACGAAGCAGAAGGCGGCGACCATGGGCACGACCATCAACTGACCGACGGGTGAATGCAACGCAGACGTGCCCAGTGCCCAGGTGAGCGCGCCGAGAAAGACCAGTGCCGTCATCGCGGCGCGTGGGCCGAGCCGGCGGCGTACGCACCAGCCGGCCAGCAGGATCGAACCGACCTGGAGAACCGCCATCGCCAGCAGCGGCCCCCAGCACGGACCCAGGATCCTGATCGGCATGGCCATCCACCACAGCGACCAGGGGCCGGGAAAGAACGTCGGCGCCCCCGCCCATCGGCTGGCATCGGAGTAGATGCCGACCAGCGAGGGATGCAGGCCGAGCGAGAACCGCGAACTCATGACGAAGTTCGCGGCGTCGAACGCCGGTACCCAGCCGTTCAGCCCGTCGCGCACCGCCGCGACGAGAATGGGCGCGACCGTCGCTGCAGCCACCAGGTGGTAGGTGAAGCGGGCGTCGGTGAGCCGACGCCCGAGAGCGCGTGCCGACTCCGGCTCACCGTCTGCATTGTCCGCCAGTGCGGTCGATCGTGTCATGTCACGGGGTTGCGTCGGAGTGGTCGGGGCGCCAGCGTAGCCGTGGGCGTTCGATGGCCATGCGGACTCCTGACGCGAGGGCGCCGTGCCGCCGGGTGAGGTGCATTCGGTGACGCGCGGTCGCTGACTACACTCCAACGGTCCGTCGTCCCGGCTCACTCTCTCGTATCGGTCGGCTCAGACAGGAGGTCGAGGTCATGGGCAGCATGCGGGGCGACGACGCGTTCGCGGTCGTCTCGACCAGCTCGACGGACCTGTTCTCGCCTCTCGTCGGCAGGGGTTCGGGCTTTCCGACCGTCGGGACCAGCCAGGGTGACACAGGACCATCCGACGCCTGGTCGCGGTGACGGGCCGATGAATCGATGCGAAACGTGATCCACCGTGGTGCCGTGAGGGCGTTCGACACACGCAGTCGCGATCGACTGCTGTACCGGATCGTCGCCGTGCTCGGCGTCATTCCGATCGTCGTCGAGGTCGTCCGCCGTGGGATCGCCGGTTGGATTCCCACCCTCGACGCGGCCCCCACGGTGATGCGGGCGAAGTACGCGCTGGGGACGTCGCCGACTCTCGTGGGGATGTTCACGGACTCGAGCAGACACGCCGGTGCGGCGACGTACTTTCCAGGTGCCTGGCAGCTGTACTGGCTGTGGGCGCCGATCAGGCTCTTCGGAAGCTCCTGGGGGCCGCTCATCGGTATGGGGTTGCTGAACATCGGTTGGTTGTTGTTGGCCGGTTGGTTCGTGAAGCGCCGCCTCGGCCACCGGGCCGGCGCCGCAGCGCTGTGCTTCGCGGCAGTGCTGAACTGGGTGCTGTCGCCGGCGTTGCTGGTGTCGCCGGTGCCCATGGTCATGGTGCTGCCGGCGTTCGTGGCCTTCTGCTTCGGGTCGTGGGCACTGGCCGCTGGCGATGAAGGGGTGCTGCCGCTGCTGGCGGTCGTCGGCAACTTCCTGCTCCTCGATCATCTCGTTCTCACGGTTCTGGTCCCCGCGATCGGTGGGGCCGCGCTGGCGTGTTGGATCGGTGGCGTGATCTGGCAGTGGCGACGACACTCCGACGAGTCCTGGCCGGATCGACGCCGTCGTTCGTTACGAGCGGCCGGCGGAGCGCTGATCGTGACGGTGCTCATGTGGCTCCCCGTGGTTGTCCAGCAGTTCACCCATTCCCCGGGAAACCTCACGAACCTCTGGCGCGCCGGAAGATCCCAGCCAGATGCGGTGCTCTCGATGGCCGATGCGGTCCGCAGGTGGCTGTCACTGTTCCTCCCACCTGACTTCTGGCTGCGGCCCAGCCGGTCGACGTCCTACCTCCTGTCGACGGCGCCGCCCCCTTCGACGTTGGTCACGGTTGCCATCGGGCTGGGCCTCGGAGGGCTCGTTCTCCTGTTGGCCGCGGGCGCGTTCCGGCGTCGGGATCGCGCCACTCTGTCGGCGCTGCTACTGGCAGCGGTGGCTTCGGTGGCTGCATGGTCGACCATCCGTCGCGCGATCGGCCCCGTGCAGAATCCGTTTCCCGCGTACGTCCAATCGAGTTGGGTTGTGGCGATGTTCGTGACCTTCGCCCTGGGCTATGGCGCATGCCGGTCCATGCCCGAGCGTCTGCGTGCTCGGGCGACCGGTGCCGTGGTGGCCACCGCGGTGATCGTCGCCGTGGCAAACCTCCCCTATGCGGCCGTGAACCACGGCGTGACCGTGGCGTCGAGTCGTTCGGTCGACCGGAGCCGGGTCCTCGACGACGCGATCTTCGAGGCGGTCGGTGCCGACACAAGCGTGGCTCTCCGCACCGGTGGCTACGGTGCATACCGCTACACCGCCGCAGCAATCGTCGCCCTCGATGCCGCCGGAATCGACTTCTGTGCTGACGCGATCCACCAGTTCGAGCCGTCGCCGATCTCCGAATGTGGCGCCCGGAAGGTCGATTACGAGATTCGCTTCGTCCGCGGCACGGGGAACGACGAGGCTGTCGACGGTTGGCGGGTGCTTCGAACGGTGACGTCGCTTTCCGCGGCCGACGAGGCCGAGCTCGAGCGTGCGACCGATCGGGTTCGGGCCGGCGTCGCACAGGCGACGGCGCGGGGCGTCGGTATCCGCTTCGCACCTGCGTTCCGCAGGTTGGTGGAGTCCGAGCACGACCTGGCCGACATCCGCGCCAACGTGGCCGACGACTCGATCCTGAACCCGTCGGGCGGCCTGATGGGGACCCGCGCGGCGCGGCAACGTCTCGCGTTGCTCGTCGACATGGCCGAGGACATCGTCCGGGCCCATCCGCGTTCGGGCTATCCCGGTGACGTCGCGCCCCTGCAGATCCCGGGCGTGAGCCGGAGCGAGCTGGTCCGATGGGCCGACCTCACCCAACGATCCGTTTCACAGACCGGATCCGTGCTGATCCGGTCGACGCGCTGAGGCGCGTGTACGGTCTGGCATCGCAAAGGGGGTCACATGGAGCCACTGAATCGACGGGAACTGTTCGTGGGAGCCGCCGCGGCGGGAATGATCGGTGTGGTCGGGTGCTCGTCGGACGCGACGACGCCGTCGACACGCGCCACCACGACGACCAGTCCCGTACCGCCGGCCGGCAGGGATGCCCCGTTCGACACGGTCGTCGTGCTGATGATGGAGAACCGCTCGTTCGACCACCTGCTCGGCTGGCTGGACGGCGCGAACGGGAAACAGGCCGGCCTGCGGTTCCGGGACGCCACCGGCGCAGTGGGCGAGTCCTGGTCGATCGGCGACGACGCCCAGGGATGCGCCTACGCCGATCCCAAACACGATTTCGCGTCGGTCCTCAAACAGATCAACGGCGGGAAGATGGACGGTTTTCTCGCCACGGGCCCGGTCGGCGACCACTTCCCGATCAGCTACTACACCGAAGAAGACGTGCCGGTCATGGCCGCGCTCGCGAAGGGCTACACCACCTACGCAAACTACCACGCGTCGTTCGCCGGTCCGACCTGGCCGAACCGCTTCTACCAGCACTGCGCGACCACCGACACGAACCACACGTGGATCTTCCCCGGAGACGTCGCGAATCCGGATCCGTTTCCGCCGCTGGAGAAGCGCCCGTCGAAACTCGAGCTCGCCATCTGGGACCGCCTCGCCGAAGCGAAGCTGAGTGGCAAGTACTACTTCCACACCGAGCCCATGACCGGACTGTTCCGGAGCGGACGCTACGACGCGATCTCCCATCCCTATTCGCAGTTCCTCGCCGACGCGAAGGCCGGCAAACTGCCGAACGTCTCGTTCGTCGACCCCGACTACGGACTGATCGCGGAGTTGACGGGAACGTCGAACGACATGCACCCGCACGGCAGCGTCACCGTCGGCGAAGCGTTCATCGCCGAGGTCGTCGAGGCGATCACCTCGTCGCCCCAGTGGGAGCGCACGATCCTGGTGATCAACTTCGACGAGCACGGCGGCTTCTACGACCAGGTGCCTCCGCCTGCCGTCGAGGACGACACCGACAACGGGCCCGACGACAAGGCCGACTACAAGACGCTCGGCGTGCGGGTGCCCGCGATCGTCGTCTCGCCCTTCGCGCCGGCCAAGGTCGTCACCGATGGGCCCTACGAGCACTGCTCGGTGCTCAAGATGATCGAGTGGCGGTGGGACCTGAAGCCGATGACCAGACGTGACGCGAACGCCAAGAACCTCGCCGATGCGCTCGACTTCTCGCGACGACGTGCGCCGGTGGTGGTCCCTCCGCACCCCGACCCGACGCCTGCCGCGTGCGCCGCCGATGCGAAGTCCCCGACCACGACCGCGGGAGCGACCACGACCGTTGCCGGCTGAGGACGGGGCGCTTCAGCGCGAATGCCGCGCCGTTGATGGGCTGAAGCGGACCGGCAGCGTCTCATAGCCCGAGACGAAGTTCGCGGGGCGGTGCGCCGGTTCGGTCGTAGCGACGAGTTCCAGATCGGGCAGGCGCTCCAACAACGACTCGAACATCACCTGCAGTTCCAGCCGCGCCAGCGACTTGCCCAGGCAGTGGTGGGTGCCGTACCCGCCGAAGGCGACGTGGTCGTTGTCGGCGCGGTGGATGTCGAAGGTGAACGGATCGTCGAACACCGCTTCGTCGCGATTGGCCGACGGGTACAGCAGCAGCATCTTGTCACCCGCTTTCAGTTGCGCTCCGTGGAACTCGATGTCTTCGGTGACGGTGCGGTTCATGTTCTTGATCGGGCTGACCCAGCGCAGCATCTCCTCGATCGCACCCGGCACGAGCGAACGATCCGCGAGCAGCTCCTCCCAACGGGACCGCTCGGTGAGCAACTGGAACAGGCCGCCGGAGATCACGTGCCGGGTCGTCTCGTCACCGCCGATCAGGATCAACAGCGACTCGGCGATCACCGAATCGGCATCGAGACGCATGCCGTCGACCTCGGCGTGCACGAGCACGCTCATCAGATCCTCGGTCGCGGCACGACGACGTTCGTCGGCGAGGCGCATCGCATACTCGCAGTAGCCGCCGAATGCCTCGGCGGTTCGCTCCATCACCGCCTCGTCGTGGAGACCGGTGAGACCACGCAGCAGGTCGTCGGACCACCCGAGCAGGGTCGCCCGGTCCTCGGGGGCGACCCCGAGCTGATCGGCGATCACGATCAGCGGCAGCCAGGCGGCGATGTCCCAGACGAAGTCGATCTCACCTCTGTCGGCGACGTGGTCGATGATCTCGTTGCACAGGTCTCGCAGGTGCTCCTCCTGCGAGCTGACCCGAGCCGGGGTGAATCCCTTGAACACGAGTTTGCGACGATCGCGGTGTTCCGGGTCGTCCATGTCGATCATCATCGCCTGGGGCGGCGCGTCGGGTCGGATGCCCTCGGCATTGGAGAAGACCTTCGGCATGCGTTCGGCTTCCATGACGGCTGCGTGGGTCGCGCATCCCCAGACGCCCGAGTTGGGGTCGAAATACACCGGTGCGTTGGCACGCATCCAGGCGAGTTCGGTGTGGGGATTGCGTCCCCAGAACTCACCGCTGACCAGATCGATGTCCGGGTTCGTGGGTTGGTCGACCATGAATCGAGATTCTGACACACCGTCAGGTCTAGAGTCTGCGGACGCCGAGGAACGCCGAGCCAGGGGACCGACACACCGGTGCACATCGCCTACACCGAAGAACAGGAAGCG
>Ga0182738_1003234_pt1 | contig 18812 bp, 19 predicted proteins | sample eDN5th30CBELigMG_FD_128876 | JGI IMG/M metagenome (GOLD analysis project Ga0182738, IMG submission 128876) | Enriched Miracle-Growth compost microbial communities from Emeryville, California, USA - eDNA 5th pass 30_C BE-Lig MG (version 2)... ... | reverse complement strand
CCAAGGTGGCCTGGCCCACGCCGGCCGACACGGTCGAGGCGCTCGCGGTGAACGCCGATGCACCGCCCAGCGCGCCCAGGCTGCTCAACGGACCACCCGGGGCCAGCAGGGCGCCGATGCCGGCGCCTGCCGCACCACCGCCGAGGGCGTTGAAACCACCGCCGGAGAAGAACGTGGTCATGGTCGGGATCAAGCTTGCCGGGGTGAACGCTGCGGAGGTTCCGGTGAAGCTCATCATGCCGTTGAGCGGGTAAGTCATCAGCGACACGACCCCGTTGATCGACGCGTTCCGGCCGATGGCTTCGAGCAGTCCGGCCAGCGTGGGCGGGGGCAGGCCGGCGTCAGCGGTACCTGGCGAGGTCAGCGTCTGCAGCGTATTGGGCAGCGACGAAATCGCCTGCGCGGTCTGCGCGGTGTTGTTGGCGGTGGTGTTGCCGGTGGCTTGTCCGACCGCGGCGGCCTGGTTGGCGGTCCCGTCCGGGTTGGTGGTCTGGTTGGGCTCGTTGAACGGTGTCACCTTGGTCGCCGTCGCCGAGGAGGCGGCGTAGCTGTACATGACGTCGGTGGCCTGAGCCCACATCTCGAAATACTGTGCGTCGCTTGCCATGATCGCGGCCGAGTTCTGGCCGACGACGTTGGTTGCCACCAGTTGCTTCTGCTGGGCGCGATTGGCGGCGATCACCGCCGGAGGAGGGGTGGCCGCGTGGGCTGCCTCAAACGCCGCCGCTGCGGAGGTGGCCTGGGTGGCCGCCTCCTCGGCCTTGGCCGCGGTGTCGGCCATCCACATCAGATACGGCTTGGTGGCCGCAGACATCGAGGCCGATGCCGGACCCATCCACTCTTCGTCGACGAGTTGGGTGATCGTCGTTTCGTATGACGTCAACGCCGAGGAGATCTCCGCGGCCAGTCCGCGCCAGGCGGAGGCGACCGTCATCATCGGCGTGGAGCCGGGACCGGCGTACAGGCGCCCGGAGTTGATCTCCGGCGACAGCAGTGCGTAGTCGATCATCGTTGCTCCTAGACCACCATCGGCTTGGGCATGAATTTGGGCCGGAACCCGTAACGCGGTGTGCCGTAATTCATGCCGCGCTGCCCGACGCCGGTCGGCACCGGAGGAGGCATGGAGGCCATGTTGTTGTGGGTCTCGGTGGGGACCGCCCAACCGCCGGGGCCGCTGGTCAGCGCCGCAGCGCCCGGGGTGGCGGCCGCCCAGCTCGTCGGCGCCGAGAACGAGGTCCCGACCAAGGAGGCCTTCCCCATGCCGGCGGTGACGGCCGGGGTGACCGCGCTGACCCCGAACGCGCTGCTGACGCCGCTGGACAGGCCTCCGCCGAGCGCACCCAGGGCGCCGAGTGCACCGCCGGGGCTCAACGCCGCTCCCAGACCGGTTCCGAGTGCGCTGCCAGTGGTGCCGCTGAAGCCACCGCCGGACATGAAACCGATGAGGGCTGGCAGCAGCGCAGACGGAATGAAGGCCGCGCCGGTGCCCGCGGTGTTGAACAGGTTGTACAGCGGGGTGCCGAACATGTACGCGTAGCCGTTCACCGGGTCGTTGTAGAGGAACTCGATGGCCTGCTCGATCCAGTCGGTCGAGGCTGCCGGTGAGGCCATGCTCTGCAGGGCGTTCGGCAGCGACGAAATCATCTGCGCCGTCTGCGCGGTGCTGTTGGCGGTGCTACTGCCGCCGGCCTGGGTAACCGCAGCGCCCTGGTTGGCCAGCCCAGCCGGATTGGTGTTCTGGGCCGGCTCGCTGAACGGGGTGACTTGGGTCGCGGCAGCCGAGCCGCTGGCGTAGCCATACATGGCCGCGGCGTCTTGGGCCCACATCTGGGCGTAGTGGGCGTCGAGAGCTGCGATCGCCGGGGTGTTGATGCCGAGGATGTTGGTCGCGACCAGCGCCGCCTGCTGAACCCGGTTGGTCGTGACGGCGGCCGGGGGCACCGTGGCCGCCCGTGCGGTCTCAAACGCGGCGGCAGCGGAGGTGGCCTGGACAGCGGCCTGCTCGGCCAGCGCGGCGGTGTTGTTCATCCAGGCGATGTAGGGCGCCGCAGCCGCGGCCATCGATGACGAAGCCGGGCCGAGCCATTCCTCGCCGGACAGCTCGGTGATCACCGTCTCGTAGGAGTGGGCGGCCGCGGTCAGTTCGGCGGCCAGTCCGCGCCAGGCCGCGGCGGCAGTCATCATCGGGGTCGAGCCCGGTCCGGTGTAGATGCGCCCGGAGTTGATCTCGGGGGGCAACGCTCCGTAATCCCACATGATTGCCGCCTAACCCGCCGCCGCTGCGTTCGCGGCCTCGGTGGCGGCGTACGACTCGGAGCTGCTCTTGAGCGTGGCCACGAACATCTCGTGAATGGCCGAGGCCTGCGCGGCGACCGTCTGGTAGAGGCCGGCGTGCGCGGCGAACTGCGCGGCGGTCAGCGCCGAGACCTCGTCAGCGGCCGCGGGGGTGACGCCGGTGGTCGGGGCGGACGCTGCGGCGCTCTGCGCGTTGAGCGCCGCGCCGATCGCCTGCAGGGTGCTGGCCGCCGACGCCAGCGCCTCCGGCTGGGTGGTCACGAAAGACATGGGATTCTCCTTACAGAGCCCGGTGACAAAGCGGCCTCCTGGCACCACCGTTGCCTATGACTGGGCGATTGTGAAAGCTGGTTAACCGCTTCTTAACCGCGGTGTCGGAACTCTTTACATGCACCTCAGTGGAGGTGTGTCTGCGGTGTGGGGGGCGTCACGATTTCGCGGGTCCCAGGCCGAACGACGACTTGGATGCAAAAGCCGTGCGTGGCGGTATTGGGTGCTCGCCGAAGGGCTTTCGCGTCTCGATGGAGTGGTCCAGCTCACACTGATGCCCCCGGGGCGTGGGTGCGGCCAGTTCGGCCCTGTCTGGCGGCTGTCAATCAGGTTGATGGACAACATTTTTAGTCCGTCTCGGCCCATCGTGCCGGCCGCTCGCTTCGGGGTGGTGAGGGGTCGGTAACGCGGATTTAACATCCGGATCCGGGGGAGTAAACGGTGCGTAACACGCTATTAACGAACGCTCAGCACACTACGAGCTATGAATCGGTTTCTGCTGCTAGCGGGCCTCACGGCTATGGTCGGTCTGGCGGCACCGGCGCACGCAGAGCCGGTGGGCAGCGACGCTGCCTTCCTCACCCAGCTGACGGGGGCCGGCTTGAGCCACAAGGGCTCGGACCAGGTGGCCATCTCGGCCGGTCACTCGGTGTGTCAGTTGATGGACGCCGGACTCACCCCGATGGACACCGTGGTCGCCGTGCAGACCACCAACCCCGGCTTCACGCTGCAGCGTGCCGCGGAGTTCGCGCGGATCGCCGCGCAGAACTACTGCCCCGAGCACGCCTGATTTCTTCCTCTTCTCGGGGTGCCGGTAGGGCGCTGGCGAGGCCGCCGCGTTAGATTCGCCGCGAGCCCCCATAGCCCAATTGGCAGAGGCAGCGGACTTAAAATCCGCCCAGTGTCGGTTCGAGTCCGACTGGGGGCACGGTGTTTGGCCTGGTCAGTGGGTTGGCTGCCCGTGTTGACGGCCGATGACCGCCCGCCGTGTCAACGTGGTGTCAACATTCTGTTCGCGCGGGATCGGCCAGGCTCACCAGTGACAGGTTCGTTCGTGGCGGTGGTGTTGTCGTTGAGAAATGAGATGATCCCGATGTGGTCGAGAGCGAAGCGGCAGAAGCCTTAGTAGCAGGAGCTGAGGAGCAGCCGGAGAGACCTCCGGCCGCTCACCCAACAACGCAGACCCCGGTCACTGATGCACCTGCTGCGGCGTCCCGCAAATCTACGATGTCCGGCAAATGTAGGACGGATCGAGGCAAGCGTGCTTTTCAGCCGTCGGCTTTGGCGCCCGGGGTGCTTCACTCCGGCCGCTCTCCTGTCGAGGAACCTCACCCAACCACCTAGAAGCGACACCGCCCCCACTCCGACGTGGGTGGTCGTTGCCGCCCATTTGCAGGTTTGTCAGACGTCATCGCGCCTCGCCAAACCAGCTGAGTGCCGCCGTGTTCAGGGGTATTCTGACCGTCCCATGAGGCTCACCAAACCGGCGCGCATCGCCCTCATCGCCGCGCCGGTCCTCGTCTTCCTGTTCGTCGGCATCGTCATGGTCGTCGAAAGCTCGTCGACCGCATCAACAATTGTGACTTCGAGCTACCCAACTACCTCGCGGGCCAGCGCGCGCGGACCAACAAGTCCGGCGTTCGCGAAGCTAAATTCCCTCGACATCAAAGGGCGTGCACCGAAAACCAACTACGATCGCGCTCTCTTCGGTAGCCCCTGGTCCGATGATGTCACCGTGGAAGGCGGTCACAACGGTTGCGATACCCGCAACGACATCCTCCGCCGTGACCTGGCCGGTGCCGGATTCCGGCCAGCACGAAATACGTGCATCGTCCTTTCCGGCACTCTCAACGACCCCTACACCGGCGAAACGATCCTCTACCAACGCGGCCCTGGCTCTTCGAGCCAGATCCAGATCGACCACATCGTGCCGATCCTTGATGCCTGGCAGAAGGGCGCCCAGGACTGGGACTACATGACCCGCCGCAACTTCGCCAACGACCCCATCAACCTACAAACCACCACCGCCGCAGCCAACCGTGAAAAGGGGTCCGGCGACGCCGCCACCTGGCTCCCGCCCAACAAGTTCTATCGCTGCACTTACGCAAGCCGCATCATCGACGTCAAAGTCCGGTACCGACTTTGGGTAACCCAGTCTGAGCGTGATGCTCTGGCCCGCGTTCTAGCCAACTACTGCTAACCACTTGACTTCACGTGTTCTGCGTCATTCACGCGAAGGGTCTGTCGCCTGTTCAATACTTGGCGGCCAGTCCCAGTTCGAGTGGCTGAGAATACGCTGCCGGGATGAGCCGAATTGGTGTGATGCTGGCCGTTGTGGCGGGGTCGTGCCGGGGGCAGCGGCGGAGTCAGGTATCCCGGGGTGGGTCAAAGTGTAAAACGTCAGGAGGGGACGAGCCTCCGTCCGCCACCTGGTTCCCCTCCGGCTCATATTGACAGTTAGCTGCAGCGTAAATCTCTATCCCGGTGCGGGATCAAAGTGTCTCTTGTTTTCTGCGTGTGCGTGTGTATATGCGCACGGCGCCGAAGCATACGACTGTCAGCGTCATAAAGCCCGTCATTGATATGATGGGGAGCGTGATGATATCGGAACCCCTAGCGAATACTACGGTGAGCATAAAAAACAGTATTAGGGCTGTCATCATCGTATTGACTGTGATTAGAGATTCATCCCCTGCATAGCGGGTAGCGCGTAGCTCTTCGTCGGTCGCATAGGTTTGAGATGGCCGTGTTTGGCCACGTATCCGCCCTATTACTGTGGGCGGGTCGGCCGATGGTCCGAAATCGTAGACAAGTTGAACGGTAAACCAATCTCCCGCATTGAGTGTATTTGGAGCTATTGAAACGGTGTGTCTAGCGTCCTTTCCGCTACGAATTACTTCTGCAATATCGTTGACGAGATCGGGGGCAGATTCTTCGATCACGGCGTAATCGAGCAACTGGACGTTAGGTAGTACGATTTCGTACGGCCTTTGCATGAAGTCGGTATCATCGATCGGCTGATTGCCGGTATTTTTGAAGCGCACCTGTCTAATGTGTGGATCTATCACTTCCCGATTTCCGTAGATGACCTTGAGTTTTTCCGGGCGGTCGGACCCGGAAAGTATGCGCACTTCGTCGAGGACCCGATAGTCGAGGTGCTTTGAATACTTGTCTTTTCCGCGGAAATACCATAATAGCCACCAGCCAATGATTCCGATGGCTAGCATCTCGATGAGGTTGACCACCGATGAGTTGCGTTCAATCCAGCTTTCAGCCAAAAGCACGGCCCAAGGGTAGCGGCCCATGCAGCCGGTCCTGGCGGTGACGCGCCGTGTTCGTTGGTGTGCGTAGACGCTGCTGGCAATCTTTAGTGCTGACTCTGTGCACGCTCAACCGGCGGGATTTGTCTACCAAACAACCCTAGGGGATCGGCATCCATGATCGATCGAGGCTTTCCGTCGAGAATTCGGCAAGCACCGCGTCGGCATCACCGACCAGCAGGTTGAGGCGACCCCGATCGCCAATGCGTTCTCCGACGCGAGGGCCGAGGTTGCGGCGTGCAGGAGCGAGTGGGGCACTATCAAATCGGCAGCGGCCAGCAGTAACTGGTCGATCAGCTCGTCCGGGCAACTCAGCGGCCAGGTAACTGAGCGCAATCGAGCCGACTTCGAGGCCCTGCAACGCCGGTTGACCAAGCTGATGACCGAGGCTGACCAGACCGACCGCGACCTGGCTGTGGTCGGTGATACCGAGATCACCCCCGACGGCCGCCCGATTTTCGGTCCGCCGATGCCGAAGGATGAGACGAAAGGCAAAGAGACTTCGACGGATCAGCTTCCGTTTCCGGTCAAGAACGGTCAGACGCCGTCGTCCACCGAGGCGGCCGCCGGTCCTCCCGATCACCCTGAGTTGGGAGGCAGTGGCTATCGCGCGTCCAACTCGAATCCGTCGCCGTTGTTGGCTGAACTGTCGGCGCAGGAGTGGCGTGATCGACTGGCGAACTTCCAGGGGCTGCACCTCGGGAGTGTGGCAGTCACCGATCTTAATCCGCCGATGGCGCTCCTGAAGGTCTGCTAGACATACAGCCCTCGTCAGCCAAGGCCGCGCACTATGCCGCCCCAGCCGACGGCGTCGGAGATAACCGTCGAGCTGCACAAGGCCGATGCCTGGTGCCTGCACAGCATCACCAACGATCACATCGTGCCGAGCCGCGGAGCTGTCAACAGCTAAGCGGCATGCGGTTGTCTGGCTATCAAAGCCTATGCGGCACAACTAGATCGGCCCGCCAACCGGGTCGGGGTGCGGCGATCACGCGAGACCTTAATCAAAGATTCCCCAACGACCAAGGGCAACGGTAATGATGAAATCCATAAAGCACATCAGGCCCCACGAAGCTTGTTGAGCTGATATGTCAATCGGTCGACGAGCCGATTAGGCTCGTCAGGGGAGTGGTTGCCACTCGTCGCCGGCGAACACTTGGAAGCCGACGGGTGCGGCGAGGGATAGGTGCGCCAGCAGCCGCAGGTGCCAGCCGGCTTCGGGGCCGTTGACGACAAGCGCGGTCACGGCGGCGTGTTGGTGATTCGGGAATCGGTGAAGTTCGTTGACCAGCAGGTCCGGCACCCATCCAAGCGGTGTGTCGTCTCGTGTGGTGGTCAGGATCGCCAACGGGTTTTTCGGGTTGGTGGGCTCGTCGCACAGGTGCAGCTTGTCGCCGGGTTTCAGCGCGGCGAGCTGGCGCTCCAAATCATCGCGGGCCACGGTGACGACGCGGCCGCCCACTGTTGTCTCCCGTTCTGCGATATGACGCATGCCGTGGACGAGGAAATCGCATTCCAGCCGTCCGTCAGCTACGGTTGGCACCGGGAACAGCTGGATGGTGTCGCCTTGGCGTTGGCCGCCGGATCGGCTTATTTGCTCCCAGGGGGATGCGTCGTCGTCGAGGCCGAGGCGGTTCACCCAGCGCGTGAAGTCCGGGCGCCGTGGTGTCATCGCACGCTGGGCGAACAGCGGGAACAGCTTGTCTGACCTGTAGCGGCCATGTAGATCGGGAAAGCCGAGAAACGGCCGAAACTCCGCTACCCGCAATGCGTTGCGGATGTAGTGGAAACGGTAGTTTTGGCCGTCATAGCTGAGCATGGCCACCGGCGATATCGTTCGTTCGCTCGGGTGCTGCCAGGTCACCACGAGTCTGCGTGGCGTAGCAGCAGCGCGCACCCGTTCCAGCAGGGTGTCAGTGGTGCTGGTACGCATGGAGCAGCCTTTCTCGGTTGATCTTCAGTAGTTCACTTGCGAAGGTACGGCATAGCCCTGACAAACCGGCCACGGATTTCAGCAGGTCGTCGAGCATGTCGTGGGTCACACTGCGCACGGCTTCTATCCAGAACTCCCTGACCGGCGGCTCGCACATCGAAAGCGCGTTCACCGCGTGATCGACCAGTGTCGCCGGCCCATCTGGTCCGTGCTCGAAGCGGTGGGCCGTCCCCTTACGCGCCCACCGGCCCACACCGTCGGTCTCGCTAAGCAACTGGCCGCATTTTCGGTCGTGGACGTTGTAGCCGAGGCTGTTGGAGTGGTCGTAGGAGCCGCACAGCCGGTATGTCGCGTCACCTGGCGGTGGGGTCAGAATCGACCAGTTGTCATCATGCCGGTCACGATTGGCCACAAGCGCGTCGAGCACCATGTAGCCGGCGAAGACGTCAAAGGCGCCGAATCCGGCCGCCGCGTCCACGGGTGGCTGGACGTGTTTATCGCGCAGGGCCGCGTAGATGCGGGCGAGCGAATGGCCAGGGCGCCCCTTCGCCTTGGACACGTAGTCGGGATCGAACTCGGCCAGCAACAGTTGCCCCGGCTGAATGTCCCAGCCGGCGGGTTGGAGATTGCGCGATAGGCTTCCGCGTCGGCCGCCGCGGTGGGCGAGTTCAACATCCGCGCACGGCACACCGATCACCCGGGCTAGTTGGGTGCTGACCCGTTCGGCCCAGTCCTCGCCCTGCTGGAACTCGCACTTGACTACTGGCGGCTTGAAAAGCCAGCGGTCGCCGGTGTCCGGGTGGATGAGCCACCACTTTTCTTCCACACCCTCGGTTTCATCGCTGAAAATCTCCCATGCCGACACATCCCACACGTCGAACTGAGGCCGCAGCATCCGCAGAGGCTAACCGGTAGCGCGGACTGATACCTCGGCAAGAGACGCGACGGCTGAGTGTTCCGGGAACTTTCGGCGGCAGTGGGAGCGCGCTCGTAGGTGGCGGGATGCTGCCGGGTCCGCGTGCGCTGGCCCAGTGCCGCCGATTAGGGCAGCCAACAGGGAACTGGTGAACTTGGTCCGTTGGACTGACCCTACAATCCGATTCCTGCCTCGTTCGTCTTCGTCTTTGGGTTGTAGACATGTTTGCCGTGTGGGGCATCTGGATGTCACTGGATATTACATCTCGGGCGCGCACGCCCACGTCCGCCGTTGACTGAATTCGCAGGTAGATGATGCTTTTCGGGTGGCGGTGAGCGTGTGTGAACGGCGGAATTCGGGACTTAAAATCCGCCCAGTGTCGGTTCGAGTCCGACTTGGGGGCACGTCATTTCCTCTCGATGAACGACCTGCGGCGGCTACTCTTCGCCGGCATGTGGAAACGGACCATCCTGACCGTCGGGTTCGCCGCGGGGCTTGCCCTCGCTCCAGTGGCCAACGCCGTACCCATGTCGCAGCAGCACGACCCTCAGTGCGATTCCAACTACTCCGGCGCCTGTGTGCCGATCGCGCGCGACGTCGACTGTCTGGGCAAGGGCGGTAACGGCCCGGCGTACGTCCAAGGCCCCGTCGCGGTCGTCGGCAACGACATCTACGGGCTTGACCGCGACGGCAACGGCGTGGGGTGCGAATCGTAGGTCCCTTGGTCCTCGGCCGACGCCGCTGCACCGTCTGACCGGCGTCTTTGGCTGGCCCATACCCGCCCATTCCGGAATTTGCAAGGGCCTTTGGCAAGATGTGCGGAATTTCCTGGTGGGAGTTCTTAATTTCTTATTCAACGTTAATCACGGGTCACATCACAAGTTGTCCAATAACGAAAGAATGCCTGGTCGGAAGTCATAACTGCGGTTGCTGAAGGGCTCGTATCCTGCGGTTTTGCCCGGTGTGACGTGGGACGCTTGGGATTAGTTTGCGACCTCGATCACAATAACTAGGACATTTTCCTGTTACCTCGAATTCACCGCTAGGATCGACCGGACGCCCCGCCTTGGCATCCCGGTCTCGACCGGGCCGCACTGCGGCAGCCGTGGGGCGCGAGGGCAGTGACGATACGAACGACGATACGAACCGAAGCGATGCGAACAGTGGTTGATAGGAGCGATGTGGACGACGTGCCGGCTTATAGATTGGCCAACGCTGCCTCCCGCGTCGCGAACACCGTGACACTGGACCGCGGCCCGATCGGCGGCATCGCGGTCACCGCGGACGGCCAGCGCCTGCTGGCCACCAACTACGGCGACGACACCGTCTCGATCATCGACACCGTCAGCTGCAAGATCGTCAACACCGTCTTCCAGGCCGACGAGCCGTTCTCGATCGCCGCCGGCCCCGCCGGCACCGGCTGGGCCTACGTCACCGCAGGGTCGACCGCACTGGACGCCGTGCTCGCGATCGACGTCGACACCGCGCAGGTCGCCGGGTGCTACCCGGTGGCCATGGACATCGGGGACCTGGTCGCCGACCCGACCAGCAGCCGCGTCTACGTCACCCGCACCGGCTCCGCCGGCGTCGACGTGCTCGCACTCGACGCGGCCATGCGTCCTGCCGCGTCTGCCGCAGTGTCCGGGCACCCCGGGGCGGCAGCGGCCGGCCTGCGGATCAGTGCGGACGGTCGGCGGGTGTATGCGGCGGTCCGCCAGCCCGCCGGTGACACCGTCACGGTGCTGGACCGCGACCTGAACGTCGTCGACACCATCCGGATCGGCGCGAGCATCATCGACGTCGCGGTGAGCCCCGACGGTGCCCGCCTGTACGTCGCGACTTCGGGCCCCGACGGCCGCAGCCGGGTGCACGTCGTCGACGCCCGCACCCACGCGGTCAGCGCCACCCGCGTCCTGGAGGCCCAGCTGATTCAGCTGATCGCCGGGCGCGACGGTCAGCGGGTCTACCTGGTGACCGACGGCGCTGTCTTGGTGCTGTGTGCGCGCACCAACGAGCCCCTCGGCACCCTGCCGGGCATCACCGAGCCGTCCTGCGCCGCGGAGAGCCCCGATGGCAGCCGGCTCTACATCGCCGGGTTCGACGGCAAGGTGACCATCGCGTCGCTGGCCGACCTGCCGGCGCCGTCGGCGCTGCTGCACGAGCAGCTGGAACTCGACGACGCCGTCACCCGCATGCTGCAACTCGAACCCGCGTTGTAACCCACGCCACGTTCGGAATGGTGGCGTGATCGAATAGGCCGATGCACAGCACCATGCAGCACTGGCCGCTGACCGTCGGCGCCATCTTGAACCACGTCACCGCGGTCCACGGTGATCGCACCGTCACCACCGTGGCCGACGACGGGTATCGGGTCACCACCTATCGCGAGCTCGGTCGGCAGGTGGCCCAGCTGGCCAATGCCCTGCGGCGTCTCGGTATCACCGGCGACGAGCGGGTGGCCACCTTCATGTGGAACAACACCGAACATCTGGCCGCCTACCTGGCGGTGCCGTCGATGGGCGCGGTGCTGCACACGCTGAACATCCGGCTGTTCGCCGAGCAGATCGTCTTCGTCGCCAACGAGGCCGAGGACCGGGTGATCCTGGTCGACGGGTCCCTGGTGCCGCTGCTGGCGCCGGTGTTGGCGGAACTGGAGACCGTGCACACCGTGATCCTCGTCGGGGACGGCGATGTCGCGGCGTTGGAGGCCTCCGGCAAGACCGTGCTGGGGTACGCCGAACTGTTGGCGGCCGAGTCCGACGAGTTCGACTGGCCGGTCATCGACGAGAACTCGGCGGCCGCCATGTGCTACACCAGCGGCACCACCGGCAACCCCAAGGGCGTGGTGTACAGCCACCGGTCCAGCTATCTGCACGCCATGGCGGGATGCACCACCAACGGCACCGGGATCGGCGCGATCGACTGCGTGCTGCCGATCGTGCCGATGTTCCACGCCAACGCCTGGGGCCTGCCGTATTCGGCGCTGATGGCCGGCGCGGATCTGGCGATGCCCGACCGGTATCTGGACGCCAAGTCGCTGGTCGCCCTCATCGAATCGCAGCGGGCCACCGTGGCCGGTGCAGTGCCGACCATCTGGAACGACGTCATGCACTACCTGGAACGTGAACCCGGCCATGACATCTCGTCGTTGCGGCTGGCGGCCTGTGGTGGGTCGGCGGTTCCGGTTTCGCTGATGCAGGCGTTCGAGCAGCATCACAACGTGCAGGTGCGGCAGCTGTGGGGCATGACTGAGACCTCGCCGATGGCCACCATGGCCTGGCCGCCGCCGGGCACCCCGCCCGAGCAGCACTGGGCGCTGCGCGGCACCCAGGGCCGGCCGGTGTGTGGGGTCGAGACCCGCATCGTCGACGACGAGGACGTGGTGCTGCCCAACGACGGTGAGGCGGTCGGCGAGCTGGAGGTGCGCGGCGCATGGATCACCGGTTCCTACTACCGCGGCCAGGACGAGTCCAAGTTCTCCTCGGGCTGGCTGCGCACCGGTGACGTCGGCCGTATCGACCTGCAGGGCTTCATCACGCTGACCGACCGGGCCAAGGACGTGATCAAGTCCGGCGGGGAGTGGATCTCCTCGGTGGAACTGGAGAACGAGCTGATCGCCCATCCCGATGTCGTCGAGGCCGCGGTGGTCGGGGTGCCCGACGAGCGCTGGCAGGAGCGGCCGCTGGCCGTGGTGGTGGCCCGTACCGGTGCCTCGGTCAGCGGCGCCGAACTGCGAACCTTCCTGTCCGACAAGGTTGCCCGCTGGTGGCTGCCGGAGCGCTGGACGTTCGTCGAGGCGATCCCGCGCACCAGCGTCGGCAAGTACGACAAGAAGACCATCCGTGCCCGGTACGCCGAGGAGCAATACCAAGTGAGCGAGGTGCATAACTGATGAGCCTGCGTGTCATCCAATGGGCAACCGGAGGGGTAGGAGTCGCGGCGATCAAGGGCGTGCTCGAGCATCCCGACCTGGAGTTGGTCGGCTGCTGGGTCCACTCGAAGTCCAAGAGCGGCAAGGACGTCGGGGAGATCATCGGCACCGAGACGGTCGGTGTCACCGCCACCGACAGCGTCGAGGAGATCCTGGCGCTCGACGCCGACGCGGTGATTTACGCGCCCCTGATGCCCAACCCCGACGAGGTCGCCACGCTGCTGCGTTCGGGCAAGAACGTCATCACCCCGGTCGGCTGGTTCTACCCCTCCGAAAAGGAGGTGGGACCGTTGGAGGCTGCGGCACGCGAAGGTGGCGTGACTCTTCACGGCGCCGGTATCGGCCCGGGCGCGGCCTTCGAGCTGTTCCCACTGCTGCTGTCGGTGATGTCCACCGGCGTGACATTCATTCGCGGCGAAGAGTATTCGGACCTGCGCACCTACGATGCCCCGGATGTGCTGCGGTATGTCATGGGCTTTGGCGGCACCCCCGATCAGGCACTGAGCGGCCCGATGCAGAAGCTGCTCGACGGCGGGTTCCGCCAATCGGTGCGACTGTGCGTCGACCGGCTCGGCTTCGCCGCCGACGAGCGCATCCGCTCTTCGCAGGAGGTGGCGGTGGCCACCGCACCGATCGACTCGCCGATCGGTGCGATCGAACCCGGTCAGGTTGCCGGGCGCCGGTTCCACTGGGAAGCGACCGTCGGCGACGAGGTGGTGGCACGGGTCACGGTCAACTGGCAGATGGGCGAGGAGAACCTCGACCCGCCATGGAGTTTCGGTCCCGCCGGCGAGCGCTACGAGATGGAGGTGCGGGGCAACCCGGACACGTTCGTCACCGTCAAGGGCTGGCAGCCCGAAACCGTCGAAGCCGGCCTGGTCAGCAACCCGGGCGTCGTGGCAACCGCGGCGCACTGCGTCAACGCCATCCCGGCGACCTGCGCGGCACCGCCCGGGTTTGCCGGGTTCTTCGAGCTGCCCCTCATCACCGGCCGGGCCGCTCCGCACCTGGCGCGCTGAGCGCTACCCTCGGCTGATGGTCCTGGTTGTCGAGCAGTCTCGGACGGTACATGTGACCGTCGCCGACGCATTCGCCGCGACATTGCCATTACCGCTGCCGGAGCTCTTCCGTCGCTGGTACGGGCCGATCCCGCCGATCAAAGAAGTCCGGGACCAAGCCGGTGGTTCAGCGAGCCTCGACGAAGGAGAGGCGAAGCTGGGACCGCCGCATAAGCGCGGTGAGTGGGCGAGCGTCGGGCAGACCCGCACCGTCCTGCTGACCGGCGGTGGCAGCATGCGCGAGGAGTTGACCGAGGTCGACCCGCCTCGGGCGTTCGCCTACCGCCTCACCGACATCACCGGCCCCATGGCGCCATTGGTGGCCTACGTCGAGGGCCGTTGGCAGTTCGCACCCGCTGGTTCGGGCACCACGGTCACCTGGAGCTGGGTCATCCACCCGCGGTCGCGGCTGGCCGCGCCGTTGCTGCCGGTGCTGGGCTGGCTGTGGAAGGGCTACGCGCGTCAGGCGTTGGCGCGACTGTCCGTCCTGCTGGAGGGCTGAGTCCGCCGATGTGCCGACTTTTCGGGCTGCACGCCGGGACCGACGCCGTCACCGCCACGTTCTGGCTGCTCGACGCTCCGGACAACCTCGCCGAGCAGAGTCGACGCAACCCGGACGGCACCGGGATCGGTGTCTTCGACGCCAACGGGGTGCCGCACCTGCACAAAGAACCGATAGCAGCCTGGCAGGACGCCGAATTCTCCACTGAAGCAAACGAACTGACCGGAACTACGTTCGTCGCGCATGTGCGTTACGCAACCACCGGCGTGCGGGACGTCGCCAACACCCACCCATTCCTGCAGGACGGCCGGATCTTCGCGCACAACGGCGTGCTGCGTGGCCTCGATGCCATCGACGAGCGACTTCGCGAAGTCGGCACCGCGGATCTGGCTGGGGGACAGACTGATTCCGAGCGGGTCTTCGCGCTGATCACCGGTTGCGTCCGTGCGCATGACGGCGATATCGGTGCCGGCCTGCGCGACGCGGTCGGCTGGCTGGCAGCCAATGTGCCGATCTATGCGCTCAACATCCTGCTCGCCACGGCCACCGACATGTGGGCGCTGCGCTACCCCCAGACTCACGAGCTGTACCTGCTGGACCGTCGCGATGGATCCGCACCGGTCGGGCTGGACCTGCAAACTCCGCGGATCCGGGCGCACTCCACGCAGCTGCGGGGCCGCCCGGCGGTGGTGTTCGCCAGCGAGCCGATGGACACCGACCCGCGCTGGCATTTGATCGCCCCCGGGGAACTGGTACACGTCGACGCCGGGCTGAGCATCACCACCGAGCTGGCCTTCCCCGAGGCTCCGTCCCGGCAACTGCGCCGGGAAGATCTGACTGCCGCTGCCCAGGAGGCTCAACACCCATGGAAAGGACGGAAATGACGGTCAAACGCGCCCTGGTGCTTGGCGGCGGTGGGGTAGCGGGCATCGCCTGGGAGACCGGCGTCTTGTGCGGCATCGCCGACGAATCACCCGACGCCGCACGGGAACTGCTCGAATCCACGGTGCTGGTGGGCACGTCGGCCGGGTCGGCGGTGGCCGCCCAGATCGGCAGCGGACTGGGCCTGGAACAGTTGTTCGCCCGCCAGATCACCGAGACCTGCTCGGAGATCGATCCCGGTGTCGGTGCCGACGCGCTGACCGAGCTGTTCGTGGCGGCGATCACCGAGCCCAACACCACCACGGCGCAGAAGCTGCAAGGCATCGGCGCGGTTGCCCTGGCGGCGAAGACGGTTGCCGCACCGGTGCGGCGGGGCATCATCGCCGACCGCTTGCCGTCACACGACTGGCCGGAGCGCACGCTGCGGATCACCGCGATCGACATCGACACCGGGGAGCTGACGGTCTTCGACCGCGACTCGGGGGTGGAACTCATCGACGCGGTGGCGGCCAGTTGCGCGGTTCCGGGTGCTTGGCCTCCGGTGGTGCTCGGCACGCGCCGCTACATGGACGGCGGCGTGCGCAGCACGGTCAACCTCGATGTGGCCGCCGATTGCGACGAGGCGGTGCTGCTGGTGCCCACGGGGGGCGGGGTCGACGGCGAGATCGCGGCGTTCGACGGTCGCGTGTGCGCGGTGCTGGCCGACGACGACGCGCTGCGCTCGTTCGGCGGCAATCCGCTCGACCCGGCATGCCGGTTGCCGTCGGCGAGGGCCGGCCGCGAACAGGGCCGACGGCAGGCCGGCGCGATCGCCGAGTTCTTGGCTGGCTCTAGGGGTTAGAGCGATTTCGCTGCGTCGAGAGCGCGGGCGGCGAGTTCTCGGCCCAGGTCGATCAATTCCGCGGCGCGGTGGAAGTCCAGACTGCGGCAGGCGACGCGAGGCACCTCGATCAGCAGGTCGGGCGGGTGCGACGCGAGCTGGTGGCGGGCCAGTGCGGCCTGGGCGATATCGATGGTTCGGTTCATCACCTCGAAGCTGCCGAGTTTGGGCACCACCTCGGGAGTGGACTCCTCGTCCTCGCCGGGCCGATGCGGCGGTCCCAGCTTCGCCTCTCCTTCGTCGAGCCTCGCTGAACCGCCGGCTTCGGACTCACCACTGCTGAACCGGTCCAGGATCGCCCGCGCCGTCGGCCGGTCCAACAGCGAGCGCGCGCCGCTGGTGTCCAGCAACGCAGACGTACTGCGCCACATGCGATTCAACCGACCAGCCGGCGCATCCTTCTCGGAATCGTCGGCGGCCGGGCCGGCGGCAGTAGGGTCGCCACCGTTGAGGCTGACAGCCAGCGTCAGGTCGGCGTTGACGGCGCTCAGCGGGGCCATCGGCAGCGGGTCAAGGATGCCGCCGTCGGCGAGCAGGCGCCCATCGACCACGTGAGGTGCGATCACCCCGGGGATCGCGATCGACGCGCGAATCGCGGTATCGACCGGGCCGCGCTGCAGCCACACCGATCGGCCCGCGATCAGATCGGTCGCCACAGCGGTAAAGGGAATCGGCAGCTCTTCGATGTTGATGTCACCCAAGATGTCGCGGACGACATCGAGAATCTTCTCGGCCCGTAGCACCCCCGCCGCAGTGAACGACGGATCCAGCAGGCGCAGCACCGCGCCCTGCGTCAGCGACTTGGCCCACTCGGCGAAGTCATCGAGCCGGCCGGCGGCCTGCAGCCCGCCCACCAGCGCCCCCATCGACGATCCGGAGATCCCCACGATGTCGTAGCCGCGGTCGCGCAGCTCGGCGATCACCCCGATGTGGGCATAGCCGCGCGCACCGCCGCTGCCCAGCACCAGCGCCACCCGGTGCGCCCGGTGCGCGCGGGATTCCGCAGCAGAGGTCATATCCACCATTTTGCGGGCTATATCCCGCCAGTTCTTTCCGTCATTGCGATTACAACCGTAATGCCGATAGGAAACAGCAGGTCACAGTGGGTATCGCTGGGCTGGGAGAGCCGGAACTTCCGCCCCGCGACTGACGCGCCGATGCGTCCGGCGCGGCACCCGGATAGCATGGCCGCTGTGATGGAGCACGTCGGATTCCAGGGTTGTTGTTGCCGCAGCTGAATGCTGCCGCCGACCCTTTTCTCGAATCCAGCCCATCCCCTTTGGAGTTCTCACCATGGTTATCGCCGATCCCATCGCGTTGCGCCGCCCGGCGGCCCGGCCACGGGCGCTGCGCCTGCCCGACCTCTTACAGACCACCGACCTAGCCGCCGACGCGGTGCTGCAAGGTCGCTACAACCACCTGCTGCCCGAATCTGGGCTGCCCGACGACCAGCGTTGGTTCGCCCGAATCCACGGTGACGAGCGGCTCGACATCTGGCTGATCAGCTGGGTGCCGGGACATGCCACCGAACTGCACGATCACGGCGACTCGCTCGGTGCGCTGACCGTGCTGTCCGGCTCATTGGATGAGTTCCACTGGAATGGTCGCGAGCTGGCGCAACGACGGCTGGACGCCGGGGACCAGGCTGCGTTCACCCAGGGCTGGGTGCACGACGTGGTCTGGGCGCCCCCGACAAACCAGTTGGAACCGGCCGCCCCGACGCTGAGCGTGCACGCCTACTCGCCGCCACTGGCGGAAATGTCCTACTACGACGTCGCGCAGGACCATACTCTGCGTAGGCAGCGCACCGAACTCACCCAGCACCCGGAGGCGTCATGACCACCACCCACGTCACCAGCCGCATCGATCACTTGCTCGAATCGGCCCGCGCCAAGCTGCACCGGCTGACCGCTGACGAGGTGCCCGAGGCGCTGCGCGACGGCGCATACCTGGTCGACATCCGTCCGGCGGCCCAGCGTGCGGACGAAGGTCAGGTGCCGCAAGCGCTGGTGATCGAGCGCAACGTGCTGGAGTGGCGCTGCGACCCGACCAGCGATGCTCGGCTGCCGCAGGCGGTCGACGACGACGTGCAGTGGATCATCCTGTGCTCGCAGGGCTACACCTCGAGCCTGGCCGCGGCTGCGCTGCAGGACTTGGGGCTGCACCGCGCCACTGATGTCATCGGCGGCTATCAGGCCCTGGCCGCCGTCGGGGAACTGGTGGAGCCGGCTCCACTGGCCGCACTAAGCGTTGGAGTGCAGCAGGGGTCGGAGTCGTTCAGTCTTCTCCGGGGTCCACGCCGCTGGATGTAGGATCGCCGCCCACGCATTGGCGGCGTCGGCGACGTAGCTGTGGCCGTGGCCGTCGGGCACATCGATCGCCACTGCCATGTCGGCGGAGACCTGCAGGAACGTCACGATCGGGGTCCAGCGCACCTGCGGCAGCACGTCGTAGCCGCGAGGCTCTTTCAGCCAGTCGGGCTTGTGGTACAGCAGGTCCGGATGCCACCAGGCGATCGGGTCGGAGGCGTGCTGTAGGTACACCACCCGTGGCGTATCCGGTGCGCCCCAAGGGTTGTCGGGGCGGGCCAGGTCTTCCGGCCGAGCGACGAATCGCACGGCGCGGCCGTCGTGGTAAATCGGCAGCCATTGTGGGGAACCGGGATCGCGATTGATCGTCAGGTCCGTCCAGATGGTGTTCTGAAAGGTGGGACCGGAGAACAGCGCACCGTCGGTACGCGCCAGCACGTTGTTGAGGCTCATGAAGGAGGCCTCGCCACCGAAGGAGCCGAGGCTTTCGCCGAACACCACCAGCTTGGGCCGCTG